>Ga0181529_10001651_pt1 | contig 28254 bp, 25 predicted proteins | sample PEATcosm2014_Bin_36_FD_119763 | JGI IMG/M metagenome (GOLD analysis project Ga0181529, IMG submission 119763) | Peatland microbial communities from MTU Mesocosm Facility, Houghton, MI, USA - PEATcosm2014_Bin10_30_metaG | ecosystem: Environmental > Terrestrial > Soil > Wetlands > Peat | place... | reverse complement strand
CCCGTGTACGCAACCTTCTCCGTGTCCTTGATGACCAGCGAGACGTATCCGGTCGCCGGATCGAAGCAGACACTACCGCGGTCGTCCTGTCCGCCGCATGTCAGATCGGCGCCATCCACCGTACGCGTCTTCATCTTTTGATCGCCCCGCATGGCTGTCGCCAGCACATTGCGATACATCATGTGGACTTCCGCAAATTCCATGATGCGCAGAGGCCGCAGACCTTTTTCGTTCGCCCAGACACTGTCGCCCTTGGTCAGGTCGCTGTCGTCATAAGCGTCTGTATGGATCACGGTGTGTACGCCGTCTTTGCTGATCCACGTCTCGTAGGTGCCTGTGTGCTCTTTATTCTTGTAGTCCGTCATCTTCAAGTCGTAGCGCAGGTGCAAGGAAGTCAATGCTTCATTCTTCGCATTCGTCGCCATCGTTGCAATCAGTATTCGCTGTAAGGCCTGGGTGAAGGTGTCGCTGCCCATTGCGTGTGGCAGCCCGGATGGGTTTTCCGGAGTCCCTCCAGTCGGCGGTGTTAACACCAGCGGCGCTGCCGGCGCTCCAGCCTGCGCTCCCTGCCGCATACCGCCCTGCCCGCGTCCCTGCCCTCCGCCCTGCATTCCGCCCTGTCCACGCCCCTGCGCCAAACCCGTACCAGCCAGCGCCGTCAATATCGCCAGTCCCAACCCAACTCCACGCCAACTCCAACCAGCCCGTCCATTGACCCTGTTCCCATCCATCCAATAATTCACACCGCCTCCTGTTATCCCTGCGATCCCATCCAATTTAGGCCGCGGTCAGCAGCGGATCAAGTTAATTCCCGAACCTTCCCATATACGCGCCCATCCACCCCTCGCCGCGCCACGTCTTACAATAGAGCTAATGATGCTGCCTCCTCTGGCCTCGCCCATCGCCTTCGTACTCTGCTTCTTTCAGGAGGACGCCACCGCTCCACCGGTTGCCGCCTCCAGCGGCGCCATCATGGAGATGGTGCGCAACTCCGGCCCCATCGCCTTCGCCGTCCTCGTCATTCTGCTCATCGCCAGCCTTTTTTCCTGGGCCATCATGTTCGCCAAGTGGCGTCGCTTCAGCCGCGCGCGCAAGCAAAGCCAGAGCTTTCTCCGCTCCTTCCGCAAGTCCGGCCGCCTCTCCGAGATCGCTGCCATCGCCGGTAACTTCCAGCCCAGTCCGCTGGTCTCTGTCTTCAACGAGATCAACGACGAGTACCAGCGACAGAGCGGAGGCCGCGGAACGCCGCGCAATCCCGTCGCGCTCGAGCGCGCCGCGCAGACAGCTTCCTCCGAGGCCCTCACCGCCATGGAATCGCACATGACATGGCTGGCGACCATCGCCAACGGAGCCACCTTCGTGGGCCTCTTCGGCACGGTATGGGGCATCATCGATGCCTTCCATGGCCTGGGCACCGCCGGCGCCGCAACTCTGCGCTCCGTCGCCCCAGGCATCTCCGAGGCCCTCATCACCACCGCCGCCGGCCTGGCTGTCGCCATCCCCGCACTGGTGGGTTACAACCAGCTCACCGCACAGTTGCGCGACTTCGCTTCGCGTATGGACGACTTCGGCCGCGAGCTGCTCAACGCCATTGAGAACGCAGCCCTGCTCACCCCGCCCCCGCCGCCCGAGAATCTCGCTACGCAGCCCCGCCCGAGGACGTTTTGACGATGGCCTTCTCCACCAGAAGCGGCGGCCAGACACGCACCCAGACCGCGCTGGCCGACATCAACATCACCCCCCTGGTCGACGTTGTCCTGGTGCTTCTTATCATCTTCATGCTCACCGCGCCGGTGCTGCAATCCGGCATCGTCGTCGCAGTGCCCCACACTCGCACCGTCAACCAGCTCACCGAGCAACGCACTGTCGTCACCATCGATAGGGACCAGAAAGTCTACCTCCAGACAGGAGGCCCGGACATACCCATCACCCTATCTGACCTCACCCCCAGCCTGCGCAGCAGCGCCAAGGGCGATCCGGCCAAACGCGTCATCTACCTGCGTGCCGACGAAAAAGTTCCCTTCGGCGTCTTTGCATCCGTCATGGACGCCGTCAAACTGGCAGGCATCACCAACATCAGCATCGTCACCCAACCCCTGGAAACCACCCCTTCGGCTGACACCGCAACCAAGTAACTTTTTGAAAGGTACAAGATAGTTTTGAAAGAGACGGGCTTTATACCGTCCGTATCGATCACTAAAAATTGAAGGGGCTTTAGCCAGGAGGGAATCTCCCCGAGCAGGATCGTATCCACCACCATGGAAACACAGATCTCAACCCGCGCCCTCGAGACCGCCCACGGCGACGACCGGCTGGGCAGCGGTTTCGCGGGCTCTTTCCTCTTTCACATTGCCATCGCAGCTCTGCTCCTGTGCTGGGCATGGCTCATTAACTCCGGCCACAACTGGGGCCAGGCAGGCGCCGCCTCGGGGGCCATCCCTGCCACCATGGTTGACGCCCTCCCGTTTCCACCCAAGCAGCCCATCAACCCGAACAACGTGCTGGCAACAGAGACGCCTTCGCCCGCGCCCATCACCTCCAAAGAGCACACCGTTGAACTTCCCCAGCCCAACGCCATCTCCATCCCCGTAAAGACCATCAAGCCGCTCAAGACCGCCGACAAATCTACTCCACCCCCACCGCTCCATCCCCAACCCGTACAGGTCAATCCCAACCAGGTCCAGGCCGGCGAAGCCACTGCCGCCAACCTCGCCGTGAGCGCCACCAAGACCAGCGCCGGAAGCAACTTAGTCCAGACCGCGGACGCCGCCTTCGGCACGCGTTTCGCTTACTACGTCCAGCAGATTCAGATGAAGGTCGCCGCGCAGTGGTACACCAACATGCTCGATCCCCAGGCCGCCGGACACCGCGTCTTCATCACCTTCCAGGTGGAGCGCGACGGTTCGATCACCGACATCAAGATCTCCCAGCGCAGCGGCGACAACACCCTCGACATGACCGCCCTCAATGCCGTCCGCCACATCGACACCTTTGGCCCCCTCCCCGACGCATACACCGGCAGCCACATCAATGTCATGTATTACTTCGATCCCCCACCACACCAATAATCGGTTTGTCATTCTGTGGGTAACGGAGTATCCCGTATTTCGTCTACGGCAACCCATCCCCCTTCACTCTGTATGTTCTCCACGCTTCCTCTACAACCAAAGATTCATCTTGACCGTCTACCATAGAGAGCATGGATAGAACGACCCGCACAATTCGCCGGCACTCCGTCCCATTCCAATCCATAGTGGCGCTCCTGTTCTTGACGCTGGCCGCATCTCTGCACTCCCCGCCCGCCCCCGGCCAGGACAATGTCCTCACCGGTACAACCTCCGGAGTCACCTCTATCCGCCTCGCCGTTGCCGATTTCAAGCCGCTGGCCGCTGCCGACCCGCAGATCACAACCTTCAAGCAGACCTTCGATACCACCCTCTACGCCGACCTGGCCACGGCCGGAATCTTCGACATCGTCTCCAAGAGCCTGATGCCTCCCGGCAATCCCGGCACGCCCTCCGATATCCAGTTGCAGAGCTACTCCAACGCACCCGCCAGTGCAGCCTATATCGCCTTCGGCTCGCTTGGCGTCACCGCGGGTAAGTTGGTGGTCAATGGCTTCCTCTTCGACGACAAGAACCTTCAGTACCCGCAGGTCATCGCCAAGCAGTATAGCGAGGAAGCTTCGGCTGACTCCGCCCGCCAGGTCGCTCACCGTTTCGCCGACGAGATCATCTATCGCCTGGGAGGAGGGGTCCCTGGCATCGCCGAAAGCAAAATCTATTACGTCAAGATCCTCGGCCCTTTCGCTAAGGAGATCTGGGCCATGGACTATGACGGCGCCAACCAGCACGCCATCACCCATCTTGGCACCGACTCCATTTCGCCCCGCATCTCGCCAGATAACACCCGCCTCGCCTTCGCCTCGTTCGGTAAGTACGGCGCGCAAATCAAGATGTACTCACTCATCCTCGACCGGTACGTCAACTTTCCCACTGGCAACGTCAGCTCCCAGACTCCCGCCTGGTCGCCCGATGGCAACAAATTGGCCTACGCCGCCGCGCCCAACGGCTCCTTTAACATTAGGGTCGCCGACTCCAACGGCAATCTTGCCAGCCAAATCACCAGCTTCCGCGATGCCAGTTCGCCGGCCTACAACCCCAAGACCGGGGCCCAGATCGCCTTCATCAGCGGACGTACCGGCCTGCCGCAGCTCTACATCATGAACTCCGATGGCACCGGCGTGCAGCTCCTTACCAACGGGGGCTATGCTTCCTCGCCCTCGTGGTCGCCCGACGGGCAGTTCATCGCCTTCTCCTGGGAGCGCAAATACGGCCCAGGCGCTCCTGGCGGCCGCGACATCTACATAATTTCAACTTCACCCGGCGCCGACGGCGGTTACCCGTGGACGCAGATGACCCACGACAGCGGCCTCTGCGACTTCCCCTCATGGTCACCGGACAGCCGCCACATCGCCTATGCCAACACCGCTGATGGCCGGGCAGACCACATGCGCATCTGGACCATACTCGCGGACCCTCAAAACCCCCAAAAGCGCCCACTCACCGGCCCCGGCGCCGATATGCCCAACTGGAGTTGGAAATAAGGCCCTGCTTGGAAATTCCACCATTCCCACAATCTTCTATGGCGCAAATCTTGATTTTCAGTAACATGGAATGGACAAACCGTTGGCTATGCAGTTAGACAGACGATAGGAGTCGCAGTTGGTTATAGCATTGGCTACGCAGGAGAAATCGATGACCCACATGCACTTGCTTCAGCCGAAGTCGTTCCTTACTAGGCCAATTCGCTCAGCCCTCTTGCTGACGGTCGCGCTCGCCACGCTGTCCGGCTGCCACAAAAACGCCGAAACCAGCGTCAGTCCCGATACTCTTGCTCCGACGCCCGCGCCTCTGCCGCCTATGCCAACCGCGTCCCTCACCGCGGATCCCGCGGCTATCGACGTCGGCCAGTCGGTCGTACTCAACTGGCGCACCACCGATGCCAGCACCGTCAACATCGATAGCATTGGCCCGGTCAACCCCAACGGCACGCAGACCGTCTCGCCCTCCACCTCCACCAACTTCCACCTGACCGCCAAGGGCGATGGAGGTAGCGTCGAAGCCAGCGTCCGAGTCACCGTACGTGTACCCGTCGCGCCCACCGTCCCCGCAGATACCACCGCAACCGCCGACATGGGATCCGAGGCCGCATTCCACGAGAATGTTCCAGACATCTTCTTCGACTATGACAGTGCTGACCTGCGCCCCGATGCGCAAGCCTCCGCCGTCAAGGCCGCTTCCTATCTGGTCGCCCACCCAGACATCCGCGTCGTCATCGGCGGATACTGCGACGACCGCGGCTCCGCCGAGTACAACCTGGCCCTGGGCGAGAACCGTGCCAACTCCGCCAAGACCGCGCTGGTCAATGCCGGAGTCGCTCCGGCGCGCATCCGCGTCGTCAGCTACGGTAAGGAGAAACAGTTCTGCACCGATGAGACCGAAGCCTGCTGGCAACAGAATCGCCGCGCCCAGTTTGCGCTCGACCGCTAGATCATTTTCGGAATTGGTGTAGACCGAAGCCACGGCATTCCAGTGGATTTTTCTCAAGAAAATCCACATTGTATGATCTTCGAAAAGTTTAGGTGTATCCCGAAAATGCTCTAGATCTGGGATTGAGTTGAATGTTCAATCGTCGCAAGGTCGTCATCCTGAGCGGAGTGTGACGCGCCTTTTTGCGACACACGGAGTCGAAGGAACCGGATCCGTCGACCCCACCACAACCGCTCGAACAGTTTCAACCACGGAACTTGTTCTCCCGCTCTTTTGGGCCAACGATTATGCCCCTGAGGTAACTGTCCTATGATTCAACTCCGTCCCCGATTTACCTGCACTCTCCTCGCTCTGGCCCTGGCCACGCCACCGGCACACGCCGTCAACAAGGACATGGTCGAACTGCAGACCCAGGTCCAGGAACTGCAAACTGCCGTGGCCCGCCTACAGCAATCCAACGACGAACGCATGGGCGTGCTCAAGGACCTGGTGCAGCAGACCACCGACTCGGTCAATAAAATGTCCCTCTCCATCAGCACGCTGCAGCAGCAGCTGGTCACCCAGCACGACTCCACCAACACCAAACTCGACCAGTTCTCCACCCAGATGCAGACCCTCAGCGACTCGCTCGACGAAGTCAAGGCACGCCTCAATAACCTGGAAAAGGGACTTAAATCCGTACAGGACCAGCAACAGTCCATCGACGCCGCGCTGCAAAACCTCGTCCCGCCCAACCCGTCCCCCGCGCCCGTCACACCGTCCCAGCCCATGGACAACTCCGTTCCGCCCACGCAGCCCACCGGGGCGCTACCTATCGCCAGTGGCGGCTATCCGACAGCCATCAGCACTCCCTCCGCCATAGCACAGTCAGCGTCCAATAATCCGTCTGCCCCCGCCGCTCCGCCATCCTCCCGAACCTCCACGTCTGCGCCATCCTCCCGTGCCCCGCTGGCCGCGCCCGCAGCACCCTCCGCGGCAACTCTATACAAGACAGCGCTCAGTGATTACGTGGCCGCCAGCTATGCTCAGGCCTCCACCGAGTTCGCCGCGATTGTCAGTTCCTATCCCACCGACCCCTACGCCGGTAACTCCCTCTACTACCTGGCAGAGATCGACTATAAGAACGGCAAGTATCTCACCGCCATCAAGGATTACGACCGCGTCCTCACTCAATTCCCCAACAATCCCAAAGTCCCCGTCTCATACCTGCACAAGGGACAGGCTCTCTTCGAGACCGGCAAGCGCGAGGCAGGCATTACCCAACTGCGCGCCCTCATCACACGCTTCCCCAACTCAACCGAAGCCGTCCAGGCTCGCAGCAAGCTCAGCGGAATGGGTGTCCCCGTCGTCCCTCGACGTACTGCGCAGTAACCCATTCTCCTCGTTGAGTCTCGCCATCCTTTTCTTTGTCACTCCCGTAGGTAATCTGCTTCTTACTTTGTCTATGTCCTTTGCAGGGAGCGTAGGGCTCAAGTGTTATGAATAAAGCCGTTCGATTCAGAGGGCTTGAGCCAATAGGCCTTCTGCATGCTACAGCAAGGCCCACTTGTTGGCCCTATGCCGGTTCTTGCACTTTCCCTGGATCATCCTCCAAGAATGCGTCTAAGCTAGTAAGGTTGAATTGCTGCACCTCGGTATATTCCAGGCTGGAGAGATAGACGCCCACGTGAAAGAGCGCATTCGCAAATTGGATGGACGCGGCGACGCGAGCCGCAAACCGGTTCGGCTGGTGGCTGCGGCGCTGATCCTGCGCCCAGTAGGCGACCAGACCGCCGGCGGCTCCGAAGTCCTCGTCTGCCAGCGCCGCCCCGACCAGCCCATGAGTCTCAAGTGGGAGTTTCCCGGCGGTAAGATCGAGCCCGGCGAAACCGCCCAGCAGGCCCTCGTCCGCGAGCTCGAGGAAGAACTCGGCATCCAGGCCGTCATAGGGCGTCGCATCGCGCAGATTCGTCATCGCTATCGCAACGGCGCCACCATCGACCTACAGTTCTTCGTGGTAAACCACTACTCCGGCGAGCTGGACAACCACATCTTCAACGCCCTGCAGTGGTCATCCCTCAGCGCTCTGCCCACCTACGACTTCCTGGCCGCCGACCACAACCTTATCCGCGACCTCGCCGATGGCAAGCTCCTATAGTGGATCGCCGCCCCAAGGCCCTACCCGCCCGTAGCCTGGTTCCACAACATCACTAGCGATAGCCCGATCACGATTGAAGCAGTCGCCCACGCTACCCAGTTAAACCAGGTCGAGTTCGTGTGCTTGCCCATCAGCTCCGTCTTGTTGATTAGTTGCAACATGAAGATCATGATCACCGGCAGCAGCACTCCATTCAGCACCTGCGACAGGATAATCACCTTCACCAGCGGAAAATCTGGCCACAGCACCAAGCCCGCGCCCAGCACGATCAACGCGGTGTAGAACCAGTAGAAGAACGGCGCCTCCTTCAGGCTCTTGTCCAGCCCGCTCTCGAAGCCCATCCCCTCGCACACCGTATACGCGGTCGATAGCGGCAGAATCGACGCCGAGAACACCGACGCATTGAATAGTCCGGCCGCAAACAGGATGAAAGCAAAGTCCCCGGCCAGCGGCTTCATCGCTCCCGCCGCGTCCGACGCCACCTTGATATCGTGCATCCCATGCACATACAGCGTAGCCGCGCACGCCACAATAATGAACCAAGCCACCACATCGGTGAAGATGCAGCCCACAATCACATCCAGCCTTGAGGCCTTGTACTGCCGGATCGTGATCCCCTTGTCCACCACCGACGACTGAAGATAGAACTGCATCCACGGCGCAATCGTCGTGCCTATCACTCCGATCGTCAGATAGATATAGTTTTTGTCGCTCCATACCGAGCGCGGCGGCAGGGTCACCGTCGCCAGAATCGCCTCATGCCAGTCAGGCTTGCTCACCACGCCCGCCATAACATAGGCGATGTAGAAAACGCTCGCCACCAGAAACACCTTTTCCACGCTCTTGTAGTCGCCCTTCACCACCAGCAGCCACACAATCGCCGCGCAGATCGGCACGCTCAGGTACTTGCTCACATGGAACAGTTGCATCGATCCAGCGATGCCGCTGAACTCCGACACCACGTTGCCGTAGTTCACCACTACCAGCAGGATCATCATCACGAACGTCATGCGCAATCCGAACTCTTCGCGGATCAGGTCGCTCAACCCCTTGCCCGTCACCACCCCCATGCGTGCGCTCATCTCCTGCACCACGATCAGCGCCAGCGTGATCGGCAGGATCGTCCACAACAGAAGAAATCCGTACTGCGCACCGGCCTGCGAGTAGGTGAAGATCCCGCCCGTGTCGTTGTCCACATTGGCCGTGATAAACCCTGGCCCCAACACCGCCAGAAACAGAAAAATTCGCAGTCGCCATTGCCGCCAGAGACTCATTGCCACCCCGTCCCGGCTTTCGGCTCCGGCTCGCGTCCTATCGCAAACGCAGGCTCTGCGCCCAGTCCTTCGCTCAACGGATTCATGCCCAGCAAATTCATATCCACCCTTGGGAGAGCTTCGCCCAACTTCTCAATTCATCGTCCGCAATTGCGCAATCACCTGTTCCGCATAGATCACGCCCGCAATCTTCTTCTCCGCGTCTACCACCGGCAGAGCGCGCAGATTGTACTTGTCAAATAGCTCCGCAACCTTCTTCCCGCTGGCATGAACGTCGCAGCTCACAATATGGTCATCCGCCAGGCTGGACAGAGACCGTTCCGGCGGAGCAAGCAGGGCCTTCAACAGTGGCACCACGCCGCGCAGGACCTCCTTCTCGTCCACCAGAAAGATGTGCGTAAGTGTCTCCATATCGTCGCCAAACTCACGCAGCGCGGCCACTGCGTCGCTAGCCTGTGCACCCTCGCGCAGTGCGATGTAGTCCGTTGTCATCTGCCCTGCCGCCGAGTCGCCGGAGAACTCCAGCAACTCCTCCACTTCCTGGCGCTCCTCCGGATCCATCTCTTCCAGGATCGCCTCCGACCGCTCCTCCGGCAGCTCCGCCAGAAAGTCTGCCGCCGCCGCCGGGTCCATCTCCTCCACAATCCCCGCCACCAGCTCGGTGTCCAGCGATTCGGTCAGCGATTGCTGCATCTTCGGCTCGACCTCTTCCAGCGCCTCGGCCGCCACGCCTTCTTCCAGCGAACTGAACAATGCCTGCCGCTCCGCCGGTGCAAGATCCTCCAGAATGTCCGCCAGGTCCGACGGGTGCATCTTCGACAGCTTCTCCTGCTCGATCTTCAGCCGCACCCGCCGCGACGGGTCGCGGTCGATCAGGTCCACAAAATCCCACGGAATTGCGCTCGTCCGAAATCGCTCGGCAACCCGCTCCACCGTCGTCGGGGAGAAGCCCTTTAGCAGCCGTCGGATCGCACCACGCGTCCCCACCTCCACCTCGGCAATGCGCAACTTCAGCTCGCATCCTTGTAACCGTCCTTCCACGCCGCTCGAAACCGCCTCTGTCTCCCCCACCGGCTCCCACACCAGGTCCACATCGTTCACCCGAACCACCTTGTGCCCATGCACGTCGATGATCTGCTGGTCCAGCAGGTCACGCTCCAGCAGCAGGTACGACTCCTCCTTCGGCATCGGGGTGGCCTCCGCCTGCCCGCGCATCCGCAACCCTCCCGCCAGGGTCAGTTCCAGGTCGCCTACCGCAACCATCGTCATCGGCTCTCCTCGGCCCTTGCCCGTCATCCGCAATACCAGTCCCTGCACATGGTTCGCATCCAGCGGCGGAGATACGGCAAACTCGCGCACATGTCCCACCGTCCGCCCGCTGGCATCCGCCACCGGCGCTCCCATCAACTCGGAGACACTCGTCCTGGGGCTCACATGTTTCGTCATAGACACGCTTCAGCACGGGTCGCTCGCGCAAAACCCCTTACCCGCATCCTACCCCAGCCGGTGGTACAACTGCCTCCCCCACTATCGATTTGCACCGAACCTTTACATACACCCCTGCAACTGTCCCCAGACCGCATCCTCCGCACAACCTTGACATTCGATAATTCCACAAGCAAACTTCCATCATTGCCGCAACTCGCATCCAACCCTCTACCGGTGCCGGCGTCAAGGTGTCCATTGCCCGATTCCACCACAAGTCGCGTCTCTCTCACGCTCGGTTCCACGATTGAGAGTGTCGATACAGTGGAGCGGACAGCCGAGGACTTCGCCCTGCGCGCAGGCTTCGATCCAGACACTGTGCCCAACATCGTCATGGCCGTCCGCGAGGCAGCCATCAATGCAGTCCTCCACGGTAATGCCTACAACCCCGACAAGCGAATCACCGCCTCCTTCGAGACCAGCTCCGACGGCCTTACCGTCCGCATCTGCGACCAGGGCGCGGGCTTCGATCCCTGCTGTCTCCCAGACCCGCTCGCCCCACAAAACCTCCTACGCGGCTCCGGACGCGGCATCTTTCTCATCCGGGCCTTCATGGATGAGGTACACTTTCGCCAGTTGCATCCGGGAACAGAACTTACCCTCATCAAACATCGCGCTCCGGCCAATCCGGTCGCCTAAGCCATAAGGAGAAACATCGCATGAGTATGAAAGTCGCAATCCGCCAAGTAGACGGAATCACCATCCTGGACCTCAGTGGACGCATCACACTTGGCGAAGGCAGCATCACCCTGCGCGACAGCGTCCGCGATGTCCTTGCCAAAGGTTCAAAAAAAATCCTGCTCAACCTGGCCCAGATCACCTATATCGATAGCTCCGGCATCGGAGAGTTGGTCAGCGCCTTCACCTCCGTCAAAAACGCCGGCGGCGAGCTCAAGCTGCTCAACCTCACCCAGAAGGTCCACGACCTGCTCCAGATCACCAAGCTATACACCGTCTTCGACATCTGGGACAACGAGGCCTCTGCCATCACCGCCTTTGCATAGAGCATTGCGCTTCGCGGTTTAGTTCACTGAAGGAAGAAAGGCCGTCGCCCGCGCGACAGCCTTCCTTCACCCTCTTACGCTACTTCGAGAAGTCCACCTTCGGAGCTTCTTTCGAGTTCGCATCCGCCGAGTAATACTCGGTCTTGGGATGGAATCCAGCCATCCCCGCCCAGATATTGTTGGGAAACTGCTGAATAAATACGTTGTAGTCCTTGATCGCCGCGTTATAGCGCAGCCGCGACACCGCGATCCGGTTTTCCGTCCCCGCCAGTTCGTCTTCCAGCCGCATGAACTGGTCGTTGCTCTTCAACTGCGGATAGTTCTCCTGCATCCGCATCAACGGCAACAAGGCCACGTTCAGCCGGTCGTTTGCCTGTAGCTTCTCGTCCGGTGTGCGCGCCGTCATCAGCCCAGCCCGCGCATTGGCAATCGCCGTCAGGATTGACTCCTCCACGTTGGCATAGCCCTTCACGCTTGCCACTAAATTCGGAATCAGGTCCGCCCGCCGCTGTAGGTCCACATCAATGGCGGAGAATGACTGATCCACATTCGCGCTCAGCGAGACCATCTGGTTCCGCGCGCCCACATAGCTGCCGCCCACAAACAGCGCCACCACCACAATCAATCCCAGTACGCCCAGCACTACCCACAATGCTTTACTCATAATCCCTCGCTTTTCCGTCTGTCCATCAAACGATATACGTCAAATTCCCATCCCCAGTTCCCTGTCTGGCCCCTTGAACCTTGAACCTGCCTTCAAAAATTCGCGCCGCCGCCACCGGAACCTCCGCCGCCAAATCCGCCAAATCCTCCGCCGCCGCCGAATCCTCCGCCACCCTCGCCATCGCCTCCGCCTCGCCCACCGCCGCCACCCAGAAGGTTGAATAGCACAAAGAACAGCAGCCCAATGTGCCCTGTGCGGATCAGCACTCCAATTACGACCAGCACAATTACGGCGAAGATCAGCGCCGCAATCGGGCTCCCCTGCGACTGAGGCTGAGAATCATAGTGCTCTCTCATTGGTGCCTCATAGCCATTCAGCCCCGCCAGAGTCACTCCAGCATCGGTTGCAATGTCCTGAGCAATCTCGTGCACGCCCAGCGAAATCCCCTGGTTCATGTCGCCACGGAGCAGGATCGGTTTCATCTCCCGCCCAATGTCTCCCACCTTGCCATCCGGCAGTATCCCCTCCAGCCCGTAGCCAACCTCAATGCGTCCGTGAACGGGTGCCGGGTTCATCACAAATATCACTAATACGCCGCGGTCGGTACCCTTCGGCCCAACCTTCCACTTCTCTTCCAGATTGACCGCAAACTCCTCAATCGTAGGTGCTGGCATCTGGTCGGCGCTCATGCCCTTCATCGGGTCGGCTTCCAGCTTCTGCACCGTCACCACGGCGATCTGCGCGTGAGCCTGCTGATCCACCTCCGTACATAGCTCTTCCAGGCTCTGCTTGGTCTCCGGCGACAACACCCCGGCAAGATCGCTCACATAGCCGTTCGGCGCGGGTAGCCCTGCCACCGACTCACCCGGCAGCGCCCGTACCAGCGTCGTCAGCAGCACAACGATCGTCAACCAACGCAGCGTCCGCGCCATCGCAACCCATTCTACCCTGTCCGTTCGGGAGGGCACTCATTTACGCCTGCGCAGCCGGCAATCCCTGTCTCGCCCGTATAAAAAAGAGGGCCTTAAGGCCCTCTTTTCGTAATCGGCAACACTCCGTTACTTCTTCGTAGTTGGAGGTGACGATCCCGCAGCGGGGTTCGCCGAACGCGGAGGACGCGGAGGCAACGTGATTCCATCCTTTGCTGCGACCTGCGTGATCAACCCCAAATGCTCACGCATCGTCTGCATGGCCTTCACCACCTCCGCCGCCAACCCAGGATCTCCGGCCACCGACGCCTCCATGTAGAAGTCATGCGTCTTCTGCCGGTGCGCCTTGATGATGAAGACGAGATATTCCGTGTCGAACTCCTTGCCCGAAAGCCCGTTCAACTTGTCGTACTCCGCCTGGTCGTCCTTGCTCATCTTTCCGGGTACTATCACGCCCAGCGTGTCGGCAATCGCACCCATGTCCTTGTTCATTGCCGTGTGGTCAGCCACCAACTTCTGCGCGAGCGTCTTTACGTCCGCTCCGCCCTTCTCGGCCGCAAGCTGCCCCAGCTTCACATCCGCAATGCCATCCTGGTTGGCCGTGCGCAGGAACTCCTTGTCCGCCATCTGCCGTCCCGTCAATCCGGGAGCGCCCAGTGTCTCACGCATCGAACTTTGTGGCTCCGCAAGTACCCCACCTGTCGCCCCAGTCGGTACTGGAGCTGTCTGGGTCTCACCCGAAGGCATCGCGCCCTGCTGTTCATTCTGGTCCATCTGCGCGAGCATAACCTGCGGAAGCAACAGCGCCGCCGCTCCAACAATCGCAATCCATCTATTATTTCTCATGCTGAACACCTCGCTCTGCTTCCTAATTCACACCCGCGGCCCGCACTCCCTTGCTTGGAGCGTTATCCTATCTCCATAAGCATTCAAGTAGCAACATCCTCTTTCTCCTCGCACCAACCAATCAAACTTACACCATCTCTCGGGAGTCTCACCTAGCTATGCCGCACGACAGCGCCTCCGACCCATCCAACCCTTCGACTCAGCCTCCCATCGCCCGCCGAGATCCCACCTCGACCACGCTGCACGGCATCACCCTGCACGACGACTTCAGTTGGATGCGCGAGAAGAGCTCGCCCGAGGTGCTCGCCTACCTCGAAGCAGAGAATGCCTACACCGACGCCCTCATGGCGTCCACCGCCGAACTCCAGACCGCTCTCTACAATGAGATGCTCTCCCACATCCAGGAGACCGACGAGAGCGTTCCCTACCGCCTCGGCGACTGGTTCTACTCCACCCGCACCGTCGAGGGCAGCCAGTATCCCATCCACTGCCGCCGTCGCGCCACCAGTCCTGAGCTCAACTCTGCCTTCGACCCCGCTCAACCTGAGCAGGTCGTCCTCGATGTCAATCAGCTCGCCCAAGGCAAGCCATTCATGGACATTGGGGCCATGGCCGTCAGCCCCGACGGAAACCTCCTCGCATACAGCACCGACCTCACCGGATTCCGCCAATACACGCTGCACATCCGCCGTTATGATGCAGCCCTGCGCACCTGGGCTGACCTCCCAGATACCGCTGAGCGTGTCGGCTCGCTGGCCTGGGCAACAGATTCGCGCACCCTCTTCTACTCTACCGAGGACGAGACCACCAAGCGTCAGGACTGCGTATTTCGTCACATACTCGGCGCACCCGCCGCCGAAGACGCTCTCGTCTTCCACGAAGAGGACGAACGGTTCAACCTCGGCGTCAGCCGCACCCGGGACGGTCTCTATCTCCTGATCGAGTCCGGCAGCCATACCACCAACGAGTTCCATTTCCTCCCCGCCGACCACCCCACAGCCGATCTCAACATCATCGCGCCGCGCGTTGACGAGCAGGAGTACTACCCGGACCACCGCTATACACCACAGACCGGCGACCTCTTCTACATCCGCACCAACGACACCGGCAAGAACTTCCGTGTCGTCACCGCGCCCGTCGGCATGCCGCGCCGCGACCACTGGACCGAGCTGGTTCCTCTGGATCCCGACCAGCCGCTGGAGGACTTCGACCTATTCCAGTCCTTCGCCGTCGCCACACGCCGCAAGCGTGGCCTGCCTACCCTCGAAGTTCTAAGATTTGCTTCCGAGCCGGGTGCCACCTCCTCTGCGGCCCCATCGCAAAGGGTGGGGCCCGAATCGCCTGTACTCCCCACCTTCGTCGACCTGGTCGAGATCGAATTCCCCGAGCCCACTTACACGGCCTCCGCGCACATCAACCGCATCTTCTCCACCGATGTCTTCCGCTACAGCTACCAGTCGCTCGTCTCCCCGCCCTCGGTCTTCGAGTACAACATCGCCCGCGACTCCGAAACATGCCCCATCGATCACTCCCTGCTGCTTAAGCAGCAGCACGTCCCCGGAGGCTTCGATACGTCTCACTACGCCTCCGAACGCCTCTGGATCACCGCCCCCGACGGCGCTCTAATACCGGTCTCCATCGTCTACCGCCGCGACCGCTTCCGCCGCATCGCCATCAATCCCCTTTACCTCTACGGCTACGGCTCCTATGGCTACCCACTCCCGGTCGGCTTCAGTGCCACCCGCCTCTCTCTGTTGGATCGCGGAGTCGTCATGGCCTACGCCCACATCCGTGGCGGCGGCGAGATGGGAGATGCATGGCACGACGCCGGCAAAATGTCCCTCAAGAGGAACACCTTCACCGACTTCATCTCCGCCGCCGAGCAGCTCGTCGCACGCGGCTACGGCAACCCCGGCAAAGTCGCCATCGAAGGCGGCAGCGCCGGAGGACTCCTGATGGGGGCCGTCGTCAACATGCGCCAAGACCTCTTCCGAGTCGCCCTCTCCCATGTCCCCTTCGTCGACGTGATGAACACCATGCTCGACGCCAGCCTGCCGCTTACCGTCGCCGAGTACGAAGAATGGGGCAACCCCAATGAACCCGACGCCTTCGCCACCATGCTCGCTTACTCTCCCTACGACAACCTCGACAGTCTTAAGGACAAACCCACCCCGGCGATGCTGGTCAAGACCAGTCTCAACGACTCGCAGGTCATGTTCTGGGAGCCCCTCAAGTACATCGCCAAGCTACGCACCCTCAACACCGGTCCCAACCCTCTTCTCCTACACATCAACATGGATGCAGGCCACGGCGGGTCCTCCGGCCGTTACGACTATCTGAAGGAGATAGCCTTCGACTACGCCTTCCTGCTCACACAACTCGGCGTCGTCCCGTCGCCCTAACCCATCCCTTGCAAGAAATGTTATAGTCGGCGAATCAGCAACTCAGTGAGTCCGCAAGATAGAAAAAAGAGGGAGAATGACATGGGATTAGTACCGATGGTGATCGAGCAGACCAGCCGGGGCGAGCGCGCCTACGACATATACAGCCGCCTGCTGCGAGACAACATCATCTTTCTGGGCACGCCGATCGACGACAACATTGCCAACGTCATCATTGCGCAGATGCTCTTCCTCAGCGGCGAGGACCCGGAGAAGGACATCCAGCTCTACATCAACTCGCCGGGTGGCTCCATCACCGCCGGCCTGGCCATCTACGACACCATGCAGTACATCAAAAACGATGTGGTGACGTTCTGTATCGGACAGGCGGCGTCCATGGGTGCATTTCTGCTGATGGCGGGCAAGAAGGGCAAACGCTTCGCCCTGCCCAACGCGCGCATTCTGATCCACCAGCCGTCCATGGGCAACCTGAGCGGCCAGGCCACCGACATCGACATCCACGCGCGAGAGATCCTGCGCATCCGCGAGATAACCAACAAGCTCATCAGCAAATCGACGGGGCAGTCGCTGGAGCGCATCGAGCGCGACGTGGAGCGCGACTTCATCATGACGGCAGCGCAGTCCAAGGAGTACGGCATCATTGACGACATCATCGACCGGCCGCGTACCTAGCTGGTCATTGTCCAGTTTGTAAACTCCGGTCCAAATCGCCGGGTGCATCGTTCATTCCACTCCCTTTGCGCAATGAGTGGGGGCCGCATCATACAGCCGCGTCGTGCGTAAAACTACTCCTGTTACAAAAGTGTGTGCCCGAAAAGGGGTATCTCGGTGACTTCCGTGTAGTGAGATCGGTCTTGGTTCTGGTGTAGACTTTATTAGTTCCCACTATGACGGTTCGTGCCCAGGAGTTGTAGCAATCATGAAAACGTCTCGCGGTTCGGACGAATCGCTTCGCTGCTCGTTTTGCCACAAGTCGCAGGATGCGGTGGCGAAGCTCATCTCGTCGCCATCCGACTATCCCAGGGCCTACATCTGCGACGAGTGCGTGGGAGTATGCAATTCGATCCTGGAGGACGACCGGGGCGAGTCGCTGCCCGGTACCTCGCCGGCTCAGCTTCCCAAGCCGCAAGAGGTGAAGGCGTTTCTGGATGAGTACGTAATTGGTCAGGAACAGACCAAGAAGAAGCTCGCGGTGGCCGTCTACAACCACTACAAGCGCATCCAGATGAACAAGACGCGCAGCAACGATGTGGAACTGACAAAGTCCAATATTCTGCTGGTCGGCCCAACCGGTTCGGGCAAGACGCTGCTTGCTCAGACCCTGGCTAAGATGCTGGATGTGCCCTTCGCCATTGTGGACGCAACCACGCTGACCGAAGCCGGGTATGTGGGCGAGGACGTCGAAAACATCATCCTGAAGCTGCTACAGGCGGCCGAGGGAGACGTGACCCGCGCGCAGAGTGGAATTATTTATATCGACGAGATCGACAAAATCGGGCGCAAGGACGAGAACCCATCGATCACGCGCGATGTCTCGGGCGAGGGTGTGCAGCAGGCGCTGCTGAAGATTCTCGAAGGGACGGTTGCCAATGTGCCGCCGCAGGGTGGGCGCAAGCATCCGCACCAGGAGTTTACCGCGGTAGACACTACCAACATTTTGTTCATCTGCGGCGGTGCCTTTGTTGGGCTGGAGAAGGTGATCGGTCGTCGCATCGGCAAGAAGTCCCTGGGCTTCCGAGCCATAGCGGACCCCGATGCCAAGGAAGGTGATGTGACGCCGATCCGGGCGCAGAGAGACTGCGAGTTGCTGCGCCAGGCAGAGCCGCAAGACCTCTTGAAGTATGGGCTGATCCCGGAGTTCGTAGGCCGGCTGCCGGTGCTGGGCATCCTGGACGAACTGGATGAGTCGGCGCTGATCGAGATTCTCACCAAGCCGAAGAACGCGATCCTCAAGCAGTATGCCAGACTGTTCGACTACGAAGGCGTGAAGGTGACATTCTCCGACGACGCCGCCAAAGAGATTGCGCGCGAAGCCTTGCAACGCAAGGTGGGTGCGCGCGGGCTGCGCATGATCCTGGAAGAACTGATGCTGGACCTGATGTACTATGTGCCCGGCAACAAGAAGGCCGGCGACCTCACCATCACCGCGGATATGGTGAAGAAGCACAGCCTGACCCTCCTCACTCTGCTGGAGAAGGCAGGATAGGCTGCGCTGGCTCTGCGTTTTTGCTGAGTTCTCTCGATTGCAACATCCGCGCATATGGGTGCCGCGGCTTACCTCCCAGTGACAATCAATATCCATCAACAGCGAAATCGTGGGCCTCTGCCCTCGTCTGCGCTCAGCGCTGAGTGAGGGCTTGCTGTTAATTCACTGGTAACGACAGGATTGCGATGCGAGTACGACACGATGGCGGTCGCGCGCAATTTGCCGCCGAGTTACCAAAGGGTGTGGGGACGAATCGGCACACAAGCATTACAATCACAGGATGCGTGATCCGTGGATTGCAACCTGGGCAACGGAAGGCACGTTTTATGGAGATCGCCATGGCTAATCAAACCAAGACCGTTTTGACCGGCGAATCCCGGAAGCTTCCTATGATGCCGATCCGGGACATGGTCATCTTCCCTCATATGATGACTCCGTTTGTAGTGGGGCGGGCGTCCAGCGTGCGCGCGCTGGAGGAGGCTTTGACGGGCGACCGCAAGATATTTCTCGCCACCCAGCACGACGCCTCGCTCGACGAACCCAGCGCGGACGACATCTATCAGACGGGCACCATCGGTAACATCGTGCAGAGCGTACGCATGCCCGACGGCAACATCAAGGTGCTGGTGGAGGGCGTGGAACGCGCGCGTTCGGTCGAGGTAAGCGACGACGACGGGTTCTTTGTCGCCACCGTACGCACCGGCAAAACCAATCTGGAGTTGACGCCGCAGGTAGAACAACTGATGCAGCGCGTGCATACGCTCTTCGAGCAGTATGTGAAGCTACAGCAGTCCCTGAACCAAGAGACCATGGCGGCCAGCGTGCGCATGGACGAGCCGGCCAAGCTGGCCGACACCATTGCCGCCAACCTCCAGCTTTCTATCGACGAGAAGCAGCAGTTGCTGGAGGTCTTCGACCCTGAGACACGCCTTGCCCGCGTGGGCGACGTTCTGGATGTCGCTATCGAAAAGCTAAATATGGACCGCACCATCCAGTCGCGCGTGAAGCGGCAGATGGAGAAGGCGCAGAAAGAGTACTACCTGAACGAGAAGATCAAGGCAATCCAGAAGGAGCTGGGCCGCGGTGAGAAGTCCGAGTTCGACGAGTTGAAGAAGAAGATCGAGACCGCGGGCATGCCCAAGGATGTCATCGAGAAATCCTTGCAGGAACTGCGCAAGCTAGAGGCGATGCCGCCCATGTCGGCCGAATCCACCGTCTCGCGCAACTATCTCGACTGGCTGCTTGCGGTGCCGTGGAAGAAGCGCTCCAAGGAGATTCGCTCCATCGAGCACGCGGAAAAGATCCTTAACTCCGACCACTATGGACTGGAGAAGATCAAGGAGCGCATCCTCGAATTCCTTGCGGTGCGCCAGCTTGTGAAGAACCCCAAGGGTTCGATCCTTTGCTTTGTCGGACCTCCCGGCGTGGGCAAGACCAGCCTGGGAATGTCCATCGCCAAGGCCACCGGCAGGAAGTTTGTGCGCCTCAGCCTGGGCGGCGTGCGCGATGAGGCCGAGATACGCGGCCATCGCAGGACCTATATTGGCGCGCTGCCGGGACAGATCATCCAGTCGATGAAGAAGGCGGGAACCAAGAACCCGGTCTTCATGTTGGACGAGATCGACAAGATGGCTTCGGACTTCCGCGGCGATCCGGCCAGCGCCCTGCTGGAGGTCCTCGATCCGGAACAGAACGCCTCTTTTCAGGACCACTATCTGGACGTGGAGTACGACCTGTCCAGCGTGTTGTTTGTGGCCACGGCCAATGTGCTGCACACGATTCCCGGCGCATTGCAGGACCGCATGGAGATTCTGCGCCTGCATGGCTACACCGAGCTGGAGAAGATGGAGATTGCCAAGCAGTACCTGGTGCGCAAGCAGCGCGAGGCCACCGGGTTGACCGTGCAGCAGATCGTCTTCGAGGACGATTCGTTGCGTGGCATTATTCGCGGATATACCCGCGAGGCCGGAGTCCGTAATCTGGAGCGCGAGATTGGCAATGTATGCCGCAAGGTAGCACGTAAAGTAGTGGAAAGCGGAGTAAAGCATCGTGAGCTGTTAACCGGCGATAACCTTGCCGACCTGCTGGGCGTGGCCAAGTTCCGCGATTCGCAGGTGCATGAGAAGAGCGAAGTCGGCCTGGTGACTGGGCTGGCCTGGACAGAGGTTGGCGGAACGCTACTACAGACCGAGGTGCAGGTGCTGGATGGCAAGGGCAAGCTGACAACCACCGGGCAACTCGGCGAGGTGATGCAGGAGTCGGCTCAGGCCGCGATGAGTTACGTCCGTTCGCGGGCGCAGCATCTCGGTCTTGGCAAGGAGTTCTACCGTCATGTCGACATCCATGTTCATGTGCCGGAGGGCGCAATTCCCAAGGACGGGCCGTCGGCAGGCATTACCCTGGCCACCGGACTGGCCAGCGCACTGACCAAGATCAAGGTGCGGCGCGATATCGCCATGACCGGTGAGATCACCCTGCGCGGCAAGGTGCTGGCCATCGGCGGGCTGAAGGAAAAGCTGCTGGCGGCGCACCGCGCGGGCATCTTCGAGGTCATTGTGCCCGAGGACAATCGCAAGGACTTGGCCGACATGCCGGAGCTGCTGAAGACAGAGATGAAGCTGCACTTTGTGGAGCAGATGGACGAGGTGCTACAGATCGCGCTGGAAGAAAAGCTGCCGGAGTTGAAAGAAGAGACCCTTGACGTTCTGGCCGCGGCCATGCCGCCGATGCTGCCGACGACGCAGCCCGTTGCACCGCAGTAGGGCCCTCTTTCTTATATGAGGAGATACGTCCAAAAGTACCGTCATTCCGGCGCAACCCAATACGAGCCAGCATTCCTTTGAGGCCGTCATTTTGGCGTCGCCACAATCTCCGTAGTTGCCCTTGCTGTCATTCTGCTCAACCCTCTACCACCATCATTTAAGCAGTCCTATCTACGTCCACCGGCGATCGACGGAATCAGCATCACCTCGTCGCCATCCTGAAACGTATAGGCATCGCCACCCAGAAATCGGATGTCTTCATCGTTGATGTAGATGTTGATGAACTTTCGCAGCTTGCCGTTCTCGTCCTTGATCTGGGCAGCCAGCGCGGGGAAGGTCTGGTCGATCTCGACGAGCAGCGCAGGAAGATTTGTAGCGTTTGAGTCGAACTGCTTGCGGCCATCGGTGTGGCGGGTGAAGGCGGTAGGTAGGACAATCTGAATGGACATCGTGGCTCCCGATTCTGTTGTTTCGATTCCAATTCTATTGCTCTGTATATGAAGAGGGAAGGCGTGAGTACCCGAGAGCGACCAAAACAACGACGGAGATTCTGGCTGCGACAGAATGACGAACAAAAGTAACCCCACCCATCGCAATAATGCCGCGATGAATGGGGCACCCGGCGTGACTAGTCGTGGGCGGGCGGAGGTGGGGGCGCGGTGGAGGAGGGGACGGGCTTGCCGTCGGCGGTGTTCGGCTCCATCAGCTCGACGCGGGTTCCGTCGGGATCGAAGAGACTGAGCTGGCGCTTTCCGTTGTGGCCGACGTGCCCGGTGCCGAGTGGCTGGCCGATGCTTTTGACGGCGGGGCGGGCCTGTAGCGATGCGACGGCGGCGGCGAGATCGGGCACAAGGAGCGCGACGTGGTTGCTGGTGCCGAAGGTGGCGGGGAGGGTGCGATAGAGCATGAGTTCGACGTAGTCGGTTCCATCGGGGACGCGCATGTTGATCCAGCTAAGCTGGGTGGGGCTGCCGCTGCCGCGCCAGAACTCCTGGAAGCCGAGGATGTTGCCGTAGAAGTCGAGCGCGCGCTGAGTGTTGCCGACCAGGAAGCCGACGTGGTAGATGCGCTGGGAGACGCGCGTGGGCGAGAGGAACTTGCCCGCGCCCTGTGCCTCCACGCTGGTGGGCTGCGGTTGGGAGAACTCGATCTGGGTGCCGTCGGGGTCATGGACGGAGAAGACGAGGTCGCCGGTGCCGGTCTTGCCGGCGCGCGGCGGAACGGCGATGCCCTTGGAAGCCAGGTAGGCGCGCATCTGCTCCACGTCGTCGGTGAGGAAGCAGAGGTGGCTCATAAAGTTTTTGGGGTCGGCTTGCGCGGGACGGTCACTGAGCAGCTCTACATACTGATGGTCGTTGACCTTGAGGAAGGCGACGCTAGTGTCGGTTGAGTTAGGCTTCTTGCGGTCGTAGGAGATGTCGAGGCCGAGCAGGTCGTGCCAGAAGACCATGGCCTTGGGCATGTCGGAGACGTAGTAGGCGACGTGCGAGATTCCGGTGATGCGCGGGCGGGTGGGTGCGGTCTGCGCGAGGCAGGTGGTAGAGGCGAATAGGACAAGGATGGCGGCGGTAGTGAGGAGGCGGAGTTGTGTGGGGCGAATCAAAATGCTGACCTCAGCGGCTGAAGCCGCGATGCAAGGGTAGCATGTACGGCACGTCTAAAGCCGTGCCCTCAAGCAGAGAGGTCGAGCTACGCTCGATGCCCACCCATCGCGTATAACAAAGGCGCGATGAGTGGGGAACCCGGCGAAGATGTAGAACCTGGCAACGACCGAGATTCTGAGCCAAATACGGCTCAGAATGACGACCAAAAACGGCTATCTCCACATGAAGTAGAAGCCGGGGGCCTGGTCGAGGAGCTTGGAGGGGTTGGGGAAGATTTCGTCGGAGTCGTCGGAGAGCAGGGCGAGGAGGCCTTTCTTGTCGGCGGCGGGGCGTTCGATGGTGGGCTCGCCACTGATGCCGACCGAGCTGGCAGTGTCCATTAGCGCGACGCGGAAGCCGCCGATTTTGTCGATGAGGCCCAGCGGCAGCGACTGCTGGCCGGTCCAGACCTGGCCGGTGGCCAGTGGGCGGATCTTGTCGTCGGTGGTGTGGCGGCCAGTGGCGACATCGTGGATAAACTGGCCGTACATGTTGTCGACCACGGACTGGAAGTAGGCTTGCTCCTCGGGGGTCATATCGCGGGTGGGGTCGCCGGCGTCTTTGAGCGTGCCGGCGTGGATGATGACGCTCTTCATCTTGGCCCACTTCAGCAGGTCGCCGTAGTTGGTCCACTCCATGATGACACCAATGGAGCCGACCACGGAGGCGTCGTTGGCGTAGATTTTGTCGCAACCGCTGGCGATGTAATAAGCCCCTGAGGCCCCGACGGACTCGACCGAGGCGACGATCTTCTTGTTCTTCTCGTGGCGGACGCGGACAACTTCGTTGTATATCTCCTGGCTGGCCGCGGCGCCACCGCCGGGCGAGTTGATGTGCAGAATGATGGCCTTGACCGAGGAGTCGTCGCCAAACTTGCGGATCTGGGTGTCGATCTTGTCAGCGTCGAGGATGGCGCCATCGATGTCGATGACGCCGATGCGGGAGCCGCTGAGACCGTCGATGGAGACGGAGGAGTCGCCGCTGACGCTCTTGACGATGGACCAGACCATGAGGGTGAGCAGAAGAACGACACTGGCCAGAGAGCCTCCAATAATGGCCACCCAGAACCAGCCGGAGTGGCGGCGGCGCTGCGGCTGGCCGTACACGGCATACGGCGAGGCCTGCGCATGAGGCGGAGCCTGCGTATAGGGCGGAGCATATACGTAGGGCGGCGTGGGTGGAGTGACGGGCGCAGTGGCAGAGGAGGGCGGCTGGGTAGGAGTATCTTCCGGCATAATTTGCAGTTTAGACTATTTATTCCCCGTTATTGCGGAGAACTTTATGCGGCGTAGGCGGACGACTCCGGCGGACGACGGATTGGTTTGAATAAAATGGCAGTCGCAGAGCGCAGTGTATGCGGCTAAGCTGGTAGCTGGATCGTAAAAGAGAGCAACAGGAAGAAACTGGTCTGCCACTGTGCGCGCAGACTACGCCGCAGTCGTATGCAGAATGCGCGGCGGCAGCGGCAACCCTGGGGAATGATGGCAACACCGCAGTTGAGCATCGTGATTCCGGCATACAACGAGAGCGCTCGCATCGAGCGGACGCTACAGCGGGTGATGGCGTGCGTCGACCGGCAGGGCTGGGATGCCGAGGTGCTGGTGGTGGACGACGGCTCCAAGGATGCCACAGTGGAGATTGTGCGTCGCTGGATGGAGCGGGACCGTCGGCTCTACTTGGTGCAGAACGATGGCAACCGCGGCAAGGGCTACAGTGTGCGCAACGGGTTGCTACAGGCCTCGGGCGAGGTAGTCATGTTTACCGACGCTGACCTTTCCGCCCCGATGGAAGAGGCGGAGCGGCTGATGGCGGCGATCGCGGAAGGCGCGGACGTGGCCATTGGCTCGCGCTGGCTGGAGCGCGCGCGGCAGACGCTGCACCAGCCGCTGTATCGCAGGTTCTTCGGGCGATGTTTCAACTGGGTGACGCGCACGGTGATGGGACTGCCGTTCAAGGACACGCAATGCGGGTTCAAGGCGTTCAAGCGCACAGCAGCGCAGGTGATCTTCCGTCTACAGCGGATTGAGCGCTGGGGGTTCGACCCGGAGATATTGTTCATCGCCAGCAAGCTCGGATACACCATCCGCGAGGTCCCAGTGACCTGGGGACACGACGAGCGCAGCCGGATGAGCTACCTGAAAGACGGCATGAAGATGCTGGAGGAGATCGCGGCGATCCGGATCAACTCGATTGCAGGGCGTTACGACCGCGACATCGCGGCTCTGAAGGACACGAGCGCCATGGTGACCGCTCCTGTGAAGCAGGAGAAGACCAGGGTCAGCACATAGGCTTAGGGGTTGGGGACGTACGCGTGGGGGGCGTAGGGTTCGACGGTGAGCAGGGTGGAGAGCATGGAGCGCTCGTTATCGGAGAACTGCGCACGGAAGGCGGCGGAATCAATGGTCTGCTGGCGCTGCTCGGGAGGCATCTCGCGCAAGTCGAGGATGACGCGAGCCATGACAAGGCGACGCGCCGGGGGAAGTGCATTCAGCTGCTGCACGGCTTCGCGCCACATCTGACGCTGGGGGGGAGTAAGGCGCTCTAGGGCCTCGTTGCGGTCGAGCATCCGGTTGCGCTGCTGCGGATCCATGCTGTAGAGGCGTTGCAGTTCGTTGAGCTCATGCTGCTGGACCTGCGGAGGTAGTTCACGAAAGCCCGGCTCGTTTTGCAGGGATTTCAGCATTTCGGGGAGCGGCAGGTTGTTGTGGTTGTCCATCCACTGCTGTAGATGTTCCTGGTTCTCCGCGGGCCTGGCGGCAATAATTGCGCCGGGCCGGGCGGCGGCATTGGGCTGGGCGCGCTGGGCTCTGGGAGCAGGCGGACGCGACGGCGGCGATTTGGGTGCGCGGGCGAACACTGGCGTAGAGGCAAACAGCAGAACGAATGCCGCGCCAACACAGAGCCGGGATGGAAGATGCATTTTCATGATGAACACTGTGCGCCGAGAGGAACCGCACCAAGCAATGGTTGAGGATCAACCGATGGGCGATGTTCTGCGGATGAAGTTCTTCCCGATGGGGCAAACCTTCAATTCACGCTCGGACTCGCCAGATTCTCTTGCTGTAGCTGAAGTCTACTGCGTGTGAATAAGACTGCAAAAGCTTTTTTTGCACCTCCGATTTTGAACTCATCTTCTTTGAGTCTGTTTTCCAAATTTGATTCTCAGAAAGCTCGAAGATGTCCTTGACTCGACTTCAGATTTCCTCGGCAGCTAAAGCCGTATTGATTTTGCATCATTTACGGCACGGCTGAAGCCGTGCCCTTGAGCAAATCGGAGTTCTTCAGATCCTTTAAAGCCCGTCCCTATCAAAACGCCTAAACTCACTCCAATACATCTAGCTCTGTGGAAGCGCGGCACCGGAACTGGCGGCGGGCGCGTCCTGTAGCAACTGGTCAACCTGTTGCAATGTCTGCTCGTTCTTGTCCAGGAGCTGAAGGTCGTTGACGACCGCGGACGCTACGACCGGACGGGAGTGCTGAAAGGTGGCGATGCCTACGCTGCCTCCCCCGGCAATCAACAGCAGGGCCATGGACGCGGCAAGCATAGGGCGGAACTGCCGTCCGGTATTGAAGAGAAGGCGCGACCTGATCTGCTCGAACCAGCCTGCTGGGGGGGCAGACTGAAGCTCGCGAAGGCGGACTGCCAGCTTCTGGTCGAAGTAGGGGGAGACGGCGGGCGCCTGCCAGGTGTCGAGTAGAGCGAGGGTGGCCTGGAGCGAAGCGATCTGCTGCGCGCACGAGGGGCAGGCAGCGATGTGGGCAAGCGCAGCGTCATTTTCGGGCGCGGCTGGATCCAAAAGCAAATTGGGGAGCGCGGCTTTGCAGATTTTGCAGTTCATCGTATTACTTCCTTTCCATCGGCGACGCGTCGTGTAGCGGCCTTGCGCGTCTTGCTGTGTGAAGCGGGCGGTGCTTGCACCGCCGGACTTCCCGTCAACCAGGCCCCTCTAAAAATGGACGAGAAGCCGTGGACAAAAGTTCCTCTACATAAACTCCTTCAGTTTTTCGCGCAGGGTCTGGTAGGCGCGAAAGAGCAACGATTTGGTGGCGGACTCGCTGAGCTTGAGTACGTCGCCGATCTGTTTGTAGTCCATGCCTTCGTACTTGTGCATGAGCACGGCCATACGTTGCCGTTCAGGCAGCTCGAGCACATGCTGGCGAATAGCGTTGAAACGTTCGTGGCGGAGCAGGCTGTCCTCGGCGCTGGGGGTTGTATCGGCAACATCGGGCGTAGTGCCGGTGTCGGGGTCCGCCTGGTCGAGGTAGACGGTGGAGGCGGAGCGCTCGTGGCGGTTGTCTCGCGCGTAGTTGACACCCAGGTTGGTTGCAATGCGGTAGAGCCATGTACTGAAGCGGGCCTCCGCGCGATAAGTCTCGCGCGAACGGTAGACGCGCAGGAAGACCTCCTGGGCGAGTTCTTCTGCGATGGCCTGGTTATGCACCATGCGGTACATAAAATTGACGATCGGCCGGCGGTACTTCTGAATCAGGAAGTCGAAGCCGGACATATTGCCGGCGCGCAGCTCCAGCATGATGGCGGAGTCTTCCATCTCAGCGAAGTGCGCGGAACCTTGCACCACGGGGGGCTGTAGTACGCCATCGAGAAGACCGGGATTGACAGCCAGGGTAGCCATATCCCGTGAAACCCCATTTTTGTCCTCAGGTTGCGCGAAATCTGCAAAATCCGCCGGAATTTGCTCGTCGGGCTGGTCGTCCATACCTGTTTTGGGAATGGCGTCCAAGTCACCGTACAGTGGCTTTCCGGCGGGATCGAACGACGGGGGGTGAGACCGCTGCGGATTCTGCGACGGAGGTGACATATGGCTTGCCTATTGTACTTGGAGTGAGCGAGCCGGAAGCGCACAATCCGATCTAGTGAAGAGGCTCGTCCGCGTGTATGCTGGAATAGTACGGTCTGCCGGATGCCGGATGGCCTCAAGGCGCGGTGCCGGGCGCATAACTCAGCGGTAGAGTGCCACCTTCACACTCTATCAAGATTTGTAAAATCATGGAGTTAGACGGCATATCGGGAGCGGAAAAGCACGTATGGAGCAGGCGGGCACTGGCTCCGTTCCCCGATTTGTTCCCCGATTCAAGCGTCAAAATCAGTTACAAACAGCGGTGGCACTCGCGGTAACACTCTATGGGCAAGCCGAGTCCGCCCTCTATATCTTGCATGCTTTGAGCACAGCAGGATTCGAATTATCAACCAAACGTATTTTCAACAACATGCAGGTCAGCGGATGACACCTTAGACCATGCAAAGCAGCCGTAATCCGATAAACAGAGCGCAGATGGAGCGCGTTTTCCCAGCCTCTGCGCTGTAGGTTTCCTGCCTTAACTCCCTTTT
>Ga0181529_10001649_pt1 | contig 28280 bp, 27 predicted proteins | sample PEATcosm2014_Bin_36_FD_119763 | JGI IMG/M metagenome (GOLD analysis project Ga0181529, IMG submission 119763) | Peatland microbial communities from MTU Mesocosm Facility, Houghton, MI, USA - PEATcosm2014_Bin10_30_metaG | ecosystem: Environmental > Terrestrial > Soil > Wetlands > Peat | place... | reverse complement strand
CGCTCGGCCAGCCGAAGGCGCTCCGGCACTCACGCTGCGAAGGAGACGGGACCATGTGTGACTACAGCTTGCAGCATGTCGCTTCTGCGCCCGCCAAGGTCGGCGATCGATTGGTGACAACCGAATTCCGCCATTCCGGAACTCGCGGGTTCTCCGAGATCGGCGCGCCCGACGTCGCAATCTGCCTGCGGCCAGGCTCAGAACTGGCGTTCGACGGCGAAGTCGTGTTCGCCGATCCGACCGGCCTCCTGCCGCGCCGGGTGAAGATCGCCGCGGGCGTTGCGCGATTCCGCCAAGTCAATCTCGACCAGCCTTATTCCCATCACGACGCGCTCGAATTCCCGGACGGACGGCTGGTTATGCTGACCGACCTGACGCCCGGACAAACGGCGACGGTGCTGCAACTGCCGGCCTTGTCGCAGCCGGGCGAGAAGCGCGCCGCCGAAGAACCGCACGAAGCCATTGCGGCGCCGCGCGAGCCGGCGTCCGCATCGGCAAGTTGAACGCTCATCGTCAGGCTCAGCCGCGCGTGCGCGGCTGAGCCGCGGATCGCCTCGGCGGTTCGGGCGCAACCTGCAAGGCGCCGCGCGCCAGTCGCACGCGCGCGCCTGCGATGTTGGCGCTGAACGGCGCGCGGGCGGCGTAGGCGCGCGCGAGTTGCTGCGTCAGCGCCTCGACCTTGCCGAGACCGACGCGGCGGGGAGCGCGTCCGCCGACGTCGGCGATCGCCGCGGCGAGCAGCCGTTGGACGATCTCGGTCGGCTCGGCGAGCAGCGCGCCCGCGTCGCAGCTTGATCCGGCGCCGAGCCCGAGACGCAGGGCGGCGGCGCACGTCTGGCGCGCGAGCGCATCCTCGATCTGGCCGGCGCGGCGCGCCAGCCGCGCCAGCGCCACGGCATCGAGCCCTTCCGCCGCGAGGCCCGCAGCGAGCCTGCGCACGCGCGTTCGCGCGTAGCGCGGATCCTCATTCGAGGGGTCGCGCGCATAGATGAGCCCGCGCGCTTCGCAAGCGGCGACAAGGTCGCGCTTGGCGACGCCAAGCAGGGGACGCAGCAGCGCGACGCCGTCGAGGTCGACGCTCGCCGCCATCGCTCGCAATCCGCCGACGCCGGAGCCGCGCAGCAGGCGAAACAGCGCGGTCTCCGCCTGGTCGTCGAGGTGATGAGCGGTGACGATCGCCCCGGCGCCGATCTCGCGCGCATGTGCGCCGAGCAAGGCGTAGCGCGCGGCGCGGGCGCGTTCCTGAATGCGGGAGGTCGGCTTGTCGCCTCGCCACAAGAGAACGCGATGCGGGACGCCGAGGCGCGCGCACAAGGCCCCAACCGCGGCCGCTTCGTCGGCGCTCTCCTTGCGCAGGCCGTGGTCGACGGTTGCCGCCGCTAGCCTCGGCGACTGCGGCGTGCGCTGCGCCCACTCGGCCGCTAAGGCAAGCAGCGCAGTCGAATCCGGACCGCCCGAAATCGCTAGCAGCGCTGCGTCGTATCTCGCCAGCGGGGCGAGAAGCGCGTCGATCGTCGGCGCGGCGAGCCCAGGCTCACGGCGCACAATGGTCCTTCTGCATTTCGCGTTCAGCCGACTTCTTGATCGGCGGCGCAGCGGTCGGATAGCGCTTGCCGACTTCGGCGAACGTCGCGCAGGCCTGATCGTTGCTGCCGAGCATGGCGAGCGACTGGCCGAGCCGCAGCATGCCCTCGGGCGCGCGCGACGACTTGGCGTAGTCGGTCGAGAGCTTGAGGTATTGCTCCGCCGCCTCGCGTGGCCGCGAACGCTGGAAGTATGTTTCGCCGAGATAGAAGATCGCGTCCGGCGCCAGCCGATGCGTCGCATTGGCGGCGAGAAAGGCTTTGAACTGCTCCTCCGCCTGGGGGTACTGGCCAGCGCGATAGGCGTCGACCGCGGCGTTGAACTGCTGCTTCGGCGCGTCGGCGAAATCGATTCCGGCGCCGGTGACAGTCGGGGCGCCTGGGACGTTGGCCGGCGCGACGTCGGCAACGATCGGCCCGGTCGGCGCGGCGAGCGGCCCGGCTGGCGTCGCTGCGGCGGGCCTGCCGCCGATGTCGAGCGGCGCGCCGGCGGTCAGCGGCGCGCTCGGCGGCGTCGAACCGAGCGGGCGCGGCGCGCCCGGTGCGTTGGGATCGGCGTTGGGATCGAAGGCGTCGCTGCGACGCGGTTTGGCGCCGGGGACCAACTCGGTTCCAGGGGCGACGCCGGGCGCGGCGGCGACGACTGGCGGCGCCAACCCGGCTGGCGACACGGAAGCGCCGGGGGCAGGCGGCGCCGCGCCGCCGAGGCGGTATTCGACGTCCTGCTGGAAGCGCCGGAGCTGATCCTGCAGCAGGCGCTGCTGGTTCTCGAGCTGTTCGATGCGGCCGTTGGCCTGCCTGAGTTCATTCTCGAGCCGGTCGAGCCTGACCACCATTTGGGCGGGATCGTTGGGATCGCCGGCGTCGGGGCCGACGCCCGGAATCACCCCCGGCGGCGCCGATTGCGCCGGCTGGGCCGGCGAAGCGAGGTGGAACGGATTGAGGTCGAAGGCCCAAGCGCCGCTGGCGCCGGCGGCGCCGACGCAGAATAAAACTACGCCGGCGCTGCTGAGGCGGAAAAGGGGCGTCACCACGTCAAACCTCTATCGGGGGCTAACCGGCAGTCGCCGGATGCGCGCCGGACCTCCGATAGCATAGGGAGCGGACGGCCAAAAGTGAGGCGAAGATTTGGCCGTCCCGCGGCGTGTTTTGATTTTTCAGCTGCCCGCGGCGCCGGCGAGAACGGTGACTGCGCGGCGGTTCTGCGACCAGCAGGAGATGTCGTTGCACACCGCCACCGGCCGTTCCTTGCCATAGCTGATCGTCTTCATGCGCGCGGCGGCGACGCCCTTGGCGATCAGATAGTCTTTGACCGCTTCGGCGCGGCGGGAGCCGAGGGCGAAGTTGTATTCGCGCGTGCCGCGCTCGTCGGCGTGGCCCTCGATGGTGAAGGTGTAACGATTGTACTGGTTGAGCCACGCCGCCTGCTTGTCGAGGGTCGCTTGGTCGGCCGCGTTGAGATCGGTCACGTCGGTGTCGAAGAACACCCGGTCGCCGACGCTGGAGCTGAACTCCTGGATGCTGCCGGGGCCGCTCGCCGGGCCATAGGCGCCGGACAGGCTGGCGTCGTCGGCCGTATTACGAGCGCAGGCGCTCAGCCCCAAACCAAAAGCCAGGGCGACCGCCACAGAGACGCGCGATAGGGACGCAACAGACATCGGGGACTCCAATTTTTTTGAGCGGTCGGGGGCCGCCTTGGCCGACCCTTAGGGTTAAGCCTATTAAGGGAACGTTGAATCAACCTTACCCGACTCTTGCTGCGACGCTGCACGCGACCGGAAACGCCGTCGAGGGTTAATCAACCCTTAATGGCGGGAATGCGGCGGCGAATCGCCGCGGCCCCGCGCCGGCGTGGCGTCGAAGGCCACATTTCATAGGCGCCACAGCCGGTTGCGGTTTCCACAGGCGATCTGTCGCTTTCGTCGGCGACAGGTCGTCGCGGCGCGAGTCGTTTGGACTTGGCGGATTGGCGATATGCCGCTATATGGTTGGCATATCGCCAAGGAGGGGTCGGAAGATGACCGCCGCCAGTCTGCGCGCCTGCGCGATGCTGAAGATCGACGCCAAGGACAGCCGTGAGACCATCGAGGCGACGCGTCGCGGCGTCGCGGTCGCGGCGGTCGACGAACTCGTCAGCTCCGGCCGCGCCAGCCTCGCCGAAATCGATCGTCTTGTATTGCCGCGCAAGACGCTGAGTCATCGCCGCAAGCGCGGCGCGCTGACGCCCGAGCAATCGGATCGGCTGCTGCGCTTCGCCCGCGCCATCGCGGCCGCGGAGGAGACGTTCGGCTCGCGCGAGAAGGCGGCGATCTGGCTCAGGCGACCGACCGCGGCGCTTGGCGATCAGAGTCCCATGTCGTTGCTCGACACCGGCGAGGGTTGCCGCGAAGTCGAGCGTCTGCTCGGCAGGATCGACCACGGCCTCGCCGCCTGATGCACGTCTGGCGTGTTTGCCGCCGTCCGTTCGCCGATCTCTCCGGCGAAGGCGCGCGTCTTTACGGCGGGCGGTGGAATTCTCCCGGCCGACCCATGGTCTACGCCGCCGAATCGGCTGCGCTGGCGGTTCTCGAAATGCGCGTCCATCTCGATCTCGATTGGCGCGTTCTGCCGGACGATTACGTCCTGATGGCGATCGAGACTGGCGACCTCGTCGCCGAGACGCTTGCCGTGACGCCCGCCGATTCCCGCGCCGTCGGCGATTCTTGGCTTGCCTCAGGGCGCTCGGCGCTGTTGCGCGCGCCGTCGTTCGTCGTTCCCGAGAGCGCCAACGTCCTCGTCAATCCCACCTATCGCGACGCGGCCCGACTCGCCGTCGCTTCGATCAGGCCCTTCGCTTTCGACGCGCGGCTTTGGCCTTCGCCTTGACCGGCGCGGCGGGCGGCATGGCTTGGCGCAGAAAAGCGGGCGTCGCCGCGCGCACGCTGGCGGCGAAGCGCGCGAGCGCGGCGCGCCGCGACGAATCTCTGCGGAAGGCGAGCGTCACGTCGCGCTTCATCGTCCGGTCGACCAGCGGGCGCGCGGCGAGGTCGGCGATGGCGCCGCCGCGGCACTCGAGCGCCAGCCGCGGCGCCAACGTCACGCCATAGCCGGCGGCGGCGAGTTGGAACAGCGTCTCGAGGCTGGTTGCGCTGATGTCGGAGCCGGCGGCGCGCCCGCCGGCGCCGCGCCCGCATAGAGCGATCGCCTGATCGCGCAGGCAATGGCCGTCGGCGAGCAGCAGCAGCGTTTCGGGGGCGATGTCGTCGGGCGCAATTCTCTCTTGCGCCGCCAGCGGATGGTCGGGCGCGGCGACGAACAGGAACGGCTCCTCGTACAGCGGCAAGGTTTCGAGTTTGCGATCGCCGGGGTCGGTGGCGATCACCGCCGCGTCGATCTTGCGTTCGAGCACCAGCGACAACAGCCGAGCGGTGAGGTCTTCGACGATGGCGATCGGCGCCTGCGGCAAGTCGCGGATCAACGCCGGCAGCGCATAGGGCAACAAATAGGGGCCGACAGTTGGAATGACGCCGATCCTCAGCGGACCCGCGAGCGGGTCGCGCGCGCCGCGCGCCGCCGCGGCGACTTCGGCGACCGCCGCCAGCGCGCGCCGCGCGTGCTCGACGATCGGCTCGGCGCGCGCCGCGACGGCGACCGTGCGGCCCTCGCGCTCGAAGATGCGCACGCCGAGCTCCGCCTCCAGCTTGAGGATCTGACCGCTCAGCGTCGGTTGGCTGATGTTGCAGGCCGCGGCGGCGCGGCCGAAGTGACCATGGTCGGCGACAGCGACGACATATTGGAGATCGCGCAGGTTCATGACGTCAATCTACTCGATAGGCCGGACCGATTACAAACCGATCAACAATCGATTGGACCGATTGAGGCGGCAGTCGTATCGCTGTCGCCAGAGGCTGTCACAGCCCGAACAAGCAAGAGACGATCGGAGAGAACATGACCAGCGAGAGCAAGTGCCCGTTCCCTCACGGGAGCCGCGGACCGATGAATCGGGACTGGTGGCCGAACCAACTGGACGTTCAGGTTTTGCATCAGCATTCGGCGCTGTCCAATCCGATGGGCGAGGCGTTCAACTACGCCAAAGCGTTCAAGAGCCTCGACCTCGATGCGGTGATCAAGGACCTCGAGGTCCTGATGACCGATTCGCAGGATTGGTGGCCGGCTGACTTCGGCCACTACGGCGGCCTGTTCATCCGCATGGCGTGGCACAGCGCCGGCACCTACCGCATCGCCGACGGCCGTGGCGGCGCGGGCGACGGGCAGCAGCGCTTTGCGCCGCTCAACAGCTGGCCGGACAACGTCAATCTCGACAAGGCGCGACGGCTGCTATGGCCGATCAAGCAGAAATACGGCAGCAAGATTTCCTGGGCCGACCTGATGATTCTAGCCGGCAACGTCGCCCTCGAGTCGATGGGCTTCAAGACGTTTGGCTTCGGCGGCGGGCGGGTCGACACCTGGGAGCCCGAGATGGACATCTACTGGGGCCCCGAAGGCAAGTGGCTGGCGGACGAGCGCTACAGCGGCGAACACGACCTCGAAAATCCCCTCGGCGCCGTCCAGATGGGTCTCATTTACGTCAATCCGGAGGGGCCGAACGGCAATCCGGACCCGGTCGCCGCCGCGCGCGACATCCGCGAGACGTTCGCGCGCATGGCGATGAACGACGAAGAGACCGTCGCGCTGATCGCCGGTGGCCACACCTTCGGCAAGACCCACGGCGCCGCGGATCCCAGCAAGTATGTCGGCCCCGAGCCAGAGGGCGCGCCGATCGAACAGCAGGGGCTGGGCTGGAAGAACAGCTTCGGCAGCGGCCATGGCGGGGACACGATCGGCAGCGGTCTCGAGGTCACCTGGACCACGACGCCGACGGAGTGGAGCAACAATTTCTTCGAGAACTTGTTCGGCTATGAATGGGAGCTAACCAAGAGCCCCGCCGGCGCGCACCAATGGAAGCCAAAAGGGGGCGCGGGAGCGGGCGCCATCCCGGATGCGGCCGACCCGTCCAAGCGTCACGCCCCGGCGATGCTGACCACCGACCTCTCGCTGCGGTTCGACCCTGCCTACGAGAAGATCTCGCGGCGCTTCCTCGCGCACCCCGATCAGTTCGCCGACGCGTTCGCGCGCGCCTGGTTCAAGCTGACCCACCGCGACATGGGCCCGATCGCGCGCTATCTCGGCCCGCTGGTGCCGAAGGAGCGGCTGATCTGGCAGGACCCGGTCCCCGCCGTCGATCATCCGCTGGTCGGCGAGGCTGAGATCGCCGCTCTCAAGGCGAAGGTCCTCGCTTCCGGCCTCACGGTGTCGCAGCTCGTCTCGACCGCCTGGGCGTCGGCCTCGACCTTCCGCGGCTCTGACAAGCGCGGCGGCGCCAACGGCGCGCGCATCCGTCTCGCGCCGCAAAAGGATTGGGACGTCAACCAGCCGGCCGAACTGGCGAAAGTGTTGGCCAAGCTCGAAGCGATTCAGAAGGAATTCAACGCTTCGCGGTCGGGCGGCAAGAAAGTCTCGCTCGCCGACCTAATCGTTCTCGCCGGCGGCGCGGCGATCGAGAATGCGGCGAACGCCGCCGGACATGCGGTGAAGGTTCCTTTCGCGCCCGGACGGACCGACGCGTCACAGGCTGAGACCGACGCCCATTCCTTCGCGCCGCTCGAGCCGACCGTTGACGGGTTCCGTAACTATATCCGCGGCAAACCACGGCTCCCGGCCGAGGAGCTGCTGACCGATCGCGCGCAATTGCTGCGGTTGACGGCGCCGGAAATGACGGTTCTGGTCGGCGGTTTGCGGGTTCTCGGCGCGAACGTCGGCAAGTCCGCGCACGGCGTCTTCACCAATCGGCCGGAGACGCTGACGAACGACTTCTTCGTCAACCTGCTTGACGCGGACACGCAATGGGCGCCGGCCGCCGGCGCGGATGGCGTGTTCGAGGGGCGCGATCGCAAAACCAACACGGTCAAGTGGACCGCGACCCGCGTCGACCTGATCTTTGGCTCGCATTCGCAGCTGCGGGCGCTGGCTGAAGTCTACGGCAGCGCCGACGCGAAGGAGAAGTTCGCCAAGGACTTCGTCGCAGCGTGGACCAAGGTGATGAACGCCGATCGCTTCGACCTCGCCTGATCTTCGCCGTAACGGGCTTCGTGGGGCTCGTAGTCCCCGCGAAGCCCGGAAGGGCCGTCTTCGACGCAGGGACGGGGTCGACGCGACCGCATTGTGACAATTTATCAATGCGCCGCGACGTTCCTCGGGCTTGATGTCGCCGCAAATCCCGGTCAAGTTCACGGCGTCGTGAATTCGCGGGGCGGTTGTGTGAATCGTCGAGACTATCTGCGGCGGGCGCTGCTGCTCCTGCTCGCGCTGGCGTTCCTGTTCGAGACCTGGATCTGGGATCGGGTCGTGGCGGCGGCGCAGGGTTTTGCGGCGCTGATCAACTGGGCCGCGATCCGAGCGGCCTTGAGGCGCGTCATCGACCGGCTGCCCGTCGGGGTCGCGTTGTTGCTGTTCGGCATACCGTTCGTCGTCGCCGAGGGCGGCGCTTTCTTTTGTGTGCTGTTTGCGGCGATGGGGCACGTGGTCGCCGGCGCGATCGGCTACACGGCGATCAAGATCATTGGTTTCGGCCTGCTGGCGCCGATCTTCGACCTGACCAAACCGAAGTTGATGACCCTGCCGTGGTTCGCTTTTGTCTATGACAAGGCGCTCGTCTTCCACCATTTCGCCCTCGGGTTGATCGCGCCGTACCGCGCCGCCGCGCGGAAGCTGGCCGGCGAATTCTTCGCCCGTGTTCGCACGCTGTGGGCGCGCCGGAGCGAGGGGGCGAACGAAGAGGTGCGCTAACCGGGGCGCGTGGCGCGCTCGCCGGTTCTGCCCTATAGGGTTCGCCGAAACGACGATCGGGCGCGTCTGCGCCAAGTCGTCGCCGCCTCGCAACCCGGACTTCGCCTTGACGCTCCACCTGCCGCATGGCCAGTCGTTGACGCTCGGCGGGCCGACGTTGGTCATGGGCATCGTCAACGTAACGCCGGATTCGTTCTCCGACGGCGGCCGCTTTGCCGACGTCGAAACGGCGGTCTTCCATGGCGTGCGCCTGGTTGACGAGGGCGCGGCGATCCTTGACGTCGGCGGCGAATCGACGCGACCGACCGCCGAGCCGGTTCCCGCCGACATTGAGAAGGCGCGCGTCGTGCCGGTCGTCGCCGCGCTCGCGGCCGGCGTCGCAGCGCCGATCTCGATCGACACTTACAAGGCGAGCGTCGCTGCCGCGGCGATCGAGTCTGGCGCGTCGATCGTCAACGACGTCTGGGGATTCCAGCGCGACGCCGACATGGCGCGCGTGGTCGCCTCGACCGGCGCCGCCGCGGTGTTGATGCACAACCGCGCCGCCGTCGATCCCGCCATCGACATCGTCGCCGACATGCTCGCGTTCCTGTCGCGCTCGATCGACATCGCGCTTGCCGCTGGAGTCGCCGAGGACAAATTGTGGGTCGATCCGGGCTTCGGCTTCGGCAAGACGCCGGAACAGAATCTTACCGCGGTGCGCCGACTTGGCGCGCTGAAGGCGCTCGGCCGCCCGGTGCTGCTCGGCGTCTCGCGCAAGTCGACGATCGGCCGCGTGACCGGGCAGACGATCGCCGCCGAACGCCTCGCTGGCTCGATCGCGGCGGGGCTCGCCGGCGTCGCCGCCGGCGCCGACGCGCTGCGGGTCCACGACGTCGCGCCGCATATCCAGGCGCTCAGCGTATGGCGGGCGATCGAGGAAGGCCGAACATGAGTGGAACGAACGCGGGCGCGATCCAGCGCGGCAAGATCTTCGTCGATCGCCTGAGGCTGCATGCCTTCCACGGCCATTTCGCCCACGAGCGCAAATACGGGCAGATGTTTGAGATCGACCTCGAACTCGTCGTCGATCTGGTCGAGGCGGCCGCCGGCGACGACCTCAAGGCGACGGTCGACTATGGCAAGGTGACGGCGATCACGCGCCAGGCCTTCTGTGGCGCGCCGCGCACGCTGGTCGAAGCGGCCGCGCTCGACGTCGCCCAAGCGCTGCTCAAGGCGTTCGCGCGTATCGTGTCGGTCAAGGTGCGGGTCGCCAAGGTCGCGCCGCCGATCGCCGAGCAGCTCAAGGCGGTCGGGGTCGAGATCGAGGTTGCGCGTGAGCGCTGAGGCGGGCGTTGTCGCCGCGCTAGGCTTGGGCGGAAATGTCGGCGACGTCGCCGCTGCCTTTGTCGAAGCGCTGGCGCGACTCGGTGCGGCGCAAGGCGTGACCCTCGCGGCTCAGTCATCGGTCTACCGCACGCCGCCGTGGGGCAAGCTCGACCAGCCGGACTTCCTCAACATGGCGGCGCTGGTCGAGACGACGCTCGCGGCGCGCGCGCTGCTGGCGCTGTGCCTCGAAGTCGAGCGCGGGCTCGGCCGCAAGCGCCGCGAGCGCTGGGGGCCGCGGCTGATCGACATCGACATTCTGACCTTCGGCGACGCGACGATCGACGAGCCGAACCTCAAGGTTCCGCATCCGCGTCTGACCGAGCGCGCCTTCGCCCTGGCGCCGCTGGCCGAGATCGCGCCGCAGCTGATGGTCGGCGGCCGGACGGTCGCGGACTGGCTGACGCGCGTTGAGCGCGCCGGCGTCGAGATCGACGCAGCGACGAGCGCCAAGTTCGCCGCCGAACGCGCCGCCCGCGGCGTCGCTGCGCGTTAGGCGCTTCGCCGAAACGGCCGCGCGTTGCCGCGAGCGCGCCGCCTTGACCACAAGCTCAAGACGGTGATTGGATGGTCGCGCCCGCGGTCGCGCGCAGCGCTGTCCGCGAGGCGACAAGGGGGGAACGACATGAGACTGATTTCGACTGTTGTTCTGGGCGCCATTCTGCTTTTGCCCGGCGCGGCTTACGCCGGCTGGGGCGCGATCGCCTACAATCCAGTCACCGGGGCCTCCACCGAGGCGCACGGGCAAGCGCATCTGTCGACTGCGCTGAACGCCGCGCTCAACGCCTGCGGCAGCGGCTGCTTGCTGGTGACCTGGGAGCACAACACCTGCATCGCCTTCGCCACCGACGGACGTGGCGGGTGGGGCGACGCGTTCAACTTCCCGACCTATCAGCAGGCCACCGCCTCCGCCGTCTCAACCTGCGGCGCCGGCTGCGCGTGGCGGGTCTGGGCTTGCAACTGAACGCGATCCGTCATTTCCGCGGCGGCGCCGACGCCGGCGTCGCCGCGACCGTTTGAGCCTGGCCTATTCGGCGGACCGCTGCGATTCGCGGGCCGGTTGACTGTGCCCATTGACAGTCGCCTCCCTTCGTCCCAGTTTGCCCGCTCTTCTCGAGGGGCGCCCCAGGCGGGGCTGAGACGGCTTCGAACGCCGAACCCTTTGAACCTGATCCGGGTCATGCCGGCGAAGGGACGAGGCACGCCGAACCTCTTGGCCGCGCCGCCCCTCACCGCCGATCCGAGGCGAAACGCGGAGGTAAGGCCATGAACGAACGCCCCAAGATCAAAGCGCCGGCGGCGCCTGAGAGCGTCACCACCGGGCCGATCAGCGGCTCTCATAAGGTCTACGCGTCGCCCAAAGGCCACGCCGACATCCGCGTGCCGTTCCGCGAAATTGCGCTCTCCGACCCGAACGAGCCGCCGGTGCGCGTCTATGACGCCTCCGGCCCCTATAGCGAGGCCGACGCGCGCGTCGATCTCGCCGCCGGCCTCGCGCCGGTGCGCGAAGCCTGGGTCAGCGCGCGCGGTTACGGCGCCATCGCCGGCCGGGCGATCAAGCCGGAGGACAATGGCTCGGTCTCGACCGAGCGGCTCGCGCCGCACTGCCCAGCCAAGCGAACCTTGCGCGCCGGCGCGCCCGGTCAGCTCGTCACCCAGTACGAATTCGCCCGCGCCGGAATCGTCACCGAAGAAATGGTCTACGTCGCCCATCGCGAGAACCTGGCGCGCGAGGCGGCGGTCGAGGGCGCTCAAGAACGGCTCGCCGACGGCGAGAGCTTCGGCGCGGCGATCCCCGACTTCGTCACGCCCGAGTTCGTGCGCTCGGAAGTGGCGCGCGGTCGCGCGATCATTCCCGCCAACATCAACCACGTCGAACTCGAGCCGATGGCGATCGGCCGAAATTTCCTGGTCAAGGTCAACGCCAACATCGGCAACAGCGCCGTCAGCTCCGGCGTCGCCGAGGAAGTCGAGAAGATGGTGTGGGCGATCCGCTGGGGCGCCGACACGGTGATGGACCTTTCGACCGGACGCAACATCCACAACATCCGTTCCTGGATCGTGCGCAACTCTCCGGCGCCGATCGGCACGGTGCCGATCTATCAGGCGCTGGAGAAGGTCGACGGCGACCCGCTCAAGCTCGATTGGGAAGTTTTCAAGGACACGCTGATCGAGCAGGCCGAACAGGGCGTCGACTATTTCACCATCCACGCCGGCGTGAGGCTCGCCTATGTGCCGCTGACCGCCAAGCGCGTCACGGGCATCGTCTCGCGCGGCGGCTCGATCATGGCGCGCTGGTGCCTCGCCGGCCATCGCGAGAGCTTCCTCTACGAGCGCTTCGGCGACATTTGCGACATCATGCGCAAGTACGACGTCTCGTTCTCGCTCGGCGACGGCCTGCGCCCCGGCTCGAACGCCGACGCCAATGACGCGGCGCAATTCGCCGAACTGGAGACGCTCGGCGAACTGACCAAGGTCGCCTGGGACAAGGGCTGCCAGGTAATGATCGAAGGCCCCGGCCATGTGCCGATGCATAAGATCAAAGCCAACATGGATAAGCAGCTCGCGGTCTGCGGCGAGGCGCCGTTCTACACCCTCGGCCCGCTGACGACCGACATCGCGCCGGGCTACGATCACATCACGTCGGGCATCGGCGCAGCGATGATCGGCTGGTTCGGCACGGCGATGCTGTGCTACGTGACGCCAAAGGAGCATCTCGGCCTGCCCGATCGCGACGACGTCAAGACTGGCGTCGTCACCTACCGCATCGCCGCCCACGCCGCCGATCTCGCCAAGGGCCACCCGGCGGCGCGCATCCGCGACGACGCGGTGAGCCGCGCGCGCTTCGACTTCCGCTGGGACGATCAGTTCAACCTGTCGCTCGATCCCGATACGGCGCGCAAGTTCCACGACGAGACCTTGCCCAAGGACAGCCATAAGGTCGCGCACTTCTGCTCGATGTGCGGGCCGAAGTTCTGCTCGATGAAGATCACCCAGGATTTGCGCGCCGAAGCCGCGGCGATGACCGGCATGGCCGAGAAGTCGCGCGAATTCCTTGAGCAGGGCGGCAAGCTCTACGTCGACGCGGCGGAGTAGGGCGAACGGATGAAGCTCGTCGTCAACGGCGTCGAGCAGGAGGTCGCCGCCGAGACGCTTGCGGCCGCGCTCGCTGAGCTCGATTACGGCGCGGCGCGCGTTGCAACCGCGCTCAACGGCGCGTTCGTGCCGGCGCGCAAGCGCGGCGAGACCGCTTTGCGCGAAGGCGACCGGGTCGAGATCGTCGCGCCGCGCCAGGGCGGTTGAACGGGCTTTGTCGAGATGGCCAACCGTATCCGTCGTTGCGAGCGCAGCGAAGCAATCCAGGGTTTGTAGGACTGAGGTCTTTCACCTCCTGGGTCGTTTCGTCGCTCCGCTCCTCGCGATGACTAGAAATTGCAGGCGACTAGGGAGAGTTAAGTGGAGCCGCTGAAGGTCTATGGCGTCGAGCTAAGGTCGCGGCTGCTGCTCGGCACGTCGAAGTACCCCTCTTTCGACGTGATGGCGAAGTCAGTCAGCGCCGCCGGCGTCGAGGTCGTCACGGTCTCGGTGCGGCGCGAGTCGGCGCAGTTCCGCGAGGGTCAGGAATTCTGGCGCGTCATCCGCGAGCTCGGCGTGCGGGTGCTGCCCAACACCGCTGGCTGCTACACAGTCAAGGAAGCGGTGACGACGGCGCAGATGGCGCGCGAGATCTTCGACACCGCGTGGATCAAGCTCGAAGTGATCGGCGACAAGGCCACGCTCGCGCCCGACGTGTTCGGCACGGTCGAGGCCGCGCGCATCCTTAGCGACGACGGCTTCGCGGTCTTCCCCTATACGACTGAGGATCTCATCGTCTGCGATCGCCTGCTCGAGGCTGGCTGCAAAGTGCTGATGCCGTGGGGCGCGCCGATCGGCTCGGGCAAGGGGCTGAACAATCCGTTCGGCCTGCGGGTCTTGCGCGCGCGCCATCCCGACGTTCCGCTGATCGTCGACGCCGGCGTCGGCCTGCCGTCGCACGCCGCCGCGGCGATGGAGCTCGGTTACGACGCCGTGCTGCTCAACACCGCCGTCGGCACGGCCGCCGATCCGGTCGCGATGGCGGCCGCGTTCCGCCAGGCGATCGAAGCGGGCGTCGCCGCGCGCGGCGCGGGCCCGATGCAGCCGAAGGACTTCGCCGCGCCGTCGTCGCCGACGGTCGGCGTGGCGGCGCTGGCGTGAGTCTTGTGACCCTCGACCCCTTCTATCCGATCGTCGATTCCGCCAACTGGGCGCGCCGGCTGGTCGGCGCCGGCGCGCGGCTGATTCAGTTGCGCGTCAAGGACAGGGGCGAGGCGGCGGTCGCCGCCGAAACGCGCGCGGCGCTCGCGGTCTGCCGCGCAGCGGGCGCCACCCTCGTCGTCAACGACCATTGGCGCGTCGCGATCGAGGTCGGCGCGCCGTGGGTCCATCTCGGCCAGGGCGATCTCGATGACGGCGCCGACGTCGGCGCGATCCGCCGCGCCGGGCTCAGGTTTGGGGCCAGCACCCACGACGACGCCGAACTGGCGCGGGCCTTGGCGCTCCAGCCCGATTACATCGCGCTCGGCCCGGTCTATCCGACCGTCCTCAAGGCGATGGCCTTTGCGCCGCAGGGCCTCGCGCGCGTCGGCGAATGGAAGCAGCGCATCGGCGCGCTGCCGCTCGTCGCCATCGGCGGGCTCAACGTCGAGCGCGGCAAGGCGTGCCTCGCCGCCGGCGCCGACGTCGTCTCGGTCGTCACCGACATCACCCTCAACCCCGATCCGGAAGGCCGCGCCCGCGAGTGGATCGCCGCGACGCGCGCGCCATGACCGCGCGCTCTGCGGTCGCGCTGACCATCGCTGGCTCGGACTCAGGCGGCGGGGCCGGCGTCCAGGCCGATCTCAAAACCTTCGCCGCTCTCGGCGTCCACGGCGCCAGCGCGGTGACGGCGCTCACCGCCCAGAACACGCGTAGCGTTCGCGCGATCCATGTCGCCCCGCCGGCGATCGTCCGCGCCCAGATCGACGCCGTGCTCGACGACTTCGACATTGCGGCGATCAAGATCGGCATGCTGGGTCGCGCGGAGGTCGTCGAGGCGGTGGCGGATGGCTTGCGAGTTTCGTGGAAACTCGCCCGGCCGCTGGCTTCCAATTCAGCGAAGCGCCCCTTCGTCGTCTACGACCCCGTCATGGTCGCCTCCTCCGGCGATGCGCTCGCGGGAGCGGGGTTTGTCGCGGCGGTGAGGGTGCGGCTGCTGCCGCTCGTCGACTGCCTGACGCCCAATCTCGCCGAAGCGGCGGCGCTGCTTGGCGAGGACGTCGCCGCGGGCGAAGAAGATATGGCCGCGCAAGGGCGCGCGCTGCTGGCGCTTGGCCCGTCCGCCGTGCTGATGAAGGGCGGCCATCTCGCCGGCGACGAAGCGGTCGATCTGCTGGTCACCGCAGAGGGCGTGCGCCGCTTCGCCGCGCCGCGGCTCGCTTCGCAAAACCTGCACGGCACCGGCTGCACGTTGTCGAGCGCGATTGCCGCCCATATCGCGCTTGGGGCCGACCTCGCCGAAGCGGTCGCGGCGGCGAAGGAATTCGTGCGCGCGGCGATCGAACGCGGCCGCGACGTGAAGCTCGGCGACGGTCCCGGCCCGCTGATCCCAATTCCGCTTGGCGTTCGCCGCGACTGACCGCGGTGGACAGCGCCGCGCCCGGCCGTGCGCCGCCGGCGGCGGCCTGCTAGGCTTCGCCGATGAACCAGGCGACCCCAGCGGCGCCGCCCGCGACGGACGAGGCGACAGGCGATTCGGCGCGCTCGCCGGATCTCGCGCGCGCCTCGCCGATGATGGCGCAATACCTCGGCATCAAGGCCGCCTATCCCGATTGTCTGCTGTTCTACCGGATGGGCGACTTCTACGAGTTGTTCTTCGGCGACGCGGAGATCGCCAGCCGCGCCCTCGGCATCGTGCTGACCAAGCGCGGCAAGCACGAGGGCGAAGACATCCCGATGTGCGGCGTGCCGATCGAGCGCGCCGACGACTATCTGCATCGCCTGATCGCCAAGGGCCATCGCGTCGCGGTGTGCGAGCAGCTCGAGGACCCGGCCGAAGCGAAGAAGCGCGGCGGCAAGTCGGTGGTGAAGCGCGACGTCGTCCGCCTCGTCACGCCGGGAACGATCACCGAAGAACGTCTGCTCGAGCCCGGCCGCGCCAACATCCTGCTCGCCGTGCAGCGCGGCCGGCCCAGCGAAGGGCGCGTCGTCTTCGGCCTTGCCGCGCTCGACATCTCGACCGGCGCCTTTAGCCTCGGCGAGGCCGACGAGGCGGGTCTCGGGCCCGAGATCGCGCGAATCGAACCGAGCGAGATCGTCGCGCCGCAGGCACTATTCGAGGATCCCGCGTTCGCGCGGCTCGTCAGCGAGACAGGCGTGGCGTCGACGCCGCTGGCGCGCGAGGCGCTCGACGCCGCTTCGGCGGCGCGGCTGGTCGAGGACTTCTACGGCGTCGACACCTTGGAGGGGTTCGGCGCGTTCAGCCGCGCCGAGGTCGCCGCCGCCGCGCTGGCGCTGGGTTACCTCAAGCGGACCCAGTTCGACGCGCTGCCGCGGCTGGAGCGTCCGGCGCGCCGCGCGCGCGGCGCCGGGCTGGAGATCGACGCGGCGACGCGCGCCAATCTCGAACTGACTCGCACGCTGGCCGGCGAGCGCGCCGGCTCGGTGATCGCCACCATCGACCTCACCGCGACGCCGGCTGGCGCGCGGCTGCTCGCCGAGCGGTTGGCGAGTCCGCTGACCGAGCCCGCAGCGATCGACGAACGGCTCGACGCCGTTGCCTTTCTCGTCGAAGCGCCGCCGCTGCGCGACGCGCTGCGCAAGGCGCTCGCCGCGACGCCGGACTTCCTGCGCTCGCTGGCGCGGCTGGCGGTCGACCGCGGCGGCCCGCGCGATCTCGCCGCGCTGCGCGACGGCCTCGACGCCGGCGCGCGCATCGGCGCGACTCTCGTTGCGACGCAGGACCTGCCGGCGGCGCTGGCGCGCTGCCGCGGTCGGCTCGCCGCCGACGAAGGCGCGCTGGCGCGCGACCTCGCCGAGACGCTCGCCGACGAACTGCCGCTGATGAAACGCGACGGCGGCTTCGTGCGCGCCGGCGCGTCCACCCCGCTCGACGAGGCGCTGGCCTTACGCGACCAAAGCCGGCGCGTCGTCGCCGAGATGCAGACGCGCTACGCCGAAGAGACCGGCACGCGCCAACTCAAGATCAAGCACAACAACTTCCTCGGCTATTACATCGAGACGCCGCAGGCGCAGGGCGAGGCGCTGCTGAAGGCGCCGATGAGCGCAACCTTCATTCATCGCCAGACGATGGCCGGGGCGATGCGCTTCACCACCAACGCGCTGATCGACCTCGAGGCGCGCATCGCCTCGGCGGCCGACCGCGCGCTGGCGCTCGAGCTCGACGCGTTCGAGCGGCTGCGCCAGCAGGCGTTGGCCGAGAGCGAGGCGTTGCGCGGCGTCGGCGCGGCGCTGGCCGAGATCGACGTCGCCGCCGCGCTCGCTGAGCTGGCGGTCAAGCGCTCGTGGTCGCGGCCGCGGGTCGACGACTCGCTCGCCTTCGCGATCGAGGACGGCCGCCACCCGGTGGTCGAGGCGGCGCTCGCCGCGCGCGGCGAGCCGTTCGTCGCCAACGCCTGCGACCTGTCGGGCGCGCTCGACGACGGCGGGAGGCTGGCGCTGGTGACCGGTCCCAACATGGCGGGCAAGTCGACGTTCCTACGCCAGAATGCGCTGATCGCGGTGCTGGCGCAGATGGGCGCCTTCGTGCCGGCCAAGCGCGCCCATATCGGAATCGTCGACCGGTTGTTCTCGCGCGTCGGCGCGGCCGACGACCTGGCGCGCGGCCGTTCGACCTTCATGGTCGAGATGGTCGAGACGGCGGCGATCCTCAACCAGGCGACGCGGCGCTCGCTGGTGATCCTCGACGAGATCGGCCGCGGCACGGCGACCTTCGACGGTCTGTCGATCGCGTTTGCCTGCGTCGAGCATCTCAACGCGGTCAACCGCTCGCGTGCGCTGTTCGCCACCCATTTCCACGAGCTGACCCAGCTCGCCCTGACGCTGCCGCGATTGTTCAACCTGACGATGCGCGTCAGCGAGTGGAAGGGCGCGCTGGTCTTTCTGCACGAGGTCGTGCCCGGGGCGGCCGATCGCTCCTACGGCATTCAGGTCGCCAAGCTCGCTGGACTGCCCAGCGCGGTGATTCGGCGCGCGCGCGCCGTGCTGACCGAGTTGGAGGCGACGCGGCACGCCGGCGCCGCGCTCTCCAGCCTCGACGCGCTGCCGCTCTTTTCCTACGAGCCGCCGCCGCCGTCAGGACCCGATCCGGTGCGCGAGGCGCTCGCCAAGCTCGACCCGGACGCGTTGACGCCGCGCGAAGCGCAGGCGACGTTGTACGAGCTGAAGCGGCTGTCGCAAGAAGAGAAATGATGATCGAAGAGAAGATCCTGCTGGCGACCGCGCTCGCCGCCTACCTCTACGTCGTCGCGCCGGGGCCGGCCTTCCTCGCCCTGTTCAGTCTCGCCGCCGCCAAGGGGCGCCGCTCCGGCGCGTGGTTCGTCTGCGGCCACTTGGTCGGCGACGTCACCTGGGGCGCGCTCGCGGTCGCGGCGATCCTTGGCGCCAACCGGCTCGGGCCGACCCTGTTCGAAATCCTCGGCGCCGGCTGCGGGCTCTACCTGATCTATCTTGGCGCGCGCGCGGTGACGACGCGCAAGGACGCGCCGCCGCGCACGATCGGCGCCCGCCGGCCGCTGGCGACCGGCGTGGCGTTCGGCCTCACCAATCCCAAGTCCTATCCGGTTGCGCTGGCGATGTTCTCGGCCATCGTCGCCCCCTATGTCGGTCAGATTCGCCTCAGCGACGCGCCGCAGCTGTTGCTGGCGGCGCTCGCCGGTTTCCTCGCCGCCGACGCGACGCTGATCTTCGCCGCCGGTCTCCCCGCGGTGCGCCGCTTCTTCCTGGCGCACGGCGTCATGGTGACGCGGATCGTCGGCGTTCTGTTCATCGCCTTCGGCGCCAAGTCGCTGTTCGACGCCGCCAACGGGGCGGCGCGGCGGACGGCTTGACGGGGCGCCATTCTCCGGCGCGACGCAATCGCTTCAATCCCTTACGGGAGATTTCTCCGCCGTCTCAGCCGGCGCGGGTAGGGCGAGCGCGGGGATCGGAGCGGCAAGCGCCGGCGTCGCGTCCGCGCTCGGCCCGGCCGTCTCGCCGCGGAAGCCATGGTAGCGGTCGAGTTCGCCGACGATGCGCAGCACGCGGTCGAGCGCTTGCATATTGCCTTCCATCATCGCCGCGTGCGCGACCATCATCGCGTCGCTGAGGCGGCCGATCTGCAACTGCACGAAACCGGCCGGCGGGTCGACCTCGCGCCGCGCCAAGATCTCCTGAACAATTTCTCGCGCGCGGCGGACCGAAAGCCCCTCCTGCAGGGCGATTTCGGCGATCGGCACGCCCGCCTTGAGCAGGTTGAACAGCTTTACGTTACGCGCCGCCTCCGCCTGCCGCGCCTTCAGGCGACGACGACGGGAGCGATCGAGCTTGGCGCGTTTCGGTTGGGATTCGGCTTCGGCGGAGGTCTCGGACATAGGGCGGCTCCTTGGGCGGGGCAAAGCAGATTCCAGACTAGCGCAAATTCTGTTTTTCAGAAACAAAATTCCAATAATCTTTGAAATGTCGGGGCAATTTGCTCGGCCGCCTGTGTCGATCGGCCGCGAGATTTCTCGACGGCCGCGGCTCTCCGCCGACAGACGCCATTTTGGCTGGCGGCCGAAATCAGAGGCTGGCCGCTCGCCATCGCCCCCGGGGTTCGATCCCAGTCGAACCTGCTGCGAGCCGCATCCAAACGACAGGATCTCGCCGAGAGGGGAATGGCGGCCTTTCGCCGTCGAAATGTCGAGGCAGACATTCGCGATTGCGGGCGACGGACTTGCGATCCGGCGTGCGGTTCGGCTGCCGATCGGCTCGTCGGACGCCATCCGACTTCGGACCGAGCGGGAGGCGAAAAGTGACGCCGCTTCCTGATCTAGCGGATTGAACGCCCGCCATCGTTCGTCACGCCGCGGCCAATTCCGGCGACGGCAAGAGATTGGCGATATCGATGACGCCGATCAGGCGGCCGTCCATCGGGATGACGCCGCGCAGGTAGTGCTTGGCCGTCTCCGCGGCAATGTCGGGCGTCGGCTGGATCTGCTCCTCGCTAGCCGTGAAGATGTCTGACACGCCGTCGACCAGCAGGCCCGCGACCTGGCGGCCGAACTCGACAACGATAATGGCGTGACGCGCCGTCGGTTCGGTCGGCGGGAAACCGAGCCGCACCGCCAGATCGACGATTGGCAGGACGACGCCGCGCAGGTTGACGACGCCGAGCACGAACGCCGGCGCGAGCGGAAGCGGCGTCGCCGGCGTCCAGCCTCTAATCTCGCGGACGGAGGTGGTGCCGATGCAGAATTCCTGCGTCCCGATATTGAAGGCGATCAGTTCGGCGCCTTTGCCGGTTCCGACTTTTGCGCTCTCGCTCATTGGCTCACCCATACGCTGTCGCATTCAACACAACTGAGGCGCAACGAATCGGGCGGCGCCCGATTGGCGCCGCGTTCGCCGTCAAAATTCCTGCCACTCTTGTTCCGCGCCGCCGCTCGCGGCGGCTTCCGACGAGGCGCCATTGACGACGACTTTGGCCGCCGGTCGCCGCATCGGCTCAGGCTTGCGCGCCGCCGCGCCCAAAGGCCGAGCGACCGCCGCTTTTGACAGGGCCTCAGTCTTCGCCGCGCCGCGGAACGCGTGCGGGGCGGCCTCTTTCAATTCGCGCAGCAGGCTCGCCTCGCTCGCCGACCGCCCAACCTGGAACTGACTCATCAATTGCGACAGCTTCGACGATTCCTGCGACAGCGAATGGCCGGCGGCGGTCGATTCCTCGACCATCGCGGCGTTCTGCTGCGTCACCAGGTTCATCTGCTCGATCGCGCCGTTGATTTCCTGTAGCGCGGTCGATTGCTCGTGCGCTCCAGCCGCGATGTCGCCGACCACCGCGTTGATGTCCGTCACCTGCGCCATGATGCGCTCGAGCGAGCGACCGGTCTCCGCCACCAGTTTGACGCCCTCGTCGACGTGGCCGGCCGAGTCGGAAATGAGCGCTTTGATCTCCTTCGCCGCTTCCGCCGAACGTTGCGCGAGCGCGCGCACCTCGGAGGCGACGACCGCGAAACCGCGACCCGCGTCGCCGGCGCGCGCCGCCTCGACCCCCGCGTTGAGGGCGAGCAGATTGGTCTGGAAGGCGATCTCGTCGATCACGCCGATGATCTGGCTGATCTGCTGCGAGGACTTGGCGATCGCGCTCATCGCGTCGACCGCCTGACGCACCACGACGGCGCTCTGCTTGGCGTCTGCGTCGGCGGCGGTCACCACCTGTCGCGCGTGGCTCGTGCCTTCCGCGGACTTCTTCACCGCCTCGGTGACTTCGGTGAGCGTCGCGGCGGTTTGCTCGAGACTCGCCGCCTGCTGTTCAGTGCGGCGCGCCAGATCGTCTGAGGCCGAGGAAATCTCCTGCGCGCCCGTCTTGATCGCGCCCGTGCTTTCGACGACCGTCAGAATGGTGGTCTTCAGCTTGTCGATCGCGTCGTTGAAATCGTCGCGAATCTGCGCGTAGGCCGACGAGAAGCCGTCGCCCAATTGCACCATGAGGTCGCCGTCCGCGAGATTCTTGAGACCGCCGCCCAGACGGCGCACGACTTCGGCCTGTTCCTCGGCGGCCTTGGCGCGTTCCGCGGCGGCGCGTTCGCGGTCGATTTCAGTCTGGCTGCGGTTGGCGAGCGCCTCCGCCTCGAGCCGCGCGCGCTCCTGCGCATTCTGCTTGAAGACCAGAACCGCACGCGCCATGTCGCCGACCTCGTCCATGCTGGCGATCGCAGGCAGGGCGACGTCGCTTTCGCCCGACGCCAGCGAAGACATCGCCTCGCTCAAGGCGTCGAGACGATTCGAGAGGCGGAACATGACGAATGCGGCAAAGCCGCCGACGCCAATGAGGAACGCCAGCGCGACCGCGGCTGTCCAGAGCGCTCTCGCCCAGATTGTCGCCTCGACGTCGTCGATGTACATGCCAGTGCCCAGCGTCCATTGCCAAGGCGCGAACAGCTTGACGTAGGACAGTTTCGGCGACGGTTGGTCGAGCGGCGCCCCTGGCTTGGCGTACTGATAGTCGACGAATCCCTGGCCGTTTTCAGCCGCGACTTTATGCATCTCCGCGAAGAAGTACTTGCCGCTATGGTCCTGTTGCTTGCTCCCGTCCAGGCCTTCCTGGTCCGCTCGCGTGCCGTGAACAACGGTGACGAGGTCTTTGTCCTGAATGAAGAAATAGTCGTCGGTGTTGTAGCGCATCGCGCGCACGCTGGCCTTGGCGCGCTGTTGCGCCTCCGCCTCGGAGATCGTTCCTTTCTTGAACTCGTCGTATTGCTGTTGGACGACCTTTGCGGCGACGTCGATGACGGTGCGAAGCTGGTCTTGGCGGCCGGCGTAGATATCGCGCGCGTCGATCCAGGTCAGCGTGGCGACCATGGCGACCAGCGCGACGCTCAACAGCGCGACAACTCCCAACAGGCGGGCGCGGATCGAACCGAGAAACCGATGATGGCGAGAACCTTCGGCGTGCAGTGTCATCGGAACAGATTCCCTCGAGCAGCCAGCGTCACACGTGACGTTTCGACCGTTACAATTGAATTCAACAATTAAACATTGCTTTAACATTCCGCGTCTTTCCGCGGCGCGGGCGGCGGCGCGCGCGATGGTCGGATGGCTCGGCCGGGCGACCGAGGCGCCGGTCCCGTGAAGCGACCGACTAAGCTGTCAGACTGGATCGTCTGGGTGATGGGCGCTTCGCGCCGCCCACGCATGGCTCGTCGGGAGTGCGGGGCCAATGAAGGTCGCGAAAGCCCGCGCCGGGGAGGTCCGATGATCGGATTCGGCTCGTCGACCTCGCGCCGACCGCGCCCGAACGATGAGAATGGACCCGTACGCGCCGCGGCCTCGAAACCCACGTCTTTGCTCCGTGGACAGACGGACCGCCCGACGTCTCGGAGACCGAACCGACGCCATGGAATTGGGGACGGCAAAACTGGAGACGACGCGTTGGCGGAAAGGGACGCTCGTCGGCTCGCTGATCAATTGCGCAGGCAGTTTTCCGTCGGCGGCCGCCAGCGCCAATCTCGTCGTCGCGCGGACGTTGCCGTCGCAGCTTTGCGGCAAGCTGAATCGGATTGGTCAAATGCTGGGGCGACGCCGCGAGGCGGTAGAACGCGGGCAATTCGCTGGCGGATTCGCGTAATCTGCGACAATCTGACGCGTCTCAAGCCGAGGTTCTCTCGCCGCGGCTTTTCGTTTTCGACGGTCGCGTCATCGCCGCAGACCTCAGGCCAAAGCTTGCATTCACGCAAGATAACATGACTGTCCGGCCAATCAACTTGCGACCGCCCACAGTGTAAGGAAGGCTTGAACGGCTTGTCATCGAGGCGCGCATGACCACGGTTCGCCAACCGGCGATTTTCATTCCACATGGCGGCGGCCCGTGTTTCTGGATGGAGTCTCCGCCGCCGTTCGGGCCGCGCGCCTGGGACGGCTTGCGCGACCATCTCGCTGGTCTGGTCGCCAGCCTGCCCGAGCGTCCGAAGGCCTTCGTCGTCGTCACCGCCCATTGGGAAGAAGCGCAGCCGACCGTCAGTACGGCCGCCGCGCCCGGCATGCTCTATGACTATTACGGCTTCCCGGCCCACACCTATCAGCTCAAATATCCGGCCCCTGGCGCGCCGGCGATCGCCGCTGAGGTCAAGCGCCTCATCGCCAACGCCGGCTTGAAGGTCGGCGAGGACGCCGAGCGCGGCTTCGACCACGGCGTGTTCGTGCCGTTCCTGATCATCGATCCCGCCGCGCAGATCCCGGTGGCGATGCTGTCGCTGCAGCGCGACCTCGATCCGGCGCTCCATCTCGCCGTCGGCAAGGCGTTGGCGCCGCTGCGCGACCAGGGAATCGCCATCGTCGGCAGCGGCATGAGCTTTCATGATCTGCGTCGCTTCCGCGACGGCGACGGCCGCGCCTCGCAGATCTTCGACGCCTGGCTCGACGAGACGCTGACCAAGAACGATCCGACGGCGCGCGAACAGCGTCTGGTCCATTGGAGCGAAGCGCCGGCGGCGCGCGCCTGCCATCCGCGCGAGGAGCATCTGCTGCCGCTGATGGTCGTCGCCGGCGCGGCCGACGGCGCGCCGGGCGCGCACAGCTTCCGCGAGGCGATTGGCGGCAAGACGATCTCGGCCTTCCGCTTCGGCTGAGGGGCGGCGGGGGCGGGACCGGCGCGGCCAGACGAATCGCGCGGCGCAGGCTGTCTCGCGGCCAGTCGGTTTATGCGCGCTTTACGTCTCTCGCCTAGTGTGGGGCGATCTGAACCGCCGAGGCGAGCGCATCGGGTCGGCGTCGCGGATCGTGAGGAAGGGCTGCACGATGACGGTCGCCGACTTTCGAAGCGCGTCACCGCGCGCCGGTCGCGGCGATTCCTTCGTTCGGCGGCGGCTCGAGTCGCCGCTCGCCCTCGCGTCGGCCGTCTTCGTCGCCTCGCTGGCCTGGACGCTGGTCGTCCGCTTTCCGCTGCTGCGCGCCTACGGTGCGGACGACGCCGGCTTTGTTGGGATGGCGCATCTTTGGTTGCGGGGCGTGCTGCCCTATGCCGGCGTCTTTGACGTAAAGCCGCCGGGTTTGCTCGCCCTGCTGGCCGTCGCCGAGATGGTTCTTGGGCCGACTCTCGAGGCGCTGCGAGCGGTTTCGGTCGTGAGCGACGCGACGACGGCGACCGCGTTGTTTCTGCTCGCACGGCGATTCGGCGATTCGAGAATCGGCGTCTTTGCGGCAGTCCTCTATCCCGTCCTATCCCTCATCGCCATTGGATACGACGCCTATTGTCCGCTCGCCGCGCTGACCACGCTTGCCTTTTTGGCGGCGCTGTCGCCGCTTTCGCTCATCCTTCGGGCCGCTTTGGCGGGCTTGGCGATCGGCGCCGCGGGCACAGTGAAGCAGACCGCCGGATTCGAGGCCGTGGCGCTGCTGGCGATCCTCGTCAGCGCGCCCGACGGCGTGCGACGGCGAGGGTGGGCGGCGCTCTCTTACGGCTTGGGCGTCGGAGTCGCGCCGCTTGGCTTTCTGCTTTACTTCGCTTGGCATGGCGCCGCCGCCGCCCTCTTTGCCGACACGGTCGTGACGGCGCTTCAGCGCCCGGCGAGCGCATCCGAGGGCATATCGTTCGCCGGCGGCTTCGTGCATTTCCTGCCGTTGCAACAGGGCTTGCTGCCACTAACCGGGCTTAGCCTGCTTGCCGCGCTGCGCAGGCGCGCGCTTAAAGACGCGGCGCCGGAGTTGCCCTGGGGCGCTCTCTTGGCATGGCTCGCCGCGGCGGCCGTCGCGGTGCTCGCCCAGCGGTCGTTATTCGCCCCCTATCTTGCGCCGATGCTCGCCCCAGCGCTGCTTTTGGCGGGATTCTTTATGGCGAAAGCCCTGCCGGAACTGGCGCGCATCCCAGCGTCAGCGCGCCTGGCCTTGCTGGCCTTGCTTTCGATTGCCGCGGCCTTGACCGCGCCGAGCGTCGATTTTGTCAAGCGTCAGGACCTTCCGGCTCTGACGGCCGCCGCCGAAGCCATTCGCGCCAGCGCCCCTTCGCCCGGCGACAAGCTTTACGTCGTCAATCGCAGCGTCTGGCTAAACAGCATGGTCGACCTCGCGCCGCCGACAAAATATCTCTTCCCGTTTCAGACGCTGTGCGCGTTCCCCGGCGTTGGCGGGGGCGCCGTCGCCGAGATCCTCGCGGCCCGCCCGCGCTACGTCGCGATCGCCGATCGAAGCATGAAATACTACTGCGAACGGCCGGAAAGCTGGCGGCTGATCGACGCCGCGCTCGTAGCTTCCTACCGCCGACTCGCGCACGCAGAAGGGGCCTTCGACTCTTATGACGTCTACGAGGCGGTCGCCGAATCGCATTGAGGACGAGGGGCCCATTCCGACGCTGACAGCGGTCGTCGGCGCGTTGGGCGCGCTCAGTTTCCTTCTGGCGATCGGCGCTACGTCGATTTCGGCCTCCCGCGTCGGCCAATGGCTCGGGGGCCCCTCCGCAAAGTCTGTAGACCTCGTTCCCAGGTTGTCGCAGGGGTCGAAAATACGGAATCGTCTGTATTCCGTAATTCGCTGGCAACTTCTCGCTTTTACGTTTCGGAGCCGACCCCTCACGCCGACCAACCAGAATGTCGCCTGCGATCAAGCGCGCCGCGCCCAGTATTGCCTCGATATCTCGCTCAACGTCGTGTGAGCGCGCGCAAGTTATTACGCCTGCCCGCAACGCCTCGATTGACGGTCTGCGCGGCTTGCTCGCTAGCTACGTCTTCCTCGCTCATTACGGCGGTTATTGGGGCCACCCTTTGCCGGGCAGCGAGCTTGCCGTCGACGCATTCTTCATCATGTCCGCCTATGTGCTGACCCCAGGCTGGCGCGGCGATTACGCCCAATTCATGCTTCGTCGTTTGCTGCGGCTGTGGCCGGTTTATGCTTTCGCCCTCGTAGTCGCCGCACTGCTTTTCGGTCGCTCGCTGGAATGGACTGACTTCGCTTTCTATCCTTTGACCGTCAGTCGCGCAGTCGGCTATCTCGACAGCCCGGTGTGGTCACTGCGTGTCGAGATGTGGGCAATGGTTGTCTTCCCGTTGTTCGTTTGGGGCGGCAAGAGGCCGGAGCGCGCGCTCGCCGTCGCGATCCTGTTCCTTGTCGCCAATCGCTTTCTCGACCGTGTCGGATTTGGCGCATTGTTCGTTCTTGGCAGCTATCTCGTGCGCTATCGCTTCAATTTTGCCCCCCTCAATTGGGCGATCCCGCAATGGCTTGGGAAGATTTCATACAGCCTCTACCTGACGCATTGGATCGTCTTGGATGGCTGCGCCACATTCTTTCCGCGTTTCGGCGGTTTCCTTGCCGTCCCGCTGGCATTGGTCGTGGGCTATCTCGTTTGGGCCGGAATCGAACGACATAGCATCGAGCTGTCGCGCAAGGCGGGGTCGATTCTGAGTCGCGCAAAGATGGCGATCGCCTGACGCGCCTAAGCTGCCCGGCGGGGTGCGCAAGTGCGCGACGCAAGGGCTCCTAGGCCAGATCGATAAGTGAATCGTCCCGAAGGATCCGCGCGGCGCGCGGGGCGCGTTCGTCACGTCGGCGTTGCGCTATGGCCGCCGGGGCGAGCGGTCGAGGACATCGAAGGTCGGACGCCGCCGCGGAAGGCGACTCGCCCGCGCCGGTAAGGCGGCGACGAAGACGCCCGAGCGGAAAGCCGTCTTTCGCCGGCGGAAGCGCGGGCGTGCTTAACCGGCGCTTTGTAGCGCGATCGCGGTCCTTGCGCGATCCCGCGCGTCCGGCGAACCGCAGCCTTAAGCCATCTGATATATGTGAATAATGATTTTGAAGGTCTCGGTTGACGCCGATCGCCCTATGCTGGAAAGTCTGCAGGCGGCGGGCTGATTGAGCCGCGGTTTAGGGTCGCCGGCCCAAGCGCAGGGGGCTGATCGAGACTTCGCCGGACGCTGCGTCGCCGACCGCTTTGACGGCGGGCGGGGCAGGGTATTCCGCGCCGCTACAAAATTGTTACGAAAGCCCTTGCACCGGCCCGTCCAATCCGGCTAAACAGCGGGTTGGGGTCGGCGGCGCGATGCGACCCCCTATGATCATTTTTTGGCTTCCGCTTCGGTTCGGCGCGGCTTCTTCGGAAGGAGCGGCGGACGGAGCGGCGGATGGGCCGGCGGGCTCGAGGGGCCTCCCTCGCGTCTCGTCCGGCCATGTCCTGTCCGAGACTGCCGGCGCGCGCGGCTCCTTTTCGTCAAGGAGACGCCGCTTAATTCCCACCCGCGTCGCGGGAAATCTGGGGGCCTGCATAGACGGGGAAGACCGAGTTTCCGCCCTGCGGCCGTTTTTGGCCGGGGGGCGCCTGCGGTTTGAACCATCTGTCCGGCGGCGGGCTCCAAGCCCGGCTCCGGGGACAGGCGCAAGTCGTCGCGATCGGCCGTCAAGAACGGTCGGGCGCGGCATGTGCAAGAGGCGGGGTTCGCCCCGCCAACCGGAGAAGCACCGTGGATAGAGCGGAAAAGAAGGAGGCGGTTGCGTCGCTTCACGAGGTCTTCGCGAAGACCTCGGTCGTCGTCGTCGCCCACTATTCCGGCCTAACCGTCGCCCAGATGCAGCGTCTGCGCAAGCAGATGCGGCAGGCTGGCGCGCACGTGCAGGTCGCCAAGAACCGCCTCGCACAGATTGCTCTCGAAGGCACGGACGTCGCCTCGATCGGCGCCCTTCTCAAGGGCCCGACCCTGATCGCTCATTCGAGCGACCCGGTGGCGGCGGCCAAAGCGGCCGTGGCTTTCGCCAAGGATCACGAGAAATTCG
>Ga0181529_10001648_pt1 | contig 28289 bp, 23 predicted proteins | sample PEATcosm2014_Bin_36_FD_119763 | JGI IMG/M metagenome (GOLD analysis project Ga0181529, IMG submission 119763) | Peatland microbial communities from MTU Mesocosm Facility, Houghton, MI, USA - PEATcosm2014_Bin10_30_metaG | ecosystem: Environmental > Terrestrial > Soil > Wetlands > Peat | place... | reverse complement strand
CGACCGCGAGCAACTGGTGAAAAACGGCCTGCGCTTTTTTTTCGGCGACGCGCAAGGTCCGCTGGAAAAGCGGCCGGAATACGGCCCGCGCGATTTTCCGCCCATCACCTCGTTCCAGCTGGACCGTGGCCGGCTGGAAAATCATCTACGCGATTTGAACCAGGCCGCCGGCGTCACATTGCTGGAAGGTTATGGCGTCACGGAAATTTCGCTCGGCGCAAACGGTGCGCCGCACACGACCGCCATCCGCGAGCGTCAAGGCGATAAAATTCTTTCCCTGCGCTCGGTCTGGATTGTGGATTGCACCGGCCGCCAGCGGCTGCTTCAGAAAAAATTAAGCCTCGGCCTGCCCAGCCCGCTGCACCACAGCGCGAGCTGGTTCCGGGTGAAGGGAAAATGCAACGTGGAAAATTTCGTGTCGCCGGCCAACGCAGCGTGGCACGAACAAGTTCCCGGCGGCCTGCGCTACAATTCCACTAACCATCTCTCCGGCCACGGCTACTGGGTCTGGCTCATTCCGCTTTCGTCCGGCAACACCAGCGTCGGCATCGTCGTGGACGAGCGGATTCATCCGATTTCGAACATCAACACCTTCGGCAAGGCGCTCACATGGCTGAAAAATCGCGAGCCGGTGGTCGCGCAAAATCTCGCCGGCTTCAGCGTGAAGGATTTTCTATTTTTCCAGGAATTCAGCTACGACACGAAACAGTTTTATTCCGCCGACCGCTGGGCGTGTGTTGGCGAGGCGGCGGCGTTTCTGGATCCATTCTACAGCCCTGGCTCGGATTTCATCGCCATGGGCAACACGATGGTCACGCGGCTCATCCGGCGGCATTTTGAAAAAACTTTGACGCGCGAAGCCGTCGAGCAAAGCGACGCCACGATGCTGATGCTGCAACGCGCCTTCACCGAGGTTTTCCGCGACCAGCTCCCGACATTTGGCCGTGCGAAAGTGATGACCGCGAAAGTCATCTGGGACAACGCCTCGTATTGGGTTTTTGTGTGCCAGGCATTTTTTCAGGACATTTATTTCGACGACGAATATCTGGATCGCTATTGCCGCGCATTTGACGAATTTTACCAGCTCAACCTGCGCGTGCAGCAATTGTTCCGCGACTGGACGGCGCAAGGCCGCGATGTTTCCGGATACGATTATCTCGGCTACGCGGATTTTCCGGTGGCGGTGCGCAGCCACCTGGAACTCGGCCAGAAAAAATCGCCGCGCCGTTTCCTCGAATGGATTGAGGTGAATTTGGACCGGTTCAAAGCGTGGGGCATCGTGCTGTTCCTGCTTGCCGTTGAGGACGTCGCGCCGGAGTTGCTGGCGCAGGTCGCGGAAGGAAATCTGACGCCGGAACTGATTGATTTGAAAAATCTAAAAGCTGCCATCGCCGCCAGCCGCGCATCAAACCGCAGCGGGCGAAACCCGCTGGTTGCCGAAATCGCCTCGCTGAAACGGCAGATGAAAAAACTATTTCCCGACTATGTTTGTTTGCGGGAAACTGCCGGCGGCGGAAATTGAATGGCGGAACAAAACCATTTTTCGCCGTTTTGACCACGGCTTTGACGGAGCGGGTTTATTGTTTCAGCGGCTTCACGATCGTGAAATCCGGCTCCATTTTCACCTCAAACAACTGTGGGTCCAGCGGCGGGTTCACCACGGGATGGCTGAACACATTGCTCAAACTGGAGCCGTCGCTGAATGTCAAAGCCGTGCCGACGGGCGAAAAATCGTCCGCGCGGAAACTGATTTCCAGCCGGGCAATGAATTTGCGCGCCGCCGTGCTGCGCGGCTGGAGCGTCAAATTGGCGATGCCGTTGGTCTGCGTGAGTGCGAGGATTTGAAAGTGCGCCTCCAGGTTCGTGCGGCTGCTCGGGAAGCTCGCCTCCAGCAACGCCAGCGCGTCCCGCCACGGCCCGGTCTGGCCGGACTGTAGCGGATATTTTTCCACGCGCTTGAGCCGGGGATAGACAATCGTCAGTTCCGCCGGCTGGCGCAGGGCGATGGTTTGCGGCGGTTGTCCCAGCTCCCAGCGGAACCGGTCCGGCATCGCAATCCAGACTTTGCCAGTGGCGACGAGAGGCTGCGAGAGGGTTTTGAAGTTGCGCGTCTGCACGATGTCCGCCGTCCAAGTGTGCAGGCCGGCCTGCGCGGCGATCCACGCGTCCACCAAATCGGCGGCGCGGGCGGGGAGCATCAGCGACAGGAACAAACCTGCCAGCGCGAAAAATTTTCCAGAAGTAGCCATGCAAAAATTGTGATGAACCCCCGCCGCAATTGCACGCCTGTTTTTGGAGCAAAAAATTGCCGCGCTGCTTCCATGAGCTTGACTGGTGGCGCGTGTTTGTCATGCTGCGGCACAAGATGTTCCCATCCTCTCCGGCAAATTGTTTTAGGCCTCTCTCTGCGTTCCGACAGCCTGCCGTCATGGGGGGCGCCGCGATGTTGATTTTTCTCGTGCTGGCGGGAACAGGCTGCCGCACTGCTGCCACGCGCCAGATTTCCAATCCGGCTCCGGCCGTCGCGCGGCTGCGCGCGGGCGGCAGCATTCATGCGGAGGCGGACGCGCTGGTAAAACCGTTGCTGGCCAGCGGTGAAGTTTTCGGGATGGTCGTGGGCGTGGTCACACCAGACGGAGCCACGCAAAGCTTCAGCTACGGACGGTCGGGCCGCGTCGGCGACACCAACGCGCCCGGCCCGGACAACCTGTTTCAAATCGGCTCGGTCTCAAAATTGTTGACGGAGGCGCTGCTGGTGCAACTGGAAGCCGAGGGGCAATTGCGCGATGACGAAACGGTGCGCGGCATCCTGCCGACAAACCTGGTCGTGAGCGCGGAAGCGGGACAGCTGACGGTGCATCAACTGGCCACGCACACCTCCGGCCTGCCGCGCGAACCGATGACATTGAGTCAGCTCGGTTCCTTCCTCGACTACCTCGTCACGGGCCACGATCTCTACGCGCACCTGACCATTCCGTATCTGCAACATTACCTGCGCCACGCGAACCCTCACCCCAAAACGCCGCCGGAATTTGTCTATTCCAACCTCGGCGCCGGCCTGCTGGCATATTTGATCACAGAAAAAATGGGGCGCCCGACAACGGATTTGATCGGGGAAGAAATCTGCCGGCCTTTGCACATGAACGACTCGGTTTTTTCCCTCAACCCGGAACAGCAAACCCGTCTGGCCGTCGGGCATGTCGGCAACCAGGCCTGCTGGAAGCCGGGCAACCACCCGTTGCCGCCATGGGATATGGGCGATTTGCTGCGGCCCATTGCCGGGATGTATTCAAGTATGAACGACCTGCTGATTTTTGCGCGGGCCAACCTGGGGATGCTCCATCTGCCGGTTGAATCCGCGCTGGCGGCCACACACCGCCAGCAAATCCCGACCGCGCGCGGCGGCGAGGCGCTAGGCTGGATCATCAACACCTTCGACGACGGGCGGCATGTGCTGACATTCAAGGATGGCATGGTGTCCGGTTATTGTGCCTACATCGGGCTGGACTTGGACGCGCATGTCGCGGTGGTGGTGCTGTCCAACAAATTCAGTTGGGATGAAAAAGTTGGTCAGAACCTGCTGTTGCGACTGGCCGAAACCTGTGCCGCCGCAGGCAGCAAGTCGGATGGCCGGTGACAATTTTTTCTTCTTGCGTATTTTGCAAGATGGCTTTCAGAATGTGCCTGAACACAACACCTGCCATGAAAAGAAACAATTTGCTCGAAAAAACATTATTGCTTGTCTGCACCATTGTCGCCGGCGCGCTCCTCGGCGGCTGCGCCGGTCCCATGAGCAAGACCAGCAAATATATGAACACATCGTTCGCGCCTCCTGCGTCACCTCCGCCGGGCAAGGTGCTGGTGTGTATTCAGCGTCCAAAAGCACTCTTGGAATCGAAGGTTTATACCGCCATTTGGGACGGCACGAACCTCATTGCCGACCTTGGCAACGGCCATTCCGTTGCCTACGTTTGCGAACCGGGACAGCATTACTTCATGAACCTCTCCGCGGACAGTCCAGCGTGTGTCGAGGCGCAATTGCTTCCCGACAAAACCTACGACCTCTGGATTGCAAACATTCCCATCCGTCTCAAACCGGTTCACAAAAACGACATGATGCAGCAGCAAATCGCAGACTGGACCAGCAAGAATCATTGGGTAACGCCCGCTTCGTCCGCCGCGGGTTACGAGCAGAAGAAGCAGGAGAAAATTCAACAACTGCTTGGGGAATTCACTTCTGGAAAGCGGCACGATCAACTTCAACAAATGGCTGCTGAAGACCACCGTTAATAGATGCGCGGTTTTGTGGCCATGGCGTCGCCAATCGAAACATTCGAAGGATTTTGTTGAGATGACAAACGGGTTCGTCCGTAGCACCAACATAAGATTCCCCGGTGATGGCGTTCCGCGAAACGGTCATTTGTGCGGACCGTTTTGCCACAAACACAGATGTTGGAAAAGTTGATCAGCCAGCCGGGTGGACCGGTTCAAACTGTGGCCGGCGCCCGGAATGACGACCAGTGGAAACGGCAGCCGCCGTGCTTGCGCGACGGGAACCCACCGGTCCGATGAACCCGCAAAATGGATGCTCCCGGTCGAAATCTGTCGAGGATTGCCGCAAGCCGCCCGCAGAAATCGCTCAACGCGTTTGATGGCGGCAGCGGACAAACCAGTGTCCGGCGGCGGCTCCGGTGTAAAGTCCGGCAAAAACGGCGGACACGCCAGCAACACCAGATATTCCACCGGCTTCAAGCGCGCCGCCTCCAGACATACCGCCGCGCCCAGCGAATGGCCGATCAAAACCACCGGCGTTTTGCCGGTGTGCGCCAGCACTTCGTCGCGCCACGTTTCCGGTCCGGTGTCTTTCAGCGACGGCAAGTGAAGCGCAAGAGCGGCCAGACCGGCACGTTCCAGTGCCGGCAATAGCGGATCCCACCAAGAGGGGCCTCCACCCATGCCATGGACGAGCAGGGCGGTCGCACGCGGTTTTTGTGACGTGTTCATGCGTTGGAAAATTGTAAATGTCCGGTGAACCGAGGCGAGCGGAATCCGGTTGGTGTTTTTGGTTGGATATTTTTTTATTGCAAACTTTTTGAAATGACCATAAGATTTGATTGCATTCAACAACCACTATGAAAACAACTAACATTCTAACATGCTGTTCACTCCTCATCGCTGCCGCAGTAATTAGTGGCTGCGCGTCGGACAAGACCGAAACGGGTGGTAATCCTGCATCCGCAACTAAAGCCGCGCCGACCGCAAAACCAGCTTCCAATTTTCAAAAAACTCAAACTGCGCCAGCCGCAGAACAAGCTTACAAGGATCAGGTATTCGTTGCCAACCCGTCGAAGATCAAGTTTGGTGAGTTCAAGTATGTCGAACTGAAGACATCAGAACTCAAGCCAGAAGAGAATAGTGAAGGCAATCGGGAATCAGCGAAAAAGATTGATGAAATGTTGGCGGTCGGATTGCGAAGCATTTGGCCTGACCTCAAGGATATTCCCGCGGGTGGCGATTTCTCCAAGAGCAGTCAGCGGACCCTGCAGATTATCCCCAAAATTACGCATATCCGTATCGTCGGCCCCGGTGCCCGCACCGTATTAACCGTATTAGTGCCTTTCGGGTCCGTAATGGCTGGCGGGTCAGATCTCGTGATGCATGTGGATTTTACCGACAGTTCGACGGGCGAAATCATTGCCAATCCTGATTTCTGGCAAGGCAACAACGCGTGGGCGGGCTCGATGACTTGGAATAAGGGAAAAAAGGACAATGAGGTCCGTGACCGGGTTGTTGCGCAAATCGTCGGCTACACTACCGAAAACAAGTAGGACGCCCAACAAATGCATTCGATGGCAGGATAGTAAGCGATAGTAAGCGTATCTGAATCGGAATCGTGATTTGTTGAGCGTCAGACGCTTTATTGAAACGAATGGAATTCTACAAACCAATCCACCGTAGAAAATATGAGTAAACTATCGAAGATTTTCTTTCGCGCAATGCTGGTGGCAACCATCGGACTCCAACCTTTGTGCTCAATTGCAGGGGGGGCCTGGATTGAATCTGGTTCCCTCGCATTTTTGCAACAAGAGCGGCGCGTAAATTTGGAATACGACTATAGCGACATGGAAGTCGGACAGAATATTAAAGACTGCCTTCCGGAACAGGAATACGTCGCATCGCAGGTCACACGGCTAAACGCGAAAAAACCCGGCGAGGGCGACGCTTGGAGGCTGGAGTGGATCGGCCAACGCATCTCTCGATTACAACCAAGGTTCACGCAGTTGCTTAACAAGCAGTTTGCGGCTGACAATATCCCGTTGGAGTTTGGAGAATTCAAAGATGCAAAATACACTTTGATCCTCAAACCGAAGACAATGCTGCCACGTTCTCTCACGGCAGATGTCTTGTTCATCCAGACCGGCAACCGGACAAACACGCTCGCCGTAGTCAAAATGGTCAACATCCCCGGGGACGGAGGCGGCTGGGGTGGAGTGCCCGATTCGAGCGACGCATACGCCAATGCAGGCAAGAACTTGGGGGTTCTGATTCGCGGGAAAATCAAATAGAATCCATGTTGGCCAGCAGCAACAAATTTGACCCAAGGCCGGATTCGTTTCTGACTTCGACATTTGCAAAGTCTTAGTCGCGCAGCAATGTGAGGTGATTTTTTACCCCTGAAATGCAGGCCATGCTGCGTCAGGTTCCGGCCCAGCGTCTTCCAGTGATGGCAACCGAAGCACAAGTGCGGCCAGACCGGCGCGTTCGAGAACTGGCAATAGCGGATGTCACCACGACGGACTTCCACCCATGCCGTGGACGAGCAAGGCGGTCGTGCGTGTTTTGTGGGACGGATCCATACGGCGGGGAATTGTAAACGACCCGGGAGCCGAGGCCAGCGAAATCCGGTTGACGATCGCCTGGGACATGATGTCAGCAATGGGTTGACACTTTCGCCTGCTCGTTCTAGTCTGCCAGGTATCAGTCACAACCGGAGAGTAGTTTTTGTGGCATGATGCTTTGTAAGGTCAAACAATAACCAGATTCAAAAACATGAAAAATACCAAACTCACAGTCAGATTGTTCGGATTGTTTTCACTCGTGCTCGCCAGTGCGCTGTTCAGCGGATGTGCTCCCATGTCCAAGACCAGCAAGTATATGACTGTAGCTTTAAGCGCCCCAACGACACCACCAGCAGGCAAGGCGCTTGTATGCATCCATCGTCCAAAAGCATTTTCGGGTCATCCGCTTTATACCAAGATTTGGGATGGCACCAAGTTCATCGCTGATCTTGGCAATGGCCATTCAGTTGCCTATGTTTGCGAACCCGGTGAGCATTATTTTATGAACACCTCTGCTCAGGCGGAGGGTTGTGTTGAAGCACAATTGCTTCCGGATAAAACCTATGACTTGTGGGTTGATACCCTTGATTGGACCTTTATTGTAAGCTTTAAAATAAAGCCGCTGCATCAGGATGACAAGACGCGGCAGCAAGTTGCAGAGTGGACAAAGCAGAACCGTTGGGTTGAGGCTGCTTCACCTACAATAGTTTTTAAGCAAGCCGCACAGGATGATATCCAGAAATTGCTTGAGGAGTTCACTTCCGGAAAACGACTCGATAAACTCCAGCATCTTGCTCCAGACGACCATCGCTGAAATAGGGTTAGATTCAGCCCGAATAAACCCCGCCTCGCGCAACAAGTGCGAGGCGGGGTTTTCGTCCTCAAAATGCAGGTATGACGCGTCCGGTTCTGACCTAAACCCACATCCTCTACACCACAAAGCGAAACCGGAAATTCGGCTCGCCTTACAGTTGCTCTACAGTTCGTATTTAGGATTTTGAGCGCAAGGTGGTAACGGCGTCCTGGGCGTCCTTCTTCACTTTCGAATCAGGGCTGTTCAACAAAGGTTCAATCGCAGGAATCACGTCTTTGTTGCCCAGAACAGCCAAAGTTCGGCAAGCGTCACGGACCACATAGGAATTTGAGTTCTTCAGGCAGGGCAAAATATCAGGCACGGCTCCCGCCAATGCCGATCCCTGGAGTCCGCGCAAGGCCTTCAAACCTTCCATGTTCGGGTCCGCGCCCGGTTCTTTCAACAGTGCGCAGATGGCCTTGACGTCTTCTTCGCCAACGTCCGCATGGAAAGCACCCAGCAAGCCCGCCGCCCGCTCTCTCACCTTCAGGCGCGAATCGGTTAACAGCTTTTTTAGCGTCAGAAACGCTTTTGTGCTGCCCCGATACAGCTTCTTATAGCGTGTCATTGTCGAAATCACCGTGCTTTCGTCCGGTGACGATAATTTGGCGATGAGGGCGTCTTCAGTTTCCGCCCTGTTTGACGGCGTGGAAGCGCAACCTGCCATCAGGGCCAGGAAGGACATTCCAATGAACGTGAGTCTGCAAATTTGTTTCATAATTTGGTTCTTTTTCGTCGGCTGCCACGGTTAGATTCCCGAGAAGGATCAACGTCAGCCTTGGGGACGATGCTACGACCAAGGCCCTGCGCTGTCAAATGGATTTGGGGCGCGGATTTATTGAACCGTAAGTCGCCTAAAGGATGGCAGCTCCGGCCTTTCTGGCGATCAACAACAAATTTGATCCAAGGGCGGATTCGTTCCTGACTTCGACTTTTACAAAACCCGCTTCGCGCAGCAGCGCGAGGTGAGTTTTTTCGTCTTCAAAATGCAAGCCGTGGCGCGTGCGGTTCTGGCCCAGGCGCACCGCCCATTGCTCGGCGCGGACCACGGCGCGGTGTCTGGAATCTTCCTTGGCCATTGCGTCACGAATGATCAGGCAACCGCCGGGATGCAGCGCGGCAAAGACTTTCCGCAGCACGTCCGTCTTCAGTTCGCGCGGAAAGTAATGCAGCACGTCGCAAAGCAGCGCGCAGTCGCACGCGGGAAATTCCGGCCATTCCAGAATATCGCGCCGCTCGAAACTCACCTGTGAATTCGCCCGTGCCGTGACCTGTGCCACGCGGATTTTCTTTGCGTCAAAGTCCACGCCGCGCACCCGCCGTTCCGGTGTGAACAGCGTCAGCCAATGCGCCACCAAACCGTAGCCGCAGCCGAGATCAAGAATTTCCCCGCGGGCGGGCACCACTTTTTCAACGGCGCAAAAAAGCGGGTCGGTCTTCATCTTCCAATAGGCAAACTGCGAGACATACGGCCCTTGAAACCGGTAAAGCTGGCTGACGGCGCGAATAGTTTGCGCCGGCGCGGGATTGACGATTTTCGGCCGGCGTGAATTCCTTTCCGCCAGCCACCGCACGGATAGCGGCACGAGAAACAACGTCGCCAGCAGGCTGTAGCTGATGCCCAGCAGCGCCGTCAGCCCGACCGAAAACAGCGCCGGATGATGCGCCAGCACCAGCACGCCGGTGCCGAGCAGCGCCGTCAGCGCGCACATCGTCACCGCGCCGCCCGTAGCCGCCGTTCGTTCCGGGTGCCCGCGCAACGGTTCCAGCTCGCTCAAGACGAGAAATAAACTGTAATCGCCGCCCACACCGACCACAAAGATGACGAACACAAAATTCGCCACGTCAATCGGCAACCCGCAAAGCCCCAGCGTTCCCAGTGTCCAGAAAATTCCCGCCGCCATTGGCAGCAGCGTGACCAGCACCAGTTCAATCCGGCCCAGCAGCAGATAAATCAGGAAGGCATTCATCATGGCCACGAGCAATCCGAATACCGGCAGTGCGCGCCGGGCAACTTGCGTGACCTCGTCAGACAATGCGGCTTTGTTGAGCAACAGCGCGTCCGGCACGGCGGCTTTCACCGCCGCGCGGAGCTGACGAAATTTTTCCGTGTCCGCCACTTTCACCAGTGTTGTCAGATAAATCCTCCCGTCACGCTCGCTCCAGAAATCGGCGGTCAGGCGGTCAAGCGCGGAATTGGTTTCCGCGATTGTCGCCATCTCCGGCGCAGAAATCTTTTCCAAGAACGGTACGAACGCTTCGGTGCGAAACCCAAGCTTGGCAGCGGCGGCGAAAAGGGAATCGTGCAGTTGTGTCCGGCGCCCGGTCATCCAGAAATTCCGCCAGTCGCGCAAATTCGCCGCGCGTGTCTGCGCCGATGGCATCAGCGGTGCGACCGAGGAAAACGATTCAAAAACATTCTGTCCGCGCAATTTTTCCAGCGCGGCGAAAACCTGTTCATTCTCTGCCAGAACTTCCTCACGCGTCGCTCCGCCGACCACGATGGTTGTCAGCGAGAGCGCTTTGCCCCAGGTTTCGCGGATGGCTTCTTCGTCCTGCTGCGTGCCGCGGGTCACGCCGTTGAGCCGGGCGAGGTCGCCGTCGAATTTCACGCGGCCCACGCCCGCGGCGCAGACGAGCGTGAATAAAACCAGCATCGACAAAACGATTTTTTCGTTTCGCAGACGCCAGGCGAAGATTTTTTCCATCAGCGCCGTCAACGGCAGCGGATGGGCATTAGGCATGGCTTTCACCGGAATGAACAATGGCAGGATGAACAGCGCGAACAGAGCCGCCAGCCCGACCCCAACCGCGCCAAACAAGCCGAGCTGCCGGTGGCCGGAAATCGGCGAGAGGAACATCACGAAAAACGCCGCCATCGTCGTGAGCGCGCCAAACACGAGCGCGGGAACCAGCCTGGCCGCGACGCGCGCCAGTTCTTCCCGGTTGGCGGGCGGCGAATTGTCGAGCGTATAGACGATGTAAATCCCGTAATCCACCGTTACGCCGATCAACATACTGCCACAGCCCAGAGCTACCGCAGAAACCAAGTCGCCCGTCAGAAAGAAAACCGTGACGGCTCCCAGCGCGCCAAAGACCACCGGAATCAACGCCATCAGCGCGAGCCAGCGGCGGCGGCACGCGAGAATAATCAGCGCGGCGATGGCAATGGTCGCGATGATGCTCGTCCGCGTCGTGTCCTGCCGGATCATCGTGGCGTTGTCGAGCGCAGAGCGGTGCGCACCGGTGACGGAAATTTTCACCGCGCCAGCCGGAAAATTTGTTTCCACCGAACGCGCGGCTTTCAACACGGCTTCGATGAGCGCGGCGCTTTTGCCGGTTTCGGACGAGCGAAAGTCCGGCGTGGCATTGATCAGCACATGGCAGCCATCGGCGCTGGTGATGTATCCGCCGACGATGCGCGCGTCCCCAGCGCCGGCCTGCAAATCGCGGAGCCGCGCGGACACGGTGTCGCTGATGCCGGCGGGATCAGACTGCGCGACATCTTTGAACATCAGTCCCTGCGGTTGCATCATGGATTTTTTCAGCCACCCAAGCCGCGCTTCCAGATTCGTCGTGGTCAGGCGCGGTTCCAATGCGCGCAGGTCGTTTGAGTTGAGCAGCGATGGCAGTTGCGCCTGCAATTGCTGGTAGGCCGCGCCCATGTCGGCCACGTTGATCTCACCGCGCACGTCGGTGAGCCGCGGGATCGCGCGGAGCGCGGCGGTCATCTGTCCGGCGGCGGCGGCAAGCTGTTCGGCATTGGTCGTGGTGGTCGCGACGTCAATGTAAATCCGGTCAGCCTGCCGGATGTGCTGGAGCGCCTCGACTTGTTCGGCGATGGCAGGTGCGGACATGGGCAAAACGTCGGTGAAGTCCTCGTTCAACTTCAATTTGCGCTCCATGAAAACGGCCGCGACGGCAAACGCGGCGGTCAGCAACAGCACGAATTTCCGATGTCGCGCGAGCCACAAATGCAGTTGGACAAAGCGCTCGGTCATGCCGGGGATTTGTTTTTGCTGGCGACCAGCGAACTGATGAGCCAGGTGAAAATCGCGCCAGCGATTCCCACCAGAATTCCCAGCGCGAGGCTGCCGAAAAACCATTCGGCCAGGCGCGCGGGGATTTCTTTGAGCAGCGTCGTGGCGTTGAATTGCAGCAGCGCGCCGGTGTGCAGGTAATGCCCCAGCAGCAGTCCGGCGGCCATGATGAACGGCGCGACGGGCGCAAACGAAATGTTGCTCGCGGTCACGGCGATGGCCTTGTTCAGCCGCAACTTGTGCGCGAGCGCGGCGGCGGTGATGATTTGAAATCCCCAGATCGGCGCGATGCCGCAGAAAAATCCCAGCCCGACCGCGAAGGCGAGCTTCGCCGGCGTGTCCGTGTGTTCCGAAAACAGCAGGCGCAGGATGGTTCTCACGCGCGAGCCGCGCGGCAGGTGGTGCAATTCGCCGGTGGCGGAAATCTTCCGCAACAGCAACGGCACGCAAAAACTCTGGATGGAAAGCCGCGAGTGCAAAAACGAAATCCGCACCATGTCGCGCCACGGATCAAAATGCGAGAGGCGCGAAGTCGCCGCCGCGTAATCGGCGGACACCGGCTGCGCCACGAGAGGGATGCCGGCCCACGCGGCCTTGACCATGATTTCAAGCTCATAGGCGTAGCGTTTCGATTTGAGGCGGAGCGGATTGATGCGCTTCAGCGGATAACTGCGGAAGCCGCATTGCGTATCGGCAAGCTTCATACCAGTTTCAATCTTGAACCAGAAGGTGGAGATGCTATTTGTGATGCAGCGTCCGCGCGGAGCATTTTCCTTCACCAGATCGCGCACGCCGATAACGAACGCCTCCGGCTGCTTCCGGCTGGCGGCGGCGAACGCCGGCAGTTCCCGCGTCGCGTGCTGACCGTCGGCGTCAATCGTGATCGCGTGTGTGAAGCCGCGCTTTTCCGCCTCAATGAAGCCGGCGCGGAGCGCGGCGCCCTTGCCCTTATTCTGCGGCAGCGTGACGACGACTATGTCGTTTTCCCCCGCAAGAATTCTTCCGGTGTCGTCGGTGGAACCGTCGTTGACGACGATCACTGGAAAACAATCTTTCGCCTCGCGCGCAACGCGGCCCACTGTCAGGCAGTGGTTGAAAACCGGAATGACAATACAAATGTTCGGTTCGCCGAGCATGTCAATCGCGCAGGTCCACGAAGTAACGGCGCTTCCGCGCGCCGTCGGGCAGTTGCAGTTTTTCGATTTCAGCCGGCGTTGCGGCGTTGATATGGGGCACTACTTTCACGCTGCCTTGAAATTGTTCTTTCAACTCGGCAATCACTTTCGCCGGATCCGTCTCGCTGCAAAATTTTATCTCAACGGCGTCGGACAAATTGTTTTCGCGCCGGGCAATGATGGCGTAGCTGGAAATTCCCGGCGTGGCGTCGAGCACCGTTTTCAGCATAGAGGGGAAAACCGTGGTGCCCTTGATTTTCAACTTTTGATTTTTGCGCCCGACGATTGGCCCGATACGCAGCGTGTGGCGGCCGCAGCGGCACGGCGCACGAAAAATTGCCGCGAAATCGCCGGTGCGATAGCGAATGAGCGGCATGGCCTCGACGCCGAACGTCGTGGCGGTGAGTTCGCCCACCTCGCCGTCCGACACGGGATTGCCCGCTTCGTCGAGCGCTTCGAGAAAGAGCAGTTCGGGATGCAGATGACCGCCCAAGCCGGATTCACATTCGCAGAGCGACGCGGCGAGTTCGGTGACGCCGTAGGTGGAAAACACTTTTGCGCCCCAGCTTTTTTCCACAGCCAGCCCGGCGCGGTTCAGCGAAAAATCATTTTTACGAACCGATTCACCGATGCACACGGCCTTGCAGATGCCGGAAGCGGAAAGATCGAATTTCGCCTCCGCCGCCTTGTCCGCGAGATACGAGAGAAACGACGGCACGCTGACCACGGCGGTTGGCTGCACCCGGCGTATCATGTCCAGATGCATCGCCGGCGTGGCTGCGCCAACGCGGATGACGGCGCAACCGAGCTTTTGCAGGCCGAGGTAATACGCCATGCCCGCGATGAAACAGCGGTCCATCGCCACCGCGAGCAGCACGGTGTCGGCGGCGGTGAACCCGGCACATGCGAAGGACAATTGCTCATTGCGGGCAAGCCGTTCGAGGTCGTGTTCGGTGAGCTGCCAGACCAACGGCTGTCCGGTCGAACCGCTGGTGGTGACGATGTCCACGATCTTTTCGCGAGGCACGCAAAGAAATTTCTCCGTGTTTTCCGAAACGACGGTCTTGTCAATCACCGGAATACGGGTGATTTCACTTAATGGAAATTCACCGCGCGGCGAAAGCCCGGCGCAGAAAAAATGTTCGCGGTAAAACGGCGAGCGGTCGAAGGCCCGGCGCAGGGTGTCTGTCCACGCCGCCTGCTGCATGGCCGCAATGTCGGAAGATGAAAGTGTCGCCTCGGTCATGACAAACCGGATTGGGTTGGTTGCCTTGGGTTCATACTGGCTTTGCGAAACGGAGTTAAACAGATTTTCACGTGAAAGAAAACCGGATTTGACGAAGCATCCCGCAAATTGCCGCATGAATCGCTCCGGAACGCCGGGCACCGTCCCGGCGTGTTGAAATCAAATCTGCGAGCCAAGCCGGCGCCCGGCGTTCCGTTTTCGTTTATGTAATGATTTCCGCGCCGGAAATGTTTTCCAACCGGCGGATGCGGGAAATAATGCCGCGCGGTTTGCCGCCAGCGTTCATACAGCATTGCCTTTTGTCAGTCGAAAGCCAATGCTGGTCCTAGCATGATTTCCGCGCCCACCGTGCCGCCGCGCCGCTTTGAATTTGAACGCGACACCTTCGCCTTTGCCAATGAACTGGTCTGGGAATACCGGTTCGATCCCGCGTCGCAAACAATGATTTCCCGGCGCAACGACCCGCCTCCCGCTTACGCGCACCGCTGCTTTGTGCTAGTGCGTTCGTCACGGCAATTTTTTAACCACGCGCAGTTCGACGCCTCGCAACCCGTGGTGGATGAAAAAACTTACCGCCGCCTCGTGCGCGAAGTGGTTTCCCGCAACCCGCGCAACGCCAGCGCCGAGGCCGGGCGCGTGGTGGTGCCTGGCTATGATTCGCTGCGCGCCTTCAGCCAGGCGCAGCCGGCGGTGTTGAAAGCCAACTGCGGCGGCGCATGGCAGTCCTATGTTTTGCGCAGCCATCGGCGGATGATTCTGCCCGTTTCGCGACGACACCAGGAAAACATGGCGAGACAACTGGCGCGTTCGCTGCCGCAGCGCCGGGCGGTCATTGCGCATCTTTTCCGCTTCCCGCAACTGACCATCAACCACGGCATCGTGCTGTATGATCTGGCGGAAACGGAAACCGGCCTGCGATTCACGGCCTACGATCCGAACCTGCCCGGCCAGCCGACTGAATTGAATTATCACCGCGCCGCCCGGACGTTTTATTTTCCACGCAACCACTACTGGGCCGGCGGCCAGGTGAACGTGGTGGAGGTGTATTGCAGCTTGGCGTATTAAAATTTTGGTCGCCGTTGCGGCTTCCAGAACGACAGGCCGAACACCACGAAGCCACAGGCGTTGATGCCGGCGATGTAGCCGATTTTGTAGATGAGCCCCTGGTTGACCACCGCGTAAATCGGCACGTTCTTCTGCATGAGCAGGCTCGGCAGCGCCATCGGCATCAGCGCGCCGTGCGCACAGCCTAGCCAGAAGCCGGGCGTGCTCTTGTCCCGGTAAATCAGTGGCGCGCCCCACGCGTAAAGCCATCCCAGCAGCACACCGACCAGCACCAAACGGAGCAACTGCACCAGCACCGACCGCCACCAATTCTTTCGCGCCGTTGCCGGACCATCTTTGAAATTGGGAACGAAGTTTGCCACAGCGCGAAAATACCAGCCGCCGGTGCGGACAACAAGCGCGAATCAATTTTCGTTGTGCCGTGAACGGCTGACATTTAACATTTTGCGAGTTCATGGATTTATATCCCACAATCAGAGACCTGCTGGCGCGCGGTGCGGCTCAAGAGGCATCGTTCGAACAGGCGGCGGCGGTTTTTCAAAAATTCGGGCGGGAGGTTTTTGTCCGGGGCGTAGTGGAAGTTTTCAATTTCTGCCACGAAAACCGCGCCTGTTGCAGGATGCGGCGCGACAACCGTTTGCTCGAACGCGCCCGCGCCCAGCACGATGAAATCGCCGAGCTGCTCATCCACCAGCGCCCGTCGGCCATCATCAATGTCAATCTCCAGACCGACGAAGACCTAGTGGCGGCGCGCGAAGTAGTGCTGCCGCTCGTCCGCACGTTGCGGCGCGATTATCTGCTCTATAAACGCGAGCAGTTCATCATGGATGAAGCGCGTGTGCTGGCCGCCATCGCCGCCGAGGGTTTGGAACCTTCAGTGCAAAGCATGACAGATTATTTTGAACAAAATGCGGCGGCACCTGCCGTTGCCACTACCACCTGATTTCATGCCCAGCCGCATTCTGCTCATCAGTGTCAACCGTTGCACGGCACCCGACCCGGTGTTTCCGCTGGGGCTGGCGCACATCAACGCCGCACTGCGCCACGCCGGTCACGAGACGCGCTGGCTCGACCGGCTTTCTAATGCGGATCGGTTGGTGGAAATGCTCAAGGAATTCCAGCCTGACCTCGTCGGCATTTCGCTCCGCAACATTGACGACGTGTTGATCCGCCAGCAGGAAAAATTTTACGACGAACTCGCGCCGTTCACCGCCACCATCCGGCAGCACAGCCTGGCTCCGGTGGTTCTCGGCGGCAGCGGCTTCAGCATTTTCCCTGAAAAACTGCTCGCGCTGACCGGCGCGGACTACGGCATCGCCGGCGAAGGTGAACCGGGCATTCTCGCGCTCGTGGATACGCTAAAAAATGGTGGCGATTTTAACCGCGTTCCCAGCCTAGTGCATTGGCGTGCCGGAAAAATTGTCATCAATCCTTCCGTGCCACGCTCGCTGGATTTGCAACTGACGGAAACCGACCGTCCTCCGGAAATCGCCCGGACGTATCTCGCCGCGAGCGACACGCTGAATCTTCAGACACAGCGCGGCTGTCATTTTCTCTGCTGCTACTGCACCTATCCGTTGATCGAAGGGAAAAACCACCGTCGCCGTCCGCCGGAAATCGTCGCCGCCGAACTTGAAAATCTCCAGCAGCAGGGCGCAAAGTTCGTTTTCATTGTGGACTCGGTTTTCAATTCCACACCGCGCCACGTCACGGAAATCTGCGAGGCGATTTTGCGCCGCAACGTGAAAATTTCCTGGGGCTGCTTCCTGCGTCCGCGCGGCCTGACGGCGGAACTGATGGACTTGATGGCGCGCGCCGGGCTGACGCATATCGAGTTCGGCACGGACAGCTTTTCCGACGTGACACTGAACACCTACGCGAAGCATTTCACGTTTGAAGACGTTTTTGAATCCAGCGAACTCGCACAGAAACGGAACCTTGACTACTGCCATTTTCTCATCTGCGGCGGCCCCGGCGAAACGTTGGCGACCTTGCAGGAAGGCTTTGAAAATTCTTTGCGCCTGAAAAACACCGCCGTCATGGCCGTGGTGGGAATGCGGATTTATCCCGGCACACCGCTGTTCGCGCAGGCCGTGGTGGAGGGCGTGATTCAACCTGACGCCGACTTGCTGGCACCGGCCTATTATCTCGCGCCGGGGCTGACGGAAGAAATGATTTTCTCGAAGCTGCGCGAATTTTCGCAGCGCTCGCCAAGCTGGATTGCTGGCGATCCGCTGCCCGGTTATCAGACGTTGATCCAGCGTCTCCGCAAACGCGGCGTGGTCGGCCCGCTCTGGAGCTACTTTTCCACCGTGCAACGCCTCTGGCGACCACCTACCCCGGCGGCAAAATGAAAAAACTCCTGCTCATCGCGCCCACCGCCAAAAATAGCCTCATGGCTGGTGGAATGATGTTTCGTCTGCCCAACCTCGGCTTGCTCCGCGTTGCCGCGCTCACACCGCCGGAATGGGAGGTGACAATCGTGGACGAAAAGATCGAGCCGCTCGATCTCAACCAAGCCGCCGACCTCGTCGGCATCACGACGATGACCACGACGGTCAAGCGCGGCTACGAAATCGCGGACCATTTCCGGCGGCGCGACATCAAGGTAGTCACGGGCGGCATGCACGCTTCTTGTCTGTCGCAGGAGGCGCTGCAACATTGCGACGCCGTGGTCGTGGGCGAAGCCGAGAAGCTCTGGCCTGTCCTCTTGAATGATCTGGCGCAGAACGCGCTGAAACCCGTCTACCGGCACGGAGAAATCCTGCCGCCGCTAGTCGGACTGCCGCCGAACGACTGGGAATTGTTCCGCCCGAAAAATTATCTACCTATTCATTTCATGGAGACGACGCGCGGCTGCCCGATTGGCTGTGAATTCTGCGCCGTCACCAGCGCGTTCGGCGGCAGCTTCCGCAACCGCCCGCATGACGAAGTTTTGGCAGAACTGAAAACGCTTCGTCCGTTCACCGGCCTGCTTACGCTGAAGCGTCTGGTGTTCTTTGTGGACGACAACATCGTGAGCAATCGCGCCTATGCCCGTGAGTTTTTCAGCCGCATCGCGGATATGAACCTGAACTGGTTCGGCCAGGCCTCGGTCAACATCGCCAAAGACCCGGAGATTTTGAAGCTGGCAGAAAAGAGCGGCTGCACCGGGCTGTTCATGGGTTTTGAAACGCTCTCGACCGAAGCCATCAAGTCCATCGGCAAGGGCGTCAACAAGCCCAGTGAATACCTCGATGTCGTCAAAAAAATCCACGACCACGGCATCGGCATTGACGGCTCGTTCGTCTTCGGGTTCGACACGGATGACGCCGGAGTGTTTGACCGCACGGTGGAATTCGTCATCAAGGCCAAGCTCGAAGTTGTTTATTTTTCCATTCTCACGCCGTATCCCGGCACGCGTCTCCACAAACGACTCACGGAGGAAGGCCGCCTGCTGACCGAGGACTGGGATCTTTACGACGCCAATCACGTCGTCTATCAGCCCAAGACTTTCACGCCCGACCAACTGCTCGAAGGCTATTACGGCGCGCTGAAAGAAGTCTATACCGTGCCTTCCATTTTCAAACGGCTGTGGGGCACAACCGCGTGGAAAAACTTTTTCTACCCGATGAACTTCGGGTTCCGCGCCGGCGTGAACCGGCTGGCGGGCCGCCTCGGCCAATGATTTTCAGCGCATGAATTTTCTCGCCAATCCTTTGCCTACCCTGCCACCGCGCGTCGTCGTCACCGGCGCGGGCATCGTGACGGCGCTGGGCACGGGCTGGAAAAAAAACGCGGAGGGTTTTCGCTCCGGAAAAACGGCGTTCCGTCCGGTGACGATGTTCGACGTCAGCCGCCAGCGCGTGAAATTCGCGGCGGAAGTGAGCCTGCCGGAAAAAATGCCCGCGACGCTTTTGAACGCCCGGCAATCGGCGCGGCTCGACCGCGCCAGCGCGCTGCTCCTGCTCGCCGCCGTCGAAGCGTGGCAGCAATCCGGCTGGGAACCGTCCGACGACATTCCGGTGGTTTTCGGCACGACCTCCGGCGGGATGCCGCTCGGCGAAGATTATTTTCGGCAGGCCGTGCGCACACCGCGTTTGCATCGCCGTCAGCCGACGCGAGCGTTTCATTATCAGGCGCAATCGCAGGGCCGGATTGTGCTAGACGCGCTCGGCCTAGGCGGACCGGTGAACATCATTTCCAATGCCTGCGCGTCCGGGGCGTGTGCCGTTGGCCAGGCGTGGGAACTCATCCGCAGTGGCGCGGCGGAAAAAGTATTTGCCGGCGGCTACGACGTTTTGAGCCAGCTGGTTTTTGCGGGCTTCGACGCGCTACAGGCGCTGTCGCCGACCCGCTGCCGTCCGTTTGATAAAAACCGCGACGGCCTCGCCGTGGGCGAAGGCGCGGCCATGCTCGCGCTGGAAACGCTCGAAAGCGCGCAACAGCGCAACGCGGAAATTCTCGGCGAAATCACCGGATATGCCACAACGATTGACCGGCACCATCTCACGCAGCCGCACCCGGAAGGCAGCGCCGCCTTTGCCGCGATGAACCAAGCGTGTGCTGTCGCTGGCGTGACGCCGGGAGAAATTGATTACGTCAACGCGCATGGCACCGGCACGCCGCTCAACGACAGCGCCGAAGCCGCCGCCATCAATCTATGGGCCGGAACCCGCGCAGCGACGTTGCCGGTCAGTTCCACCAAAGCCAGCGTCGGCCATTTGCTCGGCGGCGCAGGCGCAGTCGAAGCCGTCATCTGTCTTATGGCGCTGCGCGGCCAATGGCTGCCGCCGGAACTGACGCTGGAAACGCGCGACCCGGTTTGCAAATTTCCCCTCGTCACTCGACCGCAGGACGCGCCGGTGAACACGGTGCTAACCAATTCCTTCGGCTTTGGCGGCATCAATGCCACCTTGATTTTGCGGAGGTGGGCATGAGCAAAATTTTCGTCAGCGGTTTCGGCGCCGTTTCACCGGCGGGCTGGGGCGCGGCGGAACTGCAAAAAGTTTTGGTGGACGGAAAACCGTTGCCGGTGCAACCGCTCGAACGGCCCGGCTGGGAAAAGCCGTTGCGGATGCGCGCCGTGCCTGCGCCCGCCACGCGACCGGCGTTTCTCGCGCATCCGCGGCTGCGGCGCACCAGCCCCATCACGCATTACGCGGCAGCGGCAATGCTGGAAGCGGTGAAAAATCTGAAGCTCGATTCCTCCCGCCGAATTGGCCTTGTCGTTTGCCTGCAATCCGGCTGCGTGCAATACACCTACCGTTTTTTTGAAGAGGTGCTCGCCGATCCCGCCACGGCCAGCCCGCTGCTGTTTCCCGAAACAGTTTTCGCCGCGCCCGCCAGCCATTTGGCGGCGCTGCTCGAAAACACGCCGCTCGTCAGCACGCTCATCGGCGATCCGGCGACCTTCGCCCAGGGCCTTGCGCTCGGCGCAGACTGGCTCCGGCAAGATCGCGTGGATGTCGCCATTGTAGTTGGCACCGAGGAAATCAACTGGCTGCGCGCCGATGCGCTCTGGCATCTCGAACACGCCGCCATTATCACTGGCGGCGCGGGCGCAGTGGCGTTGTGCGGCGAAGCGGAAATTTCCACTGGCGTGGAATTGTCCGCCGTCACGAAACCGCAAAGTTATTCTGGGCGCAAAAACCGTGTTCAAGCCGCACAGGCAATGCGCGACGAATTCAGGCCGGTTGGAAACCAACTGCTCTGCGACGGTCTCGGCGACAGCCCGCGCGCCGACGCGCCGGAAATTGCCGCGTGGCGAAACTGGTCCAGCACCCGGTTGAGTCCGAAAAAGATTTTGGGCGAAGGACTCATGGCCACCGCCGCGTGGCAATGCGTGGCCGCCTGCGCCGCTGTGGCGGAAAAAAAGTTTTCCTCGGCTATCGCCAGCCTTGTCGGTTGTAATCAGCAGGCGATAGGCGTTCGTTTTCAGGCTTGCCCTGGCCCGGACAAGTCGGACAAGCTTTGAACATTCAAATCATGGAAACTCCAACGGCACTCAAACTGGAAATCAAACAGTTGCTTATCGAAAAGCTCCTGTTGCAGATCACGGCGGAGGAAATTGGGGACGATCAACCATTGTTCGGCCCGGGCAGCGTCGGGCTGGATTCGGTGGATGCGCTACAGCTCGTCGTGGAGCTTGAAAAAAAGTTCGGCCTGAAAATTCGGGACTCGGAAGCGGCCCAGCAGATTCTGCAAAGTGTTCACATCATCGCCGAAGCGGTGGTCCAGCACCGCGCCAATCCCGCTGCGGCGAAATAATCGTCCGATTTCCCGGCTAAAAAATTCATGAGCCAGTTCGTCGCGTTGCTTCCAACCGCCAAAAAAAACTTTTTCTGGCTGACTCTGGCAGCCTTTGCCCTGCTTGGTGGCGGCTGCATGACTTCCCCGGACAAAACGCTGTTCACCACCGACGGCTCCGGTTGGACGGTGCGACAGGGTCAGGCCATCTGGCGGCCCGGCTCGAAATACCCCGAACTCGCGGGCGAAATTGTGCTGGCGCAAAATCCTGATGGCCGTAGCAGCCTTCAATTCACCAAAACGCTGCTGCCGGTCACGCTCGCGCAGACGACAAAGACAAACTGGCTCATTCAATTCCCGCCGCAACAGATCGGCTTCACTGGACGCGGCCAGCCGCCGCAACGGTTCGTTTGGTTGCAACTGTCCGCCGTGCTGGACGGCAAAACATTGCCGGAGAATTATCATTTCACGCGAACGCCGGACGGCGGCTGGCGGCTGGAAAACCAGCGCACGGGTGAATTTGTGGAAGGATTTCTTTCGCCATGAGCGCACTGCTGAAACGCTGGTGGTGGGTGCTGCTGCTGGTCGCCATTGCCGTCGGTGCGTGGCGGCTGCGCTTCGACCTGGAGATTTTGGATTTGCTGCCGCCGGATGAACCGGCGGTGCAGGGACTGAAACTTTACCAGAAATATTTCACCAATGCCCGCGAGCTTGTTGTCACGGTGCGGGCGTCAGACGCGGAAAAAGCGGAGCAGTTTGCCGGTGTGCTCGCGGAAAAACTGCGGGCGCAGACCAATCTCGTTGCCGGCGTGACGTGGCAGCCGCCGTGGCTGGAACAGCCCGGCCAGCTCGCGGAAATCCTCGCGTGTCTCTGGCTCAGCCAGCCGCCGGAGGCCTTCGCCGCGCTCACCAACCGGCTGGCGCCGGAACACATCGGCGCGGTGCTGGCCGAAACACGCGAAGCGCTCGCCACGTCGCTCTCGCCCACGGACATCGCGCGCCGCGCCTTCGACCCATTCAACCTGCTGGAACTGCCCGCGCTTACCGACGTCAGCGGGCTTTCGATGGATCAGGGACAAAAAATGTTCATCTCTGCGGACGGAACTTTCCGGCTGCTGTTTGTGGAGGCGCGGTCGGAACTCGGCGGCTACCGCGAATGCACCAGTTGGCTGCAATCCATTCAAACGGCGGTGAAAAACGTTCAGGCCGGCGACACGAATTTTGCGGACGTGAAAATTCATTTCACCGGACGCCCGGTGTTCGTCTCGGAAATCGCCTCGCAGATGCAGCATGATTTGAGCGGTTCCGTCACCGGCACAGCGATTGTCATCGCCATCCTTTTTTGGCTTACGCACCGGCGCTGGCTGCCGTTGCTCTGGCTGCTGACATTGCTGCTGCTGATCCTTGCCGCGACGCTGGCGCTCGGCGGGCTGATTCTCGGCACCATCAGCATCGTGAGCATGGGCTTCGCGGCAATCCTACTCGGCCTCGCGGTGGATTACGCGGTGGTGCATTACCAGGAGGCGCTGGCGCATCCGCAGTTAAGCGTGCCGGAAATCCGCCGGGCCATCGCGCCCAGCATCCTGTGGGCGGCCATCACGACCATCAGCGCGTTTCTGGTCCTGAACTTCGGCGGGCTGCCCGGCCTCGCGCAGCTCGGTTCGCTCGTGGCCATCGGCGTGGCGCTCGCCGCGCTGGTAATGGTGATGATTTATCTGCCGCCGCTGTTTCCCAACCGGCGCAAAACGTCGTCGCCAGTCACGGCTAACTGGTGGAGCTATTTCATTCCGCCACGCGAAGCCCTTGCCGCCAGCAATGCGCCGGTGAATCAAATTTATTGCCGCAAAATCCTGTGGCTGACGGCGGCGTTGGTGTTCATCGCGGGAACGGTTTTGATTTTTCACCGGCCCAAGCTCGATCAAACCGCCGACGCGCTGAAACCGCAGCACAGCCAGGCGCAGACCACGCTGGAGGAAATCACCGCCGAGATGGGCATTCCGCAGGATGCGCTCTGGGTCATCATCTCCGGCAGGGATGAAGGCGAAATTTTCCAACGGCTCACGCTCGCGGAAAAGGCATTGAACACGGCGCGTTCGCAGAATATCGTCAGCGAGTTTCTGCTGCCGACCGCGCTGTGGCCGCGACCGGAATTTCAGGTTTTCAACCGCGTCACCGCCGCGTGGTTTGCCGGGCAGCGCTCGCGTTTGAGCGGGGCAGCGCTGGCGGCTGGCTTCAACACCAACGCGCTGTTTCTCACCGATGAATTGACCCGCACTTGGTCGCGCGCCGCCGCCGCCACCGGCACAGTCTGGCCGACCAACGACGTCAGCCGCTGGCTGCTCAAACGCTTCGTCGCCCGCGCCGACGACCAGTGGTTTGTCATGGGCCTCGTCTATCCAGCCACCAACCACACAGGCAACGCCGCGCTCGCCAATTTATCTTCGCAGCTCGCGCAAAACCAAATTTTACTTTCGGGCTGGAGCCTGCTGGGCACCACCACGCTCAAGCGGGTGCAGGAAAAAATGTGGGCGGTGGTCACGCCGATGGTGCTGCTGGTTTTGACATCGCTGTGGCTCGCGTTTCGCCGTCCTGCGGAAATTTTTCTTGGCCTCGCCGTGCTGGCATTGAGCGGACTTTGCCTGCTCGCGGTCATGGCGGTGGCCGGTTGGTCATGGAATTTGCTCAACCTAATGGCGTTGCCGCTGCTCCTAGGAACGGGCGTTGATTACGGCATCTTCATGCAGCTCGCGTTGCGGCGTCATGGCGGCGACCTTGTCATGGTGCGACGTTCCATCGGCCGCGCGCTGCTGCTGTGCGGCGGCACAGCCATCGCCGGCTTCGGTTCGCTTGCGTGGTCAGGCAACGCCGGCATGGCGAGCCTTGGCAAAATTTGCGCCACTGGCATTGCCGCCAACATGCTGATCTCCATTTTCCTGCTGCCAGCGTGGTGGCTGAAATTAACTTCAAATTACAAATTACAAATTACAAATTTTGGGCCGTCGGTTTTTTACCGCGTGCGGCTTTGGAAAATCGGTTTGGTCTGCGTCCGCATTTTGCCAGATTTCGTGCTGAAAGCGATTTGCGTCAGCGTGACGGAAATTTATTACCGGCTGCGTTCGCAACGGCGGGAAATCGTCATCCGCAATCTGCTTCCAGTGGTTGGCGACCGGCGGATGGCGGAGCGAAAGGCGCATGAATTGTTTCACCAATTCGCCGTGAAACTCGCAGAATTGTGGCGGTTTGAAAGCGGCGTTTCCATGAATCGCTGGCTCACGGCGGGCACCGACTGGGGTATTTTGGAATCCGCCTGTGCGCGGAAACGCGGCGTGCTGCTGCTCACGCCGCACCTCGGCAATTGGGAGTTGGGCGGCGCATTGCTCGCGCGGCGCGGCATCAAAATCGTGGTGCTCACGCAAGCCGAACCCGGAGAGGGTCTGACGGAATTGCGCCAGGCTTCGCGTGCCCGCTGGGGCATCGAGACATTTGTCATCGGCAGCAACGGCTTTGATTTTGTGGAAATCATCAATCGGCTGCAGGCCGGCGAAAACGTGGCGTTGCTCATTGACCGTCCGCCGGGCATCAAGGCCGTAGAAGTGGAATTATTCGGCCAGCCATTTCGCGCGTCCGTGGCGGCGGCGGAACTCGCCCGCGCCTCGGGTTGCGCCTTGATTGGCGTGGTGATCGCTCAAGATGCCGGCAAATATGCCGCGAAAGTCCTGCCGGAGTTCACCTACGACCGCGCCGCGCTGGGCAATCGCGACAACCGGCGGAAACTCACGCAGCAAATTATATCCGCCTTCGAGCCGGAAATCCGCCGCTACCCGGAGCAGTGGTTTCACTTTGTCCCCGTCTGGCCGGAAACCAATGGCACACGCACTGAAGGTTAAAACTGGCTTGCCAAACGCCGACGGATTGCGCAAAGCTTGCGGCGTCAATTTTAACCACAGGATTATCTATGAAAAAGATGCTGCTGTTTGCGATGTTGACTCTGGGTGTGTGCGCCATGGCCGTTGATAAGCCGGCCAAAATTGCCTTTGCGTCCGCCGACAAGGTGGTTTGGGCCGGGGTGGATTATTCCCAACCCCGGCTGATCCGCCCGGGTGAATTTGCCAATCCCGAAGGCATTTTTCCCGGAATGCTCGAAGCCTGGAACAATCTCGTTTTGCAGGAGTGGTTGAAAGTTTTGGAAAAAGAACGGCGCAAACCTGTCGTTATTGACATCGCCGGCGTGACCGAGATCAACAAGCGCGCCAGCACCAGTTGGATCATCAATTCGGACATCACGCCCGACGCCATCGCCAAGGCGGTGCGCTCCTATAAACTGGAGAACACAAGCGGCGTGGCCGTGGTCTTCATCGTAGACCGGCTGATCAAGCGCGGCAGAAATAGCGAAGGCGTGATGTGGGTCGTGGCGTTTGACATCGGTTCGCGCGAAGTGCTTTCGTCCGCACGCATCGCGGGCAAGGCTGCCGGTTCCGACTTCCACAATTACTGGTTCGGGATTATCAAGGATGCCGAGAAGGTGCTGGGGAAAACTTCGATACCCCATCAAACTCCAAAAACTCGTGAAGCGTGGTATCAAGTCAAATCAGATGTAGAATCCAAAAGCAACTTCTCATCTGTGGTGTTTAATTCGATACCAAAGGGAGCCACAGTGTCTATAGCTGATGTTTTAGTTGGAACCACGCCCGTTTCAACCGATTTACGCGACAGAGCGAACATTGAAGAACGAGTTTTTGAAACCTATCTTGAGAAAATTCAAACAAATATGCTTTTTGGCGGTGGTATTTTAAAATATTGTGAATTTTCAGAATTGGTTTTGTCGAATACACCTACAGGACAGCTCCGGGAGGTTGTGAAACCTGATGATAGAAATGTTGAGTTTCATTTTGAAGACCTTGTGGGAGAGAAGACGTTGCATTTGCCTGACGACAACAAAGTCGAATTTAATTTCGGCGAAGTGCGAAAGGCGAAGTCAGTGAAATGTCAGCTTCAATTGGGTGTTGTGGATGCTGGTATCGGCGTCGTTGAGTCAAAAGATGCAGCCGTAGAACAAGTCGGTGGCAGTCTCTTTGTGTCACTGAATGGATTGGAACAGGATGGAATCGGTAGATGGTGGTTCAACGGTCAGCAATTGGAAAATGGGAAATTGTCAATCAAGCTTGTGCGAATTGCCGGTCAATGGATTCCACCTGCCGAACCCGTTGTGGTTAACTTGCCCAAAAAATACACCGCCGGCCCTGTAGATGTTGCAATGGATGTCCCGCTCAAAACAGTTCCATGGTTTTGGACGCATTACACAAACTGGCCCGCCATTGATGGAACGGTGATGACTGAAGAACAACGAGAGTCATTGAAATCAAGCCTGAACGATACATGGTCTGGACGGGGAACCAATGGGATAAATCCATGCACCGCTGTTTTTTCCGGCCTGATGCTCCGTGCGCTTTCCGAGACGAATGACAGTATGCGATTGGAAGAGGAACTTCGTGAATTTATTGGGGGAATTGCAAATCACAAAATCAACATCGCGTTCAGGGATTTCCATAAAGTTGACCCGGCGACAGACACGGCCATATCATTCGAAATTCAGGAAGACACGCTTCAAGGATTGCGAGATGCGGGTAGCAGGTATTTTCTGCTCACCGATGCCGCAAGGTATGATCAAACGAATTCTGCATCCCAAGGTGGAATGAATCCGGTCGTCGAAATGCCCGATTATCTGATGCTGGTTGACCTTGTGGGAATTGAGGGCGACACGCAAGAGCGGGTAGCGCGAGAATCCGGAAAGGTAAAAATTGGCACAAGCAAACATTCCAACCCAGAATATTACGATTTGCTCAAGGCGCGGATAGCGTCACAGCAAATTCTTGCCAATATTGCCGCTGGAAGCATTGAAGCAAATTCTCAAGCGGAGAAAAATCAAGGAGACGCGCTGACGCGGATTTTGATCGGCGGCGCGCTGGCTAACAAGAATCTCCTAACTCCGACTGATTCAGCGGGAATTTTAGGGAGTGCGCTGAATTCATTATTTGGATCTAACGCCGAGCAAAATAAATCCGAAGCTTACCAAGCGCAGTTGGCGCAGGCTCAATCTGCTGTCAACGACCTTTCCCAGAAACTTTCCTCGATGAATGAATATACGGAGGAGCCAATCTATCATGACTTTCGCACCGAGGATCGTTATGTGACGAAAAAGGCCCTAGCGACGGCATACGTAAAAGTGGTGGATCCAAATGTCCCGGACAATGTGTTTTTCTCGCGAAAAATCGTTTCTGACGTCACAGTTGCGGACACGTTTGAGGAGGCCAACGCAGATACAGGCAAAAAGGGACATGCTCTGGATCTGCCCAGCGACCAACAGATGAAGCGCGATGTTTCAGCGAAACTCACGAAAGAACTGACCCAACAAATTGAGGAAGGGTTCCTGTTTCGGCTTGGATTGGAGTATTACGCCAATGCCAAGTTTGCAGAAGCGAACGGAGACGCGGAAAAATTTGCGGTCAATGCCATTCGTTTCCTGCTTTCTCCCGCAGCCAAAGCATATCCGAATCAGGCGCATGACATTTCTTTACTTTTGGACGGATTGGTTCAAAGAGCTACCCGTAATGCTCAAATAGTCAACTTCGCTGATTTTCATTCTTAAACCTAATTAAAATGATAAACGAACATGGGGGTTGTCGGCGACAACTGGTTCCGCGTCGTCAAGGATGCCGAAAAAGGACTAGGGCGTGTTAACACTAATTGACATTTGGGATAAATTGGTGACAATGGGCCGATGGAACTCACCGAAAGCCAATATCAACGGATTGCCGACTGTCTGCCGCGCCAGCGGGGGAATGT
>Ga0181529_10001646_pt1 | contig 28292 bp, 28 predicted proteins | sample PEATcosm2014_Bin_36_FD_119763 | JGI IMG/M metagenome (GOLD analysis project Ga0181529, IMG submission 119763) | Peatland microbial communities from MTU Mesocosm Facility, Houghton, MI, USA - PEATcosm2014_Bin10_30_metaG | ecosystem: Environmental > Terrestrial > Soil > Wetlands > Peat | place... | reverse complement strand
GCAGCAGGGTACCAAACAGCCTTGTGAAAGTCTCCACCGGTCGCCCTCCCGTGTTCTCGTCTTGACAACAAGATCATCGGACCGACGACCGGTGGGGTCAAATTTCAAATATCTTTGGCTAGATTTTGGAGCTATTCGGCCGATCGAGAATTGAACGCATAACGCGTGAACGATCAAGAGTATCAAAGAAGAAATCGCACCAGACATTGGATGGATTTCGATCCTCGCCTGTTGCGGGTTCTGGAACCTCAAGCAGGACGATCTCAAACATGTTCAATTGAAGAAATGCAAAGGCCTCCAGCTTGGCCTGGAAAAGCGAAGACTGATCGTTCAGTTCCCGGTTGTCGCAGAGGGGATGATCGTCGTAGAAGACCCACAACCTGGGGTCCGCAATCAACTGCCGATTCAGGTCAAGCAGCATTTTGTGGGCTTCCAAGTTGAGCGAGCGATCTGCCATCCTCCTTGATAGGCGAAAGCTCAGTACGAAGAACAGGATCGAGATTGCTGCGGCGAACATCGAAACCAGCGGGCCGGCAATATCTTTGAAGCTCATCTGCGCCACCATTTCGGGATCTTACCAAAGAAATGACCGCACACTCGCGAATTCTTTCTTGACATGCAACCACCTAGTTGCATATTATTTTGGCAATGGGCGGCGATCTCGACTTGGTCTTCAAGGCTCTTGCGGCCCCGGAACGCCGACTGCTGCTGGACCGGCTGCGCGCGGAGAACGGGCAGACGCTGGGTGAGCTCTGCCGGCATCTTGATATGACGCGCCAGGCTGTGACCAAACACCTCAAGCTGCTCGAAGAGGCCACGCTCGTCGTGGCAATCTGGCGGGGCCGCGAAAAACTGCACTATCTCAATCCCATGCCCATCCACGAGATCGCCGAGCGCTGGATCGGCAAATATGAGCGGGGACGCCTGCGCGCACTCGCGGAACTCAAAGCAAAACTGGAGGGAGAAACCGATGGCTGAATCTCAGTTTGTCTATGTAACGTTTATTCGCACGACACCGGAGAAGCTGTGGAGGGCGCTTTTGGAGCCGGAGTTCACGCGCCAATACTGGATGGGTACAACGCAAGAATCGGAGTGGAAGCCGGGCGCGTCGTGGCAGATTTCATTTGCGGACGGACGGATCGCCGACAGCGGCGAGATTGTCGAGATTGAGCCGTTCCGGAAGCTGGTTTTGAAGTGGCGGCATGAACTGTCTCCGGAGTTGACCGCGGAAGGCTATTCGCGCCTGACCTATGAGCTGGAACATGTGGGAGATGCCGTCAGGTTCACCGTCAAGCATGAGATGGACGTGAAAGACTCGAAGTTTATCAAGGCTGTGTCGGGCGGATGGCCGGTCATTCTTTCCAGCCTGAAGAGCCTGTTGGAAACGGGAGAATCGCTTGAGGCTACGCGAGGCCTGCCAAAAGGGAAGTAAACCGAAGATCAAATGCAGGTCCGTCTCGACTTCGCTCAGTGGAGGCTTTCGACTCCCACCCTAGCCGCAAAAACAAGAACGCGGCGAGGGTGGGGCACCCGAGTTGATTGGGCGCGCTCGGGCTGACTGACCTATTGCCGGCCGCAGCGGACTACGATTCTGGTTCCGGGGGCGACCATGGAGCCGGGAGCAGGGGCCTGTTCGCGCACCGTACCGCTGCCGGTGATCTGGACTTCGAGGCCGGCGGCGGCGGCCTGCTCGATGACCTTGCGAACGGGCAGGCCGATGAGCGACGGAACGCGCAGGGTCTTGCCGTCGGCGATGGTGACAGTGGCTCCGGTCTGCGACTGTGGGTTGACGGCCGCAGCATTGGCGGTGGCGTTCGCGGGCTGCGCGGCGGATTGCGATTGGACAGCGACGGGCTGGGACGCGGGCTGAGTTGCGGGTGTGCGCAGGGGGTCGTCGGCGGGCAGATCGTTGACGGCGGAGTAGAGAGCGTTGATGTCGCCGGTGTGCTCTGAAGCGTCTTCGACCACAGGTTTTTCGGGTTTGGCTGAAGCGCGGGCTGGGCGCAGATCGATGTCGTGTGGGACTGCAAGATATTCGAGCACCTGCTGCGCCACCTCGGCGAAGACAGGCGCGGAGACCGCTGCTCCGTAATAAGACCCGCCCTTGGGGTTGTCGATCACTACCGCTACTGAGATCACCGGATTGTTGACCGGTGCGATGCCTGCAAACGAAGCGATGTGCATGGTCTTCGAGTAGAGGTGGGTGGCCGGATCGATCTTTTGCGCAGTGCCTGTTTTGCCTCCTGACGAGTAACCGTTGAGTTGGGCTCCTTTGCCGGTTCCGTAAAGAACTACGCCCTCCATCATCTTGCGCATCTGGCCCGCAGTGAGCGTGGAAAGCACGCGATGCGCGCCGGGAGGCAGCGGGTTGGGCAGATCTCCGCCGGGCCTGAACGCCTGCGGCACCTGCGGAGCGGCTGGGGATTTCCCGCTGGCTGCTGCGTCGACCTGGTTAGGCAGCAGAACGCGCGGCGGAAGATAGACGCCGCCGTTGGCAATGGTCGAGACCATTGTTGCGAGCTGAATGGGAGTGACTGCGACCTCCTGGCCGATGGCGATGGAGCCGATCGAGGAGCTTCCCCAACGGTTCACAGGCCGTAGCAGGCCGCGCGTCTCGCCGGGCATCTCCGCACCTGTGCGCGAGCCAAAACCAAATTCGCGGATGTATTGGTAGAAGCGGTCGGGGCCGACCTTGAGCGCCAGCTTGACGGCGGCCACGTCGCTCGAGTGCTCGAGCGCCTCATGCACTGTGATGACTCCGTAGTGTTCGCCCTTGTCGTCGTGGATCACGCGGCCGGCCAGCGTAATCTGGCCACCCTGGCAGTCGATGGGATCGTCGGGTGAGGCGAGGTGCTGGTCCAGAGCAGCCGAGTAAGTGACCAGTTTGAAGACAGATCCGGGCTCATAGACGTCGCTGACCGCGTGGTTGCGCAGCAGGGCAGGCGTGGTGCGGCGGAAGAGATTGGGGTTGAAGGTGGGGCGGATGGCCAACGCGAGGATCTGACCGGTATGCACGTCCTGCACGACCACGGTGCCATTGTCGGCATGTGTCTGGTCCATGGCATGATTCAGAGCCCGCTCGGCCAGGAACTGAATGTTTTCATCGATGGTGAGCACCAGGTTTTGGCCCGGCGCCGGTTCGCGTTCGCTCGAGCCGAGAATATGGCGGCGCGCATCCATAGCCGTGAACATGCGGCCTGGCTCGCCATGCAACTGCGATTCGAACTTCAGCTCCAGGCCACCGAGGCCGTTGTCGTCGAGGCCAACATAGCCCAGCACTTGCGCGGCGATATCGTTGTCGGGATAGAAGCGCTGGAACTCTTTTTGGAAGTAGATGCCTTTCAGAGGGAGCGCCTTCACTTTAGCGGCGACCTCGGGCGTGACGCGGCGGGCAACCCAGGCAAAGTTGCGTCCAGCGTTGAGGCGAGAGGCGATCTGATCCTCAGTGGTCTGCGCGTCCTCGGGGTCGGTGTGGACGATTGCGGCGAGGGCATGAGCGGCTGCTTGCTTGTCGCCGATCTCAGAGGGCACGGCAAAGATCGAGTCCACCTGCACGGTCATGGCGAGCTCGCGCAGATTGCGATCATAGAGCACGCCGCGGCGGGGAGCTACCTCAAAGGTGCGCTCCTGTTGGCGCTCTGCGCGTTCGACAAACTCTTTGTGGCGCACCACTTGAAGCCAGAAGAGGCGAGAGGCAATCAGAATGGCCCAGAGAAGGAAAAAGAGGCAGACAAGCCAGAAGCGCACCAGTTTTAATGGCGTGGCGCGCGGCGCTGTGTATCGGTTCCGGCCAGGTCGAACGGGAGACGCCATGGAGAATTGCACCGCCTTTAGCTTCTAAGTGCTAGCTTTTAGCTTACGGCAGCAACCAGCTTGACAGCTGGCTTCTATGCCCAACCAACGATCTTTCGATCCGGGCCAGAGATCTTGAGCCTCGCGGTACAAAGCTAAAAGCTAGTAGCTAGAAGCTAGTAGCTGTTCCTTACGGCGGGTGGAGGAGGAGTTGCCTGCGCCATCACAGGAGTCCCGGCATCGGAAGCCGCGCTGGGATGTACCATCTGGCCCGGCTGCGGCTCGGCAAGGCCCATTTCGCGGGCCATGCGGTCGATACGCTCCGGCTGGGTGAGTTGCGCCTCGGACAAACGCAACTGACGATTCTCCTCGCGCAACTGCTCACGGACCTGCTTCTCCGACTCGATCCTGTATCCCTTCTCGATGGCGCTGAAGTGCTGCAAACCATAAACCATGGTCAACGAAAAAAGAATCGTGATAGCCATGGAGAACTGACGAATCTGACGGGTGCGCACCGGATCGGGCGCCTTGACCAGGCGGCTGTTGTCAAAGTGCTTGGGAAAGCCGAACTCCGGCGTGCGCACGCCGCGGCGCCGCAAAGCCTGCTGGGCCATCAGCTCGGCGTTCCGTTCGGCGACCCGCGCGCTGAGGCTTCTGCCCGCTTCAAAATAAGTTGTCGTGCATGCCGCCATGGTGTCCCTCTCAGCTAACAGTTAACAGCTAACAGCTGACAGTTAAAAACGCTGAACAGATACAGCTTCGTGACAATGCTCTTTCCAACCATTTCGTGCGCGAGCCCGGTAGCCCGCGGAGATGATAACTAACTGTTGGCTGCCCATTGTCAGCTGCTAACTGTCCTCTCCGCCGCTCTCAGTTTTGCGCTTCGCGAGCGCGGGTTGCGCTCCAACTCTTCATCACCGGCCGTAACCGGCTTCTTGGTAAAAATCTCCCAGATTCCCTGCCGCGCGCCTTCGCGCAGGCTGTCTTTGACGATGCGATCCTCCAGCGAGTGAAAGCTGATGACGGCGAGTCTTGCGGAGGGCTTAAGCAACCCAGGTGCGGCCTCCATCAAACTCCGAATTTCATCCAACTCGCGATTCACATAAATACGAAGAGCCTGAAAGGTTCTTGTCGCAGGATGAATGTGCGCTTGTTTCATTGCCTGGGAGGCCGATGCAACAATACGTGCTAACTGCCCCGTTGTTGCTATCGGACGCCCCCTGACAATGGCTCTGGCGATTCTCCGCGACCTCCTTTCCTCTCCGTATTCGTAAATGAGGTCGGCAAGCTCTCGCTCGTTCGCCTCGTTTACCACCTGTTCGGCGGTCGGGCCGGAGCGCGTGGAAGGCTGCCCGTCCATGCGCATATTCAGCGGCCCATCCGCCATGAAACTAAAACCTCTTGAAGCTTCGTCCAGCTGCAGGCTGCTTACTCCAAAGTCGGCCAGTAAACCATCCACCGACGCAGGCTGCAAATGACGAGTTATCGAGCTAAACGCTTCGCCTATCAGAGTCACCTTTGGCGCCTGGCTGCCTAACTCGCTCGAAACCTGGTCTAACTTCGCCTTCGCCAGAACCAGCGCCTCGGGATCCCGGTCAAAACCGATCAGATGCCCCTGGCTCCCGAGCAGACTTGCGATCTCTGCCGAATGCCCTGCAAGGCCGATGGTGCAGTCCACCACTGTGGCTCCGGGGCGCACCCGGAGAAGATCGATCGCTTCATGTAAAAGAACTGGCGCATGACGCTCTTTAGAATCCTTCATGCGCTCCCCCTGGGGGGTTTTTGCGGAGACGAGTTACACATCGTATCCGGTCAGTGCGTCCAATTCCTGCTCGGTAATCGGGCGGGCCTTCACGTTTGCCCGCAGGCTGTCGAGAGGCGTAACTCGAATCAGATTTCCCTCGCCCGAAACTTTCACTTCCACGTTCACCATGCCGTTATTGCGCAGTTCCTCGGGGAACAACAGCCGACCCTGAGGGTCCATGTCCGCCCGGTCGCCGTAGAGTGTGTACCGTTCCAGCAACTTCTTTCGCGCCGGATGGCTCCTGGGGATGTTCAGGACCTTCCCCATATGCTCCTTCCACTCCGGCATGGGATAGATCTCGGCATCCAGGCCCTCTCGGCTGACGATGTAGAATGCATTGAAGTCCTTGCCATACTTCTTTTCCGTAAGGCTTTTGAAGTCGGCGGGCAATTTCAAACGTCCGCGGTCGTCCAGTTTTGCTTTTGGATTGCCGATGTATCCAAGCTCCGGACTGTCCCAGGCGCCAACAGTTCCAGCAGCAGCCTCTGTCGAGGTCGTCGGTTCGCTGGTCGGGTTGGTTTCCGGGTTGTCCATTACCTTTGCTCTTATCCGGGCCGGGGGGATTTCAACCGGTCCAACAAATTGGCCCATTTGGTCCCTACTCTTCCCGTTTGGACCATCTCAGACCCATAGTATCGCGCATAAATCTGCCGCGCGATAGGTCAAAGATGTGGATTTTTGAAAAGACTTTTTAGGGTAATGGAAAGGAAGGAGAGTTCAGGGGAGTGGATCTGAAAGAGAAAATACCATCTATTGATAACTTTCGTAATGCAACCACAACTAATAGTGCCTATTAACTCTCTTGATTCCCAAAAAGCTCCCGCCGCACCGGGAGATTGGTTTGCATGATATAAGGCGAACGAAGAGCGAATTAATTATTCTTGGGCTTGGCTGGAGGCCTTATCGCGGCGTTGCCGGCTTGCCACCAGCTTAAGCAAATAGATGAAGACCAGCGCGTTTGCAATCAGCAACCCGACACGAATTGGCGTGAAGCGGCGGAAGACCTCGAAGATTTCCCAGGGCAGAAAGGAAGCGGTGATGAACAGAGTCAGGTATTCGGCCCATGTCTTTTCGAGGTACAGACCGGTTCCCTCGATCAGATCGAGACCGGCATAGATGAAGACCACCCAGCCAATGCGCCGCAGCAGGCGGTCATTGAGCAGCGAGGCTCTTTCGAGAACAAAGTTCACGAAACGGGACTCGGGATTGAAGCGCAGATGGTTGACCAGCTTTTCCAGAGTGTCGCCGATGTCTTTGTGCAGCAGACGAAATGCACCGACGCCTATGGCCACAAACAGCACAGCCTGCGCCAACTTGAAGGCTGCGATGAGGATAAGCCACGTGTTGCGCCGCTGCCGCGGCCTTTCGAGCTGAGTTGGTGAGTCGATCATCATCTTGCGGAGTACGCGCAACATCCCTGCCTGATTGTACGTTAACCGATGAGATGCACTTCTGCTAACGGCAGAGCGGCGAAGTTCTTTCAACTGCGCCACTCGACTCGCCGCTTTTCGCCCGCGCATTTTACAATCAACGGTGATGACGACCCCAACCCACGCTCAGCAACTACTCACGATCCTGGCCCGCCAGAGTTTCCGCCTCGGCCAGTTCAAGCTCTCTTCGGGCGGCACCAGCGACTACTACGTTGACTGCCGCACCACGACCCTCGACGCTGAGGGCGGCCGCCTCACAGGTCATGCAATCCTTGAGTTGCTGGAGGAGAAAGGCATCGATGCCGAAGCGGTTGGCGGATTGACGCTGGGCGCAGATCCCATCGTGTCGAATGTGGCCACGGCCAGCGCCTGGCGCGCGCAGTCGAAGCCCGGCGCGCCTTTGCTGCATGGCTTTCTGGTCCGCAAGGCGGAGAAGACTCACGGCACCGGCCGCCGCATCGAGGGATTTAACAGCCCCGGCACGCGGGTTGTGATTGTGGACGATGTCTGCACCACCGGCGCCTCCACCATCAACGCCATTGAAGCCGCCCGCGAAGCTCAGATGACCGTCGCCGCGGTGGTCTGCATCGTGGAGCGCGAAGAGGCCAATGGCCGTCCCTCCGTTGAAAGTGCCGCGCACGGCGTTCCTTTTTTCAGTCTATTCACGGCCAAACAGGTTCGCGCCGAACACATCCGCCAACAGCAATAGATCGTGCGCAGCCTGGGCTGGAGAGCGAAACGTCACAGCAACGGAATCCGCGTGGAGCTTTTCCGGCTTCTGGACTGCAGGCCGCTGGCGGTGCGGTTCTGGACCTAGACTTCAGCAAACTGATCGAGCAAAGCCGCCTCGAGACGCGGCTTATGAACGCGGATGCGCTCCTTGTAATTGATAAGGCCGAGATCGCGGAAGCGATTCATAAAGAAGCTCACGCGGGAGCGGGTCGTGCCGATCATCTCTGCCAGGGTCTCCTGCGTAACCGGAGGAACCAGGATTTGTGGTTCGTCCGGCTTTCCCCGTTTGGTCATCAAGAGCAGGGCGCGGGCCAAGCGTTGTTCGCTGGTGTTCAATTTCTGATCGACAAGATCGGCCTGGGTGCGCATGCTGCGGACCAGCAAAACCGATAGGAACTGGTCGGAGAAGGCCGGATCCTTGTGCATGGCGCGAAGCATCTCACCTCTTTTGATACTGAGCGCGGTGCACGTGTTTACGGCTGTGGCTGTCGCCATGCGCTGCGCGGTTACCATGGTGAGCGACTCCTCTCCGAAGATGTCTCCGGAAGAGAGCAGCATGATGGTTGTCTGCTTACCTCTCTGTGTAACAACCGTAAGTTTCGCATGGCCTTGCAGCAGACAAAAGACAGTGTCTGCCATTTCTCCCTGGGTGAAGAAGCACTGCGCCGGCTTCAATTCAACAATTCTTCGATCGAGGTCTGCGCTCTCGAGAAGTGCAGCGGGGCTGAACGATTCGTGGTGCTTGACGCTCATCAACTCTCCTCCTTCCGGAAATACCGTTGGCGGTTTGTGTCATTTGAATTGGGGCGATAAGGGGCAACTGCCTGAGTGAATCAGGCACCAAAGATTGAGCAACCGACTATTGCAAGGATTGGATTCAGGCAACTGCCAGCCGGCACTTGTTCTCTATCGGCCGGCACTGGCGTTGTCGCCGATCACGGACGCTTGGTTGCTGGGGCTTCGGTATTGCGCTTGTAGTTGGCTCTTTGCAGCTTGTCTTGAATGTCTTTGGCCGCATCCTTCACCTTGCCCAAGGCCTTCTCAGACTTCCCTTTCACTTGTTGCATTGCGCCGTCGACCTGAGCGTTGGTGTCGCCTGTCCATTCGCCAACCTGCCGCTTCGCGCGTCCGGTTGCGTCGTCGATCATACCTTTTATCTGGTCCTTGACTGCCATAATTCTACCTCCTGGTTTCTCACTTGGGGGACTCTAGTGCAAGCTGGTTTGCTGGCTCAGGTTGCGAAGACCCGGCTCTCCGGCCTGCATTCAGCTTGCCTGTTTGAAGCTATGCGCAAGCCAGCACAACCAAAAATGGAAGAGTTCCTGCTTTGTGCTGTTGCCTGGGGAAGGCTCGCGCGTGGCGTTGGCGTTTACGCAGATGGTGTAGCTGTTTCCGCAATGCTCCCGAACTCGTCAAAAGGCTGGCTTTGACGAGTTCGGACCCCTGGTCACGGCAGGTTCTATCGGATGGCCGCTGTCTGACCTGGCATATCGGATGTCGCGGTCGTATTCTCGAGCAGGCGGATCTCGACACGCCGGTTTTGCTTCCGGCCTTCGGCGGTTGTGTTGGGAGCCACTTCCTTGTCCTTGCCGATTCCAATCAGGTAAAACCTGTGCGCGGGGATTCCGTACTTCGAAGCCAGATACTGCACCACCGCATCGGCTCGCCGCTGGCTCAGTTCATAGTTGTACTGGGCCGGCCCGGTGGAGTCTGTTCCACCCGTCACTTCAAGAATGAAGCTCTTCGCCGAGGCAAGCTGTGCGGCGAAGCTGTCCAGTTGCTGGCGGTCATCCGCAGTCAGCACCGACTTATCGAAACCAAAGGTGACTGCGACATTGGCCACCGGGTGGTAGTTATCCAGTCCCTTCACTACGCTTTCCAGAGTGTCCGCGCGATGAACGACGTTGTCTGCCGCCATCTGCGCATCACTGGCAGCCTTGCCGGCGCCCTGAGCATTCTGATTGGCAGTGTCAGCAGCGCTCTGCGCCTGTTTGATTCCAGTCTGCGCACGGTCGTCCACGTCGTGAAGATTACGGTTGTTCGTCGCCGTCTTTTCTTCGAGTTGATTCGTTTGGTCGATCAATGGCGCCGTCTGGTTGCGCACATAGTTCTTGGTTGCGCACCCCGTCGCTCCAGCAAAGGCCAAACCCGCCGCTAAACTCAATGCTCCAAATCGATATGCGCTCATAGGACCGATTCCCCTCCGCCACACAACCGACATTGCGGCACATCCGCATGCGGTGCTGGCACCGTCTTTCACCCTGCTTAATGCATTCGCCGGTCCAAACGGAGGATCCCATGCAATGCTATGAAAACAAGTGCCTTGCATCCAAGGCGTCGAGGAACGCCCGACCGTTACAACCGTGTACTTTTTACCACATCCGGTAAGGATTGCGTGGAGTCAGGGGTCAGGGGTCAGCCTTTGGGACAAGGGCCGACGCAATTCGCGTGCTCATGTATGCCGGCGCGCACCGGATCCTCTGATACCTGACCCCTGTTCTTCAACCCGCTATGCTAGAAACTGGCACTAACGCATGGACCTCTACGAGAAAATCCGAACTCTTCCCACCCAGCCAGGGGTGTATCTCTACAAAAACGCCGAGGGCGAAGTCATCTACGTGGGCAAGGCAAAGAACCTGCGCTCGCGAGTTCGGTCGTATCTGCTGGAGGCTTCGCAGGCCAACGCCAAGACCGGCTCGCTGATGCGCGAGGCAATCGATCTAGACTACATTCTCGTGGCCAACGAGCACGAGGCGCTGGCTCTGGAAAACAACTTGATCAAGCAACGCCATCCGCGCTTCAACATCCTGCTGAGGGACGACAAGACCTACCCTTATGTAAAGCTGACGATGGCCGACCGTTTTCCTAAAGTCTTTGTCACCCGGCGGCTGCGCAAGGACGGTGCGGCTTACTATGGTCCCTATTTTCCCGGCAACCTGGCCTATCGCATTGTCGAATTGATTCATCGCAGCTTTCTCATCCCAAGCTGCAAGGTCGATCTCTCCCGTTATCATGCCCGCGCGTGTCTTCAGTACTACATTCATCGATGCCTGGGCCCTTGCGTCGAAGGCTTCACGACACCGGAGATCTATGCGAACGCCGTCCGCGATGCGCAACTGCTGCTCGAAGGCCGAGCCGCGGAACTGGAGCGTTCGGTGACTGAACGCATGGCGGCCGCGGCGGAGGCCGAGCAGTTCGAAGCCGCGGCTCGGCTGCGCGACCAGCTCTCCACCGTCCATCAGCTCCAGGAAAAGCAGCGCATCGCCACTGCCGAGCAAGGCGACGACGCGGATGTTTTTGGCTATCACTTTGAGGATGACTCCCTGGCTGTGAATCTCTTCCATGTTCGCGCCGGCAAGATCGTCGATCGCCGCGAATTCTTCTGGGAGGATCTGCCCGATCTGCTCGAAGCGGCCGACTCCGAGGGCGAGACGGATGGAGAGAGCGCAGAAACGCCCTTCCACGCAGGCCCGGTCTTCAGTGCATTACTCAAACAGCTCTACATAGACCAGCACTACGTACCGCGTGCGATTCTCGTCCCTACGGATTTTGACGACCGCGAGACACTCACTGAGTTACTCGGCGAACGCAGCGGCCACCGCGTTGAGATCGCCGTTCCGCAGCGAGGCGAAAAGCGCTCGCTTGTGGACCTGGCCAGCCAGAACGCCAAGCAGTCTTACACGCAGCGCTTCCGCGTGCTGGAGCCCTCGCGCAAGGCGATTCAGGAGGCGCTGGCCGACATCCTCATGCTGCCCGAGCTGCCCCGCCGCATCGAGTGCTTCGACATTTCGCATATCCAGGGCGCTGAGACTGTGGCCTCGCTGGTTGTTTGGGAGGACGGCAAGATGAACAAGCAGGCCTATCGCAAGTTCAAGGTGATGACTGTGGTCGGCGTGGACGACTTCGCCTCGATGAGGGAGGTTGTGACGCGCCGTTACAAACGCCTGCTCGAAGAGAGCAAGCCGATGCCATCGCTGGTGCTGGTCGATGGCGGACTGGGCCAGTTGCATGCCGCCGCCGAAGCGCTTGAGGCGCTCGGACTCACGACACAGCCGTTGGCTTCGATTGCAAAGAGAGAAGAGATTATTTATCTCTACGGCAACGAAGATGAGCCGGTGGTTCTTGACCGCCGCTCTCCGGTTCTGCATCTGATTCAGGTGATCCGCGATGAGAGCCACCGTTTTGCCATCGGCTATCATCGCCAGCGCAGAGCAATGCGCGACCGTGACTCCGAGTTACTGAATATTCCCGGCGTAGGCCCGCAGACGAGACAGAGACTGCTAACTCACTTCGGGAGTTTGCGCGACGTGCAGCAAGCTACTGCCGAGTCGCTGGCTGCGGTGGTGCCGCGGAAGACGGCGGAGGGGATTTGGCGGTATTTTCATCAAATCCAACCAACAACATGAGATAAGACAATACCTCTGTCACCTTAAGCGCTTATAATCTGCAACTAGACCTATGAAGATTCAATATGAGTTAACCTTTGACGATTACCGAGCAGCCCAGCGTTTGCACGCATTACGAAGCTTCTGGTCACGGCTCGTACGCATCCTAACGCTCTATATCTATCCGGTCGCTGGCTTCATCATCCTTCTCCTCGGCCTTTCACTTTTTCGGGAGGGCGCATCAGTGCATACCCTGTTCATCTGTGGGATTGTGCTTTTGTGTTGCCCTCTCTACCTGCGAATCCAGCTTCGGAGGTGCTACAAAAGGACAAGGAGTGGAAACGGGAGTTGCCAGCTCACTTTTGACGAGGAAACCATCAGAGTTGAGGGACAGTACTCGAAGGGAGAAATGGATTGGAAGGCTATTCATTCCTTTCGAGAAGATGCAAAGGTTTTCTTGCTTTACCTGGCCCCGGCGAAATTCATTGCAATTCCAAAACGTGTATGCTCGGAAGAACAGATTACCGAACTCAAGGGATTTTTTCTGCAAAAGATCCAAATAACAACCCAATAGATTTGCCTGGTACCTCGTTTTCCTGCGTTTGTCCGGGAGCAGGGACCCGCAGAAGAGCAGTGCCACTTGAACAAGACCTATCTGTGAACGATAGTTAACAGATGATCGAGGTTCGCCAGGCTGTAGTTTTCTTCAGTTGGTTTCGCAAACTACGCGATCACCAGAAACGAGTGACTCAGGATGGCAGTTAAGACAAACTTGTGGGATCCTTCCGAGTATCTCGAAAGCCCGGAATCCATTGCTGCCTATCTCGAAGCGGCGTTTGAGGACGGCGATCCAGTCTTGATAGCAGCGGCGCTTGGCGACATTGCGCGCGCTATGGGAATGACTCAGCTTGCCAGCCGCGCCGGCGTCACGCGTGAGGCACTCTACAAGGCTCTCTCGGCCACCGGCGACCCAAGGCTCTCGACTTTTCTCGGAGTGATGAAGGCTCTCGGCATCAAGCTCACTCCCAGCGCCGCATGAAGCACATGCAAAACTTCATGCAAGCTTAACGGAACCCCCCAGGCCTTCCTCGCGTAGAATCCAGTAGACATACGTCGAGGAGATAGCTACCTTGCCCGATACTGTTTCGCCCATTCCAGCGCGCACGCCGTTGCGTTCTGCACTTGTGCTCGCCGGCATCTTTGCCGCGATCACTTTTCTCGTCCACTTTGCCAGCTCAATTTGGGGCAGCCATCTGGGCTATGGCTTCTTTCGCGACGAGCTTTACTTTCTGGTCTGCGGCCACCATCTGGCCTGGGGCTATGTGGATATGCCCCCACTGGTTGCCTTGCAGGCGCGGCTGGCCGAGACGATCTTTGGTCTTTCGCCGACAGGCATTCGCATCTTTAGCTTTCTGGCCGGCGGAGTCACCGTCGGCCTCAGCGGCCTGCTGGCCTGGCAACTTGGCGGCCGCCGCTCGGCGCAGGTGCTGACGATGATGGCTGTCCTAGCGGCTCCAGTCTTCCTTGGCACCTCGAACTATCTCTCGATGAACTCCTTCGAGCCCTGCTTTTGGATGGGCGCTCTGCTGGCCGTTTTGCGCATCGCCGATGGTACGGCCGGCCCGCGTGCGTGGCTCGTCTTTGGGTTGCTCGCCGGACTCGGCATCGAGAACAAGCACTCGACCGTCTTCTTTCTCATCGCGCTGGTTGTGGGTCTGCTGCTCAGTCCACAGCGGCGCATCCTGTGGTCGAAGGGATGCGCAGCAGGAGTCGCGCTGCTGATTCTGGTGGCGCTTCCTAACTTCTTTTGGCAATGGGTGCACCATTTCCCGACCTATGAGTTACTGAGCGGCATTGCGCGCACAGACAAAAACATAAAATTGCCTCCGCTGGCCTTCCTGTTTGAGCAAGCGAATATGCTGCTGATCGTCGCGGCTCCCCTGTGGATCGGTGGGCTAGCCTGGATCGCGTTCGCCCGCAAGGCCCGGCCCTGGCGCTTCGTCGCGATCACCTATCTTTTTTTCCTGGCGATGATGATGGCGATGCACGCAAAGGATTATTACCTAGCGCCCATCTATCCAGTGCTCTTAGCAGCGGGATCGGTCGCGTTGGGCCAACTCACGCGCCGCAGTTGGCGGCCTATCACGTACACGGCGATTCTCGGCTGCGTCCTATCGTTTGTTGCGGCTCCCATCATGCTTACGATCCTTCCGCCGGATCGATACACCGCCTATGTTGCACGCCTGGGTGTGAACATCACCAAGAACGAGAAGTTCACCAGCCCATTGCCGCAGTACCTCTCCGACCGCTTCGGCTGGCCGCAGATGGTGGAGGGCTTTGCAGCGCGTTACAACGCTCTGCCGCCCGATGTGCGCGCCCACACCGCGATCTTTTGCCGCAACTATGGCGATGCTAGCGCGGTTAACATTCTCGGCGCGAAGTACGGCCTGCCCACTGCCATCAGCGGCCATCAGAATTACTTCTACTGGGGATGGATTGACTACACCGGCGAATCTGTCCTGACTCTCGGCAGAGATCGCGAGGCCTATCTAAAAGACTATGCCGAAGTGATTGACCTCGGCGCCTTCGATGCGCCCTGGATCATGGACTTCGAGCACCAGCACTACTTTTTAATGCGCCATCGCAAGCGCACCTTCGCCGAGGACTGGCCAAAGATCAAGTTCTGGTATTGATCGAGGAACAGGAACAACACCTTGATTCGCCGGTCAATCACGCCCTTCATCAGACCTTAACGTGCAAAATCGCGCGATTTGAATGAGAATAGAGTTAGAAGATTCTTCGGATGATGACAAGAGGAATGATTGACACCTACAGAGATGGAAATTAAACAGTGGACCGCACAGGAGTTTGAGCGGCTGGTTCTCAAGAGCAACCCCAGAGTTGCGGTTTTCGATTGCGATGGAACGCTGTGGGGCGGGGACGCCGGCTATGGCTTTATGGCCTGGTCGATCGAGCAGGGACTGGTTTCGCGTTCCACGAGCGACTGGATCGACACGCGCTATCGCGACTACATGGCCGGCAAGGTCAGCGAACTGGAGATTTGTGGCGCGATGGTCGAGATGTATGCCGGGCTGCGCGAGCAGGAGTTGCGCGAGGCCGCTGCGCGGTATGTGAGCGAGTTCGTCAGGCCGCGCGTCTTTGCCGAGATGGCCGCTCTGGTGGCTGCGCTGCGCAAGGCCGGAGTCGAGATTTGGGCCGTGAGTTCAACGAACAAATGGGTCGTCGCCGAGGGCGTTCGAGATTTTGGTATTTTGGACAACCGCATCCTGGCAGCCGAGGTGCGCGTCAAGGACGGCCTGATTACCAGTGAATTGTTGGACGTGCCGACCGATGAGGGCAAGGCAGCCACGCTCAATCGCGTCGGACTTCCCCATCCCGATGCAGTCTTCGGCAACTCGATCCACGACCTGGCAATGCTCAAGATCGCACGTTGTGCCTTTCCGGTGAATCCGTCTCCGGCGCTGATCGATGCGGCGGCAAAAAATGGCTGGGGCTACTTCAGGCCCGAAGCTGCCGAGGGCATTGCCGCGTCCGTCGCTGGCGAATGATACTCGGATCGGAGCGCCCACGAGTTTGCGGAGATGTTGGAGCCCAGTTCAACCGGCGTACCGGGATATGCGCGGCCCGGACTCTGCAACTGGAATGGTGCGATTAAACTAGTGGTGTGGAAGAAGTTCAACCGAATCACGATTCCCGGCCCGCTGGTCCCGCGCTGCGCTTTGTGGCAGCGGCACTGATTGTTCGCGGCGGCGAAGTGCTGATCGGCCAGCGCCGTCCGGATCAGCCGATGGCGCTGCTGTGGGAGTTTCCCGGCGGCAAGATCGAGGCCGGCGAGAGCCCTGAGCAGGCGCTGGCTCGCGAACTGGACGAGGAACTGGGGATTCGCGCAACCATTGGCGCCAAAGTGACCCACGTCCGGCACAACTACCGCCATGGCGGCGCCGTCGATCTGCAGTTCTTTGCCGTGCGTGAGTTCGAGGGTGAGATCCAAAGCCGGATCTATCACCAGGTGCGCTGGGTCAAGCTTGAAGCGCTAGCGGATTACGACTTCCTCGCTGCCGACCGCGGACTCATCCGCGATCTCGCCGCGGGGAAACTGCTATAGCCATGGGGCGAGCCAAGGTTAGACGTATCCCACCCTTGAATCAAAAAACGATTCAAGGATGGGGCACCCGGCCATCGTCGAGCGTGGGATCTACAACAAGCCAGCCTCAATGGCCTGGCATCATGCCCCAGAGCATCACTAACGTCATGCCAATGACGATGATGCTGGTGGCCCAGGCGATCACGTTCCAGAGGCGGGAGTTCTTGTGTTCGCCCATCAGATCCTTGCGGTTGATGAGCATGAGCATCAGGATGATGACAACTGGGAGGAGAACGCCGTTGAGCACTTGCGAGAGGATGGCGACATTGATCAATTGCGTGTCGGGCAGGAAGAGTACCGTGGCCGCGCCGCCTATGATCAGGGACGTATAAAGCCAGTAGAAGAACGGCGCTTCCTTGAAGTGCTTGTCCACGCCGGACTCGACGCCGAGGCCTTCGCAGACCGTGTAGGCTGTCGAGAGCGGCAGGATCGACGCGGCGAAGAGCGAGGCGTTGAAGAGGCCGAAGGCAAAGAGGAGGAAGGCGTAGTCGCCGGCCAACGGGCGCATCGCTTCGGCGGCGTCACTAGCAACCTGAATGGCTCCCATGCCGTGCACGAAGAGCGTGGCGGCGCAGGCCACAATGATGAACCATGCCACGATGTCGGTGAACAAGCTGCCGACGATCACGTCGAGGCGCGAGGCGCCGTAGTCTTTAACACGAATTCCCTTTTCCACGATGGACGACTGGAGATAAAACTGCATCCACGGAGCGATGGTGGTGCCGACGACGCCGATGGCCATGTACATATAGGCCTTATCGCTCCACACCGAGCGTGCCGGGAGCTGGACCGTGGCCAGCATCGCATCGTGCCAACTGGGCTGCGAGAGCACGCCGGCAAAGATGTAGCAGATATAAACCAAGGATGCGACGATGAAGATCTTTTCCGTGCTTTTGTAATTGCCCTTTACCACCATGTACCAGACCAGCACCGCGCAGAACGGCACGGAGATGAACTTGGTTACGTGAAAGAGATGCATCGAACCCGCGATGCCGATGAACTCAGTAACTACATTGGTATAGTTGACCACCACCAACAGAACCATCAGAACAAATGTGAGCCGCAGACCGAACTCCTCGCGGATCAGGTCGCTGAGGCCCTTGCCGGTGACCACGCCCATGCGGGCGCACATCTCCTGGACCACGATCAGAGCAATGGTGATGGGAATGATGGTCCAGAGCAGGGTGTAGCCGTACTGCGCGCCAGCCTGCGAATAGGTGAGGATTCCGCCGGAGTCGTTATCGACGTTGGCGGTAATGAATCCGGGGCCGAGGACGGCCAAAAACAGCAATATCCGGATTCGCCAACGCTTCAACATGCGAGCTGGTTCCTATTGTGGATTCATTGCGGGTCCTTCCTGACCATAACAGGCCGGGGCTGGGGACGCGAAACGCGGCGGGAGCGGTCTTCCGAAATGCCATAAATGAGGGGTTGCTGAATCTCCAGTATCTTGGTACATTGGTACTAATGTACCACGGAGGAGATCATGCCCCGAGAATATCAGAATCGCGAACCAATCGTTGTTGAGCGCGTCCAGACGGGAGTCCGGATGGAAAAGCGTTTGCTGAAGGTGCTGAAGGCTGTCGCCGAATTAAAGGAAATGACCCTGGGCGATCTGCTGGAGGGCATTGTCCTTCACGCCTTTGAAGGCAAGACTGTTCCCTTCTCAGCCCAGACGCTCAAGGAGATCGAGCAATTCAACTTGATCTATGGGATGACGTTGAAGGCCTCGGACAGCCACAACCTGAAGGAAAGAAGGCAATCCGCGGTGGGGCGGGCGCCTTCGGTCAAGTAACAGTTGGAAAGGCCTGGAAAGTTAAAGGCGAGAGCCGAAACTCTCGCCTTTAGCCATTTGCACTCTTTGTAGCCCGTTGATCTTACCGCCATCTCAGGCGGTTGCGAAGATCCGCTCGACCTGTTCGTCGGTCATCGAACTCGATGTGAGGCTCAGGAGAGACTCGACCACGTCGGCGGCGCTATAGGATGTACGGCCGGGCGAGAGGAATTGGGCGACGGTATTCAGGTCGTCGCCAACGGTGACCAGGGGCGGCTCGACGCTGCCATCCTTGCGCACCTGCTGATGGCCGATGTTGGCAAACAAGGCGTTGCACAGGCACTTTCGACCGACCGTCTCCTCGACCTTGCCGCCCTTGTTCACGTAATTCGCCACCGGCTCGGCGGAGCAGCGGTAGCCGATTTTGCCGTCGGGCGTGACGTAGGACTCACGCAGCAGGCCTATGTCGCAGACGCGCGTGCGCGCCTCTGCAACGGCGGCATCGGAATACGAGCCTTGCAACTGCGCCACTTTAAAGGGAAAGCCGGTCGGCGAGGCCAGCGGGTCGGTAAAGACTTCCCCCGAGCCGGTGACCGCCTGGGCCAAAAGAGTGTTTTTCAGATCAGGCCGCATGCCGGACTCTTCGCTGAAGGCGAAGGCCGTGCCGACCTGCACGCCTGCGGCACCCTGCTCGACGGCATCGCGCACGCTCTCGGCATTGCCATAGCCACCCGCCAGCCAGAAGGGGACGCCCAGTGCGCGCAGGTCCGCAATGTTGACCTGATCGCGCTCGCCATAGACCGGCTCACCGGAGGCGTTGAGCAGCAGTTTGCCGCGCGGCGGCGCATTGTGGCCGCCCGCTGTTGGAGATTCAATGACCAGCCCGTCGACGCGGCCGGTGGCCCGGCGCAGCATGGTGGTGGCCAGAGTGTTGGAGGAGACGATGGCCAGGAAGCGCGGCCGGTGGAGCAAGGGCAGCGGCCCTTCGGCATACTCGGCCGGATCGAAGAGCATGGCCGTATCCTGGCCCTGCGCCGCGCCGGTGACACTCAGCTTATACTCGGCCGGGCGGTGGGCGGCGAAAGCGTCCAGCACGCCGGGGATGTGCAGCGGGATGCCCGCGCCCATCAGCACATAGCCCACGCCTGCCAGCATCGCGCCATAGATGGAGGAGAGGTGCGGCATCTGGACTTTCTCTAAAAAGTTGATGCCGACAGGATTCTTATGGCCTTCCCTTGCCAGAAAGACCTCGACAAAGTTGCTGATGATGCAAAGCTCGACCACCTTGCGCACGTCTCGGCGCTGGTGCATGGGCGGCACCGGGTAGGGTGCTCCGGCGGGCTTGCCGCCGGGAATGAAGTACTCCTCCCAGACGCGTTTGGCCATCTCGGGAAAGGGGAAGGCATCCAGGCCGCGGCGCATGTGGCCGCCCGGGTCGCCATCGGCGATGCGGCGTACAAAGAGTGAATCGAGCGCCGTACCTGAAACCACGCCGAGTTGACCGAGTCTGGAGACGGCGTTGGCCAGGCGCCAATTGGACACGCCGACCCCCATGCCGCCCTGAATGATCCTGGGAAACTGCATCATCTATGAATTGTTTCACAGATCTCGATGATTCACTATTTTTTATTACACTGCGGTAACACAAAAGAGGATACATCTGAGCAATTGTGCACAGAAAAATGCCGAAATGAGCCGGCGCTAGAGTTTGTCGCGCAGGAAGCTGATGACGTGGTCGGCCTGGACGACGCCCACGATGCGGTTCTGACCATCGACGACGGCCAGGGCGTGGAGGTTGTATTTGTCGAAGAGCTCGGCGAGCTCGTTCTGATGCAAATTGATGGGGCAGGATAGGACGCGGGTTTCGGTCAACACGGCGAGGCGGGTCTCGGGCTGGGCCATTACCAGGCGGGCGAGAGGGATGGCGCCGCGCAGAACGCGCTTGTCGTCGAGCAGGTAGACCTCGGTAACGCTCTCCGGGTCGCCTTCGAAGTTGCGCAGGGCCTCGACGGCCTGGGCCACGATGGCGTCGCCACTCACGGCAACGAAATCGGTGGTCATGCAGCCGGCGGCGGAGTCCTCGTCGAATTCGAGCAAGTCTTCGACTTCCTGCCGCTCCTCCGGTTCCATCTCTTCGAGAATGGCGTCGGACTGCTCCTCGGGCAGCTCGCCGAGCAGATCGGCGGCAGCGGCGGGGTCCATCTCCTCGACGATGTCGGCAATGCGCTCTTCGTCGAGCTTCTCGAGCAGGGCTTTTTGCAGCCTGGGCTCGACCTCTTCAAGGGTCTCGGCGGCCACCTCTTCGTCGAGCGAGGTGAAGACGGCCTCGCGCTCGGCGGGCGCGAGATCTTCGAGAATGTCGGCCAGGTCGGAGGGGTGCATCTCTGAGAGGCGCTCGTACTCGATGCGCAGCTTGACGCGGCGGGCTGGATCGACCTCGATGACGTCGACGAACTCCCAGGGAATGCCGCGGGCGCCGAATTTGCGCGAGAGCGTCTCCAGCGAGGCGCGCGGCAGCATTCCTTTGAAGACGCGGCGGAAGGCTCCGCGCAGGCCGACCTCAACCTCTGCCACGCGCAGCAGGTGCGCCGCGCCCTGGCCCATCCACTCCAAATCTACGTCGTTGACGCGCACCACCTTGCGGCCGTGAATGTCGATGATCTGGCGATCGATCAGGTCCTGCTGCAGGTAGAGGTAATTGCCCTCATCCGCGAGAGGCACCATGGCGCCGGCCGAGCGCAGTTCAAGCGTGCCGGCAGGGGTCTCCATCACATCCTGCGAAGGGACGATGCGCAGGCCGTCGCGGGTCTTGAGCACCAGGCCGGCGACCTTGCCGGCATCTTCGCCGGTGGCCACGGCGATGTCTTTGAGCCGCCCGCGCAGATGACCCTGGGCGTCGGTGACCGGCGTGCCGAGCAGGGCGGTAAGGCTGACGCGTGCTGAGGTGCGGGGGCGCATGTGGTGAGTGTATTACCTCGGGGGCGGGTTACGCTCGATGCAATCCGCAGACCTGAGCAAGCCCCCCGAAGGACGGCTTGCTGTTCTCGGAAACGGATCGATGATCGATGCGGGCTTGTCATGCTTGGGAACCATCAGCAAGGCCGGTGGCTCGGATGCCCCCACCCCTATTCTGGAAAAAAACTCCTTTTATTCATGAGTTTACGGATGAGGATGCGCTGTAAGATCATGAAAACAAAGCAGTTTATTGCAGAATCTTCCAGGATAAGGAGTTAAGTGGGTGTCTTTGGGAAAAGCTCCTGAAGATTATTGTGCGACAAAAGGGGGAGATTATCTGCAACCACCTGCGGTGGGGCAGATGCCTTCGGCCTGACCGCGCCAAACAAAGGCACGGGAGGCGAGTTGATGGTTGGTCGAGGCCGGTTTGGATTCGACATTGCCCACCCGGCCGCCCATTAGCCGCTCCGATGCTGGCACAATGTCTTGATCTTCTAAAGGCACCCGCCGCTGAATTACAAATTGTAGAGAACTATTCCCGTAAGTCCTAAGACTTTAGTTGACGCCACGCATTCTCCCGGCATATAGTCCTAAGATGTTAGGAGATGACAATGACGCAGGCGCTCAAACCGAAGAAGCAATTAACGCCCTTGGAACTGAGGATCATGCAGGTCTTATGGGACTCTGGGCCGCTGTCCGTTCAGGAGGTACAGCAGCGACTCGGGGATGAGCTTGCCTACACGACAGTTCAAACCATGCTTAATGTCCTGCAGCGCAAGGGTCATGCCGCACGGTCGCTGGTGGGCAGGGCGTATGAATATCGACCGATCCATAGCCGGGACGTAGCCCTGGGAAGTGCTGTTCGAGATCTATTGAATCGTATGTTCGATGGTTCCGTGGAGGGTCTCGTCATGAACATGCTCCGTACCAAACAGATCGATTCAGCCAAACTATCCAAACTGGCCGAAATGGTGGCAAGTGCGGAAGGAGAATCAGATGGAGACCGCAAGTAGGCTCACCGTAGCATATGCGATCAATGCGCTATGGCAACTTCCGCTGCTGGTTTTGACCACTGAAATCATGGTCAGACTCCTCGGACGGACGCCGGGAAAAGTCCTCTACCGCGTCTGGTTGTGCTGCCTGTTCCTTGCGCTCACAGTACCCGCATCGTCTTTTCTGCATATGCCACATCACATGTTCGGCTCAGGAGTGATTCACAGCCAAGCGGCTGCCGTACCACAAACACTGAACGGCAAGAAGGGTCTGAACCTGGCTTTCCTCGGCGGACCATTCGAGAGCTCAGCGCACAAGCGGCAGAGTGCCGCCGATCTTCCGGGACTGATTTCGGGCGGTGCATTGTTTCTTTATCTTGCTTCGGTCCTGTTCGCTCTGTTGCGATTGGCATGGAGCATTAGAAAGACGCAGACTCTGTTGCATTCGGCAGAGGAGACTTGCCTGACAAGGGAAGTGCAGGAAACCTGGGACTCTTGCCTAGCCCTGTTTGGAATCACGCGGATCAAGTTGATGTCTTCAAGCAGGCTTGGTGGCCCGGCAACTGTCACATGGCGGGAGCCCATCGTGCTGCTGCCTGCGGAGTTGCACGACGAGCAAGAGAACGACATGACAGCGGTGTTTTGTCATGAGTTGGCACATGTCCGCCGGAGAGACTTCCTATGCAACATGTTCATTGAGATGTTCGGCGTGTTGATCTTTTACCATCCTGCATTCCACTGGATACGACGCAGAATACAAGAGACGCGGGAGTTGGCATGCGACGACATGGCTGCAGATGCGATGTCGGGCCGAAAAATCTATGCTCGCAGCCTTCTGCGACTGACGCAGAAGATGCTCTCTGCTGCCGTTGTCCCTCAACCTGATTGTGCCCTTGGAATCTTCGAGGGAGAAATTCTGGAGAAACGGATCATGAACTTGCTGGAAAACAGGTCGAAGCACTCTCGCGTTCGCGCTCTCACTTCGCTTGCGGTTGGCTTGTGCCTTTTGCTCGGGATATGCGTTTTGAGTGCCAATCTTGGCTTGAAAGCTGTCAACGCGCAATCTCCAATTCAAACCAACAGCGCTCCAGCCGGTTGGTTCCTGTCTGGCGGCAAGCCGGCAGACTATCAAACGGGCGTCGATAAGACCATGACCCAGAATAGCCAGCCGAGCGCGTATCTTAAATCGATCGTGCCGGTGAGCGATGGATTCGGCACTCTCATGCAGCAGATCAGCGCTTCTGACTACGTCGGCAAGCGGGTTCGCTTGCGCGCATGGGTCAGGTCGAAGGATGTTGGAGGATGGGCTGGAGTGTGGATGAGGGTCGACAAGGAAAAGACAATGGTTGCATTCGACAATATGGAGAATCGCGCCATCAAGGGAACCCGGCCCTGGAAACAATGCGAAGTGGTTCTTGACGTGCCGGATGATGCAACAGGCATTTTCTTCGGGATACTTCTTTCTGGTTCCGGCGAAGTCTGGATGAACGATGTCAGCTTCGAGATCGTTGGAAAGGATGTTCCGATTACCTCTCAACCGTCTTCAGAGCCCGCGCTGCCGACCCGTCCTAGCAATTTGAAGTTTACCGAGTAGCCTACGCGGGGAGGTGCCCGCGACATCCGAAGCAACTCCGCCGCCTAATTTGAGTTTGTTGTCGCTTGGCTGGCTAGCCGAAAACTGGTTCACTTATGGGACTTAGCGCGAGTGACCATTTCCGGCTCTAGCCTGGGGCTCTCCCAATTGATAGAGCCTTCCGGTGTCGATCACGTTGCCGTCCATGATGAGGGTGGAGATGCGGCGGGCATTCCAGATGTTCACGGTGGGATCTCCGTCGACGACGAGGATGTCGGCGCGGCGTCCAGGGGTGATCTGGCCCAGTTCGTTCCAGCCGAACTGGAGGCTGTAGTTGTTGGTGGCGGCGGCCAGAGCCTCGCGCGGTGAGAGCCCCATGCGGACCAGCAGTTCCAGTTCGGTGTGCAGGGAGATGCCGGGCAAAGAGGCGTGAACAGGCGAGCCGGTTGCTGCCAGATAGTGCGGATAGGCCGAGAACAGCGTCTGGTTGATGCGCCAAAGACGCAGGGCGGACAATTCGGCCTTTTTGCGCAGGCTCTCTTCCATGTAGCGTTGTGCAACACCCGGCAGGTGGCGGGTCCAATAGGAAAGGGGGTAGTCGATTTCGCCGGTGGCCCGGTCAGTCGGTTCAAAGACGCGGGCAGGGTCCAGCAGCCCGGCGGCCGGCTCCTTCCACAGATTGCGATGGGAGGGCAACTGCGCGAAGAAAACGCTGAAGGTGGGCATGAGCGCGGCATGGTGCGAGGCTAGAAATCGAGCATAGGTGCGCAGGTGCAGGTCGGTGGGAGGCAAGCGCTCGGCATAGTCGTATGCCGTGGTCGCGGCCGAACCCTCCGAGTCCTCGACCAAGGGCCGCTGGAGCTCATCGGTAATCGCGCCCAGCTCGTATCGGCCCATGTGAACGAGAACGTCCACGCCGGCCTCGACGCCGACTTTGTAGGGGGTGGAGACAAACTCTCCGTAAGTAACCAGGCCCAACTGGTGGGCGCGGGCGATGATCCATTGGGCGTTTGCAGCGGTGATGTCATGGCCCAGCCAGACGGCGCGCGTTCCCAGGCGGGCCGTGTCGGTGAGCTGGTGGACGGTGTCATCGGGGCTCAGCTCGGCTGGACGATTGCCCTCTCTGAGCCGGAGCGCCCACTGGGAGTGTTTGGCCAGCAGACTCCAGTTGTCTGTCGAGCCGATCGAGTCAAGGAGATAGAGGTGAGGGCTGGGCGAGGCGGCAAAATCGACGACGCCGCGCCGCGCGTCGCTGACAGCGACCACGGTGGTAACGCCCATGACCAGATCGGCGCTGGCCTGGCCTTGGGAATTCATGCCGGCAAAACCGTCTACCAGGCCCGGAATGAGAAACTTGCCCGTGCAATCGATGACCCGCGCGCCCTTGGGGATGGAAACCGCCATGCGGGAGCCAACATCCGTGATGCGGCCATCGCGGAGGATGACGATGGCGTCGGGCAGATCCTTTGCCGAGCGGCCCCAGTCGGTCACGTCCACGACAGTGCCGCCGGTCAGGACTAATGGAACGGAGGGCGGCAACCTTGATGTAAATGGGGACGGCGCCTGCGGCCAGGCCAACGCAGCAGCCAGAACCGGGGTAACGGCGCACAGCAAAAGCAGACGAGAGGGTCCCATAGAAAAAGTGGTCTTTTGAGGATTGTCGCACACCGTCATGAGTGCGGGGACTACTGTGTGCCGGCTGGCGTGCTTACGCTCTTGCGGCGCGAGAGCACGAAGGACTTTCGGCGATCTTTGCTGGCGTGGTCGATCTTCTTCCAGAAGCCCACAAAATAATCGACGGCGGAGATGATGGAGACCGCCAGCGTGAAGTAGATGGCGGCGACGGCGATCCACTTGACCCGAATGATGATGATGCCAATCTGCCACTCGTACCATTGATGGGCCAGGATGGCGGAGACCACGCAGACGATCTGGGTGACGGTCTTGAGCTTGCCCAGGTCGCTGGCCTCGATGGTAAAGCCCTCGGAGGATGCGATGGAGCGCAGGCCGCTGATCAGGAACTCGCGTCCAACGATGATCACCACAATCCAGACCTTGACCACTGCCGGGTTGTAGGCCACCAGGGCAATCAGCGCGCCAGTGACCATAATCTTGTCGGCCAGCGGGTCAAGCAGCATACCCATGGTGGTGATCTGCTTGTTCTTGCGGGCCAAATAGCCGTCGAGGCCGTCAGTGATCGACGCCAGCACGAAGAGGATCGATGCTGTAATCTCCTGCGCCCCGTTCCCGTGCCAGGGAAAGTGCGGCGTGAGAATCCACAGCAGAAGCGGGATCATGACGATCCGGCTCATCGTGATGGAGTTGGGCAGATTCACACTATTTCCCTGTCTTTGCTCGTTTTTCCGTTCCACAAGACCCGGAGAGAATCGTTTTGCTGAAAAATGCAGAAGTCATATAATGCCCTCATGCCTCCAGAAACAACTCCGACTACCACTACTATATCCGTCTTCACGAGGCATAATCTCAAATGCACCAAGAAGGACGACCCGCAATGGAAGCGGTGCAAATGCCCTAAATCTCTCTATATTTACGAAAACAGCAAAAAAGGGTACAAGTCGGCGAAAACCAGGTCGTGGGAAAAAGCCGAAAACCTTGCAAATGAAGAACGGGAAGCACGCGATCCGTCAAAGAAGAAGCTGCGCGAGATCGCTGAAGAGGAAGCCGCGCGGAAGGCGGAACAGGAAGCTGTTCAGGCTGCAAAAAACATTGCCCTCAAGGATGCACTCGCCCGATGGACTGCCGGAATGAAGAGACAGTCCAAAGAGACAAGAGACGCCTACCAGACCTTCGTCCGCAAGATGTTGAAATGGTCAGAATCGAAGAAGGTCGCGAATCTGCAGGATGTGAAACCAGAGATGCTCGACGAGTGGCGCTCTTCTTGGTCTCCTACAGCAGAATTGAAAGAAAACCGCTTGGCCTTGAAAACGCAATCGCATCTGCTCACCAAGATTCGATCCTTTTTCCGCTGGGCTACAGCGATCGAACTGATTTACAAGGATCCATCGCTACTGTTGGAGTCGATCGAATCGGACCACCATATTACTATGCCTTTGACTCCTGAGCAGTTCAAGCAAGTAATGGCGGCGACTGAAGAATACGACGCTGACCGGCGCCGGGCCATGGACAGATTCGGCCCGGAACTCCGGGCGATCTTCCTGCTCCAAAGGTGGGCGGGCCTCCGGCTTGTGGATGCACTGAAGTTTGCCAGATCCGGGCTCAAAGGCAACCGGTTGCACTTGAAGACTCAAAAGACTGGCGCGGAAGTGGAATGCACATTGCCGGACATCGCGGTGGAGGCATTGCACGCGGTGCCACGACGCAAGGGAGTGCACCCTGATTGCTACTTCTGGACCCGGCGATGCACGCACCGAGTCCTTTCGGGGATGTGGGACGCGCGGATCAAAAGACTTAACGAGCATTTGTCTTTTGTCGATGAAGAGGGCAAGCCTTTGGGGTTTCACTCCCACATGCTGCGGGATACTTTTGCTGTCGAGTTGTTGCTAGCCGGCGTGCCGTTGGAAAAAGTGAGTCGACTCCTCACCCATACCTCTGTGCGCGTCACGGAAAAATACTATGCGCGATGGGTAAAGTCACGCAGACAACAACTGGACAACGAGACGATCGAGGCGATGCGCAAGATGGGGGTTACCGTAACGGTGCCTGAGAATCAATACCCGGAATTGCCGCGGCAGACGTAAGTTTTTGATGGCCTGGTCTGGGTCTTCTTCGGATCAGCGTGCATGCACCACCGACGGTGAACAATTACAAGTGCGAATTGATGCCAACCCACAGTCTGCTTGCTCCGTTGAGGTTGGCTCTTTGAACGCTCACGGAACTAATTGTGCTATCAGAATTCCAACCGGGAATTCGGCCACAGTCGTGCAGCCAATCCCTGTTCAAGCGGTTTTACCAACGAGCTTGGTCCGGAGTTGATCGCGTTGGGAGAGGTGAATCGCGTAGCTACGCGCTCTCTTCGGGTCAGATGCTCTTGTTGATCGCTAAGCTCTAACGCCTTTACCAGCCTGCTTTGGACGAGTAATGTGCTCGGCATAGATTCTTTTCGCAATGCTCTCCGGAACGCGCATGGATATGTATCCCCTTTTGTGCATGGTCTCAGGGTAGTCGTCGACGAGGCACCCGTTGGTGTCCTTAAACCACTTTTGAACTTTGTTTGGGCAGTAGCCCAACTGCTTGGCAAGGTACGGAACCGAGTAGTGCCGCTCGAATATCGTGCTGGCATTCCCAAACTCTGGCTCCGAAGACGAATTGGCCCGTATCACGACCGCTGCGCATGCGGCATTGTGGACGTTGCGCACCAGAATTGCAGCCGCGCTGAAGACAAGAATTGCCATCAGCGCAAAGAGAACGGAGTATTCCACTGTAGCCTTGCTATTCTCGTCACGAAACAGCTTCGAGAAGCGAGTTCTCCAACTTGCGTCCACCGAGGCCACACGGTACTCGGAACGATATAAGGCCGGTACACACGCTGTCATATTTCCCCCACTTCCACCCAGGGATCAGAAACAAAACCCGGCAGGTAAGGAATCGCGTCAAAATAAGTTGACTATATTATCGGCAGCATATCTAATGGGTTATGCAGAATCAGGCTGGAGCCGAGCAGATTGAAGCGAAGTACCGATTGTTGTCTGCGTTGATGGATGAACGGATG
>Ga0181529_10001645_pt1 | contig 28298 bp, 21 predicted proteins | sample PEATcosm2014_Bin_36_FD_119763 | JGI IMG/M metagenome (GOLD analysis project Ga0181529, IMG submission 119763) | Peatland microbial communities from MTU Mesocosm Facility, Houghton, MI, USA - PEATcosm2014_Bin10_30_metaG | ecosystem: Environmental > Terrestrial > Soil > Wetlands > Peat | place... | reverse complement strand
TTTGGCGGCAAACTCGGCGTGGGCGAAACTTGGCTGATGCGTCATGCCGCGAAGTTTATGCCACCCGCGCCCCAGCGTCGCTACGAAACCAATACAAATGGATTAATTCAGCGTTTCCCTAAAATCAAGGGGAATACTTTCTTCAGCCTTCAAGCGCGCGTTGCAGCAGGGCTTTTTCGCGGGGCGGGTAGTTTAATTTCAGCGCTTCGGCGCGCGCGGCCTCGGTCATTTTCCCCCAGCTTTTCTGAAGTGCGTTGATGGTCTTGTCCTCGGCGGTTTTGGCGGCGAGGGCGGCGAATTGGAATTCGAGGAACACGAGGCAGAGCGCGTCTTCAAGAACACGCGTTTCGGGGTCGTTTGGGAAATTCTTTTTCAGGTTCAAATCCTGGACGCGGCGGATGGTTTCCTCGTCGTAGCCGGCTTCGCGCAGAATCTCGCCTGATTTTTGCGCATGAAATTTTTTGAGGTCGGCCCGCCATTTCAAATAGCCGGGGCGCGTCATCGGATAGAAGGCGCGTGGGATTTCCCAGCGGCAGATGTGCTGGCAGCGGGCGGCGAGGCGCAATCCTTCGGAAGCATCGGGACAAAGCTTTAGAATCCAGTTCGTCAAACGCTGCGCGTAAAGCAGTTCGCGCGGCTGGGAATCTTCGAGGTTCGGGTCGCGGGAATTTTCCGCGTCGAAGCGGAGCAGGGCGGCTTGAAATTTTTCCGGGTCGCGCGGTTTGAAATTTTCGGTCACGCGGGAAGTTTCGCGGATTTGGGCATGGTTGACAAAAGAATATGTTGTGGGAAACTTTCCGCCCGTTTGGTCGCCTCGGTAGCTCAGTTGGTAGAGCAGTTGACTCTTAATCAATTGGTCGTGGGTTCGAATCCCCCCCGGGGCACCAGCCTTCTCTCTCCGCTGCGCTGCAAGCTTCGACTCGGCAAGCCGGAACATTCATTCTTTGATGTGTCCGTGCTCGCGGAGCGCTTGACGGGCGACGGCGAAGATTTTTTCTTCCGTCAGCAGGAACAACGCGGAAATGATTTCTGGGTCTTCGCCTTGCCCGCTCATGCGGCGGGTGGCGGCAAAGATTTCATTGCGCCTTTCGACGGCGGATTTTCCGGCCAGCGTGCAAAACCAGTCTCGCAATTTTGGCTCGTGCGCGACGGCCTGGATCAGTATCGCCAAGGAGTCGAAAGTGGTGCTGGTGTTTGCTGCCATGTGTCAAATGCGCGTCGGCGGTTCAAAGTTGTGCCGAAAGCGGCGTGCTGTCAACGGCTTTGGCGCGAATTTTTCCGCGACGAATTTTCTTGAGTTGCATTGCGAGGCTTGCGATTAAACGAGCCGACAGGATTGAAGCAACTGAATTTTCCATGGTCAAATTTTTAAGCCAATACTCCAAATGGATCATCGCCGTGTTCGGCCTGCTCATCTTCGGACTGTCGCAGACACAGTGGCTGACGAATGAGCCGTATTGGCAGAAAACGGAAGGCTCGCTCATTGACCGGCGTTATGTGTTGCGCGGCGAACGCGGACCGGATCCGAACATCGTGATCGTCGGGCTTGGCACGAGTGCATTTCAACTGGACACGCTTTCTTCAAATGAGATCGCCGCATCGCCGACTCTTCAACTAATGCAGCAGCCGTGGCCGTGGGATCGCCGCGTTTACGCAGCTGTGCTGGAAAAATTGATGAGCGGTGGCGCGAAGGTGGTGATGTTCGACTTTGTCTTTGCGAGTGAAACGGACGGCGATGATGAATTTGCCAAGGATTTATTGAAATACAAGGATCATGTGGTCATCGGAGAAATGTTTCAGGATGAAAAGGGTCTTGATAACCAAACGAAAAGATTGACCGAACCAAATAGGCGGTTGTTGCTGCCAGGAGCGGATTCAGTGGTCGGCTTGGTGACGACTTGGCCGGACTCCGATGATGTCACGCGATGGGCACGATACCGCACTTCGGTCGAACGGGAGACATCAGAAATGCCGGGTATTTATCCGGGCGTTGTGGATATTTTGAAAACGGGCATAGCTACCGGCCAGTTACCAGATAATTTGATTCACCTCACTTTGCTGAGTGCGGAAAAATTCAATGAAAAAGTTGTCGTGCCTTCACCCGAACAATTCAAGTTTATTGATTTTCAAGGAGGAGGCGGGACTTATCGTCCTTTGCCGATTGAAAATATGTTTGTGGATGAATTATGGAAAGCGCCGCCGTTCAACGGCGGACTGGTTTTCAGCAATAAAATTGTCGTGGTCGGCCCGATGGCGGAAATTTTCCATGACGTTCAAACCACTCCGTTTGGCGATATGCCTGGCGCGGAAATACATGCTCAAACAATTGCGGCGCTATTGTCTCATTCGTGGCTGACAGGAGCTTCGCCGCGATTCAACGTCACGCTTGCTCTGCTGATGTTATGTCTCGCATTGGGAATCTGCCTGTGCATTGACAGCGCGCCTTGGAAGTTGATTTTGCTCGTAGGGTCGGTCGTCGTTTTTTTTGTGGCGTGCCAGATTGTGTTCAATCACAAATTTGTGCTTCCGATGACAGCTCCGCTTTTTTGCCTCATCGTTCCCGGCGCGTTCGGCGTCGTCTTCCAATACGCACTAGAACAATTTGAGAGGCTGCGCTACCGCAACGTGCTGGATCGTTACGTTTCAAAAAATGTCGCGGCGGCGGTCCTGGAGGACAAACGCTCATTCGAGGAATCCCTGCGCGGTCAGAAAAAACCCGTCACGATTTTGTTCAGCGACATCCGGGGATTCACCTCGATGACCGAGACCGCCGACGCGAACAAGCTCGTCGCGCAGCTCAATGAATATTTTCTGGAGATGGTCGGCATGGTTTTGAAGGAGGGCGGCACGCTGCAAAAATTCATCGGCGACGCGATCATGGCCGCATGGGGCGACACGCATAGCGAAAGCCTGGAGGTGGACGCGCAGCGCGCCGTGAGTGCCGCGCTGCAGATGCGAGGTGCGCTCGCCAAGTTGAACGAGCGCTGGAAAAATGAAAAAGACCGCCCGAAGCTGGCCATCGGCATCGGCGTGAACCACGGCGAGGTCATCGTCGGCAACATCGGCCATCCGCAACGCATGGAGTTCACGGTGCTCGGCGACGGCGTGAATCTGGCGGCGCGATTGGAAAGCTCGACGAAACAATTTCACGCGGACATTTTGATCGGCGAGCAGACGGAAAAATTGACACGCGACAAATTTATTTTCCGGTCGGTCGGGGCGATTGCGTTCAAGGGCAAGACCAAGCCGATAGAAGTTTTTTTCCTGCTGGGCGACCGTTCCCAGCCGGCACCGGCGTGGCTGGAAAAATATCAGGATGCGGTGAAGCTTTATCGTGGGAGAAAATTTGCGGAAGCGATTAGCCTTTTTGAAGCTGTGCGGAAGGAAATCGGCGGCGATGATTATCTTTGTGAAATGCATGTCGAGCGTTGCAAGACGTGCCTTGAGGAGCCGCCGCCGGTGGATTGGGACGGCTCGTTCAAGCTCACTGAAAAATGAGAATTCTCCTTTATTTACAATTGCTTTAGTGACATTTGCCACCGAGGAAGAACCGGGGCTTTCTCAAAAATAAACAGTTGACCCTTTGACGTATTAAGTTATAGTAAAGGCCACAGGTGCGGTTGTTCGGAGGAAGATTAATTTTTTTACATTCGGAATAATCGGAACGACGTATGAAAAAGTGGATTGTGCTATTTCTTCTTGGCGGCTTGCTGCTGCCGTCCATCAGTCCTGCCATTGACTTGAAGCAGTCGAAGTTCACCCAGGTCGTCAACAACGTGGAGATCATTTCAGCGGCGGACAAGACGCGCCACGCCGCCGCCGTGAACGACATTTTTTCGATGCCGGACGTGCTGCGAACCGGACCGGATTCCCGCGCGGAACTGGATGCGGTTGACGGCACCATCACCCGCGTCGGAGCGAACACGATTTTTTCCTTCGACCCGCTCAACCGCACGATTGATCTGCAGCAGGGCAGCTTGCTTTTTCATTCGCCGAAAGGCAAAGGCGGCGGAACCATCCGCACCGGCTCCGCCACGGCGTCGGTCATCGGCACGACCATCATCATCACCGCCACGCCCAACGGCGGCTTCAAACTGCTTGACTTGGAAGGGCAGGCGGAGGTTCGTTTCCTGAACGGAATCAACCAGACTTTGGAGCCGGGACAGATGACCTTTATTTTGCCGAGCGGACAGACTTCGCCGATTTTGGTTTTTCGTCTGGACTCGGAGACCAAGGGCAGCACGCTGGTGAGCGGGTTCAACACGCCGCTGGACTCGCAGTCGAAAATTAATTCCGAAATCACCCAGCAGCTTCTCCAGATTTTGAACGGCACGGCGGCGGATACCGGGCTGCTTGTCGGCGACAACGCGACGCCGACCACGGTGCAGGTCGTGCAGAGCATTTTCAATCAGCAGCAGGCGCCACCGTCCGGTTTTGCGGCCGACGGAAGCATCGTCGGACAAGATCACGTCAGCACGTTGCCCGTGAATTATCCACCGCTCGATCCGAACCATCTTCAAACCGCTCCGTTCACGCCGCCGTCCGGCATTGATAGTTTTTCGCAGGGTTTGTTGTTCCTCGGAATCTTCACTCCGGCTTCAGGTTTTATCGGGAACAACATTGACATAGACACGGCGAAAGTTGACTTGAGTTCCTTCGCAGGCAAATCAGATTTCGACATTATGGCGGCCAAAGATTTGAGAATCTGGCAGTCGGTGGATTTCGATAAAGTTATATCCCCAACGCCGTCGCCCACTGCTGACATCAGTCCACAACTGCCAGATGCGATTTCACTGATCGCCGGCGGACAAATGTTGATCGCCTCCGGTTCCACTTTGGAAGCGGACACAAAAGAATTTGGCATGGCAGCGGACAGCTTTGGCGTTTTGGACACGGCCACCGGCTCGGTTGGCGTTGGCGGACAAAACACACTGCAAGAAGTCAACATTATCAACAACGTCGGGGACGTGGATGTTTTGTCCTTGTCAGATTTCACGTTTGCAAGCGGCAGCATAAGTGGCGGCAACGACGGCTCGGCATTACCCACGGGTGGCGAGGTTGAAATTCAGAGCGACGGGACGCTGACCCTGGGCAGCGAAACAACCATAAGCCCCGCGTTTTACCGGGCTAATACTTTTACGATTGACGCTGGCAGCAGTGCGACGCTTGTGTCCAGCGGTCAGATGACCATCCTTGACTCGCAGATTGATGCCAATGCCGGGGATGTCGAAGCAGTTGCTGACGGCGGCACATATATATATGGCAGCGACCTGATGGCGAATTCTGAAAACTCGGTCGGCGGCGACGTAGCAATTCTAGGCACGGGAGACGTGCAGATATTAGACACATACATATCTGGCAATGGCGGCAACGTGGATGTAACCAGTTCCGGCGGAGACTTGACCATCGGTAATTCCTATGACATCGCGGCCAAATTTTTCCTGAATCTCAATGCCGATGGAAGCATTTATCTTTACAACGACGGACTGTCTGCGGCCTACGGAAATACAACAGTTTCCGGTGGCGGAGATGTGACGATTTATGGATCAACGATTGCGGCCAGTCGTGGATTGGTTGACATCGAAAGCGGCGGCGTGCTGACCGTGGGAACGGATCCCGTGCATGACGTTACAATCACCGCCGGAAGCGACGCGACTCTTTCTGCTGCTGGGGCTGTGGACATGACGGATACGGGAATAACAGCCAGTGACAATGTGTCTATCACTTCTAAACATGGCGGCGTGGACATTTACGGCAGTGACATCTATGCGGATTACGGTGCCGTGAGCATCAGCGCTGAAGGCAGCGCGTATATTTCCGGCGGTGACATTGAATCGGGCGACGACACGTCCACCGCGTATGACGTGGACATCAATGCGGGCGGGACGATTGATCTGGAAGGCATCTACGTTTACGCGACGGGCGACGTGAACATTGAGAGCAGCGACTCGCTGACGCTGGGAAGCGACAGCAGCGATAAGATTGATGCCAGCGGGTTAATCAAACTAAAGTCGGACACGAGCGACGTGTATGTGGACTATGATCTTTATGCCGGCGGCGACGTGAACATCACCAGTGGCGGGGTGGTTTCGATAGTGGATGACGGCACGGTTGTAGGCGGCAACATTGATGTGGAATCGTCGGACATTGAGGCCGGGGACAGTGATTACGCATCCACAGGCGGCAATGTCAACATCAAAGCCTACAACGGCACCGTGGACATATACAACAGTTACATCAGCGCCAGCGGACATATATTGCCCGAACCCTTGGGCGACTCGATACCCACCTTTGTAGGCGGCGACGTAACCATATCGGGCAGCGGGACTGTGGGAATATACAACGACTCGACGATTGATGCGGCTACAGATGCAAGCCTCACCTCCACGGACGCCGGGGATGTGAATGTTGAAAGTTCATATGTCTATGGCGGCGACTCGGATTTTGGCGGTTCTGTTATCGTGGACGCTAAAGATGGAAATGTCTTGATCACCGGCAGCACGTTGTCCGCATCTGATGATGTCACCATCACCGGCGGGAATCTGACCGTCGGCATGAATCCGGTGTCTGAATCTTTAGTTGCCAGCTATGATACCACAATCACTGCGGGAACTGATGCGACCCTGACGGGAGCCGGCGAAGTGGACATTACGGACGCAAGCATAACCGCCGGCAACGATGTTTCCATCACGAGTGACGGCTCGGCTTCATTTGTTTCGCCAGGCAGTCTTACAATTTCTCAAACATATTCCGCCGACAACATTGACGTCTCCGGTTCCTCCATCACGTCGGAGAGCGGCGATGTCAGCATCATCAACAGCGGCGGCTTTTCCGTTTCCGGCACCACGGTTTCAATTTCTGATTCCGACATCAACTTCGACAATATTTCCATTTCCGACTCCACGATCACGGCGGATAACGGCGGGGTTTTGATTGAATACGACGGCCAGCTTAACCGCTCCGACAGCATCTCGTTCACTATTTCCGGAAGCACTCTCAATGCGAATGACATTATCATCTCCGGTTCCAGCATCACGGCAAATAACGGCGACGTTGACATTTTGGATTACAAAAACGAGGACAACACCGGTCCGGATTCCGTCACGGAAGATTCAGATGTCTACAATTCGGACATATCCATCACATCGGATTCCACCATCACGGCCAACAATGGCAATGTGGACATTAAAACTCAAAACGGCGGGATTGATCTCGAAAACAGCGGGCTTTATGCCGACGATTGCATCCGTTTGTGCGCCGACGCGGGCGTCACCATTGATGATGACATCATTACGGCAGGCAAAGGCGTTAAAATCCATTCCGCCTCGGACTCGAACAATTCCTTTAAGGGCAACATGCTTTTGTCCGGAGACAACATCACTGCCGGAACTGATGCGACCATTTCCGGCGACGGGAATGTGACAGTCACCGGTTCAACGATTGACGCGAATGGAATTGTGGACATCGAAAGCGGCGGAACGTTGACCGTGGGGACAGACCCCACCTTTGACGTGACGATCACCGCCGGGAGCGATTTGGATTTGACAGCCAATGGCAGCGGGTGTGTGAATATAAATGATGTTTATGCCCAGATCGGCCGCAATTTGAACGTCAATGCCGGCGGGAATGTAAGCATCACAAGTTCGTTTTTCGACTTTAGCAACGACGGCACCGTTGGTGTTACGGCGGGCGGATATATTGACATCATAGACACGGGCGGGACTGGCAACGCCTCGTTGACCTTCAAGGCCGGCGGATATGTGAATGTATTTGATTCGTTGAATTCTGATGGGTCTGTCAATTCGGATCTGACCATTGGTTCTTGGACGGTGACGGCTGGCAGCTATGTGTATTTGGAGGCTGACGACAACCTGGGAATTTACGACAGCGCGATCACCGCCAATGGTGGTGACGTGACCGCATCTGCAGACGACGGGATGCTGACGATCAGCGAGGATCATGTTTTCCCGGCTGTCACCACACTTGGTGGCCCTGTTTCCATCAGCTACGACATATATGCTTCCGGCAATGTAAGTTTGAGCGGGGACTGCGTGAGCATCAAGGACACGGCGATTCACGCGGGCGACGAAGTGGACATCATGGGGACGGACGGGAACGTGAAGCTCAAGGACGTGGACATCCTTACGGACAGTGGAGATGTGAATGTCGAGGCGGAATACGGTTCACTGAAGCTGGCGGCAGGCTGCGCGGACTACGGCATCAACATAGACGCTGGTGGCTCGGTGAATTTGAGCGCTGACTATGACGTGTGCATATCGGACGCCACAATTACTGCGGAGGATGGTGATTTGATCGTATCGAGCGGCGGGGCAGTGGATTCCGAGGATGAGACTGCCGATGGAAGCGTGAACATAAGCGACTACAGCACGCTGAGCGCGGTGAACGGCGACGTGACCATCACGGCCTCCGGCACCAGCACAGGCGGAATAACGGTGAACGACAGCACGCTGTCAGCCGGCGGCATGGTAAGCCTGAACGCCGAAAGGAACATTGACATTGAGAGCGGCGAGATTGACGCCGATTCGGCTGTGCTCAAAGCCGGCGGATATGTAAATGTGTATGATTCGCTGAACTCATCGGATTTGACCATTGGTTCTTGGACGGTGACGGCGGGCAGCTATGTGAATCTGGAGGCTGACGACAACTTGGGAATTTACGACAGCACGATCACCGCCAACGGCGGCTATGTGACGGCATCTGCGGACGACGGGATGCTGACGATCAACGAGGATCATGTTTTCCCGACTGTCACCACCGCTTCTGGTGCGGATATCGTCTATGACATCTACGCCAGTGGCGATGTAAGTTTGAGCGGCGACTGCGTGAGCATCAAGGACACGGCGATTCACGCGGGCGATGAAGTGGACATCAAGGGCACCGACGGAAACGTGAAGCTCAAGGACGTGGACATCCTTACGGACAGCGGGGATGTGAATGTTGAGGCGGATTATGGCTCGCTGACATTGGAATATGGCTGCGCCGATTACGGGGTCAACATCAATGCGGCAGGCTCCGTGAGTTTGACGGCGGATGACGACGTGGATATTTATGGCAACGATTCGGAAGATCAGATTTCGATCAATGCGAACGATGGCGACGCAACCATCACATCCTACGGCGGAAGCGTGGATGCGGAAGATGCGGACATCTGGGCGAGCGGCAACGTGTGCATCAGCAGCCAGGAAACGGTTTCCGTGGCGACGTTGGACTCCTCCTCTGTCGGGAACGTGGACATCAGTTCATCGGAAGTGGAGGCTGGCGATTCCCTGTATGTTAAGGCAAATGGAAACGTGGGCATTAACGACAGCGAACTGACTGCGGACGACGGGATCGTGAAGATTTCCGCTGGCAGGGCTCTCTCGATTGAAAATAGCGGCCTGACGATTTCCGGCAACAGCGTCACGCTGACCGGCGGACGTGGCGTTTCAATTTCCGATGCTGACATCACAGCCAACGACGGCGACGTGATCATCAAGGCTGAAAGCGTCGGACTAGGATCTCATCCGCACGGACACGCCGGTCATGTTTCTCCGGCAGGCGTTTCTATTTACGCTTCTAGTGGCGATTTCGGTGACGATGGCAGCGTTGATATAACTGCTGGTGATGGGGATATTACAGTTGAACCTGGTCAATCTATTGAAATTATTCCGGTTGGTGGTGTCACTGGTCTCTCCCTAAGCAGTAGTGGAGATATTTTGATTTCTGACACAGATGAGATTCTTCCCAGTGGCGATGTGGACATTTATTCCGATTCAGGAAACGTGGATGTAGAAAGTTCGACCGTTACGGCAACGTCAGGGAACGTGAACATCGGAGCCGGATATACTGATGTTTATAATTATAATTCCGAGACCCTTACGTTGAACAGTGACACTATCGGCGCGGCTGAAGTGGTGACCCTGACTTCATCGGGCGACATTGACATTGATGATTCGGGCATCACTGGAGCTTCGGTGAGTTTGGTGTCTTATAATGGGAACGTGAATGTGGGTGTGAATCCCGGTCTGGATGTTTCCGACAGTCCGAGTCTGACGGCCAACATCGGAGACGTGGATATCTATTCTGACAACGGAAACGTGGATGTTGAAAACTCGACTGTCACAGCGACGGTCGGGAACGTGAACATCGGAGCCGGATATACTGATGTTTATAATTATAATTCCGAAACCCTTACGTTGAACAGTGACACCATTGGCGCTGCTGAAGCGGTGACCCTGACTTCATCCGGCGACATTGACATTGATGATTCGGGCATCACTGGAGCTTCGGTGAGTTTGGTGTCTTATAATGGGAATGTGAATGTGGGTGTGAATCCAGGTCTGGACGTTTCCGACAGCCCGAGTCTGACGGCCAACACCGGAGACGTGGATATTAATGCCGACTACGGAAACGTGGACGTGAAAAACTCGACCATCACGGCGACGCTCGGTAATATCAACATCGGGGCCGGAATTTCTGATTCAGAAGGTTCCGAGACGCTTACATTAAACAACGACACCATCAGCACGGGCGATGTGAACGGAAATATGGATTACACCTCCACTTCCGAATACGGGGATGTTTCCACCAGCGGCGGCAATGTTTCGATTTCTGCCGAAGGAAGCGTCAGCATTGTTGACTCGCAAATTAACCTAAATGGCAATATCTCCATCTCCGACTCCGGCATCTACGCTTCCGACTCCGGCGATTTGACGATTTCCACCGGCGGCTCCTTTTCAATCTCCGGCGGCAGCCTTGATCTGGACTCCGCCACCCTTACTGGAAATAACATTTCCATTTCCGATTCCGACGTCGAAACATCCGACGGCGACGTGGACATCTATAATCACGGCAGTTTTTCATCTTCCTTTGGCGGCGATCTCACCATCGAGGATGGCAGCACCGTCAACGTCAACAATATATCCATCACTGATTCCGACATCGAGGCTGATGGCGGCGATGTGAACATCGTCAGCGACGGCAGCTTCTCCATTTATACCGGTGGCACCGATTCGATTTCCGACAGTTCCACAACCATCAACACCATTTACATCTCCGAATCTGATATTTATGCCTACAGTTCCAGTTCCGGCTCCGTTGGCGGTAATGTCGAAATTTCCGCTGGTGGCGATGTGGATGTGGAGTCTTCCTCCATCTATGCGGACAAGGATATAAGCATTGAAAGCACCGGCGGGACGCTGACTCTGGGCGAAGGCGAAGGCGCTGGTGACACGATTGAGGCTCTCGGAAATATTGACCTGACCTCTGACAGCTTTGACGTGGACATCAACGGCAATACTTATTTGTATGCTTACGGCGGCGGAATCAACATCAGCGCCACTGCAGGCAACGTGGACATCGAAAATTCCTATCTTTATGCCAGCAGCTACAACAACGTGGACATTTCAAGCGACACCACGATTTCGGCGACCGGCAATGTGTGCATAGGCGCTGATGGCGGCAACGTGCAGATCGCTGCTGACGACACGGTGATACGTTATCTTGGAGGCGATATTTCCATCCCTGATGTCGGCAATCTTACGATTAATGACACGAGCATTGACATGGGTGGCAACGTTTCCATCTGCGGTTCGGACATAACCGCCGGTTCCGGCGAAGGTGGCTCCGGCGATGTGGAAATTGATGCCAAAGACAGCCTGTCCATCTCCGGCTACGATGTTTCAATTGCTGGTTCGGACATTTCGGGAAGCGACATCAAGATCAAGGATTCCGACATCACGGCGAACAGCGGGGATGTGAACATCCATGATTGCGACAGCTTTTCGATTTCATGGGGAAGCGCGGAATATCTCAGTGAAGACACGATTTCGGCAGGCAACATATCCATCTGCGATGCTTCCATCACGGCCAGCGGCGGCGACGTCAACATCACAAGCGATGGCTCTGTCAGCGTTCCCACCGACGCCACCGAATCCGACATTTGCATCAATGACATTTCCATTTCTGACAGCTACATTTCTGCATCTGAAAAAGGCGGCAATGACGGGGACGTGACGATCTCTGCCAGTGGGAATGTGGGAATATACGCCGATACGACAATTGACGCGGCGGGTGACGTGACCATCAGCGCCGACGGAAATGTGAAGATATGCGATTCACAGCTTTATTTTAACAGCGGCAATGACATTCCCATCATTTCGGGCGATGTATCTGGAGACGTGGACGTTTCCGCCAACTTGAGCCAGATGAGCATAAACGCCGGCGGCATGATCACCTTGCGGGATTCTAAATTTTATCCGGAAGGAGACATCACCATCTCCGGCTACATCGCCACAAGTGATGGCAGCGTCAACATTACCACGGGCGGCGACATAAACCTGTTTGGCAGTTGCCTGTCAATTTCCGGCGTTGAAATCGTGGGCGGCAGCATATCCATATCAGGTTCCACCGTCACGGCGGATGGCGGCGATGTCAACATAGGTGGTAACGGCCAGATTTTCTTCAATGGCAGCCTTTATAGCGGCGGCTACACCGCCGTCGCGGGCGATATTTTGATTTACAATTCTGACATCACGGCCATCGGTGGTGATGTGGATATTAATTCAGGCGGGACAGTGACAGTGCGAGCATTTGATAATGAGATGATTTCCGGAAACAACGTCACCTTGACTGCTGACGGTGACGTGGATTTGTATGAAGCAGAAATCACGGCAAACAGCGCTGGGCGTCTGAACATCATCGCTGGCGGAGTGTTGAACATTGAAGATATTGAGGATGGTTTGTTTCCAAACGGTTCCACCGCTCTCTCGGGCGATAATGTTATGCTGTCTGGTCACGAGGGAGTTTATCTTGACTGGAATGCCGGTGCTGGTGGCATCATCACCGCCAATGATGGCAGCGTGGTGATTGAATCGGCCGATGGCCCGGTTAAGGGTGATAATGTTGCCATAACGGCGACTGGTTCTATTCCGCTCGCGCTAACTGGACCAAATCCAGAAGGCGGGTTGCTACCGGTCAGTGACGTGGACGTTTATGCCGATTACGGGGATGTGGAATTGGATAACTCAACAGTCACGGCGACGCTGGGGAACGTGGACATCGAGGCCGGGCATGATGATTTCCAGTATGATTATGATAATGAGACGCTCACATTGAATGACGATACGATTACTGCGGGCGGATCGGTGACTTTGAGCGCGCCGGGCGGCGTAGGCATCCTCAATGTCTCAACAGTTGGAATGACCGTTGATGCTGTGGGCATCACGGCCGGCTCGATAAGCTTGTTGACGCATTATCACGCCATAGATTTGGACGTTAATGATTTTGGCAGTTCGACGCTGACCGCCGGCACCGGGGATGTGGATATTTATGCCGACAACGGGGATGTGGACGTGCAAGGCTCGACCATTGAGGCCACGCTCGGGAACGTGAACATAGGCGCTGGATTTACGGATGTTAATAATTATAACGTTGAACAGCTCACCTTGAACGGTGTTACCATCACTGCTGGCGAAGCGGCAAGCCTGACATCATCGGGCGGCATTCACGTTGATGATTCGGGCATAACGGCGGCTTCGATTACCTTGGAAACGCTTTATGGCGTCGCGAATCTGGACGCGAATGATTTTGGCAGTTCGACGCTGACCGCCGGGACCGGTGACGCGGACATTTATGCCGACAACGGAAATGTTGACATTGAAGGCTCGACCATCAAGGCCACGCTTGGAAACGTGAACATCGGGGCGGGTTATACTGATTATAAATCCGAGACCCTCACGTTGAACGGCGGCTCCATCACTGCGGGTGCAGCGTTGACGCTGACCGCCCAGAGCGATGTGGATGTGAACGTGGATAGTTCTGACACCACGACCCTGACCGCCGGTAGCGGGGATGTGAGCGTCACTTCCTACCACGGAAATGTGGATGTGGAAAACGCAACCGTCACGGCAGGCGACTCCGTCAGCTTGACCGCGCCTGGCACGGTCACTGTGGCCAGCGGCTCGATTAACGCCAATAACAATGTCACCGTCACCGCAGGCAGCGGCATCACCATCAACGGCACGCCTATCACGGCGGACGACGACGTTTATGGCAACATCACGCTGACCAGCACCGCCGGAATGACAACAATCCAAAACGGTGCCTCGATGACGGGCAATCTGACGATCAATTCGCCGGACGGAATCCTGATTGACGGTTCGCATGGCGGCACGATTTCGGGCAACACGCTGAGCCTGACTTCAGGCAACAGTGGTGGGACGGATACAATCACAGTCAACAATGAAGACCTAACCACGTTTGCATCCGTCAACATGGCGGCTCACACCTTGGTTTTGTCTGACGTGGCATTTGGCGGCACAAGTTTGGTGACACTTGCGAGCCAAAGCGGTCAGCTCGCTCCGAACCCCAACACCAGTGCATCGATAATCCCGTTTGACGTCAATTTTATAAAAAATGTGACTTATGGCGGCAATCCCGCGCAGAATTACATCGGCTCTGGAATTACCATTTCAACATTGCCGTAATAAAGGGCGTCTGAGTAGATTGGGGAAAAGTTATAATATTGAAATAGAATCATGAAAATGACCAAAACACTTGCAACCTTCGCATTGAGTTTGATTGTCCTGCCTGCCATTTCCCTGCGCGCCCAGCCAACTGCGTCCACAGCAGTCCAGCAGATTCAAAATGTCCAGCAGAGCATAGAGCAGCAGGTTCCGATGCTCAACTTGAGGGCCGGCACCAACGCGCCCGAAACTTACACCAACGAAAATGCCGACATCGGCGAGCAGCACATTTTGAAGGTCATCCCGAATCCTACGCGATGGGAGATTGATGTTGACAGCCGGTTTTTTTACACCGACAACGCCACGCTCTCGCAATTGACGGTGGGCAATCCGCTCACTACTTCGTCCGTGTTTGTCAACACCATCTCGGCAGCGTATGCCCCCACGCCATATAAGCTCGGCGACGGCAGGTTTGCCCCCACAGCGGGTTATCGCGTCCAATGGTATAATTACGAGGGCAAAAACCTTCCCGGCGGCACGCCCGTGAGCAGCCTGGATTTCAACGCGCAGACGGCTTATGTCGGCGCAAAATATCTGATGCCGAACAACTGGCAGTATTTTTGCGAATTTGATTTCACCCGCATCGTGCAGCAGCCGGAATATTCGATTGAATTCTACCATGAATACGTCCCGCTCGTCGGAATTCAACGCCTGGTTCAAGTTAGCCAGAATTCGCTCATTTCCGCGAGCCTTGTTGCCGATTATCACTTTGGCACGGTGAACCAGTTGTTCACCGCCCCCGATTCTCAGGACCGGATGGATGACATGCTGTCCCTTGCTTACAGTTGGCAGCCCATCCCGAAGATCGTTGTGCAGCCCTACTATCGCCTCACCTACAGCCGCTATCGTTTCAACACGGCGCACACCGCGGCGCGCAACGATCTTCTCAACAGCTTCGGTTTTTCGGTGGCCTATTATTTCACCCCATGGCTGTCCTTGCAGGCGTTTGACAATTATGACGCCAAAACATCGGATGACAATTCCTTCGGCGCGAACCAGGGCTATCGCGCGTTTGACTTGGGCTTGGATCTGACGGCCACGTTCCGTTTCTGATTTTCAAGGCAATCAACCGCCGACGGTTTATATTCAACAAAATAAAAGCCGTGAAGCGTTTGCTTCACGGCTATTGTAAGCGGATAGGAGCGTCCTTCTGTTAAGCCGGGAAGGTCGTGGTAGGATGAAGGATTGGCTTGGAGCCGAAGAAGAATCAGGTGGCGAGCTTGAGTTGCGACTGCCGGATTTTTTTTCAATTGAGCGGCGTCAGTTGGGAGACCAGTTGGTTGGTGAAAATAAATCCACGCGTATCCGCACAATCTGCGGAAAAAAGTGTTTGCCATTTCTGGAAAAGACATGGCACACTTGCAATGTATCCATTCGGTATTTTTGATTATGGTCACTTTTGAATCCTTTATTTTCTGGGCGGCGGCCGGTTTCAGCGGTGGCGTTGTTTTCGCCTCGTTCTTTGAATGGACGCTGCACCGTTATTTCATGCACCGGCCTTTTGCGGGCTGGCAATATGCCTTCCGCGCACACGCGCTTGTGCATCACCACACGTTCAAGGCCGACCACACCTACCACCTCGTCCGCGAGGATGACAAAAAAACCATACCGATGGCGTGGTGGAACGGCCCGGTGCTGGTCGCCGTCAGCATGATCCCCGTTTTGATGCTGGCTTTTTTTCTTGGCCGCTGGGAATTGACCATCGGCTCGTTCGTCGCCTTCGCGGGCTATTACGGTGCCTATGAATATATGCACTGGTGCATGCACCTGCCGAAAGCCCGGCGCGTCGAGCGTTCATGGATTTTCTACCGGCTCAACGGACACCATCTGCTGCATCACCGATATATGCACAAAAATTTCAACGTGGTGATGCCCTTCGCCGACCTATGCCTCGGCACTTTGCTGCTCCGCTCAAAAATAAAATTTCCGCAGGCGCGCGGCGCGGCGGTTCCCGATGTGCAACCGCGTGTCAAACCGGAAACTCATTTTGCAGAGTCGTAACCATCGCTTTCAAATTCGCCGCAAATTTTCTTTCCAGATCAACGCGGCGGATTCTTCAACCAAATAAAAGGCGGGACTTGGATTTCTCCAAGCCCCGCTGTGAAATACTAATCTGAATTAGTAGCGTTCACGACGACCGCCGCCACCACCACCGCCGCCGAATTCACGGCGAGGACCGCGACCGCCACCACCGCCGCCGGGCGGACGATCTTCGCGCGGACGCGCGATATTGACCGTCAATGCGCGACCGCCGAGCTGGGCGCCGTTCAGCGCTTCGATGGCTTTCTGCGCCTCTTCGGGCGTGCTCATGGTGACGAAACCAAAACCACGGGGACGTCCGCTCATGCGATCCATCATCAGGTTGGTTTCCGTGACCGTGCCGTGCGCGGCGAACGCGTCCTGCAGGTCGTTTTCTGTGGTGTCGAAGGAAAGATTCCCGACGAACAATTTATTACTCATGTGATGTTTGCTGTCCTAGACCGAACTTTGCTTTGACCAGACTGTTCCCGACTATCGGGTTTCAAATCATCACTGAACCAGGTTCACTTGAAGATTCACCATGCCGTGGGAGCGCTGTGCTATCTAACAGACAGGGCAACAATGGCAGTTTTCCCACGAAATGCAAGGATTTTCTGCGACAAACCACAACGCCCATTTTATTTCCGCACCGCGCCCGCCGCCGCGATAAATTTCCTCACCAGTTCCGAATCATTCTCCTTAAGCCATAACGCGCCCGCCGGAATCGGTGGCAACGCCGGCTTCAGCGGGATCAGTTTCACCCGCGTCCCGACGATGCACGCGAGACTGCTCGGCACCAGCGCAATCCCTCGCCCGGCTTCGACTGCGGCGATGATGCTCGTGCCGCCTTCATGCTCCTCGGCAAAGTTCGGCTTGAGGCCGGCGGCGGCAAACAGCTTTTTCACCTCGATTTGATATTCAGGATAATCCTTCCGGTTCAGTCCGATCAACGGTTCGTGTGCCGATTGCTTGAGGGTGATGGCTTTCAACTTCGCCAGCGGATGGCTGGGCGCAACGGCCACCACCATCGCATATCGGGCAATTTCTTTGAATGACAGTCCGCGCAACATTTTCGCCGGCGGACGCACGGTGAGGGCGACTTGTAATTTTTTGTTGCCGAGTTGCGCCAGTATTTCTTCAGAAGATAAATCGTGCAGCGTCACCCGCACATGCGGGAACTCGCTTTGAAACGTGCGCAGCATCGGCGGCAATATTTGCACCGTGAGCGACGGTGCATAGCCGACGTGAATTTCGCCGTTCGTTCCGCCGGAAACGGCGCGGGCTTTTTTCACCGCATCGTCGGCGTGCTGCAAAACAGATGTTGCTTCGGCCAAAAATACTTTTCCTGCGGCGGTCAGCTTGAGCGATTTCGCGCTGCGCTCAAAAAGTTGGAAACCAATTTCGTCTTCGAGGTCTTGGATTTGGCGGCTGATGCCCGGCTGCGAGACGTGCAATTTCAGCGCGGCGCGGGAAACATTTTCCCCCTCGGCGACGGCGACGAAATAGCGGAGATGGCGAAGTTCCATTTTTGGAAGCATAACTTAAATCTATGCTCAGGCAAGAAACATGATATTTCCGAAAAATTAAAATCGCAGGCATAGTCTTGCATATGAAAATTATTAGACGATCAAACGAACGGGGCCACGCCGAACACGGCTGGCTGGACAGCTATCACACCTTCAGCTTCGCGGATTATTTCGATCCGCAATGGATGGGCTACCGGAGCCTGCGCGTCATCAACGACGACCTCGTGATGCCGGGCATGGGTTTCGGCACGCATCCGCATCGCGACATGGAAATCATCAGCTACGTTTTGAGCGGAGCCATCGAACACAAGGATTCGATGGGCAACGGTCGCGTCATCCGCGCGGGCGAATTCCAATATATGGCCGCCGGCACCGGCGTCCAGCACAGCGAGTTCAATCCGTCCAAGACCGAGCCGCTGCGCCTGCTGCAAATCTGGATTCAGCCCGACGCGAAAGGCGTGAAGCCGCGCTACGCGGAGAAAAATTATTCCACAGCGCCGACAGGGAATTTCACTCTCGTCGCCAGCAAGAGCGGACGCGACGGTTCCATCGCGATTCATCAGGACGCGGAGTTGTCGTTCGCGAAACTGGACGACGGGCAGGCGGTGGAATATCCGCTCGCGGCAAAGCGGCACGCGTGGGTTCACGTGGCCGAGGGCGAAGTGTCCGTGAACGGCACGAAGCTCACCGGCGGTGACGCCATCGGCGTGAGCGAGGAAAATGTGCTTAAGATATCGGCGACCAAGCCGTCGCAAGTATTGCTGTTTGATCTGAACTGAAACAATAAACCAACAAAACAACCGGGTCGGGCGATACGGTTTTCACCTTATTGCCAAACCCAAAACCTAAACTGATAAACTAATAAAATTATGAGTGCCATTAATTCAACCCAACTGCTAGCACAACTGAACTGGCGTTACGCGACCAAACAGTTTGATCCCAACCGCAAAATCAGCGCCCCGGATTGGGCCGCGCTGGAGGAAGCGCTGTTGCTGACGGCTTCAAGCGGCGGCCTGCAACCGTGGAAATTCATCGTGGTCACGGATGCCGCCGTGCGCGCGAAACTGCGGCCGGCGTCCTACGGCCAGGCACAGATCACCGACGCGTCACATCTGGTCGTGTTCGCGTCAAAAAATAATTTTAGCGAAGCCGACGTGGACGCGCACATCAAGCACATTGCGGAAGTGCAGGGCGCACCCATCGAAGCCCTGGCCCCGTTGCGCGGAATGCTGGTCGGCGGCATCGTCAAGGCGCAGGATGAACCAGCCCGCAACGCATGGGCGCGCAACCAGGCTTACATCGCCCTCGGCAATCTTTTGACCAGCGCCGCGTTGCTCGGAATTGATGCCTGCCCGATGGAAGGATTTGACCGCGCGCAATACGATGAAATTCTTGGCCTGAAGGCGAAAGGCTTCGCCGCAGCAGTCATTGCCACGCTGGGTTATCGTTCACCCGCCGACACATACGCCGCCGCACCCAAGGTGCGCATTTCCAAGGAACAAGTTTTCATCACCGTCTGAATCAAAAGCCAACCGAAACCAAAAACCAAAAAATGAAAATCGCCACCATCATCGCCCGCACATTGCTGGGACTCGTCTTCGCAGTGTTCGGGTCCAACGCGTTCCTGCACTTCATCCCCATGCCGCCCGCCGGACGGCTTTGCGGGTGATTACATGAAGGCGCTGTTCATGAGCCATTATTTTTACGTCGTGGCCGTCACGCAGGTCGCCGGCGGATTGATCGTGTTGAGCGGACTCTTCACCGCGCTCGGCCTCACGCTGCTCGCGCCGGTGATTGTAAACATCCTGTGCTACCACATTTTTCTCAATCACGTCGGCTGGCAGCTTGCGTCCGTCGTCGCGGCGCTGGAATTGTTCCTGCTCTGGAGGAACCGCGCTGCGTTCGCGGGCTTGCTGAAAGCCTGATGCGTTTTGCTGGAGGCTCCGTGAAATCATCCGTTGATTTTCGGAGCCTCTTTCAACAGTCCGTCCAAATTCAGCGCGCGCGTGAACATCGCGATTTCACCGCCTGTCGTGCGCGGCCATTTTTCCGGCGGACGATCCCAATAAAGCTCCACGCCGTTCCCGTCCGGGTCGCGCAGATAAAGCGCCTCGCTCACGCCGTGATCCGAAGCGCCGTCGAGTTCCACGCCCGCCGCAATCAATCGCCGCAACGCATCCGCCAGCAGCGCGCGCGTCGGATACAAAATCGCCAGGTGATAAAGCCCCGTGCTGTGCGGCGGCGGCGGCGAACCACCCGCGCTTTCCCAGGTGTTCAATCCGATGTGATGATGATAACCGCCCGCCGAAATAAATGCTGCCTGCGTGCCAAACTTCTGCTGCAATTCAAAGCCCAGCACGCCGCAGTAAAACTTCAGCGCGCGTTCGAGGTCGGCAACTTTCAAGTGGACGTGGCCGATGCGGACGCCGGAATCAATTGGTTTTATCTTTTGCGACATGATTATTTGTTAACGGTTTTGCTATCATTACGCCATGCAAAAGTTGCCGCGCACATTTTACGACCGTGACACGATTGCCGTCGCGAGGGAATTGCTCGGAAAATTTCTCGTCCACAAATCGCGCGGCATCCGGCGTGTCGGAAGAATTGTCGAGACCGAGGCGTATCTCGGCCCGCACGACCTTGCGGCACATTCGGCGCGCGGATTGACGCCGCGCAACCGGGTCATGTTCGGCCCGCCGGGCTTTGCCTACGTTTATTTCATTTACGGAATGTATTTCTGCATGAACGTCGTGACCGAGCGTGAGGGCCACGCCTCGGCGGTTTTGCTGCGCGCGGTTGAGCCGGTGAAAAATCTCGAAGGCCGGACGTGCGGGCCGGGATTGCTCTGCCGCGCGATGCAAATTGACCGGAAACTCAACGGCCACGATTTGTTGAGCGACAATTTTTTCATCGCCGAGCCGGACGAAGCGGAAACAATTTCAATCGTGAAACGCCCGCGCATCGGCGTGGATTACGCGAAGCATTGGGCGCGGCGGCATTTGCGGTTTTACATCAAAGGCAATCTGTTCGTGTCGAGGAAATGATTGGGGAAGCTTGCCTATCACCTCGCAAAGACGTGGCACGTCAAAAACTGACAATGCTGAAACAGCGAGGCTGGCATCGAAACTGCTAATCTATAATTGCGGCTCGGCAAAAATTAATTATGAGGAAATATCACAAATTATGAGAAAACCGAAATTAACCACTGGGAGAAAACTGCGTGGAGCATGGTCAATCCCAGCCAAACGCGCCTATTTTCATCAAGACGGAACATTTTATGAAGTTCCAATTAGGTTTTCAGCCGCGCTTTGCGACGTGAATGGTTTCGTTTTATTTGATAGCCTTGAAAAACTAGAAAGCACAGAAGGGGTGTCAGTGGCATCAAAAGTAAATATTCCAAATGGGATTTTTCGTATCGAAGGCTATCAAAAATCAAACCTTCCGATTCCAAATTAAGGACCTTACACAATACCCAACCGCCAGCAATAATCCGGTAGGACATAAAAGTGCAATCTAGCGCAACATAACCCAGCAATGACACAATTCTCCTAAAAGCATTTGCATTCGCAAGAGCTAAAATATTTTGGCAGCGTCCTGATTACGGAGCGCGGCATTTATGCCGCTTCACCGTTCAAGGCAAACTGGGCGTTGAAGCGGGTTAGCAGGCCATTGTTGCGGTGTCTGTGTGTCTCACAAATTCTTCATTTCACCGGAGATTCCTCATCCGCATTTACGGTTCGTAGCGGAACCAGTCGAAGTCGGCTGTTCCCGGCGGCTGGTTGGTTGCGGCTGCGGTGTTGAAGCTGAAGAGTCCGGGGCGCGCGCCTTTCCACCAACTGAATTGCAATTTCACCGGGGTGCCGAACGAAATGAATTGTCTGCCATCAAGGCTGTAGCTGAAGGTGACGATGCCGTTGGTGATGCTGGCGCGCAACTGGACATCCTGCGCGGCGATGGCCGGGCCGGATGTCTCGTTGGTTGCGGCATAAAACGCGATTTGTTGTTTGCCGCCGGAGTGCATGACGCCAATCCATGCCGATGGATTTCCGAACAGGCACAAGCCGGCGCGTTGACCGTCGGCCATGTTGCGCGTGTCCAGCGTGGTGGTGACGGCGGAGGCGGGGTCGGACAGCATTTGCGTGAGCGTGTTGCGCGCGTGAAGCAGGGAATCAGCGGGCGTCGCGGTCAATCGCAAATGGCCGGGCCGGGCGGTGAGCGACCATTTTGAATTGTCGGGGTTGTGGTTCCATTGCCATTGCAGGCCGAGCGTGGGCGAATTGAACGTGTCGGAGGTTTGCGGAATTTCAATGGACGCATTGGAGCCGGTGTCGGGCTTGGTCCACGTCAGGACGGGTTGCCCGTTGGTGGCGTCGTCGGGTGCCTGACCGATCACCGGCCAGTTGTCCACCCATTTGACCGGTTCCAGCCAGAAGACCCGGCCGTAAGCGCCGTGTTCCTGAAAGTGAATGAACCACGATTGTCCGCTGGCGGTTTCCACGTAAGCGCCCTGATGCGGGCCGTTGATGGCGGTGTCGCCTTGCGCCAGGACTTTCCGGTGCTCGTATGGGCCGTAGATGTTTGTCGAGCGCAAGACTTCCTGCCAGCCGTGCGCCACTCCGCCGGCAGGCGCGAAGATGTAATAATAGCCGCGCATCTTGTAAAGTTTCGGGCCTTCCAACGTGGGCATCGTGTCGTGGTCTTTCACGATGGTTGTGCCGTCATCCAGCAAATGCATGCCGTCCGCGCTCATTTTATTCAGGATCAACGGCCCGGCGCCGAGCACGGAATGGATGAGATACGCATTGCCGTCGTCGTCCCAAAACGGGCAGGGGTCTTCCCATCCGGCGATTTTTTTGACCTGGACCGGCGCGCTCCACGGGCCGGCGGCGGATCTGGCGGTGCTCATGAAAATGCCTTCCTGCGGCGTGGGAAAATAAACCCAAAACCGTCCGTCGTGATGACGGATGGCCGGCGCCCAGCATCCTTTGCCGTAACGGTCGCCGCCGGCCAGGTCGTAGGCGGGATCGAAATCAAAATGGTCATAGACATGGCCGATGATGCGCCAGTTCACGAGGTCTTTGGACGCGAGCACGGGAATTCCCGGCATGAAATGAAAGCTGGATGAAACCATGTAAAATTCCGTGCCGACGCGGATGACATCGGGGTCGGAATAATCGGCGAACAACACGGGGTTTTTGTAAAGGCCGTTGCCGAGGTCGGATTGCCAGGCGAAAAGAACCGGCGAGATCACCATCCAGCAAAGCACCATCGAGGCGGCGAAAGAGAGCCGTGTCCGGCTAAATGAGATTCGCAAAGAGTTCATTTTTGGTGAAGCCACATTTCACCGCAAAATCATTCCATTGGCAATGGCACGTTGATCCGTAAAACCGGTTTTGCCTTGCCCGCCGGGTTGCGTGAAGTAAATTTTTATGATGAAGCCTCTTTTGATGTTCGCGTTCAGCCTCGTCATTTTTTCAGCCCGCGCTCAAACATCCGCGACCTTTCAACTCGCGCCGCCGGAGGAAGACACAAATCGGCCTCCCGGTCTCACGCAAGATCCGGCGCGGACCAATTCATGGTTCGACGCCCAGGGCAGAAATTACAAGCGGTCGGCCGTGGGAAGCTGGACTTCCTACGACGAATCCAAGGCCAGCCCCTATCCGTTGCCGGATCCGCTGCTGCTCAAGAACGGCCAGGCGGTTGCGGATGCCGGCACCTGGTGGAATGTGCGCCGCCCGGAAATCCTGGAAGATTTTCGCGCCGAGATTTACGGACGCATCCCCGAAAACACGCCGAAGGTGACATGGGAAGTGACCGCGACCGACACCAACGCCGCCGGCGGACTTGCCATCAAGAAAACCGTTGTCGGCCACATTGACAATTCACGCTATCCCGCCGCCAGTCCGGGCATCCACATAACCATGTTCACCCCGGCCAACGCCAAAGGTCCGGTGCCGATGATCGTGGTCGTCATCTCAGGTCCGGGCGGTTACGGCGCGCCGCGCGCGGTTACGAACGCAACTGCGCCGCCCCCGGAGGAGCCGCCGCCAGGCAGTCCATTGTATCAGCTTCTGGCCATCGGCTGGGGATATGGCACGATGGAAGTCGGCCCGATACAAAACGATTACAGCGGCGGCCTGACCTCCGGCATCATCGGCCTGATGTCCCAAGGCCGGCCGAGAAAGCCGGACGACTGGGGCGCTCTCTCCGCGTGGGCTTGGGGATTGAGCCGCGCGATGGATTATTTTGAAACGGACAAATCCGTTGATGCAAAACAAATGGGTGTCGAGGGACATTCCCGTTATGGCAAGGCGGCGCTGCTGGCCGCCGCGCTGGATCCGCGCTGGGCGATTGTTTTTCCAAGCTGCTCCGGCGAGCTTGGCGCAAAACCTTCCCGCCGCAATTTTGGCGAGACGGTGGACAACGTCGCCTCCTCGCACTGGGCCGCCACCAATTTCCGCAAATACGCCGGGCATTGGAACGACCTGCCGGTGGACTCGGATGAATTGATCGCGCTGGTCGCGCCGCGCCCGATCTTCCTCAACGGCGGCACCGGCGACCCATTGGCCGATCCGCACGGCGCGTTTCTGGCCGCCGTCGCCGCCGGGCCGGTGTATCGCCTGCTGGGCAAAAAAGATTTGGGCTCCACGCAAATGCCCGCGCCCGACACGGCGTTGACCTCCGGTGAAATTGCCTTTCGCTATCATGCCGGCGGCCACAGCGATCTTCCAGACTGGCCGGCCTTTTTGCAATTCGCGCAGCGATATTTCAAGGCGGCGGGCGGCACGTCAGGCGGTGATCCACACTTCTGATCAATTGAACCCGGCGTGAAGAAGATGATTGCCCCGCAACCTCGCGCTTCAAACCCGTTCAACCGGACGCCGCCACTGAATCTTTCAACTGGACGTCCACCGTAAGGATGTGCTGGTTTATCCACCAGACCAGGCTCTCGTGCAGTCGCTCCAGCATCGCCTTCGGCCTGGGTGAGGATTCGTATTCCGCCTTGCAAAATTTCAGGATGTTCAGAAACAGTGCGTGATCCTCCTTGTTTTTGCCGTAGGCGGGGCATCGGAAACGCGCCATGCAGGTCTCCTCGCCCTTGAAATGTTGCACCGCATAATCCTCCAGAAATTTCAGCAGATAATCCGATTGCGACCGCTCTATCTCGTCGCTTTCAACAAGTTTTCCAAGCCGGTTGATGTGGTCGAACAGGACCTTGTGCTGCGTGTCAATCGCAGCCACCCCGGTTTCATAATCTGGTTTCCATTCAAGCATAAGGTTAAAACATCCCCCGACAGCCGGAACATTGCCCAAAGCTGGGAAAAAGCAAAGGCAAATTTATCGGGATTATGCACTTCACAAACAGGACATTTGTTTTATCCCCAGATGACGCGGATTACGCGGATAAAAATCAAGAAAATCTGCGTTCATCTGTGAAATCTGCGGATTCAAAGCACAAAAGTTTGTCATCTGCATAATTCCTAAATTTATGCAATACGACATGGATGTGAGCTTGCAGGAACCCCCATCTTCCAGCTCCCATCTTCCATCTTCCAAAATGTCTTGATCTGATCCGCACTTCCGATCAATTGAACCGGGCGTGAAGAAGAAGATTGCCCTGTGCAACTCCTTCCAAATCACGGTGTTCATTATCCCATAGCCAATTCAAAACCCACTGCCGCCATGAAAACATATTCCCTGATGCTCGCCGCACTGTTCGTCGCCATCGCCTGCCAATCGCAACCCCTGACGCTGCAAACGCCGCCGCCCGGCACCGCACCCGCCAAGGACCCCGTCAACTATCTCATCCGCGTGGAGTGGACGGAGCCGAAGGGCGACCCGAAATCACTGGAAGTGCTGACCACCGAGGGCAATTTCGAACTCGACACCCTCCAGAAGGCCACCGTCAAGATCAACAACAGCGACATTCCCACCACGCTCAAGTTCAACGGCACAATCAAAGAGATTAACGAGAACAAGGGCAGGCTCCAATTTTACCTCGGCCGCACCGTGCCTTATGTGACCAGCACCTTCGGCAGCGGGCCGGGCGCCAATGCCTCCTACTCGCAAATGAGCGTCGGCATTGAATCCACCTTCATCGTCACCTACGGCAAACCCGTCGTCGTCCAGTCCGACGAGAACGGCGACATATCCGTGATCGTCAAGCGCATCGAAAACTGATTCCGGCGCGGCCAAGCCACCCGGTCTTGGATTGGTTTGTGCATTTATCGTTGCTGATTTGATTGAACCTTTTTCCTGCCAAGTGCGTCCAACACCCTGTATGAAAAAACTATTCCCATATAAATACGCCCTGCTGCTTCTGGCCGGCGCGATGCTGGCTGGCGGTTGTGTGATCCGCGAACGAACAGTGTATTATCGGCAGGGACCGCCTCCGGTCACGGAAGTCACCGTCACCGAAGCGCCACCCGCGCCGATTGTCGAAACAGTCACCGTCTCGCCCGGACCGGATTTCATCTGGATTGGCGGCGTGTGGGCCTGGCACGGACGCTGGGTCTGGGAAGCCGGACATTGGGGACATCCGCCGCATCCGGGTGCCGTCTGGGTGGCGCACCGCTATGAATATCGCAACGGCGTCCACGTCTTCATCCGTGGCGGCTGGAGATAAATAGATTCTGACACATCAAGCGCCTGTTTCGTCACAGAAACAGGCGCTTGAATTTTTTAGCGGACAGCAAATGGCGGCAGTTCGCAAGGACCAACTTCCAATTTCCAACTCCTAACTTCCAACCATGGACGTGAGCTTGCAGGAAGCGTGGGCCAAAACGCCGAACAGCAAGAAACGCGAGACAACCCATGTCGTGTGCTGCGAAACAGAAATCTTTCGAGTGAAATCAAGTTGAAGTGATAAGGCACGCGGCCTTCTGCGTTTGGCTTGATAATCATCATCAATTCATTATCTTTACACAACTATGTCAGATGACTCTCATTTAGACTCAAAATATTTTGTTACGCATGACATTTACAATTGCCCATTCTGTAAACGGCGGCATGTAAAGTTTTCGAATTCAGATCATGCTCAGTTTAATTGGACGAGCACCAAGCGTTGTCACATTTGGATTGTGAAGTGCAATAGTTGCGATAAAGAATCTATGCATCTAAGTTTTTCAGATCTTTCAAATGAAAGAGATTATAATTTTAGAGTCGGGCTCAATTTTGATGAGCATATATTTTATTCGGTGCCTACGTCTTTTTTTGTCCTTGACGCTAGAATTCCTCAAGTCCTCCGAGACTTAATAACGGAAGCAGAAGGCTGTCTGAAAATTAATTTTCTTACTGGTGCCTCCGCGTGCACTCGAAAAGCAATTTATGAACTAACAATTCTCGAAAAGGCACAGGGCAACAATTATGACGAAAGAATAAAATTTCTTAAAAATAAATATTCCCAGATTGATCCCGACCTTTTTGATGTCTTGGCGCACATTAAAGACATGACAAGCGATAAGGTGCATGAGCAATCTTGGGATAAATGGGATAGTAAGCATCTGATGCTATTTACCCAGACCCTCAAAACTATCTTGCAAGAGCTTTATGTTATTCCAAAAGAGCGCGAGCAACGCACCAATCAAATCAAAGAACTGCTTCAAGGTGTAAGAGAAAAGCAAAACAAGGCGGAATCAAAGCCAGCAGATTGAATCCTGATGAATCTTTCCATGACCGGCTCGCTTGCCGACCGTTTCAAAAGCGGTTCGCAAAAGGCTGGAAATGTCACCGAGGCTTGAACACCAACGGTGTTCCAATCATTCAGCCCAGGGTTGGTCCGAGCCGGACGGGCGAGGAACTACCCTGGGTGTTCGTCCAAACCAAATCATCCAACCCTGACAGGGTTGTATCATTTTCCACAAACACCCGGCGTAGGCCGATGGCATCGGCCAACACCGGGCTGAATGATTCAATCCCCTTGGGATTGCCTGTGATAAATGGAAGAAAAGCGCCAGAGGGCTGGCGCAGTCCAAAACGCTTCGCGAGATTCGCGGGTCAGCGGCCAACGCACCAGCGTCTTGGACTGCGGTGGCCCTCCACCGCTTTCCGTCCCGGCGTTTTTGCGTCTCTGCGTTAAAATCATTTCCAGTTCCGGCCTCTGGCGTCTGCCGTGATTCGTCCCGCAAGGGACAACTGGATATTAGCCAGACACGAAGTGTCTGGTAATGCGTCCATAAATCATTGCGTCCTGAAAGGACGCCGGAAATGTCCGGCGTGTTCCATCGTC
>Ga0181529_10001640_pt1 | contig 28320 bp, 20 predicted proteins | sample PEATcosm2014_Bin_36_FD_119763 | JGI IMG/M metagenome (GOLD analysis project Ga0181529, IMG submission 119763) | Peatland microbial communities from MTU Mesocosm Facility, Houghton, MI, USA - PEATcosm2014_Bin10_30_metaG | ecosystem: Environmental > Terrestrial > Soil > Wetlands > Peat | place... | reverse complement strand
CATGCTTCCCTATGCCGGAGGCGAGTACGTCTATCTGCGCGGCGCATACGGCGACACGCCCGCCTTTCTCTATATGTGGACTTGGTTCGCTGTGGCCAAGCCCGCCTCCATCGCCGCCGTCACCATCGGCCTGGCGCGCACGCTGGAGTTTTTTCCCGCCTTTCAGCCGCTCAGCGCTCAGGCCGTCGGAGGACCGGTTCCGCTCTTGTGGTCGCAAGTCTTCGCCATCGCCGTTACCTGGCTCATCACGGGACTGAATTACCTGGGCATCAAGAAAGCCGGTGATTTTCAGCTCGTCTTCACAGTTCTCAAAGTGATTCTCATTCTCATTGTCGCCGGGTTCTGCTTTGCATCGGCCTCCGGCGGGTGGACCAACTTCTCCACAACTCTGCCTCATGCGGTGGGCGGCTTTGGCGGCTTCATGGCCGCGCTGATCGCTACGCTCTGGGCTTACGACGGCTGGAACGACCTCACCATGGTGGCCGGCGAGGTGAAGCGCCCCGAGCGCAGCCTGCCCATCGCGCTTATTGGCGGATTGCTCGTCGTGGGCGCGCTCTTCATGGCCACCAACGCGGCGATCCAGTACGTTTTGCCGGCCGTGCAGATCGCCGCCAGCGAGCGGCCCGCCGTGGCGGCGCTCACGGTGGTCGCCGGCCCCGCCGGAGCGGGCTTGGTGGCCGCCGCCATGGCCCTCAGCATCTTTGTCACCCTGAACGGAACGGTCATGTCCGGCGCGCGCATCCCCTTTGCCGCCGCCCGCGACCGGCTCTTCTTCCGCCAGTTCGCGGCCATAAATCCGCGCTTCCAGTCCCCTTCCACCTCGCTGGTGGTGCAGGGATTCCTTGCCACGCTCCTGCTTCTATTCCTCAGCCGCTTTCAGCAGTTCTTCGAGCTGGCCGTTTTTGCCGAGTGGCTGTTCTACATGCTCACCGCGACCACGGTCTTCGTCTACCGCCGCAAGCGCCCCGACGCCGTGCGCCCCTACAGTGTGTGGGGTTACCCGTTGCTGCCAGCCATCTTTGTCGTCAGCGCCGGGGCGGTGCTTGTATCGAGCTACGCGAGCAACCTGAAAGGCTCGCTGGTGGGCACGGCGCTCATCCTGCTGGGACTGCCGGTGCTGTGGCTGGTGCGGCGGCGTTATGGAGCATCCTTGCCAGTTGAGGAAAGTTACACCGCTTCATGAAAAAGGGCGCTCTACCTGCGAGCGCCCTTCCATACCCCAATCCTCGACTTGACTTCAGAAAGGAGCCTTTTCGAACGAAGTGATAAAGTGAATCCCCGGCACTACCAGTCCCATCAGGCGTTCATCGTTGGTCAAGAACAGATCGCACCCCGCAGTTCCCGCAGTTGCGAGTTGAATGGCATCCGGCGCCTTGATCCGGCCATCGATTCGAATGCGCGCGAAGGCCTCCGCCGCCGGCTCCAAAAATGGCAGAACTACAACTCCCCGCCCGCGAAAGATCTGCCTATACCGCTGTGCAAGAGTAAAATCCCCTTGCCGCATGGGCCCAACCAGAACCTCTCCCAGGCTCATCACGGAAGTGAGAACCTCATCCTTACGCGCCGAGAACGCCTGCAAAAGTTGCTTTGCGCGAGTTGCTCTCGGGCTTGAGCCTTCGATCAGATAAATGAAGAAATTCGTGTCCAGAAAGATGCGGCTCATTCCCATCCCTCGCGCAACTGCCGCACGAATTCGTCGGGGTCGACGTCCTTCCAGTGCTCTCTCCCGAGCCCTTCAAGTTCAAATAGAGACTCTAGCCAGCGGTCCGCGGTCTTGGGATCCTGAGCCTGAGACCCATTGGAACTGGTCGAATCCCCCCCACCGGTGTGAGCGGCCCTCCGTCCCGACTCGTATCGGGCCTTAGCCCATTCCAACAACGGCAAATACTGTTCAGGAATCTCGTTAGCCTCTGGAAAGATATTGCCCCGGCGCTCTGGGTGAACTTCATCTGCCGGGGACAAGAGCCGCCTTGTGCTCCTCCCGGTCGCATATAAGATTCGATGGTCCGCAGGATTTGGCTTCTTATTTGCGCAGCAATGCTGCGAGGCATGAACACTCACACCCTGACGCAGCTCTCCGTTCAGGTTCTCGCGAGCTGCTCGATTCGCAATCTCCTGAATTGTGAAGTCCCTTCGTTCAGGATGTTCCTGATGCAAAAGTGCAGTGGCAATGAAGACTTCTACAGCACAGGTGATTCCCGGCGAAACTCCTGAAATCGTGGCCATAAGCATCCTCCGGCCGAAGGGCTCGCCTCTTCAGTCAAGACGATTATCGCATTGTTTTCGAAACTTTCGAAACTTTTCTTTTATTTTTTAGCCATAAACGAAGCATTTCACCCCCGCCGCCGCGCCACTTCCTCATACACCGCCGCGTACTCCCGCGCCGGCTGTTCCCAGCTGTAGTCGCGCGCCATGCCGTTGCGCATCAGCCTGGTCCAGCCTTCCTTGTCCTGAAAGGCCGTCAGAGCCCGGTCGATGGCCGCCATCAGCGCATGGGCGCTGTAGCCCTCGAATTTGAAGCCCGTGCCGCTCCCCTGCTCCGCGTTCCACTCCTCGATGGTGTCGTCCAGGCCGCCGGTGGCGCGCACAATGGGCGCGGTCCCGTACTTGAGCGAGTAGATCTGGTTCAGGCCGCAGGGCTCGTACCGCGAGGGCATCAGGAACATGTCCGAGCCTGCCTCGATCTTGTGGGCCAGCGCGTCGTCGTAGCGGATTTGCACGGCCACATGTGCCTTGTTCCAGAAAGCCCAGTCGCGGAAGAACTTTTCGTAGACCGGCTCGCCCGTGCCCAGCGCCACGATGGCCACATCCCGGTCGGCCAGCATGGGGGCGATCTGCTCCACCAGGTCGAAGCCCTTCTGGGTTGCAAAGCGCGAGACGATGCCGATGACCGGTGTGGTCTCCGCTACATGCTGCAATCCAAAAGCATGGAGCAGGTCGGCGCGGCACTCCTGCTTTCCTGTCAGGCTGTCCGCGGTAAAGTGCGCGGCCAGATTACTGTCCGTGGCTGGGTTCCACTTGCTGTAGTCCACGCCGTTCAGGATGCCGCGCAGGTCGGCGGCCCGCCCGCGCAAGACGCTGTCCAGCTTCTCGCCGAACTCCGGGGTCTGAATCTCCTCGGCATATTTGCGGCTGACAGTGGTGAGAATGTCGGAGTAGACCAGCGCACCTTTGAGGAAATTGAAGCTGTCAAAATGCTCCACCTTGTCCATGGTGAATATGTCCCAGGGGAAAAGCAGCCGCTCTGTGGTTGCCGGCGGAAACCAGCCCTGGTAGCCGGCGTTGTGAATGGTCATGACCACGCCAGCGGCGCCGAGCACTGGGTCGAAGTTGTAGACCGTGCGCAGGTAGATGGGAATCAGCGCGGCCTGCCAGTCATGGACGTGAAAGACCTGCGGAACGCCAAGCTGTTTGCACGCTTCCAGCACCGCCCGGCAAAACAGCCCGAACCGCTCCCAATTATTGGGGTATTCGCCGCCTTTGGGGCCATACAGTTCCTTGCGGTCGAACAGTTCCGGGCAATCGACAAAGTAGTACTGCACACCAGCCCGCTTGCCGCCATCCACAATCCCCACAAAGCGGTTGTAATACTCGAAGGGAATGGTGATGGAGCGGACCGCATACCTCCACTCGCCCTCGATGTGGCGCTGTACTCCCGCATAGAGCGGGATGTAGACCGTCACTTCGTGGCCCAGCTTCACCAGTTCCGGCGGCAACGCGCCCACTACGTCGGCCAACCCGCCGGTCTTGGCAAATGGAACACACTCCGAAGCGGCAAAGACAATGTGCATGATTTGTTCTCCATAACCAGCGCGAAGCCGGCTTGAAACGGCCGAAAACACGGTCAAAGGGAAAGTCTACTACGCCTCTATTGAAAGAGGTTCTTGCAGCCGCTCCTCTCAGGACTGCGATTCCATGGACGGCCCTTTTTCGCGCCTCTTCGACGAATCGATCCAGAGCCGTTGGGGCGGTGCGAATCCTGCGGCATGCCGGCTGAGCCGCCGCCTTCATCTACCATCAAAGAAGCCATGCCCACCAAGCCCAAGCTCGGTCAGAACTTTCTCAACGACACAGAAGCCATCCAACGCATCGCCGCCTCCCTGGGCGATCTCTCCGGCCGCACGGTGGTCGAGATCGGCCCCGGCGCCGGCGCCATCACCGGAGCCCTGGCGGCCCGCGCCGCCCATGTGCTGGCCGTCGAACTGGACCACGACCTGGCCGCCTATCTGCGCACCGAGTTCCCGCCCGAGCGCGTCACGGTCGTCAATCGGGATGTATTGAGCTTCGACTTTGCGGCGGCTTCCGCGGCGGCAGGCCAACGGCTGCTGGTGGCGGGCAACCTGCCTTACGGTATCACCTCGCAGATCATGCTTAAACTGGCGGCCAGTCATGCAGCGCTCGAGCGCGCCGTCCTGATGGTGCAGCGGGAGGTAGCCGACCGCATCGCTTCCCAGCCTGGCTCGCGCGACTATGGCCTGCTCTCGGTGACCGCACAACTCTACGGGCCAGTCGAAAAGCTCTTCACGCTGCCGCCGGCGTCCTTCACGCCGCCGCCCGACGTACACTCGACGGTCTTTCGCTGGCGCATTGCCCCGCGCATCGCCGAACTGGGCATCGAAGAGGTGAGCTTCCTCCGTTTCATGCGCCAGATGTTTGCGCAAAAGCGCAAGACTCTGGTCAACAACCTGCGCGCCGCCGGCTTTTCTGCCGAGGCCATTGCCGCCGCGCTGGCCCATGCCAATGTGCCTCCGCAAGCCCGTTCCGAAGCACTGCCCATCGACGCCTTTGCGGCCCTCTGGCATAGCTTGCGGGAGGGCGCTTCTACCGGCGAGTAACTTGATTTCGAGTTGCTAACTGTGATATAATACCTATCGGGAGATAGTGAACCACCCCGGCGGGACCCGCTGTGGGGTGCTGACTTATTTTAGGGAGCTTCGAACAAGTCACACATATGCTCCAGCTCTCCCTCCGTGGCTGAAGCCCATGGCCGCTTTGCTGCATGTGCGGCAGGCCTGAAGCCGTGCCCGTGCAAAACATCCACCCGAACAGAACCTTCTTTGCGCCATGGAGGAATCGTCATGACATCGGCCACCTCAGCCCCAGAAAAGCTCTATCTTCTGCAGTTATCGACCTCGTCCATCCATCTCGCCGAGGGCCGCACCATGGAAATGGTTCTCGGATGCTACCTGGTTGTCACCTCCGACGGCAGACACATCCTTATCGATACCGGAATGACTCCAAACGCGCGGCCCGCGGGATCGCCGCCCGCCGCGAACGAGAAGAACGTGCTTGAGCACCTTACCGAGTTGGGATTGCAGCCGCAGGATATTAACACCGTCGTCTGCACGCACTTCGACGTTGACCATGCCGGGTACCACGACGCCTTTCCCAATGCGGAGTTCATTGTGCAGCGCAGCCAATACGAACAGGCCCGCGGCGGCCATCCACGATTTGCAGAGGCGCGTGCGCACTGGGACCACCCGGCTTTGCGTTATCGCCTGGTCGATGGCGACACCGAACTGCTCCCCGGCCTGACCTTGATCGAAACCAGCGGCCACGCCACGGGTCATCAGTCGGTGCTGGTGCATCTCCCGAATACCGGCCCCGTGCTGCTGGCCATCGACGCGGTGCCGAAGGCCAGCCTGTTCACTGCGGATCGCCCAGCCTGGCCGTACGATGAGAATCAGGAGCAACTGCGCGCCAGCACCCGAAAACTGCTGGACGCGGCGCAAAACGCAAAGGCGTCACTCGTCGTCTTTGGGCACGATGGCCATCAGTGGCAATCGCTACGCATTGCCCCGGAGTTTTACGATTGAAGCGCGCTGCACCAACTCCGCGCTCGCCAAAGCCCTTCGCCCCCGCCCCGCATCTTTTCGGCCTGCTCACGAACAAGGCTGATGGAGAGTATGGGCCTCCCGCCCTTGGCACAAGGACTACAGCGGTTTCGATTCAGCTCTTTGCAGAAAGCTCGATGCCGAGTGGCATTCTTCTCAAGAAAATGCCCTGTTGCACGAGTTCAAAAGGTCAACGGATGAGTCGAAACCGCTCTACAACGATCGAGGATGGAGCGCCCAGCATTCGTGGCGGACTGGGCGGTTCCTTTCATCGGTAGCCCCCCGCGCGCGTCCGGACGCGCTTCAGGAACGAAAGAATGCAAACCGAGGGATCTTGATAATTACCGCAAGTTAGCCCCTTCTTGGCGGGATTCCAGGTTTGCAAATCGGCGGTTTTACAGGACGGAATGGGACTCTCAATCTTCCGTATATGCACGTCGAAGCGGGGCAGAGAGAAGGTGAGCGGACTCCGCCATGCGCCCACCTGATTCGTCTGCGTAGCTCAAGAGTAGGCCTCCATGCAACTTTTGTGATATTGGTCACTGCATCCCAGCCCAGTTACGATTCCCCTGAGTTGACTGAGTATGCCGCCGAAAGAACGAAGGCTAAGGGAGATTGCCCCGCACCTGCCGCAAGCCGCAGGCAGCGTATAGCTCCCTGATTGCAAGATGCCGAAGGCCGCGCTCGGGAGAGTGCGTTCATGAAGGTCTTAGGGATCAGCGGTCTGGAACAATCCGTGCCGTTCAAGCTGGCCTCTTGGCCGGGCTTGGAGGAGCGCGAATATCGCATTGCCCAGGGAATGGACGCCGCCGCCGCTCTGCTCGTGGACGGCAAACTGGTAGCCGCAGCGGAGGAGGAGCGCTTCAGCGGGAAGAAGCACACCGGCGATTTTCCCATCCAAGCCATTCGATTCTGCCTGGATCAAGCCGGCATCTCCATCGACGAGATCGACGAGATCGCGCACGGATTCAACTACGCTCCCTATCGCGAGCTTTACCTGAGAGACGAAGTTTCCGCCTGCCTCTACCACCAGGTTTTCTCCAGGGAAGCGCTGCTTGGCCAAATCCGCCGTGACCTTCCGCGATTTCCCGAGGACAAGGTTTTCTCCGTCGGTCATCATCTGGCGCACGCCGCCAGCGCGGCCTATACCTCGGGCTGGGACGAGTGCTTAGTAGTGGTGAACGATGCCATGGGCGAAGTGGAAAGTTTGAGTGTCTACCACTTCCGGGGCGGCGAATTCAAGAAGCTGCGGACGATCGGCGCCAACGACTCGATCGGCATTCTTTATTCGCTGGTCACCCTTCACCTGGGCTTCGATTTCAATTCGGACGAATACAAGATCATGGGCCTCGCGCCGTATGGCGATCCCACGCGTTTCCGCCCGTTCTTCGACCAACTGGTGGAGCTTCGCGACGACGGCTCGATCCGCATTCCGGCTCTGCACCTGAACCGTTCCCGCGACGAACGGGAACACTACAGCGCGACCCGAGCCTATCTTGACCAGAATCTGATCCCGCGCAGGCATCCCGCGGAGCCCGTAACTTCGGTCCACGAAGATGTGGCCGCGGCCCTTCAAGAGTGCCTGGAGAAGGTGGTCTTCCACGTCTATGGGCACTTCGCCAAGAAGACAGGTTTGCGGCGCATAGCCCTGGCTGGTGGCGTGTCCCTCAACTGCACCACCAATGGCAGGCTGGTCACTTCCGGACTCTTCGACGAAGTCTATGTCCAGCCCGTGGCCGGCGACGACGGCACGGCTCTGGGAGCCGCGCTCTATCGGACATCGCTTGCCGGGGACGTTCCCAATCGCCGCATGGCTGTCCCGCTGCTTGGTCCCCAGTACACAGAATCCGAGGTCGAAGCCGCCCTTCATCGCTTTGCCGGCAAAACGCAATGGCAGCGCTTCAACTCATTCGAGGAAGTGTGCACCTCCGCCGCCCGCCTCATCGCCGACGGACGGGTCATCGCCTGGTTCCGGGGGCGCATGGAATACGGCCCGCGCGCATTGGGCAATCGCAGCATCCTGGCCGACCCTGGCCATCCCGAAATGCGCGACCGGATCAACTCGATGGTCAAGAAGCGCGAAGCCTTTCGTCCTTTCGCGCCCGCCTGCTCGGCCGAAGAGGCCCCCCGCTGGTTCGACGTAGCGCCAGGCACGCAACTGCCCTACATGATCAGCGTGGTCGATGTGCGACCTGAAAGCCGGTCCCTGCTGCCCGCTATTACCCACGTAAACGGCTCCGCTCGGCTGCAAACTGTCTCAAATAGCGACAATCCAAATTTTCACGCGCTTCTTCGGGCCGTTGGAGTTACGACAGGGCGGCAAATGGTGCTGAACACCAGCTTCAATGTTAAAGGCCAGCCGATAGTTAACACGCCAGACGAGGCCATCGAGACCTTCCTCGGTACTGGCATCGAGTTCTTGTTCCTGGAGAACCACCTTGTTACTCGCTCAGCCTCTTGAATTGAACCAAACCGATGTGGAATACCGGCGCGATCAGACCATTGCCGCGCTGTTCGAGTCGCAGGCTGCCCAAACACCGGATGCAATTGCCGTGGCGGCAGGCCAGCTTCAATTGAGCTACCGCGACATCGATGAGCGCTCCAATCGCCTGGCCTGGCGCTTGCAAAGCCTGGGCGTGGGACCGGATACGCTGGTCGGCGTAGCCATGGGCCGCTCCGAGATGCTCGCCATCAGCCTGCTGGCCATTCTGAAGGCCGGAGGGGCGTATGTTCCCCTGGATCCCAGCTTTCCCAAAGAGCGCCTTTCCTGGGTGATCGAAGACTCGGCGATGCCGGCGATCCTGACCACTTCGGATTTGCGCGCGCGTCTTCCGCTGAGCGCCAGCCATGTGATCGAATTGGACTCCCAGGCCCCCGAGCTTGCGCTCGAAAGCTCCCGCGCCGTCCTCTCCCCGGCAACCAGCCGGAACCTGGCCTATGTGATGTACACCTCCGGCTCGACCGGCAAGCCTAAGGGCGTGATGGTCGAGAATCGCAACGTGGTCAACTTCTTTGTGGGCATGGACCGCGCCATCGGATCGGAACCCGGCGTGTGGCTGGCGGTCACCAGCATCTCGTTCGACATCTCGGTGCTGGAGCTGCTGTGGACCTTGACCCGCGGTTTCAAGGTGGTGATTCACGGCGACCAGGGAACCGGCGTCCTGGCCGACGAGATTGTTCGCCACGATGTAACCCACCTGCAAATGACGCCCTCGCTGGCGCGCATGCTGACGTTGGATTTGCGCGCCTATGCCGCCCTGGGACGGCTGAAACAGTTGCTCCTGGGTGGCGAAGCCGTGCCCGCTTCCCTGATCCGCCAGGTGCGCCGCGTGTTTGCCGGCCAGATCTTCAACATGTACGGGCCCACGGAGACCACCATCTGGTCGACGACACACGCCGTGGAAGAAGTCGACATCACGATTCCCATTGGCCGTCCCATCGCCAATACGCAGGTGTACTTCCTCGACGCAAAGCTGAACCCTGTGGAAGAGGGCGAAATCGGAGAGCTTTTCATTGGCGGAGACGGCGTGGCGCGGGGTTATTGGAAGCGTCCCGATCTGACCGAGGCGCGCTTCCTGACGATTCCTTCGATCTCCGCAAGCCGCCTTTACCGAACCGGCGACCTGGTGCGCTGCTCGCCCGATGGAAACATCGAGTTCCTGGGACGCGTCGACTACCAAGTCAAGATTCGCGGCCACCGCATCGAGCCCGGCGAAATCGAAGCTCTGCTGGAGCAATGTCCCGGCGTGCGCCAGGCCGTGGTGGTGGTGCGCGAAGACAAAGCCGACGACAAGCGCCTGGTTGCCTATCTGGTAGCCGACGCCACCGTTCCGGAGCCGGAAACCATATTGCGCGCGGCTCTGGCGGCGAAACTGCCCGACTACATGGTCCCCTCGGCCTTCGCGTTCCTGAGCGAACTGCCACTCACCGACAATGGGAAAGTCGATCGCAAGGCTCTGCTTCGGATTCCCCCGCCGTGCCCGACGATGAACCCCGCGGCGAATGCGCCGGGGAACGAGATGGAACGCATGGTTGCCGCGGCCTGGCAAGATGCACTGGGCGTGGCAAGCGTCGGGCTCGACGAAAACTTCTTCGATCTCGGAGCACACTCCCTGACCGTTGCCGAGGTCCAGGCAAAGCTGCAAGAGGAACTGGGACGCGAAATACCCATCGTGGACCTGTTTCAGTTCTCTACCGTGAGGTCGCTGGCCATGCACCTTCCAGGAACCAAAGCGAGCGCCCCGGTTTCAGACCGGGCGTTACGCCGGCGACGGGCCAGACAGAGTTGAGGGGTGAGAAGATGAACCCCACCGCAATCGCGATTGTCGGCATGGCTGGCCGCCTCCCCGGCGCCCACAACGTGCGCGAGTTCTGGCGCAATCTGCACGACGGCGTCGAGTCGATCCGCGATCTTTCCGATGCCGAACTGATGGCCGCGGGCGTCGCGCCGGAAGAGCTGGCCAGCCCCGACTATGTCAAGAGGGCTTCGGTCCTCAACGATCTTCCGATGTTCGACGCATCCTTCTTCGGCCTGAGCCCAAGAGACGCGTCGATCATGGATCCGCAGCACCGGCACTTTCTGGAATGCGCTTGGGAAGCGCTGGAAGACGCGGGCCACATCCCCAACGGCTTTGAAGGGTCCATCGGAGTTTTTGCCGGTTCCGGCATGAACTCATATCTGATTCACAACCTCCTTGCCAATCGCCGGCTGGTCGAGTCCACCGGGCTGTTCCAGTTAAAGCAGACGGGCAACGACAAGGATGTTCTGACTACCCGGGTCTCCTACCAGTTTGACCTGTGCGGGCCGAGCATCAACGTACAAACCGCCTGCTCCACTTCGCTGGTTGCCGTTCATCTGGCTTGTCAGAGCCTGCTCAACCACGAGTGCGACATGGCCTTGGCGGGCGGAGTCACGATCGAAATCCCGCATGGCCGTGGATATGTCTACCGCGAAGGCGAGATTCTCTCCCGCGACGGGCGCTGCCGGGCATTCGACGCCGGGTCGAGCGGAACCGTATTTGGAAGCGGCCTGGGCATCGTCGTGCTGCGCCGCCTGGAAGATGCGCTGGCCGACCGCGACAGCATCCGCGCCGTCGTTCTCGGCTCCGCCATCAACAACGACGGCGCCCGCAAGGTGGGCTACCTGGCGCCCAGCGTCGACGGCCAGGCCGAAGTCATTGCCGAGGCGCTGGACTTTGCCGGCGTCAGCGCCGCCGACATCTCCTACGTGGAGACGCACGGAACCGGAACCGTAGTCGGGGATCCCATCGAAGTTCGCGCTCTCACCCAGGCATTCCGCAAGTCCACGGCTCGCAACGGATACTGCCGCATCGGCTCGCTCAAGCCCAGCATCGGTCACCTCGATGCCGCTGCCGGCGTGGCCGGGCTCATGAAAACCGTGCTCGCGTTGCAACACAGAGAGATTCCCGCAAGTCTGCATTTCCAGACGCCGAATCCTCATATTGAGTTCAAAAACAGCCCGTTCTTGGTCAACAGCCAGCTCACCCCTTGGCCAGAGACCGCCTCGCCACGGCGCGCAGGGATCACATCGCTGGGGATTGGCGGCACCAACGTGCATGTAGTGCTGGAAGAGGCGCCGCCAATCACACCGCCGCCGGAGACCAGCCCCTACCAGCTGTTGACGATTTCCGCCAAAACCGAAGAGGCTTGCGAGCGCGGCTTTGCCAATCTGGCCGCTCACCTTCACGAGCATCCCGAAGTCAGGCTGGCCGACGCCGCCTTTACCTGCCAGCTTGGCAGGCAAGCCTTCCCGTACCGCCGCGCTCATGTTGTCGAAAACACCCGCGAAGCGGTGCTGGCGCTGGCGCAGCAGAGCCCGAGACAGTTCGCCTCCGGCCTGGCGCCGAAAACCGCGCCCTCGGTGGCCTTCATGTTCTCCGGGCAAGGCGCCCAGTATGTCGAGATGGGGCGCGAGATCTACCAGCACGAGCCGGTCTTCCGCGAGACGCTCGATTTTTGCGCGCGGCAGCTTCGTCAGCCGCTCGGCATCGATCTGCTCCAGGCGCTGTACCCGCTTGAAGCAGAGAAAGAAGCCGCGGCCGAGAAACTGAACCAGACCTGGCTCACGCAGCCCGCGCTTTTCGCCATCGAATACTCACTGGCAACGTGGTGGATGTCGCTGGGCGTTGAGCCCGCGGCCATGGTGGGCCACAGCATCGGCGAGTACGTGGCCGCCTGCCTGGCAGGCGTCTTCACGCTGGAGGAAGCGCTGGCCGTCACCGGCTTCCGCGGACAGCTTATGTACAGCCAGCCGTCCGGATCGATGCTCGCGGTTCCGCTCGCTCCCGGCGAAGTGCAACTCAGCGGCTCTCTCTCGCTGGCCGCAGTCAACAATCCCCGCCAATGCGTGGTCTCCGGTCCGCACGATGAGATCGCAGCATTGGAGAATGCGCTGCAACGGCGCGCAGTGGATTGCCGCCGCCTGCACACCTCGCATGCGTTTCACTCCGCGATGATGGATCCCATTCTTGCCGCATTCGAAGAGCGGCTGCGGAGCATCGCATTGCGGCCTCCGCAAATTCCCTTCCTCTCAAACGTGAGCGGAACCTGGATCGAAGCCGAGGAGGCAATGAGTCCGGCCTATTGGGCGCGCCATCTCCGCCAGACGGTTCGTTTCTCCGATTGCCTTGCCACGCTGGCCACCGATCCAAACCGCATTCTGCTCGAAGTTGGGCCGGGAAATACCCTGGCCGCGCTGGCCCGGCAACAGACTGGTCGCGCCACAACGGTATTTCAGTCCCTGCCCCACCCGCGCGAGAGCGATCCCAGCCTTCGTTTTGCACTTCACACTCTGGGTCAGATTTGGGTTGCGGGTGTATCCATCGACTGGAAGCAACTGCAGGCGGCCGGCTCCGCGCGGCGGGTCTCGCTGCCGACCTATCCCTGGGAACATCGCAAATTCTGGATCGAGCCGGATGCGGTCCATGCTGCGCCTGCACTTCCGCCCGCTCCAGCGCCGGCCACGAAGGACGAGACCGATAACTGGCTCTATCGGCGCGGCTGGCGGCCTGCGCCGGCAGCCGCTGGCTCCGCTGGCACGGCCGATTCCTGGATGGTCTTCAACGACTCGCTCGGCTTGGGAGACCGGATTGCGAAGACGCTGCGGGCAAGCGGAGCAAAGGTAACTCTGGTGGCCGCGGGCTCGCACTATCAACGCTCGAAGAATGGTGAATACACCGTCCGCCCTAGCGTTCGCGAGGATTACGATGCCCTGGTCGCGAACGTATTCAAGAGCGGGTCTTCGCCCAGGAAGATTCTTCACCTTTGGTCGGTGACGCAACAGAAGGCCGAAACGCAACTCGATACGACGCTGGAGCGCAGCTTCTATAGCCCGCTCTATCTGGCCCAGGCGCTCGCCGGCCAGGACATTGCGAATGTGGACATCGCCCTGGTCTCCAACCGCATGCAGCAGGTGTTGGACGAGCCGGTCCGCGATCCTGCCCACGCCGTGCTGCTGGGTCCCGCGAGAGTGATCCCGAAGGAACTTCCCGGAATCACCTGCCGCAGCATCGATGTGGACCTGGAAAACGGCGAAGCCAAAGAATGTGCGCCCCAGATTCTTGCCGAGATGGCCACGGTTCCAGACAGTTCCGCTGTTGCGTTTCGCGGGGCCGAGCGTTACGTTGAGACGCTGGATCGCATCGCTCTCACCGATGCTCCGTTGCGCAACCGCTTGAAGCGCGGAGGTGTGTACCTGATTACAGGCGGCCTGGGCGGCCTTGGACTGGTTGTGGCCGAGCACCTGGCGCGCGAATTCGGCGCGCGGCTGATCCTGGTGAGCCGGTCTGCGCCGCCACCTCAGGAGCAATGGGAAGCGGCGCTCCAAGATGCGAAGACAACGGAAGCCGGCAAGGAAAAGATTCGCAAGCTGCTTGAGATTCGATCTTGCGCCGCGGGGCTGCTGGTTGCACAGGGCGACGTTACCAATCTCGATGCGGTGCGCACCATCGTTGCCAAAGGCCGAAAGCTCTACGGAAAAATCGATGGCGTCATTCACGCCGCAGGCGTTCTCGAGGACGCTCCCTTGATGCTCAAGACCGCGCCTGGCGCCAGCCGGGTCCTCGACCCCAAGGTGCGTGGAACGCTGGTTTTGGAAGAGGCTTTCCGCGGCACGCCGCTCAGTTGCTTCGTTCTCTTCTCGTCGATCAGTTCCCTCTTTCCGCCCGCGGGACAAGTGGATTATGCCGCCGCCAACGCCTTCCTCGATGCCTTTGCTCTAAGCCGCGGAGAACCGGTGATTGCCATCGACTGGGGCGCCTGGCGCGAGGTTGGCATGAGCGCGCGTGCCGCCTCTTCGCATCCGCTGCTGGAACAGCGCCTGGTGAACACACCGCGGGAGAAGGTCTACTCCAGCAAGTTCTCTCAACAAAGCCATTGGCTGGTATCGGAACACCGGATGAAGGCGAGCAGGGGGCTGTTGCCCGGAACCGGCTATCTTGAAATGGCTGCCGCTGCTTTTTCCCAGGGTCCTGCCCGCGGCGCGGTCGAATTCGAGAATGTTTACTTTCTTGCACCGATGGTCTTCGATCGCTCCGAATCGAGAGAACTGCGCATCCAACTCCGGCGCGAACAGGCAGAGGGCGAGGCGAAACGAGCATACCGCTTCTCGGTCATCGCTCAGGCTGGCGAGTGGGGTGAGTATTCCACCGGCAGTGTCGGACCTTGCGCGGCGAAACCCTCTTCATCGGCGGATCGAACGGCTATCCTGGCGCGCTGCCAGCGCCGCGAGATCGTCTTTGACGAGCAGAATAGAACCCGGCAGGAGGCTTACTTCGATTTCGGCCCCCGTTGGCGCTGCCTCAAACAGCTGCACCTCGGCAACCGGGAAGCTCTGGCCGAGCTTGAATTGAACGAGCGCTTTGCCGGAGAATGTTCCACCATGCGCATGCATCCCGCCCTGCTGGATATGGCGACGGGCAGTGCACTCTACCTGATCGACGGCTACGAGTCCTCCACCGGCCTGTACTTTCCGGTGTCGTACAAGAAGGCGCGTTTCTACGGACCGCTTCCTGCAAAGTTGTTCAGCCACATTCGCTCCCGGAACGACAATCCGTTGCGCGGCGGAGTGCAGAGCTTCGATATCACGATATTCGACGAACAGGCGCGGGTTCTGGCGGAGATTGAAGGATTTGCCATGCGCCGCATGGACGACCCCGCGACTGCGCTGGATGAAAAGGACTCGAATCGCCCGGCCGCCCTCTCCGCAAATGCAATGGCGTCGAACGATATCGAGCACACTGGGATCATGCCGCTGGACGGCGCTCGGGCCTTCGCGCGGATTCTCCTCGCCCAGACTCCTGCCTCGGTGGTGGCCACCGCTCAGACGCCAGAGGAATTGAATCCGCAAAGCCCCTTGGCTCCGCAACCGCCAGCCCGTGAAGCCAAGCCAACTGAAGAACTGGAAAGCGTCATCGCCGGTTGGTGGCGGGAATTGCTGGGAGTGGAAGGCATAGGAGCCGACGACGACTTCTTCAGTTTGGGCGGGCACTCCCTGATCGGCGTGCGCCTCTTTGCCAAGATCAAGAAGGCCTATCAGGTTGACCTTGAACTCGCAGTTCTCTTTGAGGCGCGCACGGTTCGCCAACTCGCGGATGCCATCCGCAAATCACAGAAGCCAGGGGCCGCTCCACCCAAAACCTGGCCCACCCTGGTGCCAATTCAGCCTCATGGTTCGAGGGTTCCCCTCTTTTGCGTTCATGCCATTGGAGGAGACGTGCTCTTTTACGAGCAACTGGCGAGAGCCTTAGGTACGGACCAGCCTTTCTACGCCTTTCAATCTCCGTTTGTCACTCAGGAGATTACAGAGACGACCCTTGGAGAGCTTGCGGCAACTTATGTGCGCGACTTGCAGGCTTTTCTTCCTGACGGTCCCTATCTGTTAGGCGGCGCGTCCTTCGGTGGGCTTGTCGCATTTGAGATGGCGCGGCAACTCACCGCGCAAGGCAGGAAGCCCGAGTCGCTTGTTCTATTCGACACGGCTGTTCCTGGGAACGAACGGCGGCTATCAACCATGGGCAAAGTAGCCCGGATGTGGCAACGGTTCAGCAACGAAGGCGCGCGGTACCTGGTGCAGAAAGCAGGAGAGAAGAGTCACTACTGGCGAACCATGATCCATCGCCGCTTTCAATCGCTAGGGTCCCTCTGCTATCGGCTGGTGGGCCTCGATCTGCCTCCCAGTCTTCACTATTTCCAGGTCGAGGAAGCTCACTGGCGGGCGTTGGAACGCTACACCTTCAAACTGTTTCCGGGCAAGATCACGCTGATGCGTGCAGTGGACCGCGGCCCCGAAGCTCTTGGCAAGCTGGAAGATCCGGCTCTTGGCTGGATGCAATTGGCGGAGGGCGGCGTGGATATTCACGACGTTCCGACGGCGCATATGTCCATGCTCTTTGAGCCTTTTGTCCAGACGTTTGCCGACTCGCTCAACGCGATCTTGCCGGCCAAAGCCGGCGAGCTTCTCCCGGAGCGGCGCATTCAAGGATGAAAGCATACTTGCGGAATCCGAGGAAACCACTCGGCCACCCCGGCAGGCAGCAGAGTGGGCGATGCCAGCAGAGGCCGCGACTCCCACACTTGTACATCGGAACCGGCAGCCCGCTCCAACATCAGCGCGATGCGGTGCCCGGCATGTTCCAGCAAGCCAAAGCGCCAGCGCTCAGCCTTGTCTTCCAGGCTCGGGTCCAGTTCCAGACGGATTCCCTCCGCATCCCCAAACAGAAAAGAGAACTTTTGGAGCGGCAAAGACAATCCCATGCCTCGCGCCTTGATGTAGGACTCCTTCAGCGTCCACAACGATAATCCGCGATCCAGCTTTCCGACACCGTTCAGAGCATCCAGTTGGGCCAGCTCCCGCGCTGAAAACACGTTAGGCGCAAGCTCGGCAATTTGCTCCTTGTGGTCGTAGGGCTCCACGTCCACGCCAACCGCGGAGCCTTCGGCAATCAAACAGACAACCAGGTTGTGCGCGTTGGCCAGATTGAATTCCAGGCCGCATGCAGGGTCGGTGGAAGGCTTGCCGAATTCGTTGCAAGAAAAGCGCCAAGCCTGCGGAGGAATCGCGCGGTAGTGAGACAGCGCGGCCCGCACAAGGGCGCGGGTAGCGAGGTATTCGCGGCGGTCCCGTTCAAACCGGAATGCCTGCCAGCGAGCCCGCTCATCTCCCGTGAGCAGAGCCGCGCAGGCCACGGCGACCTCATCCTTCAGCAGATCGTCGGGATAGGCGAACCAGAGGTCCAATGGTCTTCTTCTTCCAATGCTTGCGTCCATCATTCAACCGGGCCTCATCTCGCCTGTATCAGAAGAACATAGCACTCCCGGCGACAAGGCCGCGTGCGCTCAAACCTCAATCGGGATCGCTCGGCGTAGCGGCTTGCGCCTGGGAGGCTCTCCGTTCGCGAAAGAAACTGCGCAATAACTCCGACGAATCTTCGGCATGAATTCCCTGCTCCACCAGCATCTGGTGATTGAGCCGCGGATGGTTCAACACCGCCAGCACCGATCCCGCCGCGCCCGCCTTGGGATCGGCCGCGGCAAAGACCAGCCGGTCGAGCCTTGCATGGATCATCGCCCCGGCGCACATCGCGCAGGGCTCCAGCGTGACATACAGTGTGCAGCCCAGCAGCCGGTAATTGCCCAGCGCCATAGCCGCCGCGCGCAACGCAACGATCTCGGCGTGCGCCGTCGGGTCGAGATCGCGCAACACACGATTCTGCCCGCGCGATACAATCGCTCCGTCGCGGACCACGACCGCGCCAATCGGCACTTCGTCGGCCTCCGCGGCCAGGCGGGCTTCGGCGAGAGCGGCTTGCATGGCTTCCAAATCGTCGATCATGGCTTCAATGGTAGCGCCGCCGGCTGCTGTTGGGTCATGCAGTGCAGAGTGCCCAGGCCCCAGACGAGATCGACAGCATGAACGCCAATGACTTCGCGTCCTGGGAACACCTCTGCCAATGTATTCAGCGCCACGCGGTCGTGGGGATCGTTGAAGGTAGGTACCAGAACTGCGCCATTCGCAATATAGAAGTTGGCATAACTCGCCGGCAGCCTCTGCCCGCGGAAGACAACCGGCCTCGGCAGAGGCAATTCGACCAGCGTGAACTGCTTGCCGTCCAGGGTGCGCGCCGCCTTCAGGCGCTCGAGATTCTCGGCCAGCGGCTCATGATTTGCGTCGTTCGTGTTCGGCTCGACGGCGGTAACTATCGTCGCGGGCCCAACAAAGCGGGAGATGTCGTCCACGTGGCCATGAGTGTCGTCTCCGGCCACGCCGCGGTCGAGCCAGATCACGCGATCGATGCCGAGGTAGTCCGAAAAAGCCTGCTCCAACTGCTCGCGGCTCACGCCGGGATTGCGCTGCTGCACCTCGCTCAGCAGACACTCCTCGGTGGTCAACAGAATCCCCGCGCCGTTGGTGTCGATGGAGCCGCCTTCCAGCACGAGGCGCTGCGAGGGGCCATCCACCCGCCGAATCCCAGGCTCCCACGCCGGCAGGCCGAGCAGCTTGGCCACGTGGCCGGGCACCTGGTCGTCGAGATGCCAGTCGTCGTACTTGGCCCAGGCATTGAACCGCCAGTTGGTGATGGCAACTTGGCCCTTGGCGTTGCGCACAAAGATCGGCCCCGAGTCGCGCGTCCAAACTCGGTCGGTGGGCCAGATGTGAAAACGCACGTTCTCTAAACTCGCACCAGTCCGCTCGACGATTCCACTGGCGCGTTGCTCGGACTTGGCATCGTCCACTAGGATGTGCACCAGTTCCCGCGCGGAGAGCAGGCGCACGATCTCCGCATAGACCCACGGGATGGTCTGAAACTTGCCCGGCCAATCCGCGGGATTGTGCGGCCATGCAAGCCAGGTAGCCTCGTGCCGCTCCCATTCGGCGGGCATGCGGTAACCCAGTTCTCGCGGCGTGTTTGCAGGCGTCAAATGAACGGCCATCTTTATTTGGGATCTCCGTCCCGCGGCCAAGTATTCACCGGATGGAGGAACCGCTTGGTAATTGGCGCGTAAGCATCGATGCGGCGATCGCGCAAGAACGGCCAGTTGCGGCGCGTATCCTCAATCAGCCCCAGGTCGATCTCGCCAATCAGGATTTCTTCCTTGTCGTGCGAGGCTTTCGCGATGACGCGGCCAAAGGGATCGGCCAGGAAGCTGCCGCCCCAGAACTCGAGGCCCGGCCCTTCGGCGCGATTGCCCGCCACATCGCCGTGCTCGACTCCCACGCGGTTCACGCCGGCCACATAGACGCCGTTGGCGATGGCGTGGGCGCGCTGGATGGTTTGCCAGGCATCGTACTGCGCCGCGCCAAACTCTTCCTTCTCGGCCGGATGCCAGCCAATGGCGGTGGGATAGAAAAGGACCTCCGCTCCCTGAAGGGCTGTAAGCCGTGCCCCTTCGGGGAACCACTGATCCCAGCAGACCAGCGTGCCCACGCGGCCATACGCAGTGTCCACGGCTTGAAAGCCCAGATCGCCGGGCGTGAAGTAATACTTCTCGTAGTAGAGCGGATCGTCGGGAATGTGCATCTTGCGATAGACGCCCGCAATGTCGCCATCGGCATTCAGCGTGACGGCGGTGTTGTGATAAAGCCCCGGCGCGCGGCGCTCAAACAGCGAAGCGACGATGGCCACGCCCGCCTCGCGAGCCACCTCGGCCAGCCGCGTTGTGGACGGGCCGGGGATCTCCTCGGCAAGGTCAAAGAGCGCAGGCTCCTCGCGCTGGCAGAAATACTGCGCGCGAAAAAGCTCCGGCAGGCAGACGATATTTGCGCCCTGCCGCGCGGCCTTGCGGATATGCTCGACAGCCGAAGCGAAGTTGGCCTCCGAATCGGCGCCCATGCGCATCTGCACGAGTCCCACTTTGTACTTGCGTGTATTTCCCATAGTGCGCCGAAAAACCTCCGCGGCATTCTTTGCAAACGATGCAGCAAGGCCAACCCCGCTCGAGCGGAATTGGCCTCAATAGCCTGCCGCGTGCAACGCCTACTCCTCCAGAATCAGCACCGCTGCCGCGATCGTGGTGGTCCAAAGCCCGCGCTTGTCGCCTACGGCCGATTGCGTCACGTTGCTGGTGCGGACAATCTTGTTGGAGATGCGGTAGATCTCCTTTTTTTCGTCCCAGCTCTTATCCGGATCGAAGTCCACATCGAGCGTAGTGGCCAGCATCTCGGCGGCCAGTTCCTCGGCGTACTCGCCGGCCTGATCCTCGGTCTCGCCAAAGCTGTGGTGCTCGCTCAGGTAGCCATAGGTGTTGCGGTCGGCGGGAATGGCTACGCCAATGCTCGAAACCAGCAGCCGGTGCGCCTCGCGGGTGGAATTCTCCGCGATCACGGCAAACACCACCTCGCCGGGGCTCAGATATTTAAGCCCTTCCTTGCGCGTGAGCACCTTGCACTGTGGTGGAAAGATGGACGAAACACGCACCAGATTCTGCGCAGCGATTCCCGCATCCCGAAGGGCCAGCTCGAAGGAGGTCAAGCGCTCCTTGTGTTTGCCTACGCCCTTGGTGAAGAAAATCCTCTTCGGGACCATGCTTTTTCCCAATTTCTATGTGTCCTCCGTGGTTTGAAAATACCGGTATTTATTGAACGTTCCCGCATGAGTTTATCGTATCCAGGCGGTCCGAAACAGAATCGCCCGCGATTTCATCGCACGTTCACCGGGACTCCAGTCCCGGCACCCCCACGCCGATCCTCCAATTGGCTTCTGCATGGCCCCCTGCACGGCGATCGTTCGTGAACTGCAGAACGAGCTGTCTGCGGCTCAACTCGTGTATCGCGAGCAGGATGCGGGAATTGTATCGTACTGGATTCAGCATCCGCGAAGCCGGGGATTGTGATTCCCAGCGCGTTCTTGCCGCCGGCAGAGTCCCCCGGCGCGGCGCATGGAAGGAGATCCCAGCCGAATTTCTTCTTTGGCATTCAAAAACCGTGCCCCTTGCTCTACAATCCCGTTTGTCTCACTTTCTTTGAGACTTCGTATCCCCACTTGGGATGATTCGAGGCATCCCAAAAAGACGGCGGGGGATCGTCCGTTCAAGAACGAACGATATGCCCGGTGCGCGTGGGAAACTGCGCCTCGGCCTCGTTTGCCGGTCAACCGGTATCGCCCCCTAAATCCACGCTTCCGCATTCGCTTGCCGCTCTTTGGGGCGGGTCGGACGTACGCTTTGACAAGGATGCGCTTCAAGCGCTTGCGCAACTCACTCTTCGCTTTCGTCCCGCACGACAAGGTTGGATCCTTCTGTCCGTCGTGATTCCAATTTGTCAACCGCTTGCCGGAACCGCATTTGCCGGTTCCAGAAAGGAAGAAACCGTATGGAACCGTTCATCGGGCAGATACTCATGGTCGGCTTCAACTTCGCGCCGCAGGGTTGGGCGCTCTGCAATGGACAACTGCTTCCAATCCAACAGTACGCCGCGCTTTTCTCCTTGTTGGGGACTGCCTATGGAGGCGATGGCATTCACACTTTCGGCCTGCCCAATCTCCAGGGGCGCGTCGCAATCCATCAGGGTCAAGGTCCCGGCCTGAGTCCGCATCAGATGGGACAAATGGGCGGAGCAGAGAACATCACGTTGATGAACCAGAACATGCCGATGCATACTCACCTGGCAAACTGCAACAGCGGACCGGGGACGAGCACTGCTCCCAATGGGAACGTATGGGCGGAATGCGGCAAGCCTCCCGCCGCTTCGGCTGCCTACGCTCCGGCTGCCAACGCGCAGATGGCGCCCACGGCAATCGGAATGGCAGGCGGTAACGTGCCCGTCGCGATCCTGCCCCCCTACCTTTGTGTGAACTTTATCATCGCCACAGTCGGAATTTTCCCAACGCGCGACTGAGGGAATCGCAACGCGATCCGTCAACACGCAAATGCTTCCGGCAGGGGAGGTTGCCTGCCGGAAGCAGTCCCCAATTCCTGTCGTGGCGCTGGCGGGCAACCTGAGCCCGCTCAACTCCATCTGCGCAGTCACTTCGGCATCCTCACTTCGAGAGCAACACCTTCAGGGACGCCAAGGGCAAATTGCCGTGCTTTTTACGCTTCCAGGGCTCGCTTCCGGCTTCCGCAACTCAGAGGACAAGCAGAGGGTTGACCCAGCGCAGCCCTGGGAAGCGGGCAAAATCGCGGTCGGTCGTATAAAGCACCCCGCCGTATTCGAGGGTCAGTGCCGCCAGTTGCGCATTGGTAGCCATCGGCCCCCTCGCCTGTCCGTCTAGAAGCATTCTGCGCAGCAAGCCCCAATGGCGCTCTTCCGGCGACAAAACACGAACTTTAGGCAGATTCATCCATTGCTCGACCAGAGCCAGCGCGCTCTCCATCGGCACCTGGTTGCCGGAAATGCGCGTATCCGTGGAGATGCGCAGAAAGCCATGAATCGTCTGCCAAGGCAAACCGATCAGTTCCGGGCCGGAGATCGCCGATTGCCACCAAAGCCGCGCCTGCTCATGTGGGATGGCTCTACCGTCATAGGCGTAGAGAAGCAGGTTGACATCGAGAACGATCATCTGTGGCCGGGTCCTTCCAACTCCTCCAGCAGCGCCTCGATATGGTCGTAATTCTGCCCTGGACGCACGCCCATAAAAAGAGGCGTCACCACGAAAGGCTTGGGCGCAACGGTCTTTCTTGCCATCAGCCCCTCGCGCAGCAGCCCATTCACCGTCCCCTTGAAGGAGTGCCCAGACCGCCGCACTTCCTGCTCTATCAGCACGGCAATGTCGTCGTCGATGGTCAAAGTGGTTCGCACATCATGATGGTAGATGAAAAGGCATCATGATGTCAAATGCCCTGGCTGCCCGGAAGAAGATGATTTCGGTTCTGCGGTGAAACGCCGAATGCTCACAACTGGTCGGTTTTCGAGGTTTGACGGAGGGCCACAAAGGCCTGTCGGCAGCCCTCGCCCGAGCCGATCTCTCTCTGCACCGCAAGGAGCCGGCACTGCTGAGGCCGCAAGATCCCAAAGGCGTTTGGAATCCGAAATTCGGAGCGATTTGGCTGATCGTTCGTCGGGAATTCGCCTGCAATCCTTCATCGATGAGAATTCAGGGGCTTGTTCAGGGGGTTCCTGAAACGCTACCATGAATAGACGACCTGGAAAGAGCCCTATGACGCAATTAGAGATTGAGCAGTCTAAGTGTACCCAAGACCTTATCGACCTGGAAGACAGATTTGGAGCACACAACTACCAGCCGCTCGATGTGGTGATCGAACGCGCCGAGGGCGTGTGGGTTTACGACGTTGAGGGAAAGCGTTACCTCGATTGTCTGGCCGCATACTCTGCGGTAAACCAGGGGCACTGCCACCCCAGGATTCTCCGCGCCCTTCAAGAGCAGGCCAGCAAAGTCACCTTGACCTCGCGTGCCTTTCGCAACGAGCAGCTGCCCCTGTTCTGCAAGGAACTCCACGACCTGACCGGTTTCGAGATGGTGCTGCCGATGAATTCCGGCGCCGAAGCGGTCGAAACCGCACTTAAAGCCGCGCGCAAATGGGGCTACAAGGTCAAAGGCATTGCGCACGATCAGGCAGAGATCGTTGTCTGCGCCGGCAACTTTCATGGGCGCACGGTCACCGTGGTGAGCCTTTCCAGCAGCGAGCAGTATCGCGATGGCTTCGGCCCCCTCACGCCGGGCTTCAAGATCGTTCCCTACGGCGACATTCAGGCCCTGCGCGACGCCATCACCCCGAACACCTGTGCGTTTCTTGTAGAGCCGATTCAGGGCGAGGCCGGGATTGTGATTCCGCCCGCGGGCTATCTGAGCGAGGCGGCGGAGATCTGCAAACAGAACAATGCGCTTCTCGTGCTCGACGAAATCCAGTCCGGTCTGGGGCGCACGGGCAAACTCTTCGCGTACATGCATGAAGGGATCGTGCCGGATGTATTGATCGTGGGTAAAGCCCTGGCCGGCGGCTTCTATCCGGTTTCGGCGGTCCTCGCGTCGGCCGAGGTATTGGGTGTCTTCCAGCCCGGTGACCACGGCAGTACCTTCGGTGGAAATCCGCTGGGCTGTGCCGTGGCAAGAACCGCTTTGCGCGTGCTGATCGAAGAGAAGATGGTTGAACGGTCGGCAGAACTGGGAGCCTACTTCCTCGCCCGGCTTCAGGCGCTTCGCAGCCCGGCCATCAAGGAAGTGCGCGGTCGCGGCATGTGGATCGGCATCGAACTCACAGGCATGGCTCGCCCCTATTGCGAAGCTCTCATGGAAGAAGGCATTCTGTGCAAGGAGACGCATGACCGCGTGATTCGCATTGCGCCTCCGCTGATTATTACCCGCGAAGAGATCGACTGGGCCATGGAGCGCATCGCGAAGGTCCTGGAAAAGTAAGGAAAGAGCTGCTTGCGGCTCCGCCCAGGGCTTCTGTTGCTAGCGTCCCGAGTCCATAGTTCGCTAAACAATTGCACTGTCATTCTGAGCGAACGGGGCCCCGAACGGTTCTCAGTTCGGGGGTGGTGAGCGAAGAATCTGCTTTTCTACCGCCTGATTTTCTGATACGAATTCCTGACTCAGGACGCTAGCGTGCGCAAAAACAAGGGAACCGCACTCCCGTTGGGACGGCTTTCAGTCACGAATCGCCCATCGCCGATCCTCCCCTGGCGCAAACAGACCAACGCGCGCAACGAGTCATTACCTAGCTGTTACAGGATTCCGGTCGAATCTGGACACGCCCCCTTGCGTGCACACCGCCGCGATCTGCCACACGCCTTTGGCACTCCCAACCCTGGCCCCACGCTTCCTCCGCCATTGCCACCCCCGATTTGCGGGTGGTAGCCTCTTGCTTAAGTTTGCTTACCGAAAGGGATTCCCCCAAAAACCATGCAAAGCACCTACAACGGCCTGGCGCTTCCCCAGGACGGTCAGCCCATCGGTTACGAAAACGGGCAGTTTGAAGTGCCCGACCACCCCATTGTCCCCTTTATCGAGGGGGACGGCACCGGCCGCGACATCTGGAAGGCCTCGCAGCGGGTCTTCGACGCGGCGGTCGAAAAGGCCTACGGCGGCAAGCGCGCCATCCGCTGGTTTGAGATCTTCGCCGGCGAAAAGGCTTTTCGACAGTTCGGCACCTGGTTGCCCGACGACTCGGTGGCCGCGGCCCGCGATCTGCGCGTCTCCATCAAGGGGCCGCTGACCACGCCGGTCGGCGGCGGCATCCGCTCGCTCAATGTGGCCCTGCGCCAGTTGCTGGACCTCTACGCCTGCGTACGGCCGGTCAAATACTACCAGGGCGTTCCCAGCCCGGTGAAGCACCCCGAGAAGCTGGACATCGTCATTTACCGCGAAAACACCGAGGATGTGTATGCGGGTATCGAGTTCAAAGAGGGTTCGGCGGACGCCGCCCGCTTGATCGACTTCCTCAACAACGACCTCTTGTCCAAGACCAAGAAGAAGGTGCGGGAGGATTCCGGCGTGGGCATCAAGCCCATCTCCATCTTGGGCACCAAGCGCCTGGTGCGTTACGCCCTCCGCGCCGCCATCGAAACGGGGCGCAAGACCGTCACCCTGGTACACAAGGGCAACATCCAGAAATTCACCGAGGGCGCTTTCCGCGAGTGGGGCTACGAGGTTGCGGTCCAGGAGTTCCGCGATCGCATCGTCACCGAGCGCGAGAGCTGGATTCTGGGCAACGCCGAGGCCCATCCCGGCCTGACCGCCGCGGAAAATGCCGCGCTGATTGAGCCCGGCCTGGATATGGCCAATCAGGCCTACCAGGATGCCGTGGTTGCCGAAGTGCAGGCGGTTTTGGACACCATCGGCCAGAGCCACGGCAACGGCGCATGGAAGTCGAAGATTCTGGTCAACGACCGCATTGCCGACTCGATTTTCCAGCAGATTATCCTGCGGCCGGAGGACTACAGCATCCTGGCCACAACCAATTTGAATGGCGACTACATCTCCGACGCGGCCGCGGCGCAGGTAGGGGGCCTGGGCATCGCGCCCGGCGCCAACATCGGCGACGGCTACGCGGTCTTCGAAGCCACCCACGGCACCGCTCCCAAGTACGCCGACAAGGACACGATCAATCCCGGCTCGGTGATTCTGTCGGGCGTCATGCTGCTGGAATTTATTGGATGGAAAGAAGCGGCCAGCCTGATTGAAGCATCTCTAGAGAAGACGATTCTGCAAAAGTTCGTCACCTACGATTTCGAGCGCCAGACCGCCGGAGCCACCAAGGTGGGCACCAGCGAGTTTGCCACGCGGATCATCGGAAATATGTGAGCAGAGATCGGAGATCAGGGGTCAGGGATCGGTTTCTTCTGCCCCCTGATCTCCGATCTCTGAAAAGATTCCCCAAGGAGAAACGGAATGCGGAAGAAGATAACCATCGTAGGCGCGGGCAATGTGGGCTCGACGGCAGCGCACTGGATCATGGCCAAGGAACTTGCCGATGTTGTGCTGATCGACGTGGTCGAGGGCATACCGCAGGGCAAGGCGCTCGACCTGCAACAAGCACTGCCCATTGAACGGTCCGACGTTCACATCACCGGCACCAACGACTACGCCGACACGGCCCACAGCGACATCGTGATCATCACCGCCGGCCTTCCCCGCAAGCCCGGCATGAGCCGCGACGACCTGCTGCACACCAACTTCAAGATCATGTCCGACGTGGTCTCGAAGGTGGTTCCGTATTCGCCCGAGTCGATTCTGATTGTGGTTTCGAACCCGCTGGACGCGATGGTGCAGACCGCCTATCGCCAATCGGGATTCAACCGCGAGCGGGTTCTGGGCATGGCCGGCATTCTCGACTCCGGCCGCATGAAGAGCTTTATCGCCGCGGAATTGAAGATGAGCGCCCATAACATGAGCTGCCTGGTTCTGGGTGGGCATGGCGACTCCATGGTCCCGCTGGTCCGGCACACTACCGTAGCCGGAATTCCGATCACCGAACTGCTCTCGAAGGAGCGCATCGACGCCATTGTGCAGCGCACCCGCGACGGCGGCGCGGAGATCGTCAAGCATCTCAAGACCGGCAGCGCCTACTATGCCCCCTCGGCCGCGGCCGTGGAGATGTGCGAGGCTATTCTCAAGGACAAGAAGAAGGTCCTGCCCTGCGCGGCCTACCTGCAAGGCGAATACGGTATCGACGGCTACTTCGTGGGCGTCCCTTGCAAACTGGGCGCGGGCGGCCTGGAACAGATCATCGAGATCGAACTCTCGCCCGAAGAGCACGCCGCCCTGAAGAAGAGCGCCGCCGCGGTCAAGGAGCTTTGCGACGTAATCGGCGTGTAGAGAGCTATAGCATTTTCGGAATTGGTGTAGACCGAAAGCACGTACTCAAGTGGCTTTTTTCCAAAGAAATAGCCACCTTGCACGGCCTTCAAAAAGTCTACGTGTATTCCGAAAATGCTCTAATCCACACAACACCCGCACCGCAGAAGGCCGCCCACGAGCGGCCTTCTTCCGGTCTTCCACCCATCGGATGAGGCAAAGCTCGCCCAAATGGCGGTTGCCGGGCTCGCCCGCGCCCTTCATGCTGAGGGGACCGACATGAGAGAGCTTCCCCTTTCCCTGTTCTTCCTGCTGGCCGCGGCCGGTGTGTACGCGCAAGGCGGTTCTGTCACAAACGCTCCAAGCGGATTCTTCAACCAGTGGCAGGCGCGCGCCTCGGCCACCCAAGCAAGCCAACCTAGTTGGGCGGTCCCGCTGGTTACCACCACCACCGGGCTCATCCAGGTGGCGCGCACCGACATTGTCCGGCAAACAGCACCAACTCTTACCCACATCTGGAACTTCGACAACAGCAAGGGAATGAACCTGGTTCCCTGGGCCAACACCGAGTTGGTGATCAATCTGCCGCCGTATATCAAACACAACACCACTGCCGTGGATGGCTTTGGCGATATGTCGTTCCTGGGCAAGTACCGAATCGCCAGCGGGAACGCTCAACATGGCAGCTACACCTTAAGCGCCTGGGTGCTGGCCACCATCCCTACCGGCAGCTACAAGAATGGCTCAACCGACGCCAGCATCGCGCCCACCTTGGGCGGAGGCAAAGGCGTCGGACGCTTCGACGTGCAATCGACGCTGGGCGCCACACTGCCCACTGGCAACCCGGCCATCGGCGCCTCTGGACGCCCGGTGGCCTGGAACTCGGTGGCCCAGTACCGCATTGGCAAGCTCTTCTGGCCGGAGATCGAGAGCAACACCACGTTCTACAAGGGAGGAACGAACGATGGCAAGACGCAGGAATTCGTGACTCCAGGCATAATTGTTGGCAAATGCGCCTTGCACCCCGGCGACCCCAAGTCGCGCCCCGGCCTGGCTTTCGGCGGGGGCATGCAGATCGCTACCAGCCGCTTCCACAGCTACAACCATGCAGTCGTGCTGACCGCCCGGTGGGTTTTCTAGTGTGGCGAGTCGGAAGTTCATCGAAGAGCAACCGTAGATTCTTCGACTCACCACCCCCGAACTGAAACACGTTCGGGGCCCCGTTCGCTCAGAGTTTGTGACTTTTTTGAATTTGGGTGGCTTTTCTGCGT
>Ga0181529_10001639_pt1 | contig 28321 bp, 18 predicted proteins | sample PEATcosm2014_Bin_36_FD_119763 | JGI IMG/M metagenome (GOLD analysis project Ga0181529, IMG submission 119763) | Peatland microbial communities from MTU Mesocosm Facility, Houghton, MI, USA - PEATcosm2014_Bin10_30_metaG | ecosystem: Environmental > Terrestrial > Soil > Wetlands > Peat | place... | reverse complement strand
GTCCGCGCGGCCGCGAGGAGTTCACGTTTCCCCGAGAGACGGTGCCGGCCTTGGGACAGAGTCGTCAGTCCCCGAGTTTTCGCCGACTATCGGACGGGGCGAAAATGCGGGGACAGACGGCTCCGTCCGCGCGGCCACGAGGAGCTTACGTTTCCCCGAGAGACGGTGCCGGCCTTGGGACGGAGTCGTCAGTCCCCGAGTTTTCGAAGATCTTCGCTACGACGTGGCTCGCGCTACGCCAACTTCTCGATGTCGATTCTGGCGTCCCAGCGCTCGTTGAAGCGGATCAGTTCGTCCCAGGTAACTTCGCGTCCGGTATAGGCGGCGCGGCGGCCCAACATCGCGGTTAGGGCCGATTCCACGCCCTGTGCCGCCTGGTTGTGGAATTGCCCGCCGGCGATGCTGCCGATAAACGACTTCTGCTTCTCTGCGTCCGCTTCGGCCAGGTTGTCCGCAAAGGAACCGCTGGCGGAGAACGAGGAATCTCGCGGCCGGTCGCTTCCCGACCAGGTCCACGGCTCCTCGCCGGCGATCCCTAACGGGCCGCTGTAGGGCGATTGCGCCGCCCCTCGCGTGCCGAAGAATCGCTCGCTAACTTCGAACGGCCCCTTGCCGAACTGCGTCGAATTGAAGCTGACGTGGACGTTCCCGGGGTACAGGAAAATCGCGTCGAAGTGCGAATAGCAGTCGTCGCCGGGCGCATTGCGGCCGTTCCTCCCACCGCGGCCGACGGCGCTTACGGGATGGCCCTTGAGCACCCAATTGCAGATGTCGAGAGCGTGGATGTTCTGCTCCACAATGACGTCGCCCGAGAGCACGCGGTCTTGAATCCAGTTGCGCAGGCGCAGCGTGTCCCCGGTGGCGCCCGGCCAATTCCGTTGCTCGGGCGCCGGACAATAATAGTGCGCTTCACCGGCCGCGATCTCGCCCAACGCTCCCGCGTGGATGCGGCGCACGAGTTCGACGAACGGCGGCGCCGAGCGAATCTGAAAACCCACGTCCAGGCTGCTGCGGCCTTCGGCCCGCTTGCCGATCTCCAGCACGCGTTTGGCCCCGGCGACATCCACGGCTACCGGTTTCTCGAGATACACGTGCTTGCCCGCCGCTACGGCCGCCCGCAGATGTTCGGGATGGAAATAAGCCGGCGTGGCGATCACCATCGCATCGACGTCTTTCGACTCGGCCATCTGCTGGCAGGCGCGCGGCCCCACAAACGTCCGCGACACACCCGCAAAGCCCTTGGACGCGGCGATGGCGTCGAAGCGTTGTCTGGCCTTGTCGATCGGGTCCTGGAACAGGTCCGCCAGCGCAGTCAGCCGTGCGCCGGTATGCTGAATGATGTTATTGGCGTCGGTCGATCCGCGGCGTCCGCACCCCAGCAGCCCCACGCGCACCGCCGAATTGGCCTCGCTCCCGTGCACCAGGCGCGGTTTCAGAATCGTAAAAGCAGCCGCGGCCCCGGCGGTTTTCAGGAACTCGCGACGTCCGGCATTCTCATGGTTCATGGGTCACCCAACCAGCCTTTCCAGATAAGCCTTGGCCGCCAGGACATCGGCGGTCTGTTTCTCGCCGCTAATTTCACGCTCGATGGTAAGCGGATTACGATAGCCGATCTTCTTCAGCTTCTCGATGAGAACCGGGAAGTTCACGCGGCCTTCGCCGATGGGGACCTCTTTGCCGAGTTGCTGGGGATCCGTCGGATAGAGCCCGTCCTTGGCGTGCACTCCCTGAATGTACGGCGCCAGCACGTCCACGGCATCCACGGGATTGGCTTTGCCGTAGAGAATGAGATTGGCCGCATCGAAGTTCACGCCGACGTTGTCCAGGCCGACGTCGCGAATCGCGCGCACCAGGGTGATGGGCGTCTCTTGCCCGGTCTCGCATCGAAACTGCTGCCCATTGCGCCGGCAGTACGCGGCCACGGTGCGAATGGCGTCCACGGCTTCGGAATACAACGGATCGTTGGGATTCTCGGGGATGAATCCGCAGTGACCTTGCACCGCGGGGATGACGGCTTTCGCCGCGAAATCGGAGACCTGCTGCATGTGGGCGATGCGCCGCTCGCGGTACTCGCGCGGCACCAGGCCGATGGTCAGCGGCCCGCGATAGAAATCGTAGACCTCGGGGCCGGGACCGGTGCAGACGGCCGATGTGGCCTCCACGCTGTACTCGTCGAGAGCGCGGCGCAGTTTGGCGGCGGTATCGTCATCCGTCTCCCCAACTACCACCTGGCAAGTGGGAAGATCGAGATCGTGCACGCGCTCGATGGCGTCTGCCGGTTCGCGGGAAATGCCGAGGATGATGCCCAGCCGCATCCTGGCCTCGGGCGTTATCCGCTGCGCGCGCACCTGGAACAGACCGCCCGCCGCGGCCGCGCTGAGAAGAACTCGCCGGTTGAAAGTTTCCACAATCGACGATTCTACTAAAACGCTCACCGAACGAAAAGCGATCGGCGGGCCGGTGGTGGGCCGGTGCGGAGCGGTGGTGGGCGCGGGCGCCGCGAAGCGGTAGAATTTGGGAGACCATGAAAAAACTCCGTTGGGGTGTACTGGGCGTCGCCCGGATTGCCACCGTCAAAGTGATTCCCGCCATGCAGCGCGGCGAACTAACCGAGATCGCCGCCATCGCTTCCCGCCAAAGCCAGCGGGCGGAGAGAGCCGCTCTCGATCTCGGCATTCCCAAGGCTTATGGATCGTACGAGGACCTGCTCGCCGACCCGGATATCGACGCGATCTACAACCCGCTGCCGAACCACATGCACGTCTCCTGGTCCATCCGCGCGGCCGAGGCGGGCAAGCACGTGCTCTGCGAGAAGCCCATCGGCATGAACGCCGCGGAAGCGCGCGAACTGATCGCGGCGCGCGACCGCACCGGGGTGACCATCGGCGAGGCGTTCATGGTGCAGGTACATCCGCAGTGGGAGCGCGCCGTGGCGCTGGTGCGCGGCGGGCACATCGGCCAACTGCGCTCCATGGTGGGGAGCTACGGCTATTTCAACGCCAAGCCGGAGAACATCCGCAACATTCCGCAGTTCGGCGGCGGTGCGTTGATGGACATTGGCTGCTACCCCATCAAGACCTCGCGCATGATCTTCGGCGAGGAGCCGCGGCGTATCTCGGCCACCATGGATCGGCATCCCGTGCTGGGCACCGACGTTCTGACCTCGGCGATCCTCGAGTATCCTTCGGGGCAATGCGTCTTCACCTGTTCCACGCAGATCGTGCCCAACCAGAGCGTTCAGATCCTCGGCGCCAGCGGGCGCATCGAATTCGAGATTCCCTTCAACGCCGTGCCGGACCGCGTGTCGCGCATTCGCATCGACGACGGCAGCGATATCGCCGGCGGCGGCATCCGGGTGGAGGAATTCTCGCCCTGCGACCAGTACACGCTGCAGGGCGACCGCTTCTCGCGGGCCATTCTGGAACACACCCCGCCGCCGGTGCCGCTGGAGGATTCGCTGCGCAACATGGCAGCGATCGACGCGGTGGTGCGGGCCGCGGGTTCGGGCCGCTGGGAAGAGCCGCGGTATGAGTGACCGGCAACCGCAGGCTTTGGTGACGGGCGCTTCGAGCGGCATCGGCGCGACTTTCGCGCGGCGGTTGGCCCGCGAGGGGTACCGGTTGATTCTGGTGGCGCGCCGCGCCAATCTGCTGGACGACCTGGCGCACGAATTAGGCGGCGCCGAAACGCTGGCGGCCGACCTGACCGTGGAGACGGACCTCGATCGCGTGGAGGCGCGGATCGCCGCCGCGGAGCATCTCGAAGTGATGGTCAACAACGCCGGCTTCGGCCTGGCGGGCCGGTTTTTCGATACGCCGCTCGAAGGCCAGACCCGCATGCACCAACTGCACGTGTTGGCCACCATGCGCCTCTCGCACGCCGCATTGCGCGGCATGGTGAGCCGCGGCAAGGGCGCATTGATCAACGTGTCCTCGGTGGCGTCGTTCAGCCAGAGCCCTGGGGCGGTGAGTTATTGCGCCACCAAGGCGTGGATCACCAGTTTCACCGAAGGGCTGCACCTCGACCTGGTGAGCGCCGGTTCGCCGGTACGGGTGCAGGCACTCTGCCCGGGCTTCACCTACTCCGAATTCCACGACGTCATGGGCATGGACCGCGGAAGCATCCCCAAGTGGCTATGGTGGACGGCCGACGACATTGTGAACGCCTCGCTGAACGGTCTGGCCAAGGGGAAAGTCGTGGTGATCCCCGGGCGCTTCTATCGGGCGCTGGTGGGCGTGATGCGATGCATCCCGCGCGCGCTGCAGCGCTGGGTGACCGTGCGGTACGCCCGCCGGACGCGGCGGATTGAAGAACTGTCCAGCAAGTAACGGATAGTCATTGGCCGCCCGAGCCGGTTATAGTCGGAGAGTGTCCTACCGCGAATCTCTGACTCTCGCGCTTCAGCACAGCCTGGCGCACATCGAAAATCTGGAGCGCACCCCCGTAGGTCCCACAGCCGCCGCGGAGACTCTGCGCGCCCGCCTGGCCCGGCCGTTGGCGGATGACGGAATGCCTCCCGAACAGGTGCTCACGGAATTGGTGGAGGACGTTTCGGGTGGCATCATGGGGTCGGCGGGCGGACGGTTTTTCGCTTGGGTGGTAGGCGGCGCGCTGCCCGCGGCATTGGGCGCCGATTGGCTGGCCGCGGCGTGGGATCAGAACGCCGCGCTGCATGTCTCGGCGCCGGCCGCGGCCGTGGTGGAGGAGATTGCCGGCGCCTGGCTCAAGCAGATCCTGGGCCTGCCCGCGGGCGCCAGCTTCGCCTTCGTCACCGGATGCCAGATGGCCCATACGGTGTGCCTGGCCGCCGCGCGGAATGCGATGCTCGGCCGCGTGGACTGGGACGTGGAACAGCGCGGCCTGTTCGGCGCGCCGCGGGTCCGCATCCTCACCAGCAGCGAGCGCCACGGCACCGTGAAGCGCGCCGTGCGCCTGCTCGGCATGGGCCTCGACCAGATGCACGATCTTCCTGCCGACGACCAAGGGCGGCTGCAACCCGGCATGCTGGAGCGCGCACTCGAGAGCGATCCGGGCACGCCCGCCATCGTCATCTTGCAGGCCGGCGACCTGAACATCGGCGCCTACGATCCTTTCGCGGAGCTGATCCCCATCGCCCACCGCTATCGAGCCTGGGTCCACGTGGACGGCGCATTCGGACTGTGGGCGGCAGCTAGCCCGCGCTATCGTCACCTGCTGCAAGGCGCCGGGGACGCCGATTCGTGGGCCACCGACGGCCACAAGTGGCTGAATACGCCCTTCGATTCGGGCTTTGCGTTCGTGGCCGATCCGGAGCCGCACCGCGCGTCGATGTCCTATACCGCGTCGTACATTTCGCGCTCGGGCGATGCGCGCGACCCCATCGATTGGAACCCCGAATGGTCGCGCCGCGCCCGCGGGTTCTCCGCTTATGCCGCCATTCGCCAATTGGGACCGAACGGCATCGCGCGCCTGGTGGAGCGATGCTGCGACGTGGCGCGGCGCCTGGTGCGGGGCATCGGCGCGCTCGATGGCGTGGAGGTGCTGTGGGAACCGGTGATCAATCAGGGCCTGGTGCGGTTTCTCGGCGCGTCTCCCGAAGATCACGACCGGCGGACCGACGAAGCGATTGCGGCGATCCAGGCATCGGGTGAAGTCTTCTTCGGCGGGACCACCTGGCGCGGCCAGCGAGCCATGCGGGTGAGCGTGTGCAACTGGCAAACCACCGACGCCGACGTGGAGCGCTCCATCGCGGCGGTGAAGGCGGCAATTCGGGGGGTTGCGTAGCCTGTTGCTCATGGGCGGGCGGCCCGCGAGAGCATTGGCCCAGCCGGGCCGACCGCTCCCTGACTGTCGCGGCTCGGATGTGCTTCAGAGGCGCGACCGTCGCTCATGTTTGTTTCGTGCGATACACGGGAACGATTGAAGAGAGCTTTGGTCATGGGGTCTCGCCTGTCTGTCTTGGGTCGTTGCTGGGGTAATGCGAATGCCGCATAACCGATTTCAGCTTCAAGAATTCCGTCTATGGCGCAGTATGGCGATTCGGATCGTCCCACTCCTTTTCGCCGTTGCGCAAGTCCCTCTCTTGTTACTCTTGGTGGTCGTCAGGACCATAGTTAGCCATCAGAGACACGATGCCTCTTACTCCAGAACCGGCTGCAGGGATGTCCCCAAAAACGCTCTCTTCGCTTTTTGTTTGCCGCATTTGAGAAAGGACGTTATGATACATATATGAACAGTGCGGACATGTATTCTCTCGCTCCAGATCCTGATGAATTGTTGGCGCGCACGGTTGCCGAACGGGGAGGACTCATTTTGCAACTGCTGAAAGCGAACGACACCCCGGAGAAGGCTGATGCTCATTCCAACTTTTTCAACCGAGCGAGCGACTACGCAGCTCCTCCGAGATACGGGAGTCGATAACGAGAAGTGGATGAAAGCCTGATGGAGGCCTGTCTTTGTCTCTCCATACTGTGGACCGGTGACGCAGATACCTTCTGACCGGCGTTTGCGTGAGGACCGCGATGCAAAGCTCCCGGATGATGGGGACGTCGAAAATATTTGGTGGCCAGACTTGAAGGACTGGCTTGACAACGATTTTCTTAGATCGGGCCTCTAAGGGCAGATTTACAGTGTTTGGCATCGGCGCGCCATACAGCCGGGCATCACTGCACATGCACTTCTTGCGGGACTGGATAGCGCCGCACCTTGATTTTGCTCTCGTCCCTGCGGGCGGCGGCAAGATCGTAGGCAAGCTGCATTCGCAACCACGTTTCCTCGGTGCTGCCAAACGCCTTGGTTAACCGGATCGCCATTTCCGGGCTGATGCCGGACTTGCCGTTCACAACCTTGGTGAGCGTCTGCCGGGTGACGCCGAGAATCTTGGCGCCGGCGGTGACAGACAGGCCCAAAGGTTCAAGGCAATCGTGCCGAACGATGCGGCCGGGATGCACGGGACTTTTCATGGGCATGGTCATTTCTCCTCAGTGGTAGTCAATCAGTTCAACGTCGAATGCGTCAGTTTCTTCAAATCGAAAAGTAATGCGCCAGTTGGCACGTACCGTCACAGCCCACAAGCCCTTCAGATCGCCTTTGAGCGGATGAAGGCGATAGCGGGGAACATCCAGAGCTTGCGGCGTGCTGGCGCTGTCGAGAATCGTAAGGATTCGTTCAACAGTATCGACCAGGTCAGGCCGGATCCCGCTCCGGTCGCCGCGCTCATAGAACCGTTTCAGGCCCGGTGCTTAAAGCTCCTAATCATCAGGGTACACCGTAAACTGGATATTGTCAGTTGTCAGGTCTGTCACAGGTCCATCACAGCCGAAGGTCACCGAATTAGCAGGTCTTTCACTACTTCCGCCGTGTTGGCGTGGATGGTGACGGTGTCCTCGACGTTCTGCGCGTAGCCGCCGGCCAGCACAATCGCCACGGGGATTTTCTGCGTCATCGCCGTGCGGATCACCAGACGGTCGCGCTCCATCAGGCCGTCGAAGGTTAGCGAAAGTCCGCCTAACTGATCCTCGCAATACGGATCGGCCCCCGCCAGATAGACCACCAGCTCCGGACGGAACATGGACAGCGCGGCGCGGTAGCCGTTGCTCAGGCGGTTCAGATACTCGGCGTCGCCGATGCCGTCGGCCAGGTTGATGTCCAGGCTGGAGGGCGGTTTTTCGGTGGGATAGTTATTGAGTTGGTGGATGGAGAGCGTGAAGACGGTCGCATCCCCGGCGAAGATGGCGGCCGTTCCGTTGCCGTGATGGACGTCGCAATCGACCACCATGGCGCGCTTCACTTGGCCGTCGCGTTGCAGGCAGCGGATGGCCACGGCCACGTCGTTGATAGCGCAGAATCCTTCGCCGTGCCCGGGAAACGCGTGGTGGAATCCGCCGCCCAAATTGAAACCGATGCGGCTCTCCAGGGCGTGGCGCGCCGCCAGCGTGGTGCCGCCCGCGGCCAGCCAGAAGGCCTCCACCATCTGCGGCGAATAGGGAATCTCCAGTTGCAGGATTTCCTGATAAGTGATGGCGCCGTGGCGGAGTTTCGAGACCCACGCCGCGTCGTGCACCAACAGCACGTCGTCGTCGGTGGCGGGCTCCGGGGCCACAAAATCGTCCCTGGTGGCGAAGCGGGTCCATAGCATGCGGTCGTGCAGCCACTTGTACTTTTTCGAGGGAAAGACGTGGTCGCCCAGCAGGTTCAGATCGTACTGCTCGGAATACACCAGACGCATCGGAAGCATTGCATTACACCGTCTCCGATTGCAGCGCGGTCACCACGGCCACGTTGTAGATGTCTTCCGCCGAGCAGCCTCGCGAGAGGTCGTTGGCCGGCTTGGCCAGCCCTTGCAGGAACGGTCCGATGGACATCGCGCCGCCCAGCCGCTCCACCAGTTTGTACCCGATGTTAGCCGAGGCCAGGTTGGGAAACACCAGGGTGTTGGCGCATCCGGCCACCTTCGACCCGGGCGCTTTGGACTTGCCGACCGTGGGCGAGACCGCTGCGTCGGCCTGCAACTCGCCATCCACGTTCAGCTCGGGCGCGCGCGCCTTCACGATGCGATAGCCTTCCACTACGCGGTCCACTTCCGGGTGCTTGCCGCTGCCCTTGGTGGAAAAACTGAGCATCGCCACGATGGGTTCGGTGTTCATCAGAACGCGCGTACTTTCGGCCGTAGCGATGACGATATCGGCAAGCTGCGTCGGCGTAGGGTCGATCACCACGGCGCAATCGGCGAACGCGATCAGCCCGTTGTGGCCCAGCGAGCGGTCCTGCAGGGCCATAATGAAGACGCTCGATACCAGCCGAGCCCGAGCGTGCGCCCCCACGCAGTGCAGAGCGGCGCGAACCGTGTCGGCCGTGCTGTTGGCGGCCCCGCCCACGCTGCCATCGGCGTCCCCGGCGCCGACCATCAGGGAAGCGAAATACAGCGGCCGGCGCGCGATCTCCCAGGCTTCCACCTGGGTGATGCCTTTGGCGCGGCGCCGCTCATGATAGAGTGCCGCATACTTGCTGAGTTGCGGAGAATTGACCGGGTCGATGAAGGTCACGCCTTCGGGCGCCTTGGCCGGCTTGGAGCCGATCAGCACAGGCTTGACCACGCCATCGCGCGCCAGCCGGGTGGCGGCCTCGATCACTCGCGGGTCCGAGCCTTCCGGGAAGGCAATGGTCTTCTTGAGCTGGCGGGCCCGCTCGATGAGCCCCGACATGAATAACTTGGCTGATTCCGGGATTCCGGCCATGGAACATACGAGTCTAGCAGCTTGCCAGCGAACCGGCGGCACGGCGCAGTGCACGCACGGGTGCCTAACCGACCTGGGTACGGCAGGTTCCCGGCAAACCTCAGTGGCGTGCGCACTCGTGCGCGCCGCATCCCGACTCGTCGGGATGCTCGGCGAACACCAGCAATTTCAGAGGTTGTCCGCCGGGCATCGCCAGGAGTGGCGGGGTGCCCTCCGGGCCCGGCACGCATGAGTGCGTACGCCACGGCACCGCATGCACCGGGCCGCTACCGGTTACACTCGGAGATTCGGGAGTCCTTATGAAACGCGTTCGCTTCCTTCTGCTGGCCGCTTGTGCGCTGCGCCTGCTCGCGCAGACACCCGCCGATCTAGAAAAGAAACTCGACGACAAGATTTCGTCGTCGCTTCAAAAATCCGGGACGCCGAGCGTCTCGGTGGCCGTGGTGCGCGACGGCAAGCTTTTCTACGCCAAGGCATTTGGCGCCGCCGATCTGGCCACCAAGCGAGCCGCCGACGTCCACACCCGCTACGCCGTGGGCTCCATATCGAAGCAGTTCACGGTGGCCGCTCTCCTGCTGCTGCAGGAGCAAGGCAAGCTCTCGCTCGACGACCGCGTGGCCAAGTACTTCCCGGCCCTCACCCGCGCCGGCGAAGTCTCCATCCGGCAATTGCTCTCGCACACATCCGGCTACGAAGACTACGCACCGCAGGACTATCTGATTCCGGAATGGACCCAGCCCACCACGCCTCAAGCCATTCTGGATCGCTGGGCCAAAAAGCCCCTGAACTTCGACCCCGGCACCAAGTGGCAGTACAGCAACACCAACTACACTCTGGCCGGCGCGATCTTCGAGAAAGTTGCGGGCCGTCCGCTGGTGGCCTTCCTGCGCGAGAAGATTTTCGATCCGATCGGCATGCAATCGGCCGCCGACTGGCCGCCCGGCCAGTCCACCGACGCCGTACCGTACACCCGCTACGCTCTCGGACCGCCGCGGTCCACGGGGCGCGAGGCCGCCGGTTGGTACTTCGCCGCGGGCAATCTGGCCATGACCCCGTCGGACCTGGCGAAATGGGACATCGCTTTTCTCGAGAAGCGGATTCTCTCGGCGCGCTCGTATGCCGAATTCACGCGCGAGATCAAGCTGACGAACGGCGATTCCACGCACTACGCGCTCGGCCTGGACCTGGTCGAGACCGGCAACATGCCCGGGTTTCAACACGGTGGCGAAGTCTCCGGCTTCATTTCCTCGAATGCCGTCTATCCCACCCGCAACGGCGCCGTGGTGGTGCTCTCGAACCAGGATGTGGTCCAACTGGTCGCGCCGCTGTCCAAGGACATCGCCACCCTGGTCTTCCTGCCCGAACAGAAGGAGTCGTCCGACAAGGATACCGGGCAGGTGCGGCAGATCCTGGAGAGATTGCAGGCCGGCAAGATCGACCGTACGCTCTTTACGGCCAATGCCAACGGCTATTTCAGCGATGCCGCGCTGCTGGATTGCAAGACGTCTCTTGGGCGGCTGGGCAAGCTCAAGACGGTGACGCCGGTCTCCGAGAGCTTGCGCGGCGGCATGATCCATCGCAGCTACACCGCCGAATTCGAGAAGAAGAAGCTACGGCTGAACATCTACCTGCTGCCCGACGGTAAGTACGAGCAGTTCCTGGTGGAAGAGCAGTTGTAAGGCCGCCGCGCCGGATGGAGCGCCACGCTCCCGCCAGCCGACGATCCCGCGCAGTTTCGGGCGTATAATAAAGGATAAAGAGACCTTAATATTACGATGTGGCCGGGTTGGTCACAAGACAAACGATGATACGGTCCAAAGGTAGCCGACTCCTGTTGGGGGCGTTGTTCTTCGCTCCCCTCTTTTCGATTAAGGCGGATTCCCTAATCATTCCTCAGATTGCCGATGGCGGCGGATGGAAGACCACCTTCGTCCTCACCAATACCAGCGCGAGCGCGACCACCGTCACGCTGGTGTTTCACCTGGCCAACAGCGACGGCAGCACGCAGATCTGGAATCTCCCGTTGCAGGAGGGAAGCTCTACCCAAAACCTCGCGCTGGCGGGCGGAGGAACCCTGTTCCTTCATACCTTCGGCACCAGTTCCACCACGTCGGTGGGATGGGGCGAAGTGCAGGCCAACTCCACTGTGCAAGCCTACGCGGTGTTCGGCAGTTCGAACGTGGAGGCCACGGGTCCCGGCCAGATTGGCAGCAACCGGGTGCTGGTACCGTTCGACAACACCCCGGGCTATACTACCAGCCTGGCGCTGGTGAACCTGGCGCAATCGGCACAGACGGTAGCGGTGAACATTCGGACTACCGACGGCACGGTGACCAACACCACACTGGGCACGGTGCCGGCTTTGGGCCACATGGCGTTTGCGATACCCGCGCAATTCCCGGCCACTGGGGGTCTGCGCGGGCTGGCTGAATTGTCGGGATCCTCGGGCAACCTGGCGGGCGTGGCGCTGCGCTTCAATTCGGCCGGCAACTTTACCGCGGCCCCGGCGTACGCGCAGGCGGGATCGACGATCATCGGATCGAACGGCTTGTATCCGCAGTTGAGTGGAGTGACGTTCGCGGCTTCATCGGTGGCGTACGGCGGGACGGTGCAAGGAACGGTGACGCTGAACGCCGCGGCGCCCACCGGAGGCGCGCTGGTAGCGCTGGTTTCGAGCTCCACGATCGCCACAGTGCCCGCCAGCGTGACCATACCGGCCGGCGCGACTTCGGCCACGTTCACGGTGACGGCCGGCGCGGTGGACAACAACACATCGGCGACGGTTACGGCGACTTACGGCGGGAGTTCGGCGTCTGCGACACTGACGGTAACGGTGGGGACCAAGGTTTCGTTCACCGAGTTGGACGTCGCGAGCCTTTCGTTTCAGCCTACCGGATACTCTCCCTACACCTTCGACTTCATGACGGTCACCGATGCCACGGCTACCAGCCTGGCTGCCAATCTCTACAACTCGAACCCCGCGGCGGTCTTCGCCATCTGGGGAGCGAGTTCCGACGGCGGCACGACGTTCCTCTACACTGAGGTCACCAACAACCTGTTCGCGAAGCCGAACACGATTGCCGTCGGCGGGGTGACGTACACGGTCACTTCGGCCAGGATAGCCTTCACCCTGGCCGCAGCAACCTCTTCGACCGGGTCGCTCACTGGGACAATGACGGTGAGCGGAAAGTCGTCGGCCGGGTCCACCGTAACGCTGACGGGACCGATTGCCGGTAATTACACGATGAACTTCTGAGCAAGACGCTGTCGGCGTTACATCGTCTTGTCGTCGGCGGTCTTCAACTGCGTATCCGGCACGCCGCCACACATGTGGACCGCGAAATCCGCCACCTTGTGGAGCGCGAAGGTGGGCACGCCGTCGGCATGCGGCACTTTGATGCGGAAGAAGTCGGCGTCTTCGACATCGTCCAGCACGAAGGCCGGCCGTAGGTCGCCTTTTTCGGCGCGGATTTCGATATTGTCGAACTGAATGCCCTTCACGTGCCGCACGTAGAATCCGTGGGAAGGCATGAGATGCTGAGTCACCGGGGCGCCCGCAGCGCCGCGTCCCTGACCGGGTGCTCCAGGCGCGCCCGCTACCGCCGGAGTTCCCGGCGTTCCAGGACCTCTACCCGCGCCGCCGCGGCCGGCTCCCTCGGGCATCCAGCGTCCGTCCGGACCGCGTCCGCTGGGGCGCGGACCACCGACGAACATGGTGGGCTCGGGATACATATCCTCGTATTCCGGCGGCTGATAAGCGGCGTCCTCTTTCGTCCCGCCGCCCTGGTGCAGAACCTGGACGTTGCTGATCTTCACATCTTCGATGGCATAGCCCGGAATCCCGCTGATGATGGAGCCCAGCCGGCCCACGCAATTCGAACACACCAGGTTGCTGATGATCACCCGCTTCAACGTTCCCACTGGCGTATTGTCGGGGCCGCGCATGCGGTTGCCCAGCCGCAGGAATATCGGCGCGGTGATGATGTTGCGCATCGAAATATTGCTGACGGTGATATCTTCCAGAATGGCCCCATCCACGCTTTCCAGCGCCAGCCCCTGGCAGCCTTCGAACACGCAATTGGAGATGGTTATGTTACGGAATCCGCCATTCGATTCGGTGCCGAATTTGATGCGGCCGGTGTGCGGCACGCGGACGTCGGGCGCGAACCTCTTATACGTGCCGTCCAGCATGCTGCCTTCTTCCCAGCATCCGCTGACGTAGCAGTTGGCGATGGTCACGTACTCACACTGCTTGGCGTTGCCCAGCGCATAATCGGCCTTCAAACAAATGCCGTCGTCCCAGGGCGAGTTCACATAGCAATTCGAAATGCGGACGTTGCGGCAGGAGTCCACGTCCATGCCGTCGCGGTTGGTGTCGATCTTCAGATTGTCGATGGTCAGGTTTTCCACGCCGGTGGCAAGAATGCCGAAATGGCCGCCGTGCAGAATCGAAAAATCGCGCAGCAGCACGTTGCGGCAATTCTTCAGGCTGATGGACTTGTTGCCGACGCCGGGAGTGTGCGCGTTGCCGCCCGGCCCGTAGCCCTTGGTCAATCCCCGGCCCCAGATGCGGCCCGTCCCGGTGATGGCGACATTGTCGAGGGCTTCGCCCCAGATCAGGCTGTTGCGGAAATGGCTGTGGCCGAAATCCTGGAACATGTCCCACTGGTTGGCCTCGGGCGGATCGTATCCCGCGGCGCCCTCTTCGGGTGGATCGGCCGCGATGAGCGTGGCGCCCGGTTCCAGATGTAGCGTCACGTTGCTCTTCAGATGGAGGGAGTACGAAAGATAGTTGCCCGCCGCGAAGATCACCGTCCCTCCGCCCGCAGCCGCGGCTGCATCGATGGCTTTGTCGATGGCTGCGGTGTCCAGCGTTTTGCCATCGCCGGTTGCGCCGAAGGTCTTGACATCGAAGTTTCCGGCTGCGGGGGAACTCGGAGCGGCGTGGACCACGCCTTGGTCTGCGGCAACGGTCAGGGCGGCTCCGGCGATGCTCGCGCCGGCAAGCCGGAAGAACTCTCTACGCGGGTTGGTTTCAATCGACATGGGCTTATCTCCAGGGAAGGACGACCACGAGGGCTTCGGGGTTACCCGGCGCCGCAACTCAATAGAACTTCTCCGCCGGCCCTCCGCTGGAGCCGTTCTTCTGCACGCCGTTCCATTTCACCGAAGCGTTGTCCATGACCAGAGCGTCGCCGACCGCCGTGGAGATCTGCACGTTGTCGAAGACAATGTCTTTTCCGTCCTGCACCAGGAAGCCGCGAACACTTTGGATTTTGACGTTGGAAAAGCTGATATTGTGCGCCATCTGCTCGGGGAGCCCGAGAATCCGGCCCGCCAGCGGGGAACGCGTGACCGTCAGGTTGGTCACGTGGATGTCGTAAAAATTGGGGACGTTCTCCGTCTGCCCGGGTTTGGCCTCGCGAGGGCCGACGTCGGTGGGCGTATTGGCATTGCCGTTATAAAGCATGTTGATATCGAACGGCCGCCTGACATTTTTCATAGTGATATCGGAATACCGGATATCGTGGACTTCCCCGCCTCTGCCGCGATATGACTTGATGCGCAGTCCGTTGTCGGTTCCGTTGAAGGTGCACCGCCGGACGATCACGTGGCTCAACCCGGCTTGCGTGGGACTGCCGATGGAGATGCCGTGGCCGTGCAGGCAGGTAAGATCTTCGATCAGAACGTCGTGCGAGCCGCTCTGCAGCGCGACATTGTCGTCGCCCGTGTCGATCTCGCAATTGCGGATCACGATGCGCTGTCCGCCGGGATCCATGGCGTCGGTATTGGGAGCGTCGCTGGGCGCCTCGATGCGGATGTTTTCGATGGTGATGTCCTGGCCGCGCGGGACCAGGTGAAACATGGGCGAGTTGGTCAGCGTGATGCCGTCCACGTGCAGCCGCTGGACGCCGCTGAGCACCACCAGCATGGGCCGGGGAACGATGGCGCGGCCCGGCGGATAGCGGCGCGCGGCTTTGTCGGACCAGATCCAGAACATGGCGCCCGAGCCATCGATGGTGCCGGAACCGGTAATGGCGAGGTCGGTAGTACCGGCAGGGCAGGAGATCAACGGCGCCACGCGGGCGAATCCGCCACGCCCCTCTGCCGGAGGAGTCGCGGCGGGCTTGTTGGGATCCGGAATGCCGTACTCCTCGAATGTCTCCGGAGCCTTGATGGTGGCGCCGGCGTCGAGGTGCAGGTCCATGCGACTGGTCAGCGTGAAGGCCTGGGTTTTGTAAGTTCCCGCAGCCACGATCAGGTGCCCGCCGCCGGCTTTTTCGATGGCGGCGACGGCCTTCTTGAAAGCGTCCGTGTTGAGAGTCTTGCCATCGCCCACGCCGCCAAAATCGGCGAACTGAAACTTCGCATCGGGAATCACTGGCAGGGCCGCTTTGATTTCGTCCCGCGGCGCGGCTGTCCCTTGCGCTGCCAACGCCACCGGCGCCACCCGCCAGGATGAACACCCCACCAATACCAACCCCACCAATACCTTCGCGATCTTGCGAACCATGGCTTCCTCCTTGCACGCCGCCGGGATGGACCGGCCGACGCGTCGATAGTAACAGCATTGTAGCCAGCACGGGTGCTTAACCGTTTTCGGGATTTCGTGGTACAGCCGCGACCGTCAGAAGCGGTGACAGAATTCCCAGCACAAGGGCGAGACGGCAGCTTGTGGCGTGTGCACACATGCGCGCCGCATCCCGACTCATCGGGATGCTCGGCGAACACCCGTAGATTCAGAGGTTCTCCGCCGGGCATCGCCACGAGTGGCGATGCGGCGCGCATGAGTGCGCACGCCACGTCGGCGCGCCAATTGTTTCACAGCTTCTTAGGGAGCGGTCGCAGGGAACCGGCCTTTCGCAGATCGGTTAGGCACCCAGCCAGCGCAGTAAGCGCGCACCGGCGGGAGGTAAGATGGAAACTCACATTCCCATGGAGAAACGGTTCGGCGCCGTGGCTGCCCTTAGAACCTGGGCGCTGCTCTTCTGCGCGACTCTGCTCGCCTACTCGCCGTCGCTCCGGGGCGGCTTGCTCTGGGACGACGAGAACCACCTGACTCACCCGGAACTGCAGCCGCTCCACGGACTTTGGCGCATATGGTTCGAGATCGGCGCCACGCAGCAGTACTATCCTCTATTACACAGCGCCTTCTGGGTGGAGCACCGGATCTGGGGAGACGCGGTGTTGGGCTACCACGTGGCGAACGTCGCCCTCCATGCCACGGCGGCGTTACTGGTGATCGCCATCCTGCGGCGGCTGTCGCTTCCGGGCGCGTGGCTGGCAGGCTTCGTGTTTGCGCTGCACCCGGTTTCGGTGGAAGCCGTGGCGTGGATGTCCGAGCAGAAGAGTACGCTCTCCGGGGTTTTCTACTTGTGCTCGGCGCTGGCCTACCTGCATTTCGACCAGACCCGCCGCCGGCGCGGCTACCTGCTGGCCACGGGACTGTTCGCGCTCGCACTGCTGAGCAAGACGGTAACCGCGACTCTTCCCGCGGCTCTGCTGTTAGTGCTTTGGTGGAAACGCGGGCGGCTGGATTGGAGGCGCGACGGGCTGCCTCTGCTGCCATGGCTCGCGCTGGGCGGGTCGGCGGGGATTTTCACGGCGTGGATGGAGCGGACGTCCATCGGCGCACAGGGTCCGGATTTCGCGCTGACGGCGATCCAGCGATTCCTGCTGGCGGGGCGCGCACTCTGGTTTTACGCAGGTAAGTTGCTGTGGCCGGCCAACCTGATGTTCACTTACCCCCGCTGGACATTGGACGCGCGGGAATGGTGGCAGTGGCTTTTCCCAGCGGGAGTGGCGGCGCTCGGGATCGCGCTATGGCTGGTGGCCCGCCGCCATCGCGGGCCGATGGCCGGATTCCTCTTCTTCGCCGGAACGCTGTTTCCGGTGCTCGGTTTCCTGAATGTCTATCCCTTTCTGTTTTCCTTCGTCGCCGATCACTTCCAGTACCTGGCAAGTTTGGGAATCGTGGTTCCGGCGGCCTGCGGTCTGACAATGGCCGGGCGGCGGATTTGGCCGGACGGTTCGCCACTCCCGCGGATCTGCGCCGCCGCCGCGCTATTGGCCGTTCTCGGTACACTGACCTGGCGGCAAAGCGGCATGTACCGGGATTCCGAAACGCTCTATCGAACCACCTTGGCCCGCAATCCCGCCAGTTGGATGGCGCACAACAATCTGTGCTCGCTGCTGTTGCCGAAACCCGGCGGCTTGGCCGAAGCCATTGCCCAATGTGAAGCCGCGCTGCGGACCAGGCCTGGGTACGCCGAGGCCCACAATAACCTGGGAAGCGCCTGGGCGCACCTGCCGGACCGGCTGCCGGATGCCATCGCCGAATTTCGAGCGGCCTTGGCGACGAAGCCGGATTTCGCGGAGGCGCACTTCAATCTGGCCAACGCCCTGGCGCGAATCCCGGGCCGGCAGGAAGAGGCCATTGCGCAGTATGAAGCGGCGCTGCGCATCCGGCCGGATTACCTGGAGGCGCGTATGAACCTGGGCACGGTTCTGTTGCGGACGCCGGGCCGGCTGCCGGATGCGATTGCCGAGTTCCAGGCGGCGCTGACGGTCCATCCCGATCTCGCCGAGCCGCACAACAACCTGGCAAGCGCCCTGGCCCAGGTTCCCGGACGCCTTCCGGAGGCCATTGCCGAGTACCGGGCGGCGCTCGAAATCGATCCCCACTACGCCAAAGCGCACAACAACCTGGGAAGCTTGCTGGCGCAGATTCCCGGACGCCTGCCGGAAGCCATCGGCGAGTTTCAGGCGGCGCTGCGGGACAACCCCGCCTACGCGGAAGCGCACAAAAACCTGGGCGTGGCGCTGGTGCGGGCCGGCCGCGCGCCGGATGCGATTGCCGAGTTCGAGGCGGTACTGGGTTTGGAGCCGGGGTCGGCCCAGGCCCACTACAATCTGGCCGTGGTCCTCTTGAAAGTGGGTGGCCGAAAGCCGGAGGCATTAGCTCAACTGGATGCGGCGTTGCGCATCAATCCTAACCCGGAACTGCAGCGTTTGGCGGCACGACTGCGGAGCGAGCTGCAATGACGCGCGTATCTTTCGGACAATGCGTTTCCCGAAAATTGACACCTTTCATGAAAGCTGATAGCATCCTGCCAAATATTCTTGTTTGGAGGTAGTCCATGTCGCGCCTCATAGCCTCGTTTGTGGTCTTGTCATGCCTGCTTTCGGCGCAGGAATTTCGCTCGACTTTGACTGGCAGAGTCACCGATCCGAGCGGCGCCGTAGTCGCCGGGGCCAAGATCGCCGCCATCGAAGAAACCACTAACACACGGTACGACACCGTTAGCAATGCCGACGGCCTCTATACGTTCCCGCTGCTGCTGCCGGGCACCTACCGGCTGAATGTGGAAGTCAAGGGCTTCAAGAAATACTCGCAAACGGGAATCGTAATCGGCACCAACACGCGCGTCGGGCAGAACATCCTTCTGACAGTCGGCGAGATGACCGATTCGGTCATCATCACCGCCGATGCAGCTCCACTCGAAACGGTGAAGGCATCGGCCGGACAGGTCATCACCACCCACGAACTGGAGAATCTCCCGCTGGACGGCCATACCGCGCTGGACGTGGAGTTCTATGGCTTCGGAGTGGTGAACCAATCGAATCGCGACTCCAACGGACCGTCTTCGCAAGGGGGACTCGCCACGCTATCGATGGGTGGCGCGCCTTCGGGAGCGAATGAGTACCTGCTGGACGGCGTACCGAATATCGGAACGCAGGGAACCTCGGGGCGCCGGCCGGCATTCCTGCCGCCCCCCGACGGCGTTGCCGAAGTCAAGACCGAAGCTTTCAACATGGACGCGGCCGCCGGAGGAGTGGCGGGCGGCACCATCGACATGGTGACCAAAGGCGGATCCAATGGCTTGCATGGCGCGCTTTCCGATTACTACAATAACTCCTCCCTTCAGGCCACCGATTTCTTCGTCAACTCCAACCCCGGCGCGACCAAGTCGGTCACCAGTTCCCAGCAATGGGCGTTAGCCGTGGGAGGTCCGGTATGGATTCCCAAGGTGTTCAACGGAAAGAACAAGCTATTCTGGTTCTTCGCATATGAGGGCATCACCAGCAAGGGTCCATCCGTGGCCACCGGCACCGTGCCTACCGCGGCCGAGCGCGCGGGCGATTTCTCGCGCTTGTTCGCGCTCAATAACTCGTCGAAGAATTACACGCTGTACGACCCCAATACCGGCGTACTTACCGGGAGTACCATCAACCGCACGCCGTTCCCGAGTAACATCATTCCGTCGAACCGGCTGAATTCCATCGCGGCCACTTTCCTGAACACCTATGTTCCCTTGCCGAACCAAAACGGAGTTTACGACGACACCAACGACTACGCCACCTCCGAGAACGTCAAAAACCCGTACCATTTCTTCTCGGGCCGGTCGGATATCAACCTGGGTAACCGCGACAAGATGAGCATCATGGGGCGGCAGAGCCTCTACCTGCAATACAACAACGATATCTTTCACAATCTGGCGTATCTGAACCATGGTTTGGGGCGGGATATCTGGGGCGCCACAATCGACGAGGTCCACACGTTTTCATCCACCCTGGTGGCCGATCTGCGCGTCGGATTCACACGTTACGATGCCTACTATTTTCAAGCCAGCACGGGACAATGGCCCGACCTGGCAACCCCGGCGGGCGGCTACAATCCCACTGACCTCGGATTCCCGTCCTACATAGCCGGCAACGCCAACGTACTGCAAATGCCCGTTTTCACGGCCTCCGACGGCTACACATTGAACGGCAACAACAGCGGGCACTACACCAACCAGCCGTACAACGTGTACCAGGCGTTCAACAGCTATACCAAAGTCACCGGCGAGCACACCATTAAGTTCGGCGGCGAGGTCCGCCTGCAGGACTTCACCAACATCAACTGGGCAAACTCGACCGGCGCTTACACCTTCGATGCCGGCACATGGATCAAAGCCAATAGCGGCAGCGCCTCCAGCCCCACGCTCGGCGGTTCGATGGCGCAATTCCTATTGGGGCTCCCCACCAGCGGGACATATCCCATCAATGCCGAATCGAAAGCCGATGCGTACTACGATGCGCTATTCGTTCAGGACGACTGGCATGTGCGGCCGAACCTGGTTCTCAACCTGGGTTTGCGCTGGGAAAAGGCCACCCCGTCCACGGAGAGCCATAACCGGCAGACCATCGGTTTCGACGGGACCGTCACCAACCAGGTGACACAGGCCGCGGAAACGGCATACGCCAAGAGCCCGCTGCCGCAGCTTCCCGCGAGCCAGTTCCTTCCCACAGGTGGATTGCTCTTCGCCTCATCCAGCAATCGCGACGCATATACCACATCCAACAAGGAATTGGCCCCCCGCATAGGCGTCGCCTGGACGCCCAAGGCGCTTCACGACCGCACGGTGATCCGGTCGGGAGTCGGCATTTTCTACGTAAACCTGGGAACCGTCACCCCGAACCAACAGGGATTCAGTCAATCCACCACCTACGTCGCGACCAATAACAGTTATCTAACGCCCGCCACCACGCTGAGCAATCCTTTCCCCACGGGGATTACTCCGCCGGTCGGCAGTTCTCTCGGCGTGAATACATACCTGGGCCAGAGCGTCACGGTTTTCAGTCCGCACTTCCTGCCTCAGTACAGTCTGCGCTGGAACTTCGATGTCCAGCACCAGCTTTCCAAGAACATGACCCTGGAAGTGGCCTATATCGGCAACCATTCGGTCCATAACCCCACCAGTTACAATTTCGGTTCTCTCCCGGCGCAGTATCTGAGTACATCGCCATTTCGCGATGCCACCACCATCAACGCGCTGGCTGCCATCGTTACCAACCCGTTTTCGGGCCTGCTGCCGGGCCAGAGCTTGAACGGCACTACCACTTCGGTTTCCAACCTGCTCAAGCCATTCCCCGAGTTCTCCGGCGTCACCGTGTCCAACATGGGCAACGGAGGTTCTTACTTCCACCAACTCGCCGTCCGCGTCAATAAGCGGCTGGCGAACGGAGTGCAACTTTTCTTCAACTATTCCCACTCGCGCCTGATGGAGAAGGACACCTATCTCAACGCGGGATCGTTGGTGCTGTCAAAAACCCTATCCGTAGACGACCGGCCGGATTACGTGACAGTCAGTGGATTGTACGACCTTCCGGTGGGCAGGGGGAAGCAATTCTTGGCGAATGCCAACAAGGCGCTGATATTCGTACTGGGCAACTGGCAGTTAGGCGCTAACTATAGCTACTTCCCGGGCGCTCCGCTTTCCTGGGGCAACTTGATCTACCTGGGGGCGCCGCTCGATTACCACGCCAACCTCCCCAATACCGCTTCCTTCAACACCTCGGCGTTCAACACGGTTTCGAGCCAGCAGCTTTCCAATAATCTCCGGACCTTCCCTACGTATTTCAATAATCTGCGCATCGACAGCATGAATAACTTCAACGTCAACCTTACGAAGAGCTTTGTGGTGCACGAAAACGTAAAGGTGCAGTTCCGGGCGGAATCCTTCAACGTGACCAACCGGGTGGTGTTCGCAACGCCGAACCTGACGGCTACCGCCTCCACCTTCGGCTACATCACGTCGGATACCAATTCGCCGCGCGCCATCCAGTTGGCGCTACGTCTGACGTTCTGAAACGTACAGTCAACGCCGGCCCTGTCGGGGAATAATCCAACCACGGGCCGGCAACCGCTCGCTCGGGAGCCGTCGAGAAATCGGTTGGCGGGCGAAAGCGCGTGCCCCAAGCGGACCGCCCCGGCGCATAGTACCCTTTCGCGGCCTATAACAGGTTTGCTCAACCGGGCAGGTGTATACTGGACACAATCCAGGAGTCGAGGATAGGATTCCGGATTTAGGAGGAAGAGAATGTCCTGGGGATCTGTAATCCGTTGGTTGTGTCCCATTGCCTTGGCGTCGCTGTTGGTATTCCCGGCGGTCGCCCAGGCGCAAACCACTGTAACCGGCCGGCGCGCACGCGGCCTCATTGTCGATAAGATCGACGAGAACCGGCTGCACAAGATCGAGGGTAACACCCGGTCCGAAGCCGGTCCGCAAAACGACCGGGGCCCGGTTCCGGCGGACCTATCGATGGATCACCTGTTCTTGCAGTTGCAGCGTTCCCCCGAACAGGAGCAGGCCGTCCATGACTTCATCGACGCGCTGCACAACCCGAGTTCACCGAGCTTCCACAAGTGGCTTACCGCGGAGGAATTCGGCGAAAGGTTCGGCGCCTCTCAGGCGGACCTCGACGCCATCTCGGGATGGCTGCGGTCGCACGGGCTGACGGTACATTCGGTCTACCCCAACGGCATGCTGATGGACTTTTCGGGTACGGCCGGACAGGTGCGCGCGGCCTTCCACACGGAGATTCACTACTTGGAAGTGAACGGACGGAGTCACGTGGCGAACATCGGCGATCCGCAGATTCCGGAAGCGCTGACGCCGGCCGTGGCGGGGGTGGTTTCCATGCACGATTTCCGGCCGCGCACCATGAGCAAGCCTCACGCCGATTACACCTACACCTCCGGCGGCGCTACTTACCAGGCGGTGGTTCCCGCCGATCTGGCTACGATTTACAATCTGAATCCGCTATTCGCCGCGGGCATCGCGGGCCAGGGTCAGACGATTGTGGTTATCGAAGACACCGACCTCTATAGCACATCCGACTGGAGCACTTTCCGTAGCGCGTTTGGGCTGTCTACATACACCACCGGCTCCCTCGCCACGGTCCATCCCGCGCCTCGCAGCGGCACGAATAACTGCCAGGACCCGGGCGTCCCTTCGGGCGGCGACGACGGCGAGGCCATTCTGGATGCGGAATGGGCCAGCGCGGCGGCGCCGGGCGCGGCCATCCAAGTGGCCTCCTGCGCCGATACGCGGACTACCTTCGGAGGCCTGATCGCCATTCAGAACCTGATCAATAGCACCACACCGCCATCCATCATCAGCTTGAGCTACGGCGAGTGCGAAGCGGAAAACGGCGCGACCGCGAATGCCGCCTACAATGCGGCGTTTCAACAAGCCGCCGGGGAAGGGATTTCGGTGTTCGTATCCGCGGGCGATGAAGGGGCTGCCAGTTGCGATGCCGGGGCTACGGGGGCCACCCACGGGATTGGCATAAGCGGCTTTGCTTCGACACCGTATAACGTCGCGGTGGGCGGCACCGACTTCGGCGACAGCTACGTCGGCACTAACAGCACCTACTGGAATTCGACTAACGCCTCCAGCTACGGATCGGCAAAGTCCTACATTCCCGAAATTCCCTGGAACGATTCCTGCGCCAGCGGCCTGCTGGCAAGTCACTTCAAGTACAGCACGACTTACGGCTCGGCCGGATTCTGCGGCAGCACCACGGCCTCGCAGGATGGCTTGCAGGTGGTGGCGGCGGGTAGCGGCGGGCCTAGCGGCTGCGCCACCGGAACGCCCTCATCTTCGGGTGTGGTCGGCGGAAGTTGCAAGGGATATTCCAAGCCGTCCTGGCAGGCCGGTCTGACCCCGACCGATGGCGTGCGCGACATTCCGGACGTCTCTCTGTTCGCGGCCAATGGCATTTGGGGACACTACTACGTGTACTGCTGGTCGCACACGCGGGCCGGAGGCGCAGCATGCACGGGAGCGCCCAGCGGCTGGTCGGGCGCGGGCGGGACTTCGTTTTCGTCGCCCATTCTGGCGGGGATTCAGGCACTGGTGAATCAGCATACCAACGCTCGCCAAGGAAACCCGAATGCGAGGTACTACGCGCTTGCCGCGGCGAACTCCTGCAACTCATCCACGGCAAATCCAACCGCAAACTCCTGCGTTTTTTACAATGTCACGCAGGGCGATAACGACGTGAACTGCGGAGGAACCGTGGATTGCTATGGGGCCACCACCAGCAGCGGCGGCTTCGGACGCCATTCCGCCCCCAGCGTCAATGGAGCCCTATCGACATCGAGTTCGGGTTACTTACCGGCATACCGCTCGGGCACGGGTTGGAACTTCGCAACCGGAATCGGATCGGTCAACGCCTACAATCTGGTGACGAAGTGGTAGCCCTGTTCGTATAAGTGCCTCCGCATGTGGCGCACGCACCCTGCGCAATGCCACTTAGTTTTCCGGGTATCGGAAATGCGCCGCGTTATGTGGGGCAGGTTGTCAACCTGCGGCCGAGTGGTACTCGGCCTAGTCGGCATTTTCATACTGGTCCGCAGGCCGATTGACAATCGGCCGCAGGATGCCATCCTGCCCCACACAAAACCGCGTGCGAGACTCAATCAATACCGGTGTCGGGTTGCGGGAAAACCAAGCGACATTGCGCATCCCGGGTGCCGCGTCGCGACTCTTCGCGACGCCTCTGGATGGACAGAACGCTGGAACCGCCAGGCATTCCGATGGGTCGGGATGCGGGTCGTGCGAGTACGTGCGCCACAACACCGGGCCAGTCCGCTACTGCATGCTATCCAGCCAGGCTTCCACTTTTTCGGCCCACAACTTCCCGTGCGCCTGCAATCCGGCGGCGCTCATGTGGACCCCGGTTCCGTGATTCTGCCGGTACTCTCCGGTGAGCGTGTCGGTATCGGGGCCCGCCAGCGCCAGCCCGTCCTTGCAGAGGGCCGCCTGAGCGGCGCGGATCGCGGGCGTCGCGGGGTCGGCGGGGTTGTGATAACTCACCTGCGCCACAAACCACGGGAACTCCCACCCGGCCCGCGACCGCATCTCGCGGATCAGGCGCTCCATCATTCGCCGGTACTCGGCGGGCTCCATCTCGTGTCCCGGCCCCTGGTGCGCATCCGATTCGCCCTGGTGCCAGAGCACCGCGCGGAAACCGTGCGGCCCCAACTGGCGGATACGCTCCAGCATGCCGTCGAAAAGCTTGCCGGTGGATTCCCACTGGCCATCCTCCACCGCCAACACGAACTTCGGGCTGGTGGGCGGCGAAGCGAAGCGGTCGCCCTTGGGCAGCCATTGCCGCACGCTGGTTCCACCGGACCCCACGCTGGCGACGCCGATGGGCACCTGGTAATGCTGGAACAGGGCGTCGCCGAAAGCCGGCAGGAAGCTGCCCAGCTTGCTGCTATCCTGCACGCCCGGCTGCGGGTCGTTGGCCAGCCGCCACTCGGCGCCGTTGAACGTGGCGACCATCCCAGTACGGGTCTGCTGCGCCTCTTCGCCATAGTTGGTGGAGTTGGATTGCCCGGAAACCACGAAGACCTCACCCACGCCGGCGTGGTCCACGGCAACTCCGCCGATGGGCTCGCCGCCGCGCAGGACGCGGACCTCCACCTTGTACCAGCCTCCCGCCGCAGCGGCGAGCGGCCCATCGAACGTACAGGGGGCCGAAGTGGCGACAGGCTGCCAGGCACGTCCGCCGATGCGCGCTTCGGCGGCGTCGCAAGGCGTATCGGCGTGGCCGCGGACCTGCATGGCGCCATTGGCGAAGGTGGTCCGTTGGAAAACCTGGTAGTCGCGCGGCGAATCGAGCGTAAGCGCGGCGGCGTGAAGCGTTAGGGTTACGAGAGCGGGAGCGGCCAACTGGCACAGAGCTGCGGTGCGCATCAGAGGCTCCGCATTTCGAGCGCGGGAGAACTGGAAGGCATGTCTACTCGAAATTGTATTCGAATTAGTGGCGAGCTACCAAGCGCAGGTAGCCGGGGACAGACCGCTCTGTCCGCGCGGCGCGGTGCGCGCCTTGGGACAGAGTAGTCTGTCCCCTCGACTATTCGCCTGAGATCGCTTTCCAGGTTTTGTCCGGATTGAAGCTGACAATTTGGCGCGCCAACGCAGCGGTGGCATCGCCAAGATCCTTCTCGTAGACCATACCCTGATGGCCTACCAGGAACGTCTTGATACCCGACACGCCATACTCCGCCGGGTAGGCAATCAGCGCGAATCCGCCGATCATCTTGCCTTTCACCACGTAGTCCACGGCGCCGCCCGGCGCGTCCGGGCCCTGGGCTTTGAGGATATGGAAGTAGTAGCCGTGATACGGCACCGGCTTCTTTCCCTCCGCGAACATGGCGGCAGCGGCATCGGCGAAGGCTTTGGGCACCAGGTTCTCGGTTTCGCCTTCCCAATACAGGCCGTCCTTCTTGCCCGGAGCACTCAGGATCCTCTGGGCGTATTGCAGCACGCCGTCTCCGTTGCGGTCTTGCGCGGCATATTCCATCTGGGCTTCCACGTAGCCGCGGCAGACGTCGATGGCCGTCATTTCGTTGCGGCCCACGCGACGCGCCAGAACTTCCACGCGCCCCGCGGCGGCATCGAAATACCACTGGCCGTTCTTATGAATCAAGGGAACGGGGAACGGCCAATCCTGCGGGCCGACAACCAGGGTGGCGCGGTTGGGATTGCCGGGCTCGGGCGAGACATCCAACTTCGCCTTTGCCAGTTCGGCGAAGCGCGCGCGCCCGGCCTTGTCCTCGGCGGCATCGCCGGATTCCACGATGTCCCGGCCCGCGGGTCCGAAGATCTTGAGCAGGGCCGCGGCGTCGTTTTGCGCGGCGGCTGCGACTAACGCCTGGGCGGCTTCCTGCGCGGTGGCAAACGTCTGTCCCGAGGGTTGTGGGTCGGCGTGTAGCAACGCTAACCCGGCCGCGAATACGGCTGCGAAACCAACAGTGATGCGCGTCATTTTCTCCTCCCTCCTCCACCGCCGGACGGGGCGGATCTGGGCGCCGGAGCCGATCTGGCAGCGGGCGCGCTCCTGGCTGGCCCCATACTGGAATAGCCATGGTCCGCGTGGGCCCGCGCTTCGGCGCCGCTACTTTGGCTGCCGCCGAAGGCGCTCCGGTTCTGCACTTGCGGCGTACTCTTCTGAATCTGGCGATTGCCGAAACGCTCTCCGGATTGGGCGGGCGCGCGGCCCGCTTGAGACTCCGATCGCGGGGCCACGTTCTGCCTCACGTTCCCGCGGAATTTCTGCTGCAGCGCGGGGTTCGCGTACGGGACTCCCTGCCGATGCGCCGCGTCGTGCGACCAAACCGAGGTCCCATGCACGTCGTGGATATTCGCGGTGTTGAAGTTGTAGCGATGGATGAATGCGTTGTTGACCACCACGCTGTGGTTGCGCCAACCGGGACTCCAGCCCCAACCGCCCCATCCATTCCATCCGCCGCCGAAGAAGAGACCCATCTGGATGCCTCCGCCGTAAAAGCCGAAGCCCAGTCCGCCCACCATCACGCTTCGCGGCGGCCACCACCAGTGAGGATACGGATACCAGCGCGGCGCGCCCCAGATCCACATCGGATCGTAGCAGGGGACGTAAATCACGTCGGGATCGGCCGGCATGATCTCGATATATGGCTGGCCGCCCTGGTCTTCGGAGACCACATTTTGCTGCGGCGTGGAAGCCAGCTTACCGGCTTGCTGGGCCTGCTGGCGCATCCGTTGGACGGCGTCCATCACGTCCTGCTGCTGCGCCAGGAATGCGTTCCCCAGATTGGTGGTCCAGGTGACGTCGTCGTTGAGACGCTTGAGTACATCGGGAAAGACCACCAGCGCCTGGATACTGGGATCCCAGTTCTGTTGTTGGGCTGCCTGGGTGAGCGCGGCTCCCCTAAGTCCGGGGTTCCTCCCGACCCACTGAAACGCCTGGACCACCTCCAGAGGATACGTAGTAGCCACCAGGACTTGGCTCAACAGGGGATCGGGATACAGCGCGACGGGCGCCACCAGGTCGTCAAGTTGATCGGCTGTCAGCGTTTGACCGGGAGGCGGCGGCGCCGGAGCGTCCTGAGCCAACAGATACGTTCCCGCGGACGCCAGTAACAGCAGCGCGGCCGGAACGGCTCCCCACCGGGTCAAATTCGATGCAAACACTTTGTGCGGCATGTTGAACCTCCTCATACGAGGCATCGGCGCGATCCATCGCGCGATGTCCAACTACCTTAACCAATCGAGTATACGTTGAAATGGTGCGCGATGTTACCCGCACCCCGCGGAATGGCTCTAAAGGGCCGCGGGTGCTGGTACTGAGCGGTACAACCGAGCCCGGCCGGACGCGATCGCGTCAAGTCATATAACTCGGTAACCGAAATGGGGATCGTTGGGTCACGTAAGGAAGTGACCGAGGGCGCAAGGTTTTTCCTGGTTGTCGTAGGCTGAAACCGATCTGCGAGGGGTCGCGCC
>Ga0181529_10001636_pt1 | contig 28349 bp, 29 predicted proteins | sample PEATcosm2014_Bin_36_FD_119763 | JGI IMG/M metagenome (GOLD analysis project Ga0181529, IMG submission 119763) | Peatland microbial communities from MTU Mesocosm Facility, Houghton, MI, USA - PEATcosm2014_Bin10_30_metaG | ecosystem: Environmental > Terrestrial > Soil > Wetlands > Peat | place... | reverse complement strand
GGCGGTCCTGCGCAAGGAGTGGATCCAGGTCCGGCGCGACCCGTTCACGCTGCGCATGATCATGGTCCTGCCGGTGCTGCAACTGTTCCTGTTCGGCTACGCGATCAACACCGACCCCAAGCACCTGCCGACCGGGCTGCTCGCGGCCGAGCATTCCAAATACGAGCGGACCCTGGTCGCGGCGTTGCAGAACACCGGCTACTACGACATCCGGACGCTCGCCGGCGAAGCGGAGGCAGAGCGGGGCCTCGCCGATGGCGATCTGCTGTTCGTGGTGAACATTCCGCCCGGTTTCGACCGCGCGGTCGATCGCGGCGAGCAGCCCACCGTGCTGATGGATGCCGATGCCACCGATCCATCGGCGATCAGCAACGCGGCCGCCGCGCTCGCCGGGCTGACCGGCGTGCTGGACCGGGACGTGCCGCAGACCGTCCGGTCGACGCCCGCCGCGCCGCCTTTCCAGTTCGCCGTGCACGCCCGCTACAATCCCGAACAGCTCACGGTGCTGAACATCGTGCCTGGGCTGATCTGCATCGTTCTGACCATCTCGACGCTGTTCATCACGACGTTGTCGATCACGCGGGAACGCGAGCGCGGCACCATGGAGAATCTGCTGGCCATGCCGGTCCGGCCGATCGAGGTGATGCTCGCCAAAGTGGTGCCCTATATCGTGATCGGCTACACGCAGGCCGTTCTCATCATGGGGATTGCAGCGGTCGTATTCGGCTTGCCGATGCGCGGCTCCATGGCGTTGCTGATCCTCGCGCTCGGGCTGTTCATCGCCAGCAACCTGGTCCTCGGGCTGACCTTCTCGACGATCGCGCGCAATCAGATGCAGGCCATCCAGATGGCGCAGTTCACGCTGCTGCCGTCATTCCTGCTGTCCGGTTTCATGTTTCCGTTCGCCGGCATGCCGGTGTGGGCGCAGTGGGCCGGCGAGTTGTTTCCGGTGACCCACGCGCTGCGCATCGTGCGCGGGGTGCTGCTGAAGGGCAACGGCATGGCGCAGATCGTCCCGGAGCTGTGGCCGATCGCCGCCTTCACGCTGGCGGTCGCGGTGATTGCGGCCTGGTGCTACCGGGAGACGATCGACTGATCGCGGTCTGTCCCGGGCGTGGATCAGCGGAGCGGGCGGATTTGCGCTTGGCAGGGGAGGCGCGTTTGTTTATCCACGGCGCGCCGGCCATGACCCCTTCGTCTAGTGGTTAGGACACCAGCCTTTCACGCTGGTAACACGGGTTCGAGCCCCGTAGGGGTCGCCAGCATTTTCAATGAGTTACTGGCCTATAATCGCCCCGGACGCTGATTTAGGTAGCAATTTAGGTAGTATTCGTGGGCGTCCGTAGGCGTGTGCCCTGGCCGGCAGTGGCCGGCGCTGCCCACAACAACAACAGCCCGCCGGGCGGATGGCCGAGCAGGGCATATGCAGGCGCCAGCACCCGGCGCCTGCATCGACGTTCCTATTTCGTTCGCATCGCACTACGCTGCCCGCATGTCCGGGCTGTCGGCCCTCATCCTCGCGGCGCGCCTCGCCGATCTAACCGATTCGTGGCTTGAGGTTCGGTGCTGCCGCGGCGTGGCGTTCCTCCCGCTGCGCCGGCTGGTGATGGACCACGGCGGCGGCAGCCGGCGCGTGCGGGACGTAGTGGCACGGCTGCGCTGCCGTCATTGCCGTGCGGCCTTGAAAGGGCACCACCCTTTAGCGCCGCCCTTGTAAAGAATTCCGACAGTCGAAGTCAGGCCCGGCGGCGGCGGATCACGCCGAGACCAACGAGACCGGCGCCGAGCAAAGCCAGCGAAGACGGTTCAGGTGCGGGTATGTACTCGCCGGCAGTCTGAGTGCCCCCCTCAACGGCCTCGAAGCCATTGGAATAGTCCGCCGCGTTGTACCCGGTGGTGTTGCCTGCCTGATTCTCGTTGCTCGGGTCGCCGTATCCGACGACGCAGGATGGGGTGGCAACTCCGGAAGGGCATGTGGGAGTGAGGACGGCAGCCGCGCTTGCCCAGAAGTTGCCGCCCACGGCGGTCAAGGTAATGCTGACTGTGCTGACCCCGGACACACTACCGGTCTCTACGGACATGTCCCCGAAGTTGCCTTCTTCGCCATACGATCCGGCAATGCCTGCGCCTGATGCCGCCGAGTAGTCCCCGGCAACGTTAATCAAAAGGGGGCCGGAGAGGGTACTGCCGCTTGGCGCGGTGAATTGGACCAGTACGCCGCTGTAATTGCCGAGCGAACCCGTCACACCTGTGACGGTTACCGCTGTTGCGGACGACTGCGGGACGGGCGAATTGGGGTATTCGGCCGTCGTCAGGTAAAAGGTTATAGAGTCGGCGCGAGCCTGGGAGCCGACGGTCAAAGCGCCCGCCAAAGCGACCATTGCGGCAAGGTTCCGAATTACCTTCAACTCAACCTTCCCCTTGGGCAATCTCGACCTAAGGCGACTGCCTCCTTCGTGCCAACGCGATTTCCCATACCAATTACAACTCGTTGTCTCGTTTATCGAGACGTACCTCGGCAATCCAGGACGTTCGTGTAAAATATCTTAACGTCAGCCCGATGAAAAGGGGCTTCGCGTGGCCTTCGTCCAGGTGCGTGTAAATTCTTCGATAGTTACGGTTTTTGGGCACGCGGCTTAGGCTGTCGGCAAGGCGCCCGCCATGCCGCCGCGGGCAGGATAGCTGGGCACTACCCGGCAGCGCCAGGGCGAGCACCAGGCCGGCTTCGCTTGCCTGCCGGCGAGTGGGTGGCTGGCGGTGCGTCCATGCCGCCAAGCAGCGTGCCTTGCTTCTGTTCGGTCAGGTCTTCCTTTTCCGCGCGGCGGAAGGCAGCATCTATCGCCAGCGGAGGTAGGTCGGGCTTGGCGCCGTTCCGGAGGGCTTCGATCGTAAGGATTTGCAACCGGGGATGCCGCTTGTTGCCGAAGGGGCTATCGAAAAATCCCGCCTTGGCGGCTTCCTCGATCATCGGCTTCGTTGGCGGAACCAATGTCACGAACAGCCCTGCCTCCGCCCTTTCCCGTTCGATTGCGCCGCGCAGGTCGCGCACCATCTGCGCGCTGACGTGCTCGCCGCCCTTTACGCTGATGATTGCCCGCGCGACGGTGCTCGGCTCGGCCGCCATGTAGCGCCAACCGTCGATGCCGCTGTCGGCGCCTTTCTTTTCCCTCCGTAGGGCACCGCATCGACCAAAGACTCAGCCCACCACTGGAATTGATACTTGTCGCGTTCGGCCAGATCACGGGCGCCCTCGATGTCCTTCGGCGTGCCATGGACATCGAACTTCACGCCCGGGAACGCATCGCGCAGACGGCGCTCAATCAAGCTGATGGCAAGGTGGGTTATGTCGATCCCGATTCATCGGCGGCCAAGCTTTTCAGCCGCGTGCACCGCTGTTCCACAACCGCAGAAGGGGGCGAGCACTACATCGCCCTCGCTGCTGCTCGTCTCGCGCACCGTATCGCGTACGAAATGCGCCAAGTGCCGCGCCGGCACGAACTCATGCACCGACGGCGGCGGCAACCATGTCTGATCCATGTCCCACGCGCGAAAGCTCTTGCTCGTGCACGACACCGCGATCCCGTCCCTCGTCCGCCAGCGAATTCTCGGACAGGCTGCCAGCGGCATCCATCTCGTCAAGCCGTTCGACATCGACCAGTCGTTCGCAACAGTGTCTAATCTCTGCGGGTTTGCGCCACTGTCGGCGGGAGGAGCGACTTCGACCGGTTGAGAACCGCACCGACCACCCACCATATGGCCAATGTTCCCAGAATCCCGAAATAGCCGTCAATTGCGTAATGCCAGCCCAAATGAACCGACCCGATCATGATGACCATCGCGTACGCGGTTAGCGCAATCCCCAACCTCGTGCTGGTGCGCCACCCAAGCAATGCAAACAGCGTCACTCCTGCGAGATGCATGCTGGGCATGGCCGTGATGCCGCCGCCGACATTCAAGCTATCCGTCATATACGTCTTCCACAGCATGTCCTGCGTCGCGACAACCCAAACGAACGGCGCTTGTTGGCTCGCATGGTGCAGGTAACTCATCAGAGGCCCATAGGGATCGGGCCCAGCGACAAGCAGCCCATAGTAGCACGGCCCTCCCGAGGCGAGCCACGTCGCGGCGAAATTGCCCAGCACGGCAAAACACAAAATATACGTCGCAAAAAACTGCGTGCGAAGCCGCTGATCCCGGTCGGCAAAGGCCTGCCAAATCACGCAACCAATCAGCACAAAAAACCACAAATTGTACATCACGTTGAGCATGCTCGTAATCACGGGGTAGCCAAAAACCGGCTGTATCAACGCCCATGGCGCTACGCCAAAGTGGAGCGCCCTATCCCACGTCATCAACGTCGTATCCCAATCGTACGGATGAATTGTCGGGATCATCACTTTCAACGACGTGAAAGTGGAGTTAAAAACCGACAGCAAGCAGAAAATCGGAATCGCGTCGAACAGGCGTCTTCTCGCCAGGGAATTTGAAAATATGTCCTCCATGATGGCTTTGGTCAGCCGTTCGGGGTGCACGATGACCATGATGTAAACCGCACGCGCTGCAAGGAAAAGCAGTCCCATGGCTCCGATGGAAGTCTTGAACAATGACCCATAAAGCCACACCGAAATGTGACTCGCATTGCTGAAGGCACCGGCAACCGCAAAAGCGATCAACACGTAGACAAGCACCAGCAGGCTCAGTCCGGCATGCGCACGCGCCGCGTCACATGCCTCGGTGCCCCAGATCATGGCTCGCGAGCGAATGCCGACCATGTTAACGGTCATTCGCGACCGCCCGCCAGATGGCGCCGATAGACGCGGAATTCTCCCACGCTGGCAACTTCGTCATAGTGGGACCAGATCGCGACAAATCGCGGATCGGCAGAAAAATATCTGATGTAGTCGAAGTCAAGGGTCTCAAACCGATACCGTCGGGGGCCGACGTCAACGAAAATCAGAGCAGGGGGTTGTTTTGTAAGGTCTGCGACAACGGCGTCGCGCAAGAACTTTTCGATCCTGGGGGATGGCCTGGGCTCGGTGACCAGTCCCGGGAGCAACCAAAATGTATCGAAGCGTGAGGGCCAACCAAGCCCGTAGTAATTGACGAAAGGAAAACCGTTGAACACCCCCGCTGAAAACACATAAATGGAAGAACCGGAGGGAATAGAAAGAACAAAAGGCGCCATCTCCCTCATAAATTCGTTATAGGATTTGAAGACATAATTATAAAGGCGAACGCTGCCAGCGGTTGTTAAGATACAAATCGACAATCCAATCGCAATAGTAGATAAATATGGATACCGCCAAGAAAGGGGCTCCAGTGCATCCGATTGCAGAAAGGTGCTTGTCAGCAGCAGGAATAGCGTGGCATCGAGCGGATAAATATGGTATTCCCATCCTTTCATCTGCATGACATAGATAACAAAAAAACAGCCAGAGGAGATAGTAAGAATGTCGCCCATTTGGGGGAAATATTGACGACTGCGCGAATGGAGGTGGAACAACACGGCAACTGGAAGCAAAATCAATTCCGGACGCGCCAATACCACTAAGAGCGGGCTGCCGTAACCCAGACCGTATACCTCCAATGCAAAGGGGACAATAACTGTCAAATAATCCGGAGTAAAATATAAAATAGAGGCAGCATACAGCAGAACGATGCCCGCGAGCGCGAGCGTTTCAGGGCGGATGCATCGCCGCAGACCACCTGAGCGAACTGCCAGATAGCACTCGGCAGCCGCCGGGACGAGAAGAAAATGTGGTTTAAGCGCGAAACCAAACGCCGCAACAGCGCCGATGAGGAGGGCCAGGGGCGTGCCAACCGGGAAATGTCGTGAACGCGTACCCACGAGCAGCAAGTAGGGCAATGACAGGATCAGCATCAGATGCTCGCGCTGACCAAACCGTTCTGCCGGAAAGATGGCCAGAACGACAGCCACTGAAAGCAAGAATGGTTCCCGCAATTTCGGACTGAGAGATCCGTCGCCGCGCAGCACGGCCTGGAGGAGCGTCAGGCAGATTGCGATCAGAATGAAAACGTAGATGATGAACACGTTAACATCGAAAACGCCGAGGAGATGAGCGACCCAAACCGGTGGTGCTGTCAAGTAGAAGATGAGGGGCGGATTTACCTCGAATACCTCTCGGTATAGTCGTCCGCCGTTCAATAATACCTCTGTCCCGTGGATGATCCAGGCCTGGTCGTGGAACAAAATCGAGTGCAATTGCAGCCACATACTTGTGCCGAGGAGGGCTGCCAGTATGAGGTGTGTCCGTCGGCGCGCGAGCGGCGCGCGCCATCCCCGCGGAAGATGGGAAAACATCGCTGGCGGTGTTGAGCCAGTGGTCTCGAACATCAAACTTGGCTCCGAACGCGATCAGGTGTTTTCCACACGGGAAGAGCCGGTTGCGGGGGAATCCGGACACCGCTTTCAGAGCTGCTGACCGGCGGAGTCTCATTCAGCGTCTTGATTGGCATCTGCGTTTTGACCTCGCTGGGTGCCCGGATTCTAGGCGATGTTGCAACGGTGAAACACCGGCACCTTCACCACCTCCAGCAGGACGGTGAAGGCGATCGCCGCCGCCAGCGTGCCGGCCACCATCGGCGCCGGGAGGGGCGCCATGGCGATGCCCCCGATGGCCAGCGTCGAGGCGATCAGGATATCGACGACGGACGATGCGATCAGCCAGGCGCTGGGGCGCGAGGACCACAGGCGCGGGCGCCCCCGGTTGGTGTAGGTCGTGGCCTGGTTGCCGAAGACGATGGTGACGAAGGCCAGCGTCTGCACGGTCGCGATGCCGAACCGCATCCAGTGGATGCCGAAGACGAGGATCGCGGTGCAGAACACCAGCTCGCCAAGCCCGATGACGACGCCGGCGATGGTCAGGTCGCCGGTCTGCCAGGCATTCGCCAGCGGCGCCGGGCGAACATTGTCGGTGGTCAGCGACATGCCGAGGAAGTCCCCGGTGATCATGACGAGCACCATCAGCAGCGGCGTCAGGATCGCGTGGCCCGTCATCGCCAGCCCGATCGCCAGGAACAGCACCTGTACCGTCTTCTTGGTGATGCAGTTCAGCGTGTAGCTCAGGATGCGCTGGAAGGTGACGCGGCCTTCCCTGACAGCGGCCACGATGCCACCGAGGCCGGGGTCGGTCAGCACCATGCCGGCGGCCGATTTGGCGACGTCGGTTGCCGTCGAGACGGCGATGCCGATCTGCGCCTGGCGCAGCGCCGGGGCGTCGTTGGCGCCGTCGCCGCACATGCCGACGGTATGGCCGCCGTTCTGGAACGCCTTGACCAGCTTGTACTTGTCCTCCGGCAGGACCCCGGCGAAGACCGCGAACTGGCCCGCGTGGACACGCTCGGGGATCGGCCCGGGCGGACAGACCGCGCCATCGAGCCCCACCGCATGGGCCACGATGGCGGCCGTCGCCGGCGCGTCCCCGGTCACCATCACGACGCGCACGCCCAACCCGTGCAGTTCACTGACGAGCGCCGCGGAATCCGCCCGCGGCGGATCGCTGAGCGCGATCAGCCCCGCCAGCTTCATCGACCGGGGCGGTCCGACCGCGACGGCGAGCACCCTGAATCCCTGTGCCTCCAGCGCCGCCGACGCCGCCGTCGCGTCCGGCGCGGACTGGCTGAGGCCGCCGACCACCGCAAAGGCGCCCTTCACGATGCGCAGCGTACCTCCGGCCGCGTCGGTGGCGGTCGCCTCGGACATCTTCGTCGCCGGGTCGAACGGCACGAACCCGACCAACTCAGGCGCGTCGGCAACCGGCTTGCCCGCGGCGGCGGCGCGGATCGCGCCATCGACCGGGTCCTGCCCGCCATCGGAACTGGCCAGCGCGGCCAGCGCCAGGACGTGCGGTTCGTCGAAGCCGGGCAGGGGATGGACGGTGGTCACGGTCAAGGCGTTCCGGGTCAGCGTGCCCGTCTTGTCGGCGCACAGGACGTCCATCGTCGCCGCCTCGTCGACCGCCGACAGGCGCGTCGGCAACACCCCCAGCTTTGCCAGGGCGCGCGCGCCGAGCGCCGCGGCGAGGGTGAAGGTGGCGGGCAGGGCGACCGGAATCGAGGCGAGCACCGCCGTCAGCACGAGGGGGATGATGTCCGCGGGCGGCATCCCGAGGAAGTGCGCGTAGCCCACCAGCAGCACGATGACGCCGCCGTTGAAGATGGCGAGATTGCGCACGATGCGCAGCACCGTCTTCTGCTGCGAACTGACGACATGCGCGGTACGGACGAGCTCGGCGGTACGGCCGAACCTGGTGCGCGCTCCGGTCGCCGTGACCTCCGCCACGGCCTCGCCGCGGCGGACCAGCGCGCCTGCATAGGTCAGCGCGCCCGCGCCGGCCTCGATGGGGACCGACTCACCGGTGAGCATGGATTGGTCGAGCAGGACTTCTCCCCCGGTGAGTTTCACGTCCGCAGCGACCACACCGCCGAGCGACAGCTTCACCACGTCGCCGGGCACCAGTTCGGCGGCGGGTATGGTTTGCCACGCGCCGTCACGCCGCACGGAGGCGCTCAGCGCGAGCCGCGACTTCAGCGCGGCGAGGGTCGCCTGGGCGCGACTCTCCTGCAACAGCCCGAGCGCGGCATTGAACACCAGCAGGGCGGCGATGATCGCGGCCTCGACATACTTGCCGAGCACCAGCTCGAAGACGACCGCCGCCTCGAGCATCCAGGGCACCGGCGCCCAGAATTTTTGCATCGCCGCGCGCAGCGGGCGCACGCCGGTATCCGCCGTCGCGTTGGGGCCGACCTTCTCCAGCCGACGGCGCGCCTCGTCGGTGGTCAGGCCGCCCGACGGTTCATCCTTCGCGGCGGCCGGCAGGACCATCGCGTCCATGATGCCCCGAGTCTCCGCGCAGGAGGTTAGAGCCCGCCCATGCCGGCGTGCCCGATGCCGCCAACGAGCCAGAGCACCACGAGAACGAGAACCACCACGCCAAGAACGCCACCAAGCCCACTACCACCATAGCGGTTGTAGCCATAGTATCCGCCGCCGCCGCCGAGTAGGAGTACCAGTAAGATAATAAGAATAATCGTACCCATTGTCAGTATCCCTGGAAAATATTGTTAATATTGCCGAGGTGTGGTGCATTAATCACTTTTTCAATGCGTCCCAAAGGGTGTCCATCGCGCCGCCAATGGCGTTCTGGGCTTTTCCTTCGACCTTGTCCGCCTTGCCGTCGGCCCGCAACTTGGCATCGCCGGTCGCCTTGCCCACAGCTTCCTTCAGCGCGCCTTTCGCCTGCTTCGCGGAGCCGACGAGCCTGTTCCTGTCCATGCCTGTGCTCTCCTGCTGGTTTCGCGGCGAGTCCCGCTCATTCGACCATCGGGAATATGGTCGGCGGCGGCCGGTTGCGTCAGGGCCGGAAAGTACTCACGCCGCCCGGGGACAAAAATCATGGCCGGTCAGCGGCGCCGCCCGGTTGGCGCGGCGCGGCGCGCCTGCCAAGTTGGGGCCATGCAGACAACCCCTCCCGCCCGCGGGCGACCCAGCGCATGAGCTCCCGGCCGAGCCCGCTCGCCCTGCTGGTCGCGGGCACCTTCTTCATGGAGCTCCTCGACGGCTCGATCATCGCCACCGCGCTGCCCCATATGGCGGTGTCGCTGCACAGCTCGGCGGTCAGCCTCAACGTCGGCATCTCCGCCTACCTGCTGACCGTCGCCGTGTTCATCCTGCCCAGCGGCTGGGCGGCCCAGCGCTACGGCACTCGCACCGTGTTCGCCGCCGCGGTCGCCGTGTTCACGCTGGGCTCGGTGCTGTGCGGCAGCGCCGGCTCGGCCAATGGCTTCATCGCCTCGCGCGTCCTGCAAGGGGTGGGCGGGGCGATGATGGTGCCGGTCGGGCGCCTCGCGGTGCTGCGCACCACGCCGAAACACGAGCTGATCGGGGCCATCGCGGTGTTGACCTGGCCCGGCCTCACCGCGCCGGTGCTGGCGCCGCCGCTCGGCGGGTTCCTCGCGGTCTACGCGTCCTGGCGATGGATTTTCTTCATCAACGTGCCGATCGGCATCGCGGCCTTCCTGCTGGCGCTGTGGCTCGTCCCCTCCGGGCGCGGCGAGGCGCGCTCGCCGTTCGACCTGCTCGGCTTCGTGCTGGGTGCGCTGGCCTGCCTCACGATCACGCGCCTGCTCGATCTGCTCGGCGAGAACGGCGCCGCGGTCACCCAGCCGCTGCTGCTCACGATGGCTTTCGCTGGCATTTTCGCGGGGCTGGTGCACCACCTCCGCCATCACCCGCACCCGCTGATCGACCTCGCGCCGGTCCGCATCGCCACCTTCCGCATGGCCCTGTTCGAGGGCGGGGTGATGCGCACGGTGATCGCCACGATGCCCTTCCTGCTGCCGCTGCTGTTTCAGCTCAGCTTCGGGATGGACGCATTCCATGCGGGTCTGCTGGTGCTCGCGCTGTTCGCCGGGAACATCGGCATCAAGCCGTTCACCACGCCGATCATGCGGCGCTGGGAATTCCGGCAGATCTTCGTCGGCAACGGCCTGTTGCAGGCCGCGACGATGCTGGGCTGCGCGCTGCTCAGCCCGGCCACGCCGACCCCGGTCATCCTGGTCTTGCTGTTCGTCTCGGGCGCCTCGCGCTCGTTGCAGTTCACCTCGCACAACACCCTGATCTACGCGGACGTGCCGGAGCGGCTGATGAATACCGCCAACACGATGTACAGCATCGCCTTCCAGCTTTCGCAGGGCTTCGGTGTGGCGCTCGGCGCGGTCGCGTTGCGCCTGGCGCACGTGGGCCTGGGCGGCGGGGCGGGCGCGCCGGGCCGGGCGGAGTTCCATTACGCGCTGATCGGGATCGCCGTCCTCATGGTGCTGATCGCGCTGGACTGGCTGCGCCTGCCGCCGGATGCGGGGCATGCCGTCCGCACGGCGCCTCCGCCCGCCGGATCGCGCGGGTAGCGCAACCCAAAGGTCTGGTCCCGGCGTTCTCGAATTGACTTGACCCTGGGACTGAATTAGTATGGGTCATGAATGAATATTTGGTCATCTGCGAAATATTGACCAAATTTCAGAAGTTTTCTGGTCAACCACTGAAACACCGGCCACACGATAGGGAGCATCAAGAATGACGGACGAGAAGGATCTGGTTGCCAAGGGCGCGACGGTAACGCGATCGGATAAGAATTTTCGTTGGCCGGACGGCAGCCGCATTGCGGTCTTCTTCAATATAGCCTTCGAGGCCTGGAGCGACGGCAAGGGTCCGGGGATCGGCCCCATGGGCAATCCGCTGCCCGCCGGCCATTTCGATACCAACGCGCTTTCTTTCGGCAACTATGGTGCGGTGCGCGGGATCTGGCGGCTTCTCGATGTTCTGGCGAAAAACCAGGTGAGGGCGGGCGTCATGGTGAGCGGCGTGCTGGCGCAGCGGCGTCCGGAAGCGGTCAAGGCGATCGCCGCTGGCGGGCACGAGGTCATCGCGCACGCCTGGGGCCAGGACATCATTCCGGGCACGCAGACCGAGGCGGTGGAAAAAGAGGGCATCGCCAGGACGACGCAGATGATCGCCGCTGTCATCGGCAGTCCGCCGACGGGCTGGATGAGCCCGCGCGCCACGCCGAGCGTGGATTCGTCCCGGCTGCTCGCCGAGGCCGGTTACCTTTGGCAGGGCGACGCGATGGACGACGACCTGCCCTACATCCAGCACTTCGGCGAACGGAAAATCGTGGCGATGCCCTTCACCATGGAGGTGAACGACTTCCCACTCCATATGCGCTACGGCAATTCCCCGCACCAGTACGTGCAGACCTTCAGGGACACCCTGGCGCGGCTCAGCAATCACGAGACCGGGCCCGTGTTGATGGACGCTACCGCGCATGCCCATGTTTTCGGCCGGCCGATGGGCGTCTGGGCCTATGAGGCGGCGATGGAAATCGCCAAGGGCACGCCCGGGGTTTGGATCGGCACGCGCATCGAGGCGGTGCGGCACATCCTCAAGGGCGTTGCCGGCGGGCGTTGAGCGGAGCCGGCCGATCGCGGAAGAGTCCCGATCGGCCGGACTGGCATCGGTGAGTCGCGGTTCGGGACCGGCGACTTGCCCGGTCCATGGGGCCGGCACTAGTCTGTCCGTGGACGCCCACAGGCGCAGGCACATGGCCGCGCACCGCCATACAGGAGCTGGATCATGGACCTAAAGGGAACGGTCGCGCTGGTGACCGGCGGCAATGGCGGGCTCGGGCAGCGCATCTGCCACGCGCTGGCGCGGGAGGGTGCGCATATCGCCGTCATGTATGCCCAGAGCCGCGACCAGGCGGAAAGTGTCGCCCGCGAGGTGGCGGCGCTGCACCATGTCGAGGCCGCCGCATTCGCCTGCGACATCACCGATGACACCGCGGTGGCGGCGGTGATCGGCGAGGTGACCCGGCGGTTCGGCCGACTCGACATCCTGGTCAATGACGCCGCCTACAACAAGGCGATCCCCTTCGGCGACCTTGACAATATGACCCTCGAGGTTTGGGACCGGATCATCGCCGTGAACCTGACCGGTCCGATGCGCCTCACCAAGGCGGTGGCGCCCCTCATGAAGGCCCAGGGGCGGGGCCGGGTTGTCAACATATCGTCGGTGGCCGGGCTGCATCCGACGGGCTCGTCGATCGCCTATGCGGTGGCGAAGGCGGGTCTCATCCATCTCACGCGCTGCATGGCCGTCGCGATGGCGCCCGAGACGCTCGTCAACTGCGTGGCGCCAGGATTTTTGGAGGGAACCCGCGCGACCGCCAATCTCCGGCCCGAGCAGAGGGAGCGCGCCATGTCCAGCTCGGTGCTGAAGAAGACCGCCGACAAGGACGACTGCGCCGACATGGTGGTCACCATGTGCCGCACCGAGACCATGACCGGCCAGACCATCGTCATCGATGCGGGCCGGGTGTTTCATTGAGGGCAGGCCGGAGTGGATCGGATTTCCGGTAGTCTTTGAGTGCGGATTTTCCGATCGGGATGAGCCGTTGCCGGCGGCGGATCTGCTCGGTTCCGTGTTGATCTGAGTCAATGCGACAGTGCGGGTCCACGGTATCCTGCACCCCAAATAGGTTGTTTGCGACGCGGCACGCCAACGCAGGCGCTGAGCGGCCATTTGGCGAGTGGCGGTTCCCGACAAAAAAACGCACCAGGGAGTTGATGCCCGATGAGCGACCGGACCGCGGCCAAGCAAAGACTCCCGGTGACCGCCCTGTGCATCATCGCGGTCATCTATATTCTCTATGTGTGCGACCGGGTGGTGGTGCCGATCGAACTGGTCGAACTGCGGCCGGTTTATCACCTGTCCATGTCGGTTGCCGGCCTGCTGGGATCGGTGTTCACCCTGGGCCTCGCGCTCATGGCGATCCCCGCCGGCATCATCGTGATGCGCTTCGGGACCCGTGCGAGCCTGGTGGCGGGCACCGTCGTGTTTTCGCTCTGCGTCGCCTACCCGGCGGTTGGTTTCACCGCGTTCGATCTGGTCATCGTGGAGGTGTTCGGCGGCGCAGGCGAAGGGCTCTACAACGTCGCCCTCTACAGTTTTCTCGGCCGCCTGACCGATAAGTATCGCGGCACCGCGACCGGACTGGCGGCCTCCCTGTTCGGCATCGGCCTGTTCATCGCGCCGTTGGCCGTTTCCGGGATCGTCGGCGCGACCGGCAGTTGGCGGGCCCCGTTCCTGACCTTTGCGATCACCGGCCTGATCGGCGCCTACGCGATCGCGCTCGTGCTGCGGAAAGGCTCGTCGATCGAATCGACCGAACCGCGGGCGCCGATGACGCGCGACCGCCTGCGGCGCGTGCTGGTGCCGCGCAACATCGCGGTGTGCTGCATCATGGTCGTCGCGGGACTGTCGCAGTACTCGTTCCTCGGCGTCTTCACGACCTACCTGCGCACCGTGCACCACATGGATCTTGCCGGCGCCGCCGCCATCTTCAGCCTGACCGGGATCGGCAACATCGCCGGCGGCATGCCGTGCGGCTACATCGCCGATATCGTCGGCCGCAAGCGGTATCTGGTCGTCGCCGCCATCGTCGCCGGCGCCGCCGGCACGGTCGCCTTCATGGCCCCGACCGTCCCGGTTCTGCTCGGCGCGATCTGCTTCACCTTCGGCACAGCCGTCAACTCGATCTATGCCAACTGCTACGCGCTGATCCAGGACCAGGTGAAAAAGGAGGAGATCCCGCTGGCGACCGGATTGCTGGCAACGATCTATTTCCTGATGGCGGCCTTCTCCGGCTACCTTCTGGTGACGGCGGAAACCGCGGTCGGCTGGGGCATGGCGGGCGTGGTCGTCTACGCCATTCCCTGGACCGTGGCCGTCATCATCATCCTGGCCCTCATCTACACCGAGCGGAAAGCGACCGCCGCCAGCTGAGAGATCCAGGCCGGAAGTTGCGCTCACCCGCCCGGCGTCACGTCGCGAAAATAGGCGGCGATCCCGCGCGTCCGGTCCCATTGCTTCGCGTAGCCCAGCGAGACCTCCTCGAAGCGCGTGCCGTCCCGCCAATCCGTGCGCCGCACGTGCAGGTGGCCGCTCACCGCCACCACGGCGCGAAAGCGGCGGTGCCAGTCCGCGGTGCGCACCGTGCCGCACCAGGGCGTGAACCGGGGGATGCGGGGAATCCGCACCAGGTCGCCGCGCAGCGGATAGTGGCTGACCAGGACGGTGCCGGCCTCCGGCGGCACCTCGCGGGCGAGCCGCGCCTCGGCCGCGGCACACAGCTCGGCGCACCATTCGTCCATGCGTTCGAAGGGCGCCGGGCGGATCAGCCGTTCGTCGGCACTGACGCAGCGCGCCTCGGCGGCCCAGCGCAGCACCGCCTCGCGCGCGATCGCGGGCGGGCGGAAACTGTAATCGAAGCTGGTGAACAGCAGGGCCACCACCTCGCCGCCGGGCCAGCGCGGGTAGGGGTCCTCCGGCGTGACGACGCCGGCGCGCCGCGCCAGGGCCACCAGGCCTGCGTATTTTTCCGCGCTGCTCCGCGGGCCGCCGGCTCGTCCGTTGAGCCAGAGTTCGTGGTTGCCGGGCGTCCACAGGACGCGGGCGAACCGGGCGGCGAGGAACTCCATCGCCTCGGCGAACAGCGCCAACCCCTCGCACACGTCGCCCGCCACGATCAGCCAGTCGTCGGGCCGGGCGGGCAGGGCCCGCAGCGCCGTCCGGTTGGCCTCGATCGCCAGATGCAGGTCGCTGATGGCCCATAGCCTCATCGTGCTATCCTTGCCCCGATGAACGCCGCCGGCAACGCCAGCCCCGCGACCCCAGTGGTGCGCGTCTGGACCATGGCCACCGAGGGCCTGACCGAGGCCGCCGTAGCCCCCTGGGTGACGGTGCTGGACGATGCCGAGCGCGTCCGGGCCGCGCGCTTCACCTTTCCGGCGGGCCGGGTCGCCTTCATCGCCGCGCATGCGCTGGCCCGGGCCGCGCTCGCCGCCGCCGCCGGGGCGCCGCCGGCCGCCTTTGGCTTCGCCATCGGCGCGCACGGCAAGCCGGAAGCACGGCTGGACGGCCGCTCCGCCGGCGTCGCCTTCAACCTGTCGCACACCGACGGGCTGGTCGGCGTCGCGGCGGCCGCCAGCCCCGGCCTGGCACTCGGTTTCGACCTCGAGCCCGTTGCCCGGCAGATCCCGCCGGACGTCGCGCGGCGCTGTTTCGGGGCGGCCGAAGCCGCCGGGCTGGACGAACTGCCCGCGCCGGTACGGACGGAAGGGTTCATCCGGCTGTGGACGCTGAAGGAGGCGTTCATCAAGGCGACCGGGAAAGGCCTGACCCAGGACCTTTCCCATTTCTGGTTCCGCGTCCATCCACCCACCATTTTCTTCACGCCCGAACTCGCCGAACGGCCCCGGGACTGGGGCTTCGCTCAGCGCATCGTGGGGGGAGGTTTCATCGCGGCGGTCGGTTGGCGCAGCGGGGACCCCGGCATCGAGGTCCGTTGGCGGGAGGTGGGGGCTGCCGGCTTCGATCCCGCGGCCGGCCTGGCGTGGTGACGGAAGTTAACAATTACGGGCAGCACGCGAGTAATGAAGGAAAAAATTAATTATCGCCGATTTCAACGTTCGCCCGTAATCCATTGATTATAAATCTAAGCTGAATCACAGCGTGTAACGTGTTCGGGGCAGAATACTGTTTCGCTGTGTACCAACGTGTGGTAGTATCATTCCATAAAGTGCAATCGCAAGGAGAGGGTCGGTCCGGACGTAGATCGCCAGACACCGGCCACGCTTATCGGATGCGTCACCTACCGGATATCGCCGTCAGAGCCGACCAGACCATGCGGATCATGGTTGTGGTCGAACTGGCTCTGTTCCGCCGCGGTTTGGCCGAGTTGATGCGTCATGTGCTGCCGGGGGTCGAGGTCGCCGAGGCGGAAGATCTCGACACCGCGACCGAGCAATTGTCGGACTGGCCGGCGGACGTGCTGCTGGTGGATCTCGAAGCGGCGGGGTTTGAGGCGCGGGGTCTGCTGCAGCGCCTGCGCCGCGAGCGCCCCGAGGTCAAGGTGGCCGTGCTCGGTTCGGCGAACGACCGCGTGTCCGCGCTGTCGTGGCTGGAGGCGGGCGCCCATGGCTGCCTGCCCAAGTCCGCCAGCCTGGAGGAACTTTGCGACGCGCTGCGGACCATCCGTGCGGGCAACGGCTATGTTTCGTCCTCCTTGCTCGCCACGATGGCGTCATCCGCTGGCCTGTCGCCCCCGGTCGAGGCGGTACCCCTGACCGCCCGCCAGCAGGACGTGCTGCGCCTGCTCGCCGAGGGCCGTCCCACCAAGGACATCGCCCGCCGGCTCAACCTGTCGGTGTCCACCGTGAAGGCGCACCTGGCCGCGGCCTATCGCACGCTCGGCGCGCACAACCGGGTCGAGGCGCTGGTCCGCAACCGCGGTGCCGATCAGCCCGGGTAGCAGGCGGTCACCGTCCGCGGCGTGCTGCCGCCCAGCACAACCGCCGCCGGCTCGAATGCGAAGAAGGTCGACCAGAAAGCGTCGGTGATGGTGACGACGGTATAGGTGCCGGTCGTCACGTGACCGTTCGTGCTGGTGCAGGTCGCGTTGCTCTGCACCCAGACATTGCTGGCGGTCAGCGCGTTGGTGAAGCTGTACTGCGTCACGATGCCGACCGCGTAGCTCTGCGGGTTGGAGCAGGGGCTGGCGCCCAGCGCGACGCAGCGGGCGGTATCGGTCGCGGCCAGTTCCAGGACCTCTTGGCTCCACAGCAGCAGGCCGAGGTCCACGGTGCCGACGCAGGTTATCAGCAAGGTCGCGGCGACCAGGGCAAATTCAATCGTGCTCGTCCCCGCCCGCCCGCCGCGCCGGCGCCGCGCCGGCCCCGAGTGTCGTGGTGCCCACATCATTGCAACCGCACCCACGCTTTCTGGGTGAGCGTCGTCGCCACCATGTTGCTCAATCCCGGCGTGATCGGCGAATAGGTGTATTGCGCGGAGAGCGACACGAAGGAGCCGGCGGTGGCCCCGCCGGCGGTGGCCGAGCCGGTGCAGGTGGCGCCGCACGCCGCCGTCGCCAGCGTGATGGTGCCAGAGCTGTTGGTGACGCAGCCGCAGGTCGGCGCGGTGGACGAGACGGTGACGGTGGGCGAGCCGGTGGCGGCGCACGAGCTCGATATCGGGTTGGCGGCCGCGCACATGGCCGCTTCTATGTTGGCGGCGGTGGCGGTGGTGCCGGTCGACACGGCGTATTGTCCGCCCGCGTCCACCGCCTCCGCCAACTGACCGCGGGCGCGCTCGAGCAGCCCGAGATCGGTCATGCCGCCCAGCACCGCCAGCAGGATCGGCAGCGCGAAGCCGAATTCGACCGCCGAGGCGCCGCGCCGGTCCCGCCGCAAGGAGGGGAGGAAGCTCATGGCAATTTCTCGTACAGCACGTAGCCCGAAGGCTCGGCGGCGACTTGGTGCAGCCACGGCGGCGCCTCGCCGGCCCAGAGCCGGTCGAGCAGCGTGTCCTTCGGCAGGTCGGCCACCCGGGGCGAACGTTCCGCCCGCGGGCAGACCAGGAACAGGGTCGCTCCGGTCGCAATCACCGCGGCGTCGGGCACCGTCCCGGGCTGGCTGCGCCAGGCCGCGCGCAAGCGCATGAACGCCGCGGCGTTGCGGTGGTACAGCGAACCGACGGTCAGCGCGCCGGTCCGGTAGAGCAGTTCGGGCGCGTCGTTGGGCTCGGCCAGCACGATGCGCCCGGGGTATGGGTTCAGCAACGCGGCCCCGGCCAGGGTGTGGCACTCCATGCCCTGGGTTGACGAGGAAGCGTGCGCGTGGCCGGGCAGCATCGGCATCAGCCAGGGCAGGCACACGGTGAGCCCGACCAGCCCGGCGCGAACCGGGGCGAGCAGCCAGGCGCCCCGGTCGCCGAGGGAGCGCGTGGCGAGTGTCAGCGCCACCGGCAACAGCGCGACGGCGAGCGTGGCGGCATAGGTGGAGAAGCGCACATGGATGGCGCCCTCGGTCACGATGAAGGCTCCGCACAGCACGAGGTAGGCCAGCATCGCGCTGCGGCGGCGCCAGGTCAGCCAGCCCAGCAGGCCGGTGGCGGCCATCCCGCCGCCCAGGTAGGCGACGACATCCACCAAGCCGTGGACCGGTTCCATCTCGCGGATGTGGGCCAGCATGGCGCGCGCCTGCTCCGGCGTCACCACCGCCTCGGCGCCGCCCAGCAAGGAGGGGAATGCCGCCAGCCAGGCGGCCAGGCAGAGCGATGCCACCGTCGCGCCGGCGATCCGGCCCAGCCCGGCGATCGCCCAGCCCGCCGCGCAGCACGCTGCCCCGAGGGCCAGGTAGACACCGGAGAGGCGATCGATCTCGGCGGCGAACATCCCGCCCGACGGCGCATCGACCAGCAGCGCCGCGATGACGACGCCGAGCAGGGCGGTGCCGGTGGCGGCGATGCCGGTGCGCAGTCCCGGCGTCTCAGGCGCCATCAGCCAGGCCAGCGCCACGCCGCCGAACGCCAGCAGGCCAAACGGCATGGTTTCCGGACTCAGCCAGATGCCGGCGGCGACCCAGGTTCCCATCGCGATGCCGGCCGCGGTGCCGCCCATCCCCAGGGACAGCCGCAGCGCCCAGCCCGCCGTCATCGTCGTCACCACGGCCAGCAGCACGTGATGATGCAACACGCCGACCATGCCGTAGCCCAGGATAAGCGGCGCCAGGGCGCAAGCCACCGCGGCGCTCCACAGGAAGCGGCGGTCGGCCACTGGGGCCACCGCCCAGCCGAGCGCCGCCCCGAGGGCGCCGATCGACAGCGGACCGACCAGTATCCCCGCCCAGCGCACCGCCGTGTCGGGGTCGGTCAGCAATCCGAACGGGGCCGCCAGCAGCACCACCAGGCTGTCCAGCAGGTGCGACCAGGCCAGCACGGTGCCCTGGCCCGAGCCGTCGCGCGCCACCGCCTCCAGCGTGTGCCCAACCGCCAGTTCGTCGTGCAGGCGCACCAGGCGCATGTAGCTGTCGGGGTTGATCATCTCGCCCCGCAGCACCTGTCCGATCGTGCCGGCCGACGCCGATATGCTGAGCACCGCCGCCAGCACGAAGTTTTCGGTGACGACGGCGCGCAGGGACCGGTCCGGTGCTGCATCGAGTAGGCGCATGGAGGACCTCGTACCAGGGGAAAGGCGCAAGATTAGTGAACCCGTTGCGCTGCCGATGTCAGCACGGCCAGGAGACCTAGTACTTTCGGGTCGGTTGGCACCCCGACCCATTCATCCCTCTGGCCAATACAGTCCGTCCTTCTGGCCAATATAACTGTTAACAAGGCATGCATAACATCCGCCCCCGTAATCTTCGGGCGAGGAACTGATGATGAGGGTGCTGGTGGCGACGGATCCGAACGCGGCTTGCGGAGCCCTCACCCTGCGGCTGTCGGGGGCATGCATTCCCTTCGATATCGCCGCGATCGACGACGTAAAAGCCTTCCTGCTGGCTTACGACTACGACGTTCTGCTGCTGGCGATCCAGGACCCGGCGACGCGGCTGGCCAGCCTGCGCCGCACCGGCGTCGAGGTGCCGGTGCTGGTGGTGAGCCCGGGCGAGGCGGCGGCGCGAACCACGCTGCTCAATCTCGGCGCCGACGACGCGGTGTCGCCGGCCTGCGAGGCAGCCGAAATGATCGCCCGGGTGCGTGCCATTGTCCGGCGCAACCGCGGCCATGCGAGCATGGACCTGCGGGCGGGCGCCGCCGAGTTGCGGCTTGGCTGCATGGAGGTGGTGGTGCACGGGCGCGCGGTGGCGCTGACGCCGAAGGAATATGCCATCCTGGAATTGCTGTTCCTGCGCCGCGGCGTGGTCCATGCCAAGCCGGCGATCGTCAACCATGTCTACGGGGCCGAGGAAGGCCCGGCCCTGCGCACGCTCGACGTCATCGTCTGCAAGCTGCGCAAGAAGCTCGCGGCGCATGGCGCGCCCGAGCTGGTGGCGACAGTGTGGGGCAGCGGGTTGACGTTGCGCGACGTGCCCGAGCACGTGACGGCCGAGGCGGCCAACGACGCCCGGGTCGACGCGGGGACCGGCCACCTGCTGGTCGCCGTGTGATGCGCTGGCGCCACGCGAAGGTCGTGCTGGCGCTGTTCGCCATCCTGGCGCCGTTTTACGCCGCTGCCGCCGAGCCCGACTGGCAGGTCTGCGGGCAGGCCGGTGCTGCGGCCGAGCAACGTTTTGGCATTCCCGCGGGTCTGCTGCGCGCTATCGGCCAGATCGAGAGCGGGCGCTCCGGCCCGGGCGGATTCGCGGTGCCCTGGCCGTGGACGATCGAGGTCGGCGGCGAGGGGCGCTTCCTGCCCAGCCGCGAGGCGGCGGTGGCGGTGGTGCGCGACCTGCTGGCCAGTGGCGCGGTATCGATCGATGTCGGCTGCTTTCAGGTGAACCTGCACTACCACCCCGATGCCTTCGCCTCGCTCGACGAAGCGTTCGATCCTGTTGCCAACGCGCTCTATGCCGCCCGCTTCCTGAGCGATCTGCGCGCCCGCGACGGCAGCTGGGAGGCCGCGGTGGCGGCGTATCATTCCGCAACGCCCGGGTATGGGCTGCCGTACCGCGACCGCGTGCTGGCCGCCTGGAATGAAGCCGCCCCACCGCCGCCGCCCGTGATCACCTATGGCGTCCGGGTGATCACCCCCGCCCTGGCCGGCACGGCGCCGGGCGTGATCGCGGTGCAGCCGGTCAGCGGATTGCCAGTCCTGGTGCATGGCCGCACCTGACCGCCGGAGCGCGGGACGGCGGGCGGGGCAAGAGTCGTTTTGCTCACAAAAAGTTAACGCTCGATACGATTTACTCGCTCGGCCGCCCGATACGGTGGCCGGCCCGGCGTTCCTGCTCGAGAGACACTGACATGCCCAAGCTGTTCGCGATCATCAAGTCGGTGAAGCTTTCCGGCAAGGACGACCGTGGCGTAACGAGCCTGGAATACGGCCTGATCGCGGGTACTATCGCGCTGGCCATCGTCCATGCCGTCGGCACGCTTGGCACCAAGATCTCCGGCATCTTCAACTCCCTCTCCGGTGCCAACTGGTAGGTTCGCGGGCGCGGCCGGGCAGGCGGTGAAGGAAGGGCGATATGTTCCGCTTCAGTCAGCTGGCGAAGGCCCTGCGCAGGAACCGTCGCGGCGCGGCGGCGCGGGAATGCACTCTGCTCGCCGGGGCCATCGCGTTCACCAGCATCGGAGCCATCCACACGCTGGGCACCGCCCTCAACCGGGTCCTTACGGACATCTCCGGCGCCGCCTGGTGATCCCGCGGACCCATTAAGTTTCAATTGCAACCAGACGCGCTCGGTCGTTCTCTGGAGTAGTTGTGGGTTGTTTCGTTATTTGCCTGCTTGACATTTTTTCATTCTACGTGTTGGTAAACACATAGTTAACAAACTTTCTGGTTTCCTGCTCCTGCAAGCCGAGGCAGCAGCCGCCCCGGCACTCGGTAGAGAAGGGACCCGATATGCTTCACCTGATTCAGCTCGTGACCACCCTGCGCCAGGACAGCCGCGGCGTGACGGCATTGGAATACGGCCTGATCGCCGGCGCGATCGCGCTCGCCATCGTCGGCTCCGTCGTCACTCTTGGCGGCACGATCGCCAGCGTCTTCGGTGGCCTCGCAGCCAGCAACTGGTAATTCGCCGCAACGGTTTACCGGGGCGCTGCGTGATGCGCCGGCGCCGCGGAGGACCTGCGGCGGCGGCGCATCGTGCCGTGACCGCCTGACGTCATCGCGTTGCCCCCGCCCGTCGGATTGCCGGGCGGGGGCACAGTCATGCCTGCCGCATGGCGAGCGGGCCTCGCCGGCCGCGGCCCGCGAGGCCGTGAATTCGCGGCAGTCGCAACGGCCAGCGGGATATTCCGCCCGTGTTCAATCGTTCCATGAACTAGAGGCGCGTTGCCACAAATTTCTTGTTCATCTTTTTCTTCTTTGTCCGTTTGCGTAAACAGATAGTTAACGCTCGGTCTGGTTTCCTCATCCTGCAAGCCGTAGCGGTGGTCGCTCCGGCGCCCGTCAGTGAAGGGACACTGCTATGAACCTGTTCGACGTCATCAACCTCGTGAAGCAGCTGCGCAAGGACGGCCGGGCCGTGACGGCTCTGGAATATGGCCTGATCGCTGGCGCCATCTCGCTCGCCATCGTCGGCTCCGTCACCACCCTCGGCGGCAAGATCTCCGCCATCTTCAACTCGCTGTCCGCCAGCAACTGGTAATCCACCGGAGCGCTCGACTTCGTGCTGACCACGGATCAGGGCCGGTAGACATAGGCTGCCGACCCTATCCGTTCCGGTTACTTCATTTTTTCTGTTCGGGCGGATCTGCGACATGATGGTGTATGCCACCCTGCTCACGGTGATCTGCGTCGGACTCCTGGTTGTCGCGGCAACGCACGACCTCGCCGCCCGAACCATTCCCAATGCGCTGCCGGCCCTCCTGGCCGGCGGCGGATTCCTGTTGCACCTCGGGACGGGGGACCTGCCGGCGACGCTGGGAGCCGCCGCGGTGGTGCTCTTCCTGGCCGCGCTCTGCTGGGTTCGCGGCTGGCTCGGCGGCGGCGATGTCAAGCTGCTGGCCGCCGCGGCGATGGTGGTGCCGGTCGTGGCCCTGCCGGCGTTCATCCTGGACGTCGGCCTGGCGGGCGGGCTGCTGGCGCTGCTTTACCTGCTGGCGCGGCGCCTGGTGCCGGCCGCCAGCGTGGCCACTCCCGTTTCGCTGGCGGCGCGCGTGTGGCGCGCCGAGTGCTGGCGCATCCGTCGCGGCGGGCCGCTGCCCTACGGCGTCGCCATCGCCGCCGGCGGCGTGCTGACGCTCCTGCAGGGAGGCCCGACATGATTATGCGCATCGTCCTCAGCGGCTTGATGGTGCTGAGCGTGGCCGGGTTCGGCACGACCGCCTGGATGGCCTACGGGCCGTCGCACCACTCCGAGGCAGCGGCGCCGGCGGCGAAGGTCTCGGTGATCTCCGCCGCCCACCAGCTCAGCCCCGGCATGCTGCTCAAGCCCGACGACATGGCTGTTCTCGATATTCCGCGCGCAGAGGTGCCCAAGGACAGCGTCCTGGACACCCCCGCCAACCGCGCCGATCTGTTCGGCGCCATGGTGCGCCGGCCGGTCGCCGTCAGCGCGGCGTTCCTCGCCGAGGACCTGCTGCGGCCGGGCGAGCACGGCTTCCTCGCCGCCGTGCTGCGGCCGGGCAAGTACGCCGCCACCGTCGCGGTGGATGCGGTCAGTGGCTCGGCCGGCCTGATCTGGCCGGGCGATTCGGTGGACTTGATCCTCACGCAGGTCATCGAAATGGCCAACCTTCCCCCGGGTCGGCGGGTCGCCGCGGAGACCGTGCTGCACAACGTGCGCGTCATCGCCATCGACCAGCATCTGGCCGGCGGCCTCGTTCCCGGCTCCGCGGATGCGAAGAACAACAGCACCGTGACGTTGGAGGTCAGCGCCGCCGAGGCCGAGAAGGTGCAGGTCGCCGCCCGCATCGGCCGGCTGTCGCTGGTCGTGCGCGCCACCAGTCCCGGCCTGGAACGCGAGCCGCTCAGCGGCCCGACCTGGGCCGGCGATGTTTCGCCCGCGCTCGGCGGCAGCCTGCAGCCGAGCGGACCCAGTGTGATCCGCGTGTTCATGGGCGCTACCGACGGCAAGGAGTTCCGGTTCTGATGCGTAGCATGCACACGCTGACCCGCGCGGCCCTGGTGGCCGTCGAGCTGACCGGGATCTGGATGGTTGTCGGGACCGTGGCGCGCGCCGCCATGCCATCCGCCGAGCCGCTCGTTGCCGCGGTAACCACCCGGGTCGCGCAGGAATCCGGCGGCGGCGTCGTGCTGGCGCTGGACGGGGTTGCCATCCCCGACACCACCAGCACCACCCGGGCGCACCATGGCGGCCACTTCCGGCACCACCGGGGTTGGAGAGTTGCCAGTCGCCATCCGCATCAGGGGATTGTCGCCGGGACCGTGCGCAGCGCCGGCGATCAACCTGAGACCGTCCTGGCGGCCGCTGGGGTCGGACCCCTGGTGTCCAGCCAGCCGGCCACCACGCCGCCCGCCGACCCACCGGCCGCAACCCCCGAGCCGAAAACTCCGGCGGCCGGGGACGTCGGCGTGCCGGCCGATGTGCGCCGCCTCGCCGCGCAGGCTCAGGGCTGGCCCACCGCGAAGGCGTCCGCGGCGCCGGTCACGCTGGAGTCCGGCTCCGGCCGCGTGCTGACGCTGACCTCGGATGCCGCCAACGTGTTCGTCGCCGACCCCAAGGTGGCCGAGGTGCGCCCGGCCAGTGCCAACTCGCTGTTCGTATTCGGCGTCGGGCCGGGTCGCACCACCGTTGCCGCGATGGATCCCACCGGCCACGTGCTGGCGGAGTTCAATGTCACGGTTCGCCAATCCGGCTTCGCCGCCGCCGAGGCCGAAGCCGAGATCGCCCGGCTGATGCCCGGCGTTCATATCGGCGTGGTGCCGGAGGCCAAGGGTCTGTTGCTGACGGGTTACGTGCCCAACGCCGGCGAGGCCGCCCGCGCCGCCGCCATTGCCCACGGTTTCCTCGCCGACGGTCAGGCCATCGAGAACCAGATCGCCGTCGGCGCCCAGGTGCAGATCACGCTGCGCGTGCGCATCGCCGAGATGGCGCGTACCGTGACCCGCGCGCTCGGCGTCAACTGGGCGGTCATGGGCCGGCTCGGCAACACCGCCGCCGGCCCCTTCACGGCTGGCATCGTCACCCTCAACTCGATCTCCTCGCTGGTCACGTCCCCGCCCAGCGTGCTCGCCGCCGGCGTCCCGGACGCCAACGCCCTCATCGATGCGCTCGCCCAGGACAACCTGGTACGCGTCCTGGCCGAACCGAACCTGACGGTGATGAGCGGCGAGTCCGCCAGCTTCCTGGCCGGCGGCGAGTTCCCGATCCCGGTCGCCGTGCAGAACAACACGATATCCGTCTCGTTCAAGCAATACGGCGTGTCGTTGACCTTCCTGCCGACGGTGCTGTCAGACGGGCGGATCAACCTGCACGTCAACCCCGAGGTCAGCGAGCTGACGACCGCGGGGGCGGTGTCGACGTCGGGCGGCAGCCAGACCATCTCGATCCCGGCGCTCACCGTGCGGCGCGCCAACACGACGGTGGAACTGGGCTCGGGCCAGAGCTTTGCCATCGCCGGCCTGCTGCAACACAACTCGACCCAGAACGACAGCGGGCTGCCCGGCCTCGGCGACGTCCCCGTGCTCGGCGCGCTGTTCCGCTCGGATGCGTTTCAGCGCAACGAAAGCGAGTTGGTGATCATCGTCACCCCGTACATCGTACGCCCGGTGACCGATGCCGCCGCCCTGAGCGCGCCGACCGATGGCGTCGTCCCGGCCGGCGATTTCGACCGCATCCTGCGCCTGCGCCAGGTCGCGCGGTCCGATCCGGCGGTGCCGTCGCGCATCCCGGGCCAGGCCGGGTTCGTCGTCCAGTGAGGTGCCCCGCCATGCGTGTGCTCCTGCTCCTGCTGTTGCTGCCCGCGGCCTGCGCCCAGACCGATCCGTTCTACCGGCCCGGCGACTGGGTGCCGCAAGGGGCCAACGAACGCAACATCGCCGCCATGCTGGCCGAGCCCACCGACATGGTGCGCGGCCGCGGTGAGATCGGCGCTGACTCCCCGCTCGCCATCGAAGCGGTCAACCGGCTGATGCATGACAAGGTGAAACCGCTCGCGAGCACCGCCAGCCAGAACGATATCGCGCCCCCCGCGGCGCCCACTGGGACCCCGGGAGGCTCGTGATGGACGGCGCGCTGGGTTTCGGCTCGTCGACCGACATCCGCCCCGTGGAGCGGCAGGCCGTCCTGGCGTTCGTTGCCGATGCCGCCGTCGAATCGGCTTTGCGCGACGGGCTTTCCGATCTGATGGACGAGCCGCTGGAAATCCGGCGCGGCGGTATCCGCGCCGCCATCACCGCCCTGCAGAAAGCGCCCAGCCCGCGCGTGCTGGTGGTGGACGTCTCCGGCGAGGAGCAGCCGCTGACCGCGCTCGGCAATCTTTCCGACGTCGTCGAGCCGCATGTCACCGTGCTGGTGATCGGCGAATTGAGCGACCTCGACTTCTACCGCGCGGTCACCCGAGGCCTTGGCGCCGCCGAATATCTGGCGCGGCCGGTGACGCGTGACACCGTCGCCCGGCATTTCGGTCCCTTCGCGCTGGGTGAAGCGCCGGCCGCCGAGGGCGTTCTCGGCGGCCGGCTGCTAACCGTGACCGGGGTGCGCGGCGGGGTCGGCGCGACCACTGTGGCGGTGAACCTGGCCTGGCATTTCGGTCTGGTGGCGCACCGCCACACCGTGCTGCTCGACCCGAACGTGCAGACCGGCACCGCCGCTTTCATGCTCAACATCCAGCCCGGCAACGGCCTGCGGGTCGCGCTGGAGGCGCCCGAGCGGATCGACGCCCTGCTCGCCGAGCGCGCCGCCCAGCCGGTGGCCGACCGGCTGCACGTGCTGGCCGCCGAGGAAAAGCTTGGGCCGTCGCCGGCCTGTGCGCCGGGGGCGTCGGCGCAACTGCTGGAGGCGCTGCGCCGTCGCTACAACTTCGTCATCGCCGACGTGCCGTTCGCGCCGGTCCTGGTGTACCGCGACCTGCTGGATGCCGCCTATCAGCGCATCCTGGTGATGGAACCCTCGCTCGCCGCGGTGCGCGACACGCTGCGTCTGGCGGCGCTGCCGGCCGGACCGACGCAGATTCCCCGCCCCGTGGTGGTGCTGAACCGGCTCGGCCGGCCCGGCGGGTTGACGCGACGGCAGGTCGAGGACGCTCTGCAACTGAAAGTGGACCTCGTCATCCCCGATTTGCCACGCCTGCTCGGTACCGCGGCGACGCTCGGCGAACCGGCGGTGGCGCGCGGCGGGGCGTTCCGCACCGCCATCAACGACCTGGCGCGCCAGGTTGCCTTTACCCACCTGCTCGACAGCGGCGCCAAGCGGTCTGCCGGCGACGCGGCGCCCGCCAGGTCGCGCTGGCGCCTGTTCAACTGGCGGCGATGAGCGGGCAGGGTACCACCGTGTTCGGCCGCCGCCGCATGGGCCCGTCGCCCTTCACGGTAACGGACGATTTTTCTGCGCCGGCCAACGACGCCACCCGCGCCAACGGCTTCGCCGAGACCCAACCCGAGCTGGTGGCTCCGGCCGCCCCCGACGAGGCGCCCGCCGAGCCGGTCGCCGCGGCGGCTCCCGCGCCGGTACCGCCCGCCGCTCGCCGCGCCTATTCGCCCTCCGAGGCGATCGTCGAGTTGCGCAGCATCTGCCTCGCCCAGATGGAGCCCGCCGCGGTCGCCGCGCTGCCGCCGGACCGGCTGGCCACCGAAGTGGAGAAAGTGATCGGCGCGGTCGCCACCGCGCGGCGCATCCAGCTCAACGCCCGCGAACAGCGCGCCTTGGCGACCGAACTGGTACACGACATGGTCGGCCTCGGCCCGCTCGAGTCGCTGCTGGAGGACGACGGGATCGCCGACATCATGGTCAACGGGCCGCACAAGATCTTCGTCGAGCGGTTCGGCAAGGTGTCGCTGTCCGACGTGCATTTTCGCGACACCGCGCACCTGATCAACATCTGCCAGCGGATCGCCGTCGCGGTCGGCCGCCGGGTCGACGAATCGAGCCCGATGGTGGACGCAAGGCTGAAGGACGGCTCGCGCGTCAACATCGTGTTCCCGCCGCTGGCGCTCGACGGGCCCTACCTGTCGATCCGCAAGTTCGGCAAGAAGGCGATCGATTTCGACCGGCTGGTGGCCTTCGGCACGATGACCCAGGCAGTCGCCCGCGTGCTGCAGATCGCCTCGCGGATCCGGCTGAACATCATCATCTCGGGCGGCACCGGATCGGGCAAGACCACGCTGATGAACGCCATCAGCCAGCTCATCGACCCGGGCGAACGC
>Ga0181529_10001633_pt1 | contig 28369 bp, 27 predicted proteins | sample PEATcosm2014_Bin_36_FD_119763 | JGI IMG/M metagenome (GOLD analysis project Ga0181529, IMG submission 119763) | Peatland microbial communities from MTU Mesocosm Facility, Houghton, MI, USA - PEATcosm2014_Bin10_30_metaG | ecosystem: Environmental > Terrestrial > Soil > Wetlands > Peat | place... | reverse complement strand
GCTCGACCATGAAGAACACCCACTCGATGGCCCAGCCGAAGACGAAGTTGTGAATCAACGTGCTGGTGGCTTCAGGGTGCGTCAATCCGATGGCAAACCAGATGCCCACGCCGGAGATGGTCCCAAAGACGCCGGTGAGTACAAGGAAAAACTTCGAGTAGCCCACCAATTCCTTGAGCCAGTCCTCGCGCCCTTCGCGCAGGGCCTTGCGCTCGGCCAACGGCAGGTAAAGTCCGCCGCCCACGGCAAACTGCGAGATCATGACGTGGAAGATGGCGATGATGCCAATCACCCAGCCCGAGCCGAGATAAGGAATGTCCCAAAACGGATAGTTCATTTCTATAGCTCCTAGCTTCTAGCCTCTAGCTTCTAGCTTTTTCGTGCCTCGCCCGATCGGTTTGCATCAGCAGGGCGAAGCTAGCAGCTAGAAGCTAGTAGCTAGAGGCTGCCCTACCGAATCGTCCAATAACCAATGACAGTTGTCGCCAGCAGCGCAAACACCGCCAGCAATCCAAAGTAGTGGGCCACGCGCGCGCGCCGTCCCGATTCCTTGTTCTTGTCGTAGAACGGAATCAGGATCCAGAGCACAAGGCCCAGTGTGAACAGCAGCATGCCCACAATTTCGCCCGCCTCGCCGGGCAGCACCGCGCCCAGCAACTTCAGCATTTCGAAGGGACTCATGAAGTACCACTCGGGATGAATGCCCATCGGCGCCGGCGCCAGCGCGTCATATTGTTTACCTAAGGCCCACGGAAATACCGAAGCCAGAAGCGCCAGGATATTGAGCGAAATGATCCACATCGCAATGTCCTTGCGCAGAAAGTTCGGCATGAAGGGCATGGATCTGCGCTCCGCAGCCGGTTTGGCCTCTTCGCTCTCAGGCACGGCATTGCCGTAGCGCTGCACCAGCCAAAGATGAAACCCAAGCAGCGGAATGAACAATGCCGGGAGCACCACTACGTGCAGCGCAAAGAATCGCTGCACGGTAAATTCCGTTACGTCCGGGCCGCCGCGCAGCATGTTGGCGATTGCCGGACCGATCCACGGAATCGCCACCGGGATCTGCAAGCCGACCTTGGTGGCGAAGTAACTCAACTCATCCATGGGCAGCAGGTAGCCGGAGAAGCCGAAGCACGCCGCCAGCCCCAGCAGCACCATCCCCGAAAGCCAGCCCAACTCGCGCGGCTGGCGGTAGGCTTTCATAAAAAACACCGAGAACATGTGGACGAGGATGGCGAACAGCATCAGGTTGGCCGCCCACGCATGCGCCGAGCGGATCAGCCAGCCGAAGTTCATCACAAACGTGATCTGCCTGACCGATTCATATGCTTCCACGCCCGGCCGGTAATACACCAGCAGCAACACGCCTGTGAAGCACTGCAGCATGAACAGGAACAGTGTGATGCCGCCCCAGTAGTACCAGAAGGATTGCGCATGGACAGGGACGGTCTTCTTGCGCGCAAAAGCGGCCAGCTCCGAAAGACCCAGCCGCTCATCCATCCAGTCGTAAACACTGCTCGCGATCATTTTTGTCGTCATGCTTCTCGTCCTTTATGCAAATGACCCGTCTGCCGTCCACGGCCCACGGTTACCTCACCGGCAAAGCCATCCGCCGTCCACCACCAGCACGTGGCCCTGCACGTAATTGCTCGCCTCGGAGGCCAGAAACACCGCCGTGCCTGCCAAATCCGAAGGCAGGCCCCAGCGTCCCATGGGAATCCTGCTCAGGATCGCCGCCGAACGCGCCGCATCGGCGCGCAACGCCTTCGTGTTGTCCGTCGCCATGTAGCCGGGAGCGATGGCATTCACGTTGATGCCTTTGTCGGCCCACTCATTGGCCAGCGCCTTGGTCAACTGCGCCACGCCTCCCTTGGCCGCGGCATATCCGGGCACCGTAATTCCGCCCTGAAACGACAGTAGCGAAGCGGTGTTGATGATCTTGCCGTGCCCCTGCTTGAGCATCAGGCGTCCCGCGTACTGGCTCAGGAACCACACCGCGTTCAGATTGGTGTCGATCACCGTGTTCCAGAACTCTTCTGAGTGCTCGGCCGCCGGCGCACGCCGGATGGTTCCCGCGTTGTTCACCAGGATGTCGATCGAGCCGAACTCCTTCACCGTGTCGTCCACCAGCATCTTGCGAATCGCTTCATCGCACACGTCGCCCGACCGCGTGATGTAGCGTACGCCCGTCTTCTTCACTTCCTCGACGGTCGAATCCAGAACCTTGTCATAGTTGTGCAGCGTTACGTTGGCGCCTGCCTGGGCAAAGGCGATCGCCATGCCGGCTCCCAGGCCCTGCCCGGACCCGGTGACGAGCGCGTTCTTGCCCTTGAGGCTGAAGAGATCGAGGATTCCCATGAATTTTGCTCCTGATTCGCGAAAACTGAGTCGCGAGAATTTGGACGCCGAAATGTTCGCATCCATTATCCTCGCGATACCTCAACCCCCGTGTCATTGACGGCGACCTTGAAAAGCTTGAGCGGCTTGGGCGGCGGCCCGCTCACGTTGGCGCCGGTGTAGGCGTTGTACACGCCGCCGTGGCACGCGCAGTGAATGCGGTCCATCTGCGGCTCATACTGCACCGTGCAGCCCAGGTGCGTGCAAACGGCGGTCAAGGCCACCCAGCTGTTGTCTGTATGGTGAATCAGCATGGCGGGCGATGTGCCGAACTTGAACATCAGCACCGATCCCGCCGGCAGCTTTTCGGCATCCTTCAGCGTCACCTCGGTCACGGCCGCGGCGCTCAGCGCCATCTCGCTGGGGCTTGCCAGGTAACGGTACACGGGATAGGCCAGCGCAGCAGCATAGCCGATGCCCGCCACGCTCGCGGCGGCAAGAAAGAAGCGGCGCGTTCTGGTATCGCCGTTCTCCACGTGCTCTGGAACGATATTCGGTGAAATCGCAGTCTCACTCATCGCAGCCTCTTCGCGGTTACGCCGCGCCCTCCATGGTCTTCTGCGCGCGCGCCACAACGGACACGAGCCAGCCAATCACGCCCAGTCCGGCCACAAAGAGCAGCAGGAACAATCCCACCACGCCCCAGTTGGTCGCGACAGCCCGGTCCCAAACGTCGTAGCCTTTCGACAAAAGCGTGACGTCGCGCACGCCATCGCGATACACCGTCAGCATGATCTCGACCAGCACGCCGGCGAGAACCGCGGTCCAACTCAGCCAGCCGGCTGTGATCTTGCCGAATCCAGCGATCGCTCCCACCAGCACGGCCACCACCACCAAGGCGATCCAGCCGTATCCGGCAAAGCCGGCAAACCTGTATGCCGGATAAATTGCGCGACCCGCAAGTCCCGCCTTCACCGCATCGGGCTGCACGCTCGCCGCCCACAGTCCTGCGGCCAGATAGACCATCCCAAAGCCGGCCGCCACCTTGCCGCCCAGCCCGGCGACAAATGTCTTTTCTTCCGCGGTAAACGTGCTGCGCCCCGCCAGATACACAAGCCACAGTCCACCGATGAACAGCCCGCCCGCCATCATCAGCAGCCAGCGCGGCGTCAGCGTGGGATCGCCCGTTGGCGGGAACGCGCCTATGGCCGACGCGGCGTACATTCCGTGCCACGCTTCGGGCCGCAGCATCAGCGTCATATTGGTCGAGAGCGTCCGCGCCACGCCGCCCGCCAGCAGCCATGCAATCAGCCCCACCCACCAGGCCGATTTGCCCTGGTCGAGCCGCGCTGTGAACTTGTAGAGCAGCCAGTAGACCAGGATCAGCGTGGGGATGAGGGCGATCCAGTACACGCCGATCAGCACGCTGCTGGTGTAGAGCGCGCGCCCGTACAGCACCTGCGCAAACAACAACGGCGGCACGCCCAGGTTGATCACGTACGTCATCACGATGGTGAGCCGCCGCGCCAAAGCCCTGGCCGTCGTGTGCGCATGCGCCGACGAGCGGAACAGGCTCAGCAGAATCGCCAGCAGCAGCCCGCCCAGCAGCATTTCCACAGCCACAAAATGCAGCGACAGCGTGACCACGTGCAGCAGCTTCATCAGCCACACGGGCGCCGGCAAAGGAATGGGATCCACTGCGGGATAAGGATTCATGACGATCTAAAGGTTCCTTTCGGTCTGCAACTGCCGCGGAAAACCGTACCGCCGGTCTCCTGACCGGGGCCCCCGCGGACAGGTCTTCGTCCGTGGGGTGGCTGACCGGCTGTACTGAGGGCCTTCAGGCCCTCAGAGACCTCGCTAGGTCTCAAACTCCGCGCAGTCTCGCATTTGTGGGAAATGCAGGGTGAAAAGGCGGCAGAGCAAGCGCGGTACATTTTGGACTCTTTTACTCCAATTTTGAATGGAACGAAGCAAAGCTATCGCCCGTGGCGACCCGAGGTCTGTGATCGATAACACATCAGCTTGTGACAAATTCAATTACGCTCCCCGATGTCAGCAGGGATCGCACCCAAGCCCAAAAGCACGGCCGTCCGTCCCGCACGACGCGGCGTGGGCGCGCGAAATACCATGTTGAGCAGGACCACGCAATGAGGAAACCCAATTCGTCTATGCAACTGACTCGTGCCGCCGATTATGGCGTGCGCGTGATGATTCAACTCACCGCCCTCAAAAATAACGGGCGGGTTTCGCTCCCCGATCTGGCTCGCGCCACGGGTGCGCCGGAGAGCTTTCTTTCGAAAGTCCTGCAATCGTTAGCGCGTGCCGGGCTCATCTCCTCGCGCCGCGGCCAGCAGGGCGGTTTCCACATTACGCCGCGCGGCGCTGCGGCATCTATGCGCGAGGTCATCGAGGCCATCGACGGCGTCATCTGCCTCAATGTCTGTCTCATCCCCGGCCGGTCCTGCTCGCGCAAGGCGCGATGTCCCGCGCACCCGGTCTGGATTGAGGCGCAGCAGGCCATGATGGAAGTTCTTGCCCGCGCCAGCATCGCTTCGCTGGCCGCGCCGGCCGGCTCCCATGCCGCGCAGGTTCGGGCAAGCATCGCCGCGCGCTAACCGCCCGCATGCGCGCTCTATTTGCCTTTCTCCGCCCGCGGTGTTTCAATGGAATTATTGAAACAGGGGTGCTCCGCAAGATTGCGGGGCTGAGAAATACCCTCGAACCCGATCCGGATAATACCGGCGTGGGAAGCTTTCTTGAGCCGAGCAGCAGTTCTTCCTTCCATCGCAGCTCATGCTCCTTTGTTTCAGGCAAATCGAAGCAAAGGAAACTCATGTCCCTCGCTGCTGTCATCGCTCGTGATCGCCAAACCCTCCTCCGCAACTTCCTCACCTCATCCGCCGGGGCCTTTTTGTTGTCTCTCTGCCTTGCCGCGACCCTGACCGCCCCATTGCCCGCGCAAACCGCCCAGCAAAACCCCGCTCCAGCGCAGCCATCCAAGCAGAGTTCCGCGCCCGCGCAGCAAAAACCCGCCCCCGTCACCACCACCGTCGTGGTGCACGGCCAAATCGAAGACAACTACCTTCCCGAATCCATCGTGGTCGGAACTCTGGACGGAGCGCCGCTCCGCGAGACGCCGCTTTCGGCCACCGTCGTCACCCGCGACCTGCTCAACGACCAGGTCTCGCGACTCCTTTCCGATGTGGTCAGGAACGATGCCTCGGTCGGCAACGATTATGTGCCTGTGGGCTACTACGGCGACTACCAGATTCGCGGTTTTCCGCTCGATCTCGCCACCGGGCTTGAAATCAACGGCATGACCATTGCCGGCGAGCAGGATGTGCCGCTCGAAAACAAGGAGCAGGTCGAGTTCCTTAAGGGCATCGCCGCGGTCGAAAGCGGTGTGGCCTCCGCGGGTGGCCTCATCGATTTCGTCACCAAGCGCCCGGCGAACATCAAGGCCGTCGATCTGGCCACCGATCATCGCGGCTCAGTGATGGGAGCCGTCGATCTCGGTCATCTCTTTGGCGGCCGCAAGCAGGTAGGCGCGCGCGTGAATCTTGCTGGGGAGCGCATTGTTCCCTACATGAACGACACCAACGGCTGGCGCGCCGTGGGCGCGGGCGCGGCCGACTGGAAGATCGATCCAGCCACTACGCTCAAGGGCGACTTCGAGTACCAGCACAAAACCGAGCGCGACGGCAGCGGCTATCAACTCCTCGGCGGCACAATGCTGCCCGACATCAATCGCATTTATCGCTCCACCATGCTCGGCGATCAGCCCTGGGGTCCGCCAGACACCTACGACACCTTCAACACCGGCGCGCGCCTCGAACACACCTTCTCGCCGTCGTGGACCGCCTTCGCCGCCGCCGGCTATAGCCACTCGCTCATTCAGGACAACGTGATCTACGCTTACGGCTGCTACTACGAGACCGAGTGCAACACCGGTTCGTCTCCCTATCCATTCTTCTTTGCCCCCGACGGTACCTACGACATCTACGACTATCGCGATCCAGGCGAGCTGCGCATCGATGCCGAGGCGGAAGCCATGATTACCGGCCACGTTCACACTGGCGCGGTCACGCAAGACATCGCCGCAGGCGGCGAGGTTTTCCTCCGTAGCGTGCAGCAGCCCGGCTTCTACACCGTGCAAAGCCCTTACGATCCCAGCGGCGTGGTGCAGGACGGCGCGGTCTACACCTACGTCGGCTCCGACAATATCTACCAGCCCATCACGCAACTTCCAGCACCGGGAGCCGCCAACTCACTCGAAAATCCACTCGAATCCGCGGGCCCTCGCCGTCTTTGGGAAGACAGCCATCAATCTTCCGCCGTGATTCAGGACCGTGTGCATCTTCCCGGCCGCGTTCAGCTGATCGCAGCGACACGTTACGACTCTCTGCATGACCACAACTACTCGCCGTACGCTTCGTGCACCAATTCAATCGACCTCAATCCTGCTACAGCGCCCCCTCCCCAACTCAACCCATGCGCGCCAAATCTTAAGGACAAACCCGTCTGGCTACCGCAATTCGCCGTCACCTGGAGCCCGATCCAGAACCTCACCTTCTACTCGAATTACGGCGTGATGTTGTCTCTCGGTCCGCAAAGCCCCTTCTGGACCGACAACGGCAGCCAGTTTCTCGAGCCCTTTTTCACGCGCCAAGCCGAGGTGGGCGCGAAATACGAACCCAGCGGACGCATTCTCCTCACCACCGCGTTCTTCCACATGCGCGCGCCGTTCTTTTATCCGGAAAGCGATGGGGCGGGCGGCTTTATCTTCGTCTCGCAGGGCCGCGAAACCCACAACGGTGTCGAGTTCAACGCCGAGGGCAAAGCCGCCAACTGGCTGCGCCTCAACGGCTCTGTCGCCGCCATGAACGCCACTTCGACCGATACCGGTACGCCTTCGTTCGACAACAAACAGGTGATCAACGTGCCGCACGTGCAGGCGAACCTCTTTGCCGATCTCACGGTGCCTCGCGTGCGCGGCCTGCACTTTATGCCCGGCTGCAACTTCGCATCCCGCAAGGAAGCCCTGCGCGACGACACCGTAAGCGTGCCCAGCTACAATCTCTTCAACTTGGGTGCGCGCTATACGCCCGGCGGCGAACAGGGCCACGTCACCTTCCGCATCTACGCCGATAACATCGCCAACAAGCGCTACTGGTCCGATACCGGCGCAAGTTACGGCGATACTTTTGTCTGGGAGGGCGCTCCCGCAACGGTACGGCTTTCCGCCCACTACACTTTCTAGGACCTCGCATAGCGGGCGTAAGATCGTCGGAAAGCAGTTCGCAGCTATGACCCCAACCGCAACAGCCCACGGCATGGACGGCACGCTGGTCCCTCCCGACTGGCCTCCGCTCACCCTGGACGAAGTGCGCGTGCTGCTCGGCCAATTTCCCGCGTTGGGGCGGCCAGAGCGCATTCTCACCGTGAGCCCGCGCCCGTTTTCCGCGGCCGGCGTTTTCGCCACGCCGAGCGGTCCTGTCTTCATCAAGCGCCATCACCAATTCGTGCGCGATCGCGAAGGCCTGCTCGAGGAGCACCGCTTTCTCGCGCATCTGCTCGCCCACGGCGCGCCCGTTCCGCGCGTTTTTGCCTCCGCCGCGGGCGAAACCGCGATCGAACTCGGCGACTCAATCTACGAGGTGCACGAAATTCCAGAGGGCGTCGATCTCTACGAAGAAGCCATCTCCTGGACGCCGTTTCGCACCGTGGCCCACGCGCATTCCGCAGGGCAGGCGCTCGCGCGTCTTCATCTGGCTGCGCGCGATTTCGCCGCCCCGCCTCGCAAACCGCGCCCGCTGGTTGCGAGTTTTACCATCTTCGCCGCGCAGGATCCCATCGTGGCCATGGCGCGTTATCTTGCTGCGCGCCTGTCGCTGGCTCGCCATGCGGCAGTTCGCGTTTGCGCCGCGCAGGCCATAGACCTGCTCACGCCCTTTCACGCCGAGCTTGCGCCGCTGCTTCCCGCGCTTGGCTCCCTTTGGACCCACAACGACCTGCACGCCTCCAATCTTTTCTGGGGCGATCGCTCTACTGACGCGCGCGCCACGGCCATCATCGACTTCGGTCTTGCCGACCGCACCAACGCCGTGCACGACCTGGCCCACGCCATCGAGCGCAACATTGTCGAATGGCTGGCCCTGGTCAACGATCCCGCGCACCCTGACGATGTGCCCATCCATTTCGACCATCTTGAAGCGCTTCTCGATGGCTACGAATCCATCCGGCCTCTTTCATTGGAAGAAGCCGCCGCGCTTGCGCCCATGACCGCCGTCTGCCACGCCGAGTTCGCGCTCTCTGAGGCCGACTATTTCCTCGGTGTGCTGCACTCCGAAGAAAAAGCCGTCGCCGCCTACGATGGCTGGCTCGTCGGTCACGCGCAATGGTTCCTGGCCGACACGGGCGACAAGCTGCTCGACGCCCTGCGCCGCCGCGCCAAAGCGCGCAACTCGCGCAGAGGGCCTCTCCAATGATCTGGGCGCACCTCGCTGCATGGCTCACCGCGCATGGCCTCGAACTCGCGGGAGCCGTCACCGCCATCCTCGGCATCTGGCTGACCACCAAACGCCTGCTCATCTGTTGGCCGATTACCCTGCTCGCCGACTTTCTGTACCTCGTGGTGTTCTTTCAGTCGGGGTTCTTCTCCGATGCGCTGCTGCAGGTCTTCTTCATCGTCTTCACGATCTATGGCTGGTGGCACTGGTGGCGCGGCGTACGCGCCGAGGGCGAAGTGCGCGTGGAGCCGCTCGGCTTGCGGGCCTGCATTGTGGCCCTTGTTACAGGCGCTCTCGGCAGTTTGCTTCTGGGGCCTGTGATGATCTGGCTAGGCGGCATACTGCACAAGACCGTGGCATTGCCACACCTCGATGCCACGCTCGCCAGTTACTCGCTCGTCGCCAGTTGGTGGGGAGCGCGCAAAAACATCGCCAACTGGTGGCTCTGGATTGTGGTGGATCTTGTCTACATCGGCGAGTACATTTACAAAGATCTCTGGCTCACGGCGCTGCTCTATGCGGGTCTCGTGGGTCTCGCCGTTCTCGGCTTGCGCGACTGGCGTCGCGCCGCGGCTTCCGATCAGATCGCGGCTTGAACTATATTTTGCAGCGGCTCGCCCTTCATGTAGCGGCGCAACTCATCGGCTGCCGTGCGTAGTGCGCGCGGTGCAAACTGCGGCGACGATCCGGCGATGTGCGGCGTGATGAGTAAGTTGGGACAGCTCCACAGTGGATGTCTCACCGGCAGCGGCTCGGGATCCGTCACGTCAAGCGCGGCGCGAATCCGCCCTGAAGTTAGCGCCTCCACCAGCGCATCCGTATCCACGATCGGCCCGCGCGCGGCATTCACCAGCAGTGTCCCTTGCCGCATCAAGGCAAGCTGGCTCCGGCCGATCAGTCCCTTGGTCTCCGCGGTCGAGGGAAGGATCAGCACCACCACCTCGGCCTGCCGCAGCAACTGTTCCAACTCGCTCACGGCGTGTACCTCGGGCGTGGTGCGTGCGCTGCGCGCCACGCGCAACATCTTTACGTCGAACGGCGTGAGCATGCGCTCGATCTCTTTGCCGATCGCTCCGTACCCCACCAGCAGCACCGTCTTTCCCGTCAACTCCTCCAGCATCACCTCGGGATGGAACGGCCGCGTGTCGCCGGTAATCTTCGCGTAGTGCGCGCTGGCCTCGAAGCGGCGCTTCCATATTCCCGACTTCTGAATATCGATATACAGGGGAAAATACTTCAGCATCGCCAGAATGGCTGCCAGCGTCCATTCGGCCGTGGAAATGTTGTGCGCTCCGTGCGCATTGCAGATCGTGACGTTCGGGCCCACCGTCCCCGGAATCCACTCCGTCCCCGCCATCATTGAGACCACCAGCTCCACGCCGTGCAAATGCGGCCAGGTGCGCATGGCCCGCGTGGCATAAGGATCGGGAATCCATACATCGATCTCGACGTCGTGGTCCATTTTGTCCGACACGGGGATGAGTTCGATTCCCTCGGGGAAATCGCGCAGCAAATCCGCTGAGATAGAGGATGGGTATCCGACGCGTAGCATGGGGTTCGTGAGCCCGACCGGCCGCGGGCTCCTCATTAGTATGCTACGGCAAGCAGTCCGGCCTATTGGAGCGGCAACAAGATACTGCATTCGTGCCCCATCCTTTTCCGCGTTCTTTGCGGAAAAGGGTGGAAGAGACGCTTCGCCCTCCGCATTTCCGCCCTATAAGTGTGAGAAAATTCAACCGCGGACGGTCCTTATGCGCCTGAGAACCAAAAAGACCTGGTCGCAACACCAACTCGCCGTCAAGCTGCGTCTCGAAGGCGGTGGCGAGCAGGGAATTCTCACCTTCGAACGGCGTCGTTTGCTCATTCACGCCGCCAAAACCGCGCTTGCCGCGGCTCTTTGCTGGTGGCTGGCGTTGCGTTTCGGCCTCCACGACGGCTATTGGGGCTCCATCAGCGCCATCATCGTGATGCAATCGAATGTCGGTGCCACCGTTACCGCTTCGCGCGACCGTCTTCTCGGCACCTTCATCGGCGCCCTCTTCGGTTTTGCGTTTTCTCTCTTTGGTGCGCCTCCCTGGAATTACATCCTCGCGGTTCTTCTCGCCGTCGTCGTCAGCGGCCTGCTGGGCATGCGCGACAGCGCACGGCTGGCATGCGTCACCATCACCATCATCATGCTGGTTCCTAGTTCGGCTGCGCGCTGGAGCCTTGCGCTCGATCGCGTCCTTGAAGTGTTGTTCGGCATTGTCATGGCGCTCGCGGTCACCACGCTCATTCTTCCCGATCGCGCGCGCCTGTGGCTGCGCGACGGCCTGGCTCAGGAGTATCTGATGCTCGGCGCGTTCTTCGCAGCCGTTCTCACCGGCTTTCGCAGCGCGCCCTCACAAAACCTGCCCGCGTTGCGTGAAGATCTGCAGAACCTGCTGCGGGGCAACAATCAGCTCCTCGATGCCGCGCGCAACGAGCCCGGCGGCCCGGGTTGGCGCGAAGGCCTGAGCCTGCTCACGCAGTTCGGCCGGTCGCTCCTGGACGCGCTTCTGGCCCTCGAGTTCGCCGTCAAAGACAGTCACGAAGATCGCTTCGCGCAACAATTGGAGCCGGTGCTCACGCATCTGGCCGACGACATTCACTCCGGCTTCAACTACATCGCCGGCTGCATTCACCGCTGGCGCTTCGGCAAGCCCGCCGATGGCATCAACCTCGAACAGGACATCGCCGATCTCGAAGCGCGCATGGACACGGTGCGTCACACCGGCATCGGCTTCTCGCAAGCTGAAATCATGCGCGCCTACGCGGTGCAATTGCACCTCAAGCAAATTGCGCGCCTGCTGCGCGCAACCCGCATCGAAACCAGCCGCGCCGTTGGCCAGGCAAGCAAAGAGATCGAGTCGACCTAAATACAGATCGGTCATCCTGTAAATACAGATCTGTCGTCCTGAGCGAGGTCGCCACGGCGACCGAGTCGAAGGACCTGCGGTTGCTTTACCTGGGATGTAAGAACCATCAGTGGAATTGAACGAGCTGACTTGCCGACCCGCCGACTTGCTAACTCGCCGCCTTCGTTACACTCTGAGCAATTCCGTGTACACCGCCATGCCCACCACGGCGTCTGCGCCCAGCGCATCCAGCGCATCCACTTCCTGCTGGCTGCGAATGCCGCCGGCCACGATGAGCTGCTTCTTCGTCAGCTCGCGCAGCCGAGCCGCCACATCGGCGGGAAAACCGCGCATGGTTCCTTCCGTGTCCACGTGCGTGTAGAGGAACGCGGCCACATACGGCTCGAGCTGCGGAATCGCATCGTCGGCCGTCAGCTCCACTTGCGCCTTCCATCCCTTCACGGCAATGCGTCCGTTCTTGGTGTCGATCCCGGCCACCACGCGCTCCGCTCCCACGCTCGCCGCCAGCTTCGCCGCAAACTCCGTGTTCACCGTGCCCTCCATCGAGAAGAGCGCCGACCCGACGATCACGCGTTTCGCGCCCGCCTCCAGCACCTGCCGCGCCCGCTCGACCGTATGAATGCCGCCGCCCGCCTGCACCGGCAGCCGCTTGGCAATCTGCTCCACCAGTGCGGAGTTCTCGCCCTGCCGCATCGCTGCATCAAGATCGATGAGCTGTACAAGGGGGAAGCGCGAGAAGCGCTCGATCCAGTATTCAAAATCGTCAAACGCCAGGCGCAGCTTCTCGCCCTGCACCAGTTGCACGATGCGCCCGCCCAGCAAATCAATCGAAGGAATCAGCATGGCAGCCTCACCGGTACGCCCAACTGCGCCAGCTCTACTTTGAGCGAACGCGATGTGGAGACGCCAAAATGGAAAATGCTCGCCGCCAGAGCCGCATGTGCCTTGCCGCGCGAGAAGACGTCGGCAAAATGCGCCACCGTTCCCGCGCCGCCCGAGGCAATCACGGGAATGCCCACGGCCTCGCTCACCGCCGCGGTCAGCTCGCAATCAAATCCGGCGCGCGTTCCATCCGCATCCATCGAAGTCAGCAGAATCTCGCCCGCGCCGCGTTCTTCAGCCTCGCGCGCCCACTCCACCACACGCCGTCCCGCCGGTTTGCGCCCGCCATGCACAAACACCTGCGCCTCACGGACCGGGTCGGCAGCCTCAGGATCGCGCCGCGCGTCAATCGCCACCACCACCGCCTGCGCGCCAAAGCTGCTGCCGATCGCGCTGATCAAATCCGGGTCGGCCAGCGCGGCGGAGTTGATGCTCACCTTGTCCGCGCCCGCTTCGAATACCTGTTCCGCGTCGCGCGCCGACTTGATGCCTCCGCCCACGCAAAACGGCACAAACAACTCGCGCGCCGTGCGCCGCACCGTATCCAGCAACGTCTGCCGGCCTTCGTGGGTCGCCGTAATGTCGAGCAGCACAATCTCATCCGCGCCCTCGCGCGCGTGCCGCGCCGCCTGCGTCGCCGGGTCGCCCGCGTCGATCAGATCGACAAACTGCACGCCCTTCACCACGCGTCCCGCGTGCACATCGAGACAGGCAATAATGCGCTTGGTCAGCATGGATTTCCTTTCGCGTCCCACGCGAGAAAATTCCGCAAAATCTTCAGCCCCGTCTCGCCCGATTTCTCCGGGTGAAACTGCACGCCCATCACGTTTGCGCTCTCGACGGCCGCCGCGAACGGTTCAATATACTGCGTCACCGCGGCTGTCTCCGCCGTAACCGGCCCCTTGTAAGAATGCGTGAAGTACACAAACTCGCCCGGCTCGACACCAGAGAGCAAACGCGATCCCTCACGCACTTCAAGTGAATTCCAACCCACGTGCGGAACTTTCTCCGTGCTTTCGGCGAAGCGCGAACAAGACACCGAGAATGCCCCGAGCCCCGGCTGCTGCGGCGCCTCGGTCGATCCCGCGTAGAGCCACTGCATCCCCACGCAAATCCCCAAAAACGGCACGCCGCGAGCAATCGCCGCACGGATCGCGCCCGTCAGCCCCGTCGCATCCAGCCGTTCCGTCGCCGCAAAGTGCCCCACTCCCGGCAGAACGATGCGCTCCGCCGACTCGACCAGCGACAAATCGCCATCCGTCACTTGAGGCTCCGCGCCCAAATGCCGCAACGTCTTCAGCACCGACGTCAGATTGCCGGCCTTGTAGTCGATCACCGTCACGCGCATCAGCGCAAATCTCCTTCTACGCAAACCACAAACTCAGGGTGCCCCGGTCCCGATTTTGGGGCCGAGGAAAGCACGAACCTCAACCGGCCTACAACAGCCCTTTCGTCGACGGCAGCATCTCGCCCAACTGCTTATCTCGCGAACACGCCACGCGCAGCGCCCGCGCAAACGCCTTGAAAATGGCCTCAATCTTGTGATGGTTCGACCGACCGTACATGGTCTTCACATGCACGTTGGCCCGCGCCCCGCGCGCAAATCCCTCGAAGAAATCCGTCACCAGCTCGGTCTGCAAATCGCCCACCAGCCGCGTGCGTACCTTGGTATCCACCGCGAAGGCCGCGCGTCCGCTCAGGTCGACAGCGGCAATCGCCAGCGTCTCATCCATCGGCATCACAAAGTAGCCGGCGCGCAGAATGCCGCGTTTGTCGCCCAGCGCCCTATTGAATGCCTCGCCCAGCGCGATCCCCACGTCTTCCACCGTGTGATGCTGATCCACATCCAGATCCCCGTCGCACGTGAGCGTCAGATCGAAGGCGCCATGCCGCGTAAACAGCTCCAGCATGTGATCGAAAAAGCGAATACCGGTGGAGATTTTGTACCGGCCTCTGCCTTCAATCGTCAGCTCCAGCTCGATGCGCGTCTCCGTGGTGTTGCGCACAATCGTTGCTGTGCGCACGCCTGCGCGTCCTGCACTTTTCCCGCTCTTTTTCGTTGTCATCACGTCTCGCCTCCGCTTCGCAGTGCGGCCATTGCATCATTCAGGGCCGTAACGGCCTGCCTCATCTGTTCGCGCGTACCAATCGTGATGCGTACGCGCCCGTCGCAGCCTGGATCGCTCGAGCGGTCGCGCACCAGCACACCGGCGGCGCGCATCAAGTGCACAAACTCGGCGTGCCGCGCGCCGATTTCCACCAAAATAAAATTCGCACGGCTCGGCCAGCGGCGCACCGCAGCCGCATCGAGCGCAGCCTCAAACTCCGTGCGCGCGGCCAGCACTTCGCCCACATACCAGTCGAGATACGCGGTGTCTTCCAGCGCCGCCTGCAAACAAACCAGCGCCAGCGAGTTCACGCTGTAGGGCGAAAGCACGCGCCGCACCCATCGCATCAATTCCACCGGACCGGCCAGCAATCCCAGGCGCAACCCGGCAAGTCCATATGCCTTCGAGAACGTGCGCGCGACAATGAGATTCGGCACGGTACCCACCAAATCCATCACGCTCTCGCCGTGGAAATGAAAATACGCTTCATCCACCAGCACCACAGCGTGCGGCGCGCGCCTCGCCAACTCCAGGATCTCCTCGCGCGTAGCCGCCGAGCCCGAAGGACTGTTGGGATTGGCAATCGCAATCACTTTCGTCCGCGGAGTAATCGCCTTGAGCAACCGCTCAAAAGGAAACTGCAAATCGTCCGCGGCCTCGACTGCAACAACGCGCGCATCGGTAGCGGAAGCGTACACCTCGTACATGGTGTACGTGGGCACGGGCAGCAACAGCGCGTCGTCCGCTTCGAGAAAGGTCTCGAAGAGCACGTGAATCGCCTCATCCACGCCGTTGGTCAGCGCCACCTGTTCCGCTTTCAGGCCCAGGTGCGCAGCCACCATCGCCTCCACCGGTTCGCGCTCGGGATAGCGCGTGAGCGCGCCCATGGAAACCGCCGCCAGCGCTTCTTTGACCTTTGGTGAACAGGCCAGCGTGTTCTCGTTGAAGTCCAGCCGCAAGTTGTCGCGGCAGCCCAGTGGCGGGTGATACTCCTTCATCGCCTGCACCCGCACACGCGGGGCCGGAGAAGTAGTTGTCTGTGAATCAGCCACGAGTCCTCCCTTTGCGAGCGGATTTTACGTCCAGCCTCACGCGAATTGCCTCCACATGGCCGGTCAATCCTTCGGCCTCGGCCAACAGCGCAGCCTTCGGCCCCAGTGCGCGCACGCCTTCTGCCGTGTACTCCTGCACCGTAATCAGTTTCACAAAATCGTTCACGCTCAACCCGCCGCGCACCCGCGCCATGCCACCCGTGGGCAGCGTGTGATTCGGCCCGGAGATGTAATCGCCCATGGGTTGCGCCGACCAGCGGCCCACAAACACCGATCCGGCATTCTCCACCCACTTGAGATCGCTCGCTGCGTCCACCGTCAAGTGCTCGGCCGCAAGCCGATTCGTGATCGCGCGCTCCTCTCGAACCGAGCCCGCCACAATCACCAGGCCATTCCGCTTGAGCGCCTCGCGGGCCACGGGATTCTCGCGGCTGCGTAATTCTGCTTCTGCAATGACCGCCCGCGCCAGATCTTCGCGCGTCGTCACAAAAATGGCCAGTGCCTCCGGATCGTGCTCCGCCTGCGCCACCAGGTCGCTCGCAATGTCCGCGGCGCGGCCACCTTCGCTCGTGACCACGATCTCCGTTGGCCCGGCCAGCATATCGATCGCGCAGTCAAATGCCACCAGCCGCTTGGCCGCAGTCACGTACAAATTCCCCGGTCCCACAATCTTGTCCACGCGCGGCAACGTCGCCGTTCCGTAGGCCAGTGCCGCCACGGCATGAGCGCCGCCCAGCCGGTAGAACTCAGTGACGCCGAGCAAGTGCGCCGCTGCCAACGTCTCCGGCGCCGGCTTGGGCGAAACTACGACGATGCGCTTGACCCTCGCCACCTGCGCGGGAATCGCCGTCATCAACAGTGTTGAAGGTAACGGATGCCGACCGCTGGGAACGTAGCAGCCGACCGAACCGAGCGGGCGAACAAGCTGGCCGGTCTTGAGGCCCCGCACCGGCGTACTGTTCCACGACTTCGGCATCTGCCGTTTCGCGAATCCGCGAATCTGCGCCGCCGCCGTGCGCAACGCATCGCGCAAAGCAGGATCGAGCGCCTTCCACGCCGCGGCCATCTCTTCCGGCGTCACGCGCAGCGCGGCGATATTCATTCTGTCGGGCCCGCTCAGCCCGTCAAACTCCGCCGCATAGCCGAGCAGCGCGCGATCCCCGCGCTTGCGCACGTTGGCCACAATCCGCTTCACTGCGGGCAGCACGGCATCCAGCGCCGCGCCACCGCGCCGTTCGAGAGCCGCCAGCGTCGCTGCCGTGGCTTGCGCTCCTCGTCCTTTCGTCCGGATCAGCTTCATCATTCGTCTCGCACAGGGGCTAAGGCCCTTCTTTCATTTTTTCTCGGCATTTCGGCACGACTCAAGCCGTGCCCTTTCACGAACCCATTTCTTGAAGCAAGAGCTGCCGGCCGTCAACCTACAGCACCACTTTGTTCAGCGGATACTCCACAATGCCGGCTCCGCCCGCCGCCTTCAACCGCGGAATCACGTCGCGCGCTACGCGCTCTTCGACGATGGTGTTCACGGCCACCCACTCGGAGTCGCGCAACTCGGAAACCGTGGGCGAGTTCAAGGCCGGCAGCACGGCCAGCACCGCGTCGAGATTGGCGCGCTTCACGTTCAGCATCAGCCCCACCTGCGCCTGCGCATCGATGGCGCCCCGCAGCATGGTCGCAAGCTGGTCGATCTTCTGCCGCTTCCACCCGTCGGCCAGCGCGGCCTTGCTCGCGATCAGGTGCGTCTCGCTCTCCATCACCGTGTCGATGATCTTCAGGTGGTTGGCCTTCAGCGAGCTGCCCGTCTCCGTCACTTCCACAATGGCGTCGGCCAGCATCGGCGGTTTCACTTCCGTCGCGCCCCAGCTGAACTCCACCTTCACGTTCACGCCCTTCGCGGCAAAGTAGCGCTTGCTGGTTTCCACCAGTTCGGTCGCAATAATCTTGCCTTCCAGGTCCTCGGCTTTCTCGTAGCCGCTTGCCTCCGGAACCGCCAGCACCCAGCGCACCTTGCGCCGGCTCTGCTTGGCATAAGTCAGCGTGGTCACGCTCACCGGTTCCAGTCCGCTCTCCACCACCCAGTCAATGCCCGTCAGTCCCGCGTCCAGCACGCCGTGATCCACGTAGCGCGCCATCTCCTGCGCGCGAATCAGCATGCACTCAATCTCGCTGTCGTCGATCGACGGAAAATAGGAGCGGCCGTCGGCATAAATATTCCAGCCCGCGCGCTTGAACAGCGCAATGGTTGCGTCCTGCAAACTGCCTTTGGGAATTCCCAGTCTCAGCTTGTTAGCCACGGCTCACCTCCGCGCCAATCGTGATTGGTTTTGTAAAGCAGCTCACCGTGCCCTCGTGGCACACCAGGCCGTCGCCCTCCACCTCTACGCGAAACAGCAGCGCATCGTTGTCGCAGTCGGTCGCGGCTGAAATCACGCGCAGCCGATTGCCGCTGGTCTCGCCCTTCATCCACAGCTTCTGGCGCGTGCGGCTCCAGAAGGTCACAAATCCAGTCTCCAGCGTCTTCTGATAGCTCGTCGCGTTCAGAAAACCCAGCATCAGCATCTCGCCGGTGCGCGCGTCCTGCACGATCCCCGGTACGAGGCCATCCATCTTTTCAAAATCGATTGTCGGTAGGTTGCTCATCTTCGTTTCTGTTTCCCTTCAGATTTCTGTTTGCACATGAAAAAGCCCGCCAGCGTCTTCGCCGGCGGGCTCGTGTACTTCCTTTTGATCTCTCTGGCCGTTTACTTCAGGCCATGGCAGTCCGCCGGCATGGATGTCCCATGATGATGGTGGTGGCTGTGATGGCGGAGGCTCTGCATCTGTTTCCAAATTACGGGAATCGCACCGTCGCTGTCAAATCATTGATTGCCCGCGGCCCCCAGGCAGGCGGAGAATGGTTGCGTGCAACTCGGCAAGCCATTCGCATTGCTCTTCGCCGCAATTCTGCTCCTGAGCCTCGCCGCGAGCGTGAGTTCTCCCAGCCTCGCGCAGTCCAGCGCATCGCAACGCGCGTCCAAATCCAAACCCGCTCCTCCGCCCGCAGCACGCATCGACATCAATCACGCCAGCGCGGCGGAGCTGCTCAAGATTCCCGGCATGACGCCCACCTGGGCCGGCCGCATCGTCCGCTTCCGCCCCTACCGCACCAAGCGGGACCTCCTCGATCATGGGGTACTTCCCGCCGATGTCTACGACCGCATCAAGGATTGGATTATCGCCCACCGCGCCGAGCAATAATCGCAGTCCCGCGGCCCCGCAGCCCCCGCCTTCTCACTCCTTTCATTCTCTTCACTATCTTCACTCCTTCACTCCCCGCCTTTCGATACACTGTTTCCTGACAGGAGGCGTACCCCATGCAAACCCGCATTCTCGGCACCACCATGCCGGTCCTCGAAGTCGAGCTCGATCCCAACGAGAGCGTGTTCTCTGAGAGCGGCGAGCTCTCGTGGATGACCGCGTCGATCCAGATGACCACGCACACGCAGATGGGCGGAGGCGGCGGTTTCTTCGGCGTCCTCAAGCGCGCGGCCGCCGGCGCCAGCATCTTCATGACCGAGTACCGCGCCATCCAGTATCCCGGCGCGGTTTCGTTCGCCACCAAAGTTCCCGGCCACATTGTGCCCGTCGAGCTCGGCCAGGGGCAGGAGTATCTGGTGCACCGTCACGGCTTTCTGTGCGCCACGCCGCAGGTCTCCATCACTTTGGGATTTCAGCAGTCGCTCGGTGCAGGCATCTTTGGCGGCGAGGGATTTCTGCTGCAGCGCATCGGCGGCGCGGGCACGGCGTGGCTCGAGCTATCGGGCGAACTCATCCAGAAAAATCTCGCGCCCGGCGAAGTGCTGCGCGTGCATCCCGGCCACGTAGGCGCGTTTCAGGCCTCGGTCGGCTTCCAGATCACCATGGTTCCCGGCCTCAAAAACATGGTCTTCGGCGGCGATGGGCTCTTTCTGGCAGAAATGGTCGGCCCCGGCGCAATCTGGCTGCAGACGCTGCCCATCTCGCGCCTCGCCCACCAGATCTTCGAGTATCTGCCGCCCAGCGATGCGCGTTCGCCGGCCTCGGCCGCTGTAGGCGGAGGCCTGCTGGGTGGAGTCGTCGGTTCGCTTCTGGGTGGGGGGCAGTAAAAACCAGTGGCGTTAGCAGTTAGCGGTGTTAGCGTGGTTACTGCCGACTAACGCCGCTAGCTCCGCTAACACCGCCATCTTGCAAGGATCGCCTGTATGAATCGACCCGCGCCAAGCTCCACGCAAAGTATTCGCGGCCAAATCGTCTTCACCTTCGCTCTTGCCTTCGCGGTCTACGTCGCGTGGCTGTTGCGCAGCGTGCTGGTCCTGCTCTACGTTTCCGCGCTCTTCGCGGTTGTGCTCGCGCCGGTGGTGCGCGCCACCTCCCGGCTGCGCTTTGGCCGGTGGCATCCATTCCACGGCGCCACGGCTATCTTTTTCCTTTTGCTCATCGTGGCCGCCGCCTTCACGGCCTTCGGCTTTCTTGCTCTCCCGCCCGTTATCCGCGATCTGCAGGCGCTCAATGGAGAAATGCCCACGCGTCTTCCCGCACTGGTGGCTTGGCTCAGGCAATTTCCCATCGTCGATCGCCTGAACTCCGCTGAAGTCATCAACTCGATTCAGGGCTCCCTCAGCAACGCCGTCGCCGGGTTGCTATTCTCGCTCACCAACTGGGCCGGAGCCATCGTCCAGGTCGCCGCCGGATTCGTGCTCACGCTTTATTTCATTCTCGAAGGCGAAGGCGCTTATCGCTGGTTTCTTTCGTTCCTTCCCGCGCAGCCGCGTCAACGCCTCGACAAAACTCTGCAACGCGCCGCCGCGCGCATGGAAAAGTGGCTCATCGGCCAGGCCAGCCTCATGCTCATCCTGGGAGTGGCCAGCACGATCCTCTATCTCGCACTCCATGTCCGCTACGCCTACGGCCTGGGCGTGCTCACCGGTCTGCTCAACATCATTCCCGTGTTGGGCGCGGCCGTATCCATCGTGCTCGCGATGTTGGTGGCGGCCATCGACTCCTGGGGCCGCGTGCTGGGCGTCGCCATCTTCTTTCTCATCTACATGCAGATAGAGAATTCCTGGCTCATTCCCCGCATCATGAAGAACCGCGTTCAACTGCCCGCGCTCGCCATCTTCGTCGCGTTGCTGCTCGGTTCCGCAGTCGAAGGCGTTGTCGGCGCCATGGTCGCCATCCCCACGGCCGTGCTCGTCTCTGTGCTGCTCGACGAGTATCTCGTCAAGAAGAGTGACGAGTAGCGTCTTGGGCAGTTGTTCACTGTGAACGGTCTTACGCGCGGGCCGGCGCCCGCATCGCTTCCAGAACGGCGGTCAAATCTTTGCCCAGAGTTTCCTGCGCTTCCGCGGTCAGCTTTTCGTCGCGGCTGGTCAGATAGAAAACGTCAATCGCCGTCTCGCCTTCTGTGTCGATGAGCGCGATCTTGATGTTGCACTGGTGCGAGCTGAGCGTCAGCGCGATCTGGCGCAGCAGGCCAGGAAGGTCCTGTGCGACGACTTGCAGAAGCGTGGAGTGGCTGGAGGCCTCGTTGTCGAATTCGAGCTTCGTCGGGACCTCGACCTTGAGATTGGCGGGATGATTCAGGTGGCGGCGCGCGTCGAACAGTTGTTGCACTGAGAGCTTTTGCGCCACCACGTCATGCACATTGGCGACGAAGCGTTCCTTCTCGCTGGGATTCAGCTCGATGGTCCGGAATACATCAGAGAAATGGAAGCTGTCCACGATGACGCCGGCATCGTTGGAGTACGCTCCGGCGCGCACGATGTTCATGCCCCACGACGCCAGTACTCCGGCCACGTCGGCAAACAAGCGCGAGCGGTCCCGCGTAATCACGGTCAGGTCGAAGAGCTGTCGATTGGGCCGCAGGTCCAGCTGCACCGGGTTCTGGTCTAAATTTAGGGCCATCTGGAAGTGATGGCGGATCTGCTCGGGCAGGCGGGTTTGCAGATAGCGCTGCGGCAGTCCTTCAAGGAATTGCTTCAGTGCGTCGTGCTGCGCGGGTGGAACCATGGAGCGGATGCGATTCAGCAGCGTGGGATCGATCGCCGCATGGTAGCGCGCCTCGTCCACCGAGCGATCCATGAAGTTCGCCGTGGACATGTAGAACTGCCATAGGTTCTCGGCCTTCCATGGCGTCAGCGCGTCGGGATTCACGGCCTTGATGTCGGCAAAGGTCATCAGGGTCAGCATCTTCAGCAGTTGTGGGCTGCCGATCTTCTCTGAGAATGCCTTCACGTTGTCCAAGTCGAAGATGTCTCTGCGCATGGCCACCGACATCTCCAGATGGAGCTTGATCAGTTTCAGAACCGCCTCGCGTTCCTCGCCATCGAAGTCCAGACGGGCCAGGAAACTGTCGGCCAGCTCCACGCTTTGCCCCGCATGTTCGCCCGTGCGTCGCGCCTTGCCCGTGTCGTGCAGCAGCAGCGCGAGCAAAAACAGATCCATCCGGTCGATCTCCGGCAGCAGTTGCGCCAGCCGCTGCTCGTAGTCGTGCCCCGGCGTGCGCAATCCGTGCACGTTGTCGATGGTCAGAAACGTGTGCTCGTCCACGGTGTAGCGGTGATAGCTGTCGCGGATCACCAGGGCATCGATGCCGTGAAACTCCGGGATGAGCATCTCCAGAACTCCCAGAGCATGCATCGTCCGCAGGGCATGCGCGGCGTGCGGCCCCAGCAGCACCTCGCGCAGCGCATTCCACAGGTACGGTCCCTCGGGAATCGAGATCGCCAGCACCGGTAGCGCGTCCGTAATGCGGTCTTCGGCCGCCTGCGACAATGTGTATCCGTGCGTCGCCATCAGCGAGAAGATGCGCAGGATGGCTGCGGTGTCGTTGAACTGCGCTCCGGGCTGGATGTCGATGCGACCTTGATCGAGCAGGAAATCGGTTCCCGCGATCGGCGTGCGGCGTCGCCGGAACTGGCGGTAGAAGCTCACCGGCGCCGGCAAATGTTCCATCAGCAACGCCGCGCGGCGATACACTACGCGCGCATGACGGTAATAGGTGCGCATCCAGTAGGAGGGATCGGCCGTGCCCCGCGTCTCCAGGCCGATGGATCGCGCTGCAGCCTCGTCCTGCGACTGCCAGTCCAGCGTGTTGTCGTCGCGCCCGTGCCGGAAATGCAGAAAACATCGCGCCGCCGCCAGAAAGTCGAACGCCGCTTCCGCGTCGCCGCGCGCGCTCTGGAACACTCCGCCGCGTTGCCGCGGCCACTCTTTGGTCTCCTTCAGGTGGAACAGCACCGCGAACCAGACCGCGAGATGATAGTCGCGCAACCCTCCGGGGCAATCTTTCAGGTTGGGTTCCAGATGAAAAATGGTATTGCCGAACTTGGCGTGCCGCGCGCGCGCAATCTCGCCCAGCTTTTGTGTGATCGTCGACCATTCGCTCAGCACCAGGCCGGGAAAGCTCACCTGGTGAAGCTGCTGGTACAGGGGAAATTGTCCAGCCAGAAAGCGCCGGTCGAGCGTGGCCAGCGTGAATTCCAGGTTGTCGGGCTCGAACCGTCCGGCTTCTTTCACGGTGCGGGAGCTGGGGCTGGCCCGCAGGCCGATGTCCCACATGCCCTGGATGATGGCCCGCACCGCTTCCCGCGACTGCTCCTCGGTCTTCTCATCGGCAAAGGCGAACAGCACATCGATGTCCGAATAGGGGAACAGATCCTTGCGCCCGTAGCCGCCCAGCGCCAGCAGGGCCACGTTCTGTGCAGGCAAATCGGCAAACGCCCGGCGCCACATCTCAATCAGGATGCGGTCCACCACCGCGGAGCGCCGCCGGATGGCCGCCGTGCCGTCTCCCGTGCGGTCGCAGGTCTGGCGCACCAGCGCCATCTCCCGCGTATACTGCTCCCGAAGATCGTCAACTGTTAAAACGACTGCAGTCATAGGGCTGTTGTTTGCTCGGGCCAGCCAAAGCAAGAAGGGGTTGCTACAAGCATAAGCGATAAACGCCGGAAGGTGGGAGTTTTGCTGGGATCGTGAGGGAACTCAGCGGTTCGCGAGATGATTGGCCCGGCGGTGAGCGCCGCGGCAGGCGAGCCAACGCGAGGATTTGAAGCAATCTTGAATTGGCTGTGGCTGGGGCGTGACCCCTGTCACGAGGGGAATTTCCGAGCCAGCCGTAGACTTCAGGCACCATGGCTACACTCGCTCTTTCGGCCAGCGCCGGAGAGGCGCTTGTGCTCGGACTCGCGACGGGGCCGGTCTGCCTGGCAACCTGCGGGCCGGTGGTGGTGCCATGGATGATGGTTCAGCCCCAGGGACTGCGGGGTCACAGCCGCCAGTTGATTCTCTTTCTGGCCGCGCGCCTGGCAGGTTATCTGGTGTTTGCATGCGCGGTATGGCTTTTGGGGTCCGCGATTCCCCACGTCAATCGCAGTGAATGGACCGGGCGCTCCTGGGTGATGGGCGGAATTCAGGTCCTGCTGGCCGCCGCTCTCGTGGTCTATGCGGCAGGCTGGCCGCACCGGCGATGCGTCGTGGCGAAAACAACCGGCAACCTGGTGCAGATCGGTGAGGCGTCTGCTCCGAGGCGCTCGGGAGCGATGGCCCTGGGGTTCCTGACCGGAATCAATCTTTGCCCACCGTTTCTTGTTGCCGGCGTCCGCGCCGCGCAACTTGCTCATTTGTCCGCGGCGCTGCTTTTCTTTTTTTGCTTCTTCGCCGGAACCGCGGTCTGGTTTTTTCCGTTTCTTTCCTTAGGATTCCTCAAACGAACGCCGGCAGTGGTCACGGTGGCCCGCATGGTCGCCGTATTGCTGGCCTGCTGGTATGGCTTTTCCGGGATTTCCATCCTGGTCGAGAGGACATTTCATGGCTAGTCGTTCCTCTGCTCTTGCGCGGCCGCCGGCCTTCCGCGGCGTCGGCCGGTCCATCCTGCTTACGCTGCCCATGGCGCTCTGGTCCCTGCTGATGTTCACGCCATCGTTCCGGCAAGCCGGCCGGAACCAACACATCGGCGCCATGGCGGTCATCCTTTTCATGACCGGGCTCTTTTTTCTGATGATGCGCACCGGCGAGACTTACCGCTGGCGACGCATCTTCTTTGTCGCCCTTGGATTCCTTTTCCCGGTTGGATTCATCGCCGCGTTAGTTGCGGAGCGCGGCACCATGAGCATTCCCATCAGCCGCATGGTTTCAGGCGACACGCCCTTCTGTTTCATGGTCACGCCGTCGCTCATATTGCCGGCGGCATTCGCGCACACCATCATCTTTCCCGGCTCAATTCTGCCCACCGCCAGCAATCCCCACTCGATTGCGGCCATGATCGGCATCTGGTTCGCCATGACGCTGGTCCTGGGCAAGGCTTGGTGCAGTTACGCCTGCTTCTTCGGCGGCATCGAGGAGGGATTTGCCGCGATCCCCAAACGCCGCAGGCTGCACCGCTTCATCACCCGCTTCGGAGCTCAACTACGTCTCATCCCCTGGGCGATCCTGGTCTTCGTCGTACTGGTCTCAGCGGCGATTTTTGAGCCTGTCTACTGCATGTGGCTTTGCCCGTTCAAAGCCGTCACCGAGTTTCCCGCTGTCCGGAATCTGGAAACCGCCATCCAGTTTGGCGTCTTTATCGCCTTGTTCGTTGGCCTGGTGGTGGTTTTGCCTTTTCTGACCAAGAAGCGCACGCAGTGCGGGTTCTTCTGCCCTTTCGGCGCATTTCAATCGCTGTTCAACAAGATCAACCTCTTCGAGATCCGCTTCGACCGCGAAAAGTGCGTGGATTGCGCACTTTGCCAGACCAGCTGTCCGACGGTGGCGCTCTCGAAAGAATCCATTCGCGAAGGCAAGACGCTGCTCAACTGCATGAAATGCGGCGCCTGCGTTGACGCCTGCAAGAAAGACGCGGCCGTCTGGCACCTGAAGGGAACTCCGATAGCCGCCAAGCCGGAGCGCGCCCGTCTGCTGTTTCTTTATGGCGCCTGGGCGATGGCCACCATGTTCGGAGGCAGCGTCCTGGCCAATGGCGTACACACCCTCATCGGATTCCTGCCGTGGAAGTGAAGGAGCACCGCATGCCCACACGCATTCTTTCGATTTTGGCCTACACCGGCGCGGGACTCTCGCTCGCCGTTGCCTTCTGTGTCCCATTTGTCCTGATGGGAGCTTTCAGCAACGCCGTTGCCCGCGCCGGGTTGCACATCGACGCCGCCTACAACGGCGGCACGATTGCGCGAACCATCCAGCGCAACGGTTACCGCATTGAGGTTTACCAACCCGTCCAGCCGCGTCTGCTCGAGCGCATTGAACCCTTCGTGCAAGTTGATTTTGCACCGGCGGATGCACTGCCTTCCCGCGTGAGTGATGAGATCGATCTCGACGGCGACGGCCAGCCCGACGTACGCGTAAGCTTCGCTGTGCCCACCGATCCGCGAGCGCCGCTTCGCGGAGACGTGACCGCCCTCAATGCAAAGTACATCTCGCTCGCCAATGTAGGCGGCGACTCGTTTTCGCGGCTCCTGGTGCGGACCGGCAATCAGATCGTATTGCGGGTGCCGATGAATTTGGGAGCAGCGTGCCGTTGACGTCTGGCGCGCCTCGGCTTTCCTGTTCCCTTAGTCCCTCGTTCCCTCAGTCCCCGTTTCACTGCGGAAACGGCACGAATTTATCCGCGCACGAGGGCGAGTTTCCTTCTGCCGGCGTTCCCTTTACGGTCGAATCCTCGCCCGCGGGCACCTGAAGGTTGGTCGGCTCGGGTCCCAGCGTAATGTCGGCGTGGTTCACCTCGTAGGTGTACTTCGCTTCATCGGTAATCTGCACGCCGTTGAGCGTGACCGCGATGCGGTTATCGTGTCCGTAGCCGTTGAAGGTGAACTTGCCGCCGCCGCTCACGCGCACGTTGTGCAGCGTAATGTCGCGCATGCTGGGCGGCGAATTTCCCTGCAGCGGGCCGTTTGCCGAATACGCCGTGTCGAGCGTGATGGGATTGGGCGAGCTGCGAATGCACACGTCGTCGTAATCCACGTCCTGCGTCAAGCCGCCGCGCGAGCCGTTCGACTTGATCCGTATGCCGGCGTCGGTGCCGTCCAGCGAGAGATCGAAGACGCGGATCTTGCTCACGCCGCCATTGGTTTCGCTGCCAATCGACATGCCATGGCCCCAGTAGAAGTGATCGTGGCTGATGGTCATGTTGGTTGCCCCGCCCGGCCCGCCCTTGATGGCGATGTTGTCGTCGCCGTCGCGGATATAGCTGTGCGTTATGGTCACGTTCTTCGAGCCGTTGCCGGGATCGATGCCGTCGGTGTTGCGCGACAGCGGGTGCGCCGAGTCGGCGATGCGCCGCGCCGTATCGATTTTTACGCCCCACACCGTAAATCCGTTGCCGTGGTTATAACTCACATGAAAGTTGGGCGAGTTCCTCAGCGTAATCCGGTAGAGGGTAAAGTTGTCGGAGTCGTTGGCCACAATCAACCGCGGCACCTGCTGGCCGCCGCCGGCCTTCGCCTGCTCGCCCAGGTCCCACCACGAATACTGCGACCCCAGCATCGTCTCGCCGCCACGGCCATCAATCGTGCCGTCGCCCATGATCCCCGCATCGCGCGCGCTATCCACTGAAATCAACGGCTTGCAACCCCGTCCGCCTCCATGGCTCACAATGCCGCAGCTTCCCGGCGAAACCGCGAAAACCGCGGGATCGCGCGAGGCATAAAGCGTTACGCCCAGCCCCACGATCAGCGTCACATCGGTCTTTAGTTCCAGCGGCCCGCTCAGAAATGCGTTGTTCGCCTCGTTCACGTGCAGCAGCACGGCGCGGCCCTTGCCGCATTTGTCAATCGCCTTCTGAATGCGCGCGGTGTCGAGCTTCTTCTCATCCTCTGGCGCCAGGGTGTGCCCGTGGCTCTCGAGTTGCGCGTCCAGGGTGGTGCAGAGTTGCGGGAAGAATGGCTCAATGACGGTGCGCGTGTCCTGTGCCGCCAGGCACGAGGCCGCACCGACGATCGCGGCAACCAGGTAGACGTACCGGGGAATCATGTGCGTACTCCCTTTGCTGATAGTTATCACCGAATCAACACACTAAAGCACCGCACGCTCTGAGAACAAGAGCCAAGGGTTGCGTGCGCAGTCTCGTCGGCCTGCAAATCGGGTGTCGGTTTTCTTGTTGCGTCGCCGGCGGGCAGGCATGCGGAGGGTGCTTGCCGCAATCCGTTTCGGCACAGACCTCTCGCGCGCCCGCGCAGCGCGGCCCTCAAGGCGCACCGCGCAACCAGGCGCCGCATGCGTCCGGTTACAGGGCGTTTTCGCCGCGCTCGTCGTTGCGGATGCGAATCGCCTCGTCGACGTGGCTGATAAAGATCTTGCCGTCGCCAATGCGCCCTGTCCGCGCCGCTCCCACAATGGCCGAAATCGCCTTCTCTTTCATATCGTCGTGAACCACCATCTCGATCTTTACCTTGGGCAGAAGATCCACGGTATATTCGCGGCCGCGGTAAAACTCCGTGTGGCCCTTCTGGCGGCCGTGGCCGCGGGCCTCAAGAATCGTCATGCCTTCAATGCCGGCTTCCAGCAGCGCATCCTTCACCGCATCCAGCTTGGAAGGTTGTAATACGGCTTCAATCTTCAACATATGCAGAAAT
>Ga0181529_10001631_pt1 | contig 28375 bp, 24 predicted proteins | sample PEATcosm2014_Bin_36_FD_119763 | JGI IMG/M metagenome (GOLD analysis project Ga0181529, IMG submission 119763) | Peatland microbial communities from MTU Mesocosm Facility, Houghton, MI, USA - PEATcosm2014_Bin10_30_metaG | ecosystem: Environmental > Terrestrial > Soil > Wetlands > Peat | place... | reverse complement strand
GGAAATTGCATCCAAAAGGTGTGAACGGATTCACAGGGAAAGATCCACAACCCCTCTCCAGGGGAGAGACTCTTCCGCCCAAGTAAACCCTTATTGCGTTTTGGACCGCTGTCGGCCACTTCCAGGCAAGTGGCGAGCACCGTGTCGCGTGTCAGGTTCGCGATATGCATCCGGATATCCGGGCAGGGCGTACGTGCTGAAGAGAAGTATCCCCGCAATCCCAATGTGATTGAGCGAAACGGATTCATCCGGTTGTCTCGTATCTCTTTGCCTGTTGGCCACGCTCTTCATGCGGCCCATCTGGAACTCTGCTGGCTGCCCCTCGCGATGAGGGGCAGCCAGGAACCTCACTGGGTCGCGGGAGCAGCGGCGGCGGCGGCAGGGGCGGAGGCAGAGCCGGCGCCAAAGCCTCCTCCACTCCCTTCGATGATCAGCGGCGTCTCGGGTTTCATGCTGTCGAGCAACTTCTCGATCGGAATGGATGCCGGCGCAGGTGCGGGAGTGTTTTCGGGGGTCTTGGCATCTGGCGTATTCATCGCAATGCCAGTGTTGGGCGGCAAGAATTTACCAGGGAACTTCAACTGAGGCGTCGGTGCGCCGGCTGGAATCGGAGCAACGATCTCCGGCGTCACAATGACGATCAGCTCGGTGTTCGACTTCGTTTTCGTGACTGATTGGAAGAACTTGCCAAGAATCGGGATATCTCCCAGAAAGGGGACCTTCGAGAAGAGTTCGTTATCGCGGTTGTCCAACAGTCCGCCGACCACGAAGCTCTGACCGTCGCCCAACTCGACCTCAGTCTTCATTTTTCTTGAGGTGATAGCGGGTACATCAAATCCAGAGACCTCGACGGCATTGGTGAAGTCGAGGGCGCTGACTTCGGGAGCCACCTGGAGACGGATCGTACCGCGGGGTGTGATGGTAGGGATGAAGTTCAGGCGAACCCCATACTCCTTGAACATGATCGTGACCGACGCTCCCGTACCGCCCGAGCCACCCTGGACAACGGGGTAGGGAAACTCTCCGCCGGCCAGGAAGCTGGCCTCTTTGCCGTTGGTCGCCAGGATGTTGGGTTCTGCCAGAATCTCGACCACGCCCTTGGTCTCTAGCGCCTCAATGCTTACGCCAAAGGGCAAATTAGCGATGGGACTGGCAAAAAGATTCAGATTCGGAATCGTCGCCGATGCCAAAGCCCCGGCAATCGGAGGTATGATCGTCGGCGGCGTGAATTGTCCGGTTGTGACCCCTCCGGTGGTATTCAGCCCGCCGAGATCGAATATGTTGATGCCCATTTCCTTTTCGCTGCTGCGGTCGACGCTGGCAAAACGCACCTTGAGGAGTATCTGCTTATCGCCCTCGGGGACATCGACATTGAGCAGGTTGACGACCTTGCCGGTCACGCCGGCAGCGCTTGCGCCCGGCAAGCCAACCGCGGCGATCTTGACCGCGCGCTCAGAGCTATTGAGGTCCTTGACCGTTCCGCGCAGGAAGATCGAGCCGTTCTCGGAGCTGACCTTCAGGGCTTGTCCGGGAAGCTCGGTCCTGAGCTCGCGGCGGATCGCGTCCAGGTTGTCGTTCAGTGCCGAAGTATTGGCGCGCACCGTCACATTGAAGAACTGCCGGCCGCCGTGGGTATCCCAGATAATCAGGCTTGTCTCGCCGGGAGTCTTGCCCTGCACCATGACCTCGGTTGGACTCGTCGCATGAACATCGGCAATCTCGGCCATGTTATTGGCGATCCGTTTGATCGGCCACGCAATGTCCACCAATACGGTCTTGCCTACAGCAACCGAAAGGTCATTCGCCGAGTCCTGAGTGCTTACGCCTGTGGGCTGAGAAGGAGACGCGGATGATTGAGCCCGAAGGCCCATGCCAGCGCACAAGACAAATGATAATGCGCTCAAACTTGCGATAGTAATGCCAGTCTTCGCTCTCACTGGTGTCCCTCGGGAGAAGCAAATTTTTCTTCGCTCGTTTTCGAGCCGTTGATTACCTCTATGGAATAGGGAGCCGCCGCCTTGGGAGCGCTCTTTACCACAACGACTTTCTTCGGTTTCTCAGCAGCAGGGGCATTCGGACCCGCAAACAGGTTAATCGTTGCCGTGCCCTGAACCGGATCGGTCTTTGTGTCCAGCGGGTTCCGCAATACAAGGCGGATGACCTGACTGCTGGCTAGTTCCAGGATCTCGGCCTGATCCGGAGTGACCAGCAGATTGACCACCTGCACTTGTTTCGCTTTGCCTTCTGTGTCCTTGACCTGTTGATACTCGGTACCGGCCGACAGAACCTGGATGTTCTGGAGAATCGTACGCGCCTGGATACCCTGTCTGGGGTCGGTATTGTCCGGAGGCATGCCGGACATCACAACGTCCACGCGCATGCCTGGAGTCGCGAAGCCGGAGACGCCCACGACTTCATCGACCCTCACGGCGCAAGCCCTGAAGCCCGCGGGAATGGCGGCTGCCAATCCACCGCCGGCGCCAACAGCTGCCAGGCGGTTCTCCATGATGGGCTCATCCTTGTAAAGGTCAGAGATAACGCCCCGCCCGATAGCGCGGCTCTTGTCCTTATCGAGAATGGTTCCAACCGGAGGCGTCCCTGCGATCGCGATCGTCGTGAGATCTTGATCTTTGAGAATGGTCCCAAGCTTGATATCGGTCTTGGCTGCAATCACGCTCGTGGTGGCTGCTGGTCTTGTTGTAAGGCGGCTCCGAACCAGGTGATAGACCGCGAAGGTACATACGGTAGCTATGCCAAAAGCGGCGAGAAGGATCAGGGTCAATCTGCGGTTCATGTTTGAGGCCCGTTTGAACTGGCTGCCAAGCCAGCTTCGCCTTTCTGTCTCTTGTGGCAAATACTGCACGCAAGAAAACCAACTTCGATTGTACGCCGAAATCGGAGTCTAGCGAATACATTGCCAAACAAGTTTAATTGCGTGTTCAGTGTATTCCCCCGCAGCGTCAAATACGCATCGAAAGGCCCTTTGCATGAAGAGGGGGTATCAAATGAGTTATATCGCGGTTCAACAATCTAAGCGATTCTGGAAACATTATAATGAAACCTTGATTGGGGAGCGGCAGAAGCTTTGGCGTCCGATCAAGCTGCGAGTGCCGATATGCCGCTTCCGCCGCGAGAAAGCCAGGCGGTGCAAGGGAGGAGATCCATCCGGTCATGAGTTCTTCCCTTGCGATATCGCTCTTTTCGGCACAACCCGATTTGGAACGCAGGCCCTATTCCTTTGCGTTTTCGATGGTGGCGCATACCGCGGTCTTCGGGCTTGTCTTCTTCGGAATCTTCTCCGCGCCAAAGATCAAGACCCCGGCGATCGCTGAGCGATATGCTGTGAGGCATCTGGATCTGCACATGCTTGATCCGGAGATTGAGCGAGCGGCGTCGAGCGCAATCCACTCTCCAAGCGTGCATCCCAAGGCTCCCACGCTTCCGCCAGGCGGAGGCCCTGAAGAACAGCAGCCTCTGATGCGACAGGTTCTAGACGCTCCTAAGGTGCACCAGACTCTGGTGCAGCCGGATATCCCCAAGCCCCTTAAGCTCCCGGTCAATGTCCCGCTGCCGACCGTGGTGATCTGGAACGCGTCCAAGCCACAGGTGAAGACGATCGAGGCGCCTGCGCCGCAAGCTCCTCCGGTCGCTCTTGCGAAGCCTGTCATTCAGAGATCGAATACCGCACTCAGGCTCTCCGATATCGCCATCCGGCCGAGCGACATGCCGATGCCGGCCCAGCCGATTCTTCCCAGCACCACTTCGCCCGTGGTGATCCAAGGGCCGAAACCGACGCCACCTGCACCATTGACCACCGCGGCCGGCTCCGGAAAACCGGCCTCAGGCCAGATCATGTCGCTCTCCGACACTCAGATGGCGAATGGACACGTCGCGCTTCCGCCGGTCAATCAGTCCGCCTCGACGAATTCGGCGGGGTCTCTGGCGCCGGGGAAGGCCAAGGAGCCTTCGCACGCTGGTCATGGAAATCCGGCCGGCGCCGCGGGTGGACCGGGAGCAAATCAAGGCTCGGGCAACGCTGGAAACGCGCAGAACGGCGCTGAAGACGGGCGCGGGCTGGGCGGCCTACCAAAAACAACCCATATCACGCGGCAGAAGGAGGGCCAGTTCGGCGCGGTCGTGGTAGGCTCCGCGCTGCAAGACAGGTACCCGGAGATCACCGATGTATGGAGCGGCAGGATGGCGTACACGGTTTACCTGCCCGTGGGTCTGTCAAAGAGCTGGATCCTCCAGTACTCGCTCTCGAAGGCCGAAAGCGCCGCGACGCCCGGAACCATCGCGCACATCGATGCGCCCTGGCCCTATAGCATTGTGCGGCCCAACATCGAGCCGGGCTCAATCGATGCCGATGCCCTCATGGTTCACGGCTTTGTGAATCAGGCCGGCCGCTTCGAGGCCTTGACCATTGCCTTCCCACCGGAGTTTGCCCAGGCGCAGTTTGTGCTCGGCGCGCTAGCTCAGTGGCAGTTCAGGCCGGCGACGCAAAACGGGCAGAATGTCAAAGTCGAAGTGCTGCTGATCATTCCGGAAGAGTCGGAGTAAGGTTTGCTTTGGTCACTTCTCCCACGGCAGTCGCATCGATCTAAATCGTCGCCCAGACGCGTTCCGGCTTCTATCGAGCCCTAGGCGCAGTGTTGGTTAGCCCCGCGCCTCGGCTTCGAGAAAGCAGCCAACAATCACCAGTCAGCCCTGCAGGGGCGGCGCAATTGACGGGCTCTTATCCACTGAGGGGATTTCGTTGCGGACAACGTCTTTCCTCCGGGCTCTTTCGCAGCCTGTAGGGCCGTGCCCATTCAAAACTGAATCACGAAATCCTTGATCCAAAACCGAACAACCCGGCGAGTCCTTGACGGACCCGCCGGGTTGCTGAGGTGATTCTCGTTCTGGCTGCTGCTAGTTGAGGGTGTTGGGAATCAAGTACGTTTTAGGGCTCATGCTCGCTGTAATCGAGCTGAAGATCGAGCCGAGGTGGTCCATACCGGCATTGGACGTCGTCACGAGCGAGCAATCTACGCTTGACACTTCCTCGTAGAAGTTGCTGGTTGAGCTGGCGATATTCTCCATGGTCACGCAGGGGAGAATCTGGCCAGTCGAGCTGAATGAGTAGTTGTAGTTGACATAGGATGGAAGCGGCGAAACGACCGTGCTGTCAACGCCACTGCTGGGTGTGCATCCACCCGACTCAGCACCGTAGGCAACACCATAGACATCGATCCCTGCACTCTTTGCGTACTGGCCCGCAATCATGGCCTGCTGGCAAGCGTCGATGTAGGAGGGGTAGGTGCCGTTTGAGGTCATCGTAAGATGCCCGTTCGACGAGACCGTTGTATAGCCGTCGCCCACGGGGAACATGCCCTTATTGGTGTTCATCTGACCGTCAGAGACCACGATGAGCGCACTCTTCGTGCTTACACCCAGGATGGCATCGGCAGCCTTCTTTTCGGCCTGAAGCGCAGCCTGAGCCGCATAGATTGCACCCGCGAGATAGGTTTCCCCGCCTCCCGAGTAGCCGGAGGCATCCGTCAAGCCTGTCGGCGGCACCAGGCAACCTGGGTTGACGCCATTTCCCACCGCTTTCACGAGAGTGGAATTGACATTCAGGCTATTTGGCTGGGTCGGATCGTAGAAGTCGCTCTGGAAACCATTCGCATCCGCTCCTCCGACTCCGGGAGGCGTGATCTGGTAGGTCCCTGTAAACGAGGCTTTGTAATGGCCCTGATTCGGGTTGCCATTGGTAGCGTTTGCGCCAGAATAGGTGACGGGCGTGTAGCCGGCATCGTATCCGGTATTTGGCGGAATCGGAGGTATATTCGGCAAGGTATACGGGTAAGCAGTGGGTGCGCCGGTGCAGTTGGGAAATCCGTTGTAGTCATTTGCAACCGAGCCCGTGCCTGTCGTTGCGAGGTTTGGAAACGAGAACATGCTGACGCGAACACGCGCCATAGCTGAGGTGGCGTCAGGGCAAGGAGCCGTGGTGCCGGAGGCAGGCACCGCGCCAGGGGCGCAGGGCTTGAGCAGTTTCAGCATGGTTTGAATACCGTTCAATGAACACTGCTCGGCGGTCAATCCAGCGCAGTTTGGATCCGTGTTCACCATGGACGGCGTGCCGTCCAAAACGATCGCAATGTTATATGGCGGAACCCCTGCTATGGTCGAGGTCGCCGTTGCGTGTACCGTAAGCGTTTTCACGGTAGCAATCACCAGGAAGAATGTCGGTATGGTGGCCGTCTCTGTCACCCTCACGGCATTCGGGGTGTTGGAGGTGTTCGCACAGGTCACGTTTCCCGTGTATAACGCGGTGATGCACGGCGTCGACACAGTCGTGGTGACCGTTCCATTGAAGTTGCTGTAATTGAGTCCGCCCGTGGATGCGCTGTACGCGTTCGCCGCTGCCGCTACCTCGGTGGACGCTGCGGAAACAGTGGAACCACCTACATAAACCTGGGTCGCGCCCGCCAATGCCGCCGCGTTGGCAGCAGTCTGGATCGAAGTACGGACAGCATAGGCTCGTCCAATGTCGACAGACAAGCCACCCAGCCCTACCAGTGCGACCATTCCTAACACCGCCAACGGCAGCATTTGCCCGCGCTGGTCGATTAGCGCTCTGAGGACGAAAGACCTTTTCATCGTTTCCATTGAGTTTTCCTCGCTGAACCAGGTTAATTTTGAACTGGACCCACTGAGTACGTCGAACTCAGGGTAAGTGTTGTGCTGCCGAAGAAGTAGCCAAGTGAGATAGGATAAGTCGCCGTTACCCCAACAGTACTATTCGGCGCAAGATTGCTGACGCAAGCAGCCCCTGAAACTTGAACGCCATTTTCATAAAACGCAATTCCCATCAATGAGAAATTGAGCTGCGACGCCGCGACTTGCATATCCGTAGTCGCCTGAGTGCAAGGGTTAGTGCCGCCGCTTACGCCCTGGTATTGCTGCATATCGGATACCCCTGCCTGCACGGCTTGAGCTAGCAGAGTCCTTTGGTAGATGGCGATCCCAAACGATGCGATACAAGCCATCATGAATGTGAGAATGATGATCGTCATTGCGGTCTCGATCATCGCTTGTCCCTGCTCGTCGCGGTGAAAGCGCACGCAGACGCGTCTGGCAGCGCACCAGGCCTTCCCGCCCGTTCTGCCGGCCGGTGTCTCGCGATTCAATCTGCTCATGAACGCAACCATCCGCCCATGCATTTCGTTCAGCATCTTCATCTTCTTACCTCCCGCCCGTATTCGTTCCAGCTATCCCGGACCGGCCACGTATTCTACACAGTTGATGTCCCATTGTACGGCTGGATTAATGGATTTTTACATCTACCTTGCAACTCTGTCCTGAAAAAGCACACCAAAGTAACCAGGTTTTGCATGTCGTAACCAAAGTACTGAATGCCTCCCGGAGAGTACCGAAGTCTTCTCATCGCTCCCTAGCTTCTTCCCTTCCGGAGCCAATCCAGAAATTGATTCAGTTCCCTCTTGTCGACCCCGTGGACCATTGGATTCAGCCCTTTAAGCTCAGCCGTGGCATCTTGCGGAATGAACTGCAGGCCTACTCCGTCGTTGCCCCAGCGCACCGCTCTGGAGTGCACTGAGATCGAATGCTCGACATTTTCTTCCCCATCTTTTGTGTCCTGCAAGGTCATCAGGATCAGGGTTCCTGGGTACCAGCGTTCCTCGGTGACAACGTACAATCCTGTCGCGCTGATATCCCGGATGCTGTGCGCCTTGGGAGCGGAGCCGGTCCAGTAATACGCTGCCAGGCCGGGGGTCTGCTCTCGAGGAGCTCCTCTCATATCGGGAGCCTTTCTCGGATCCGGAGACCACCAGCGCTCCAACCAGCTCTTTGGCGGATTGACATCCTTCATCCCCGGTTCGATGAGATCCATTTCATACGGCTGCTCGGCTTGAGTCCGCCCATTTCCTGAGCGATCCTCCATCTCAACCACGCCGGGACCGCCGCTCCAGAGAGGCTTTCCCCTTAAAAGAACCGCGCTTTGCACCCCGCCGCTGACCGCGGCGGTATTGGTGAATCGCTCCAGCCGGCGCTGCATCTCCTCGGCCACGCACAACACCAACTGGTCTCCCGGCTGGGTCTGCGATGAATAGATGGAGTGGGTCGCCAGCGCCAGGACGCTTGATGCCTGAGGACTCGAAGAGCTAACATGGAATGTGGGAAATGACTCGACGACCTCGATGACGCGGCAATCCTCGTCAAGATAGATCAGATCGAGCGGGACGCGCATATTGGTCTCGGGGATTCCCCTGAACGGTTCCATCCAGAGGCCCTCGCCAGACTTGAGCATCAACTTTCCAAGCAGATCCTTGAGGCCCGCGACGGAAAGATCGGCGGCGGTAACCTCGAGGCCCAGGAAGCACTCGCGAGTCTGGTTGTATGCGCAAAGTCTACGTGATTCCATGAAACCTCCGGCCTCTGTCAAGAACCCGGCAACCCGGTATAGTCCCGGAGCCCCAGTGATCGATTCAACCTCTCCCATCGCAAATACTCATCCTGGTCCTTGTCCTCCGATCGCCGGGCCAGAGACGATTCCCTGTTCGCATCGCGCGGAAGGGGCATTGGCGCTACCCCGGAACCCCACGAAAACAGGCCTCAACCCCGAGCGCCGCCGATAAGAAACAGAAACACACCCGTCGCCAGTAAGGCGATCCCTCGGCTAGTGAACTGATCGGGTTGGCCGGTGAGACTGGTGCAACCTCCTGGGCCGCACCAGCCCACCCTCAAAACATCTGCTACTTCACCTTTGTGCGGCGACGCTGAATCAAAACGGCTACGATGATGACAACCAGCACAGCGCCAACGATCCGAACGATCAGGGTATTGTCCATATCAAACTCCTCTTTCCTGAATCAACCTGCTTGATGCGCTCTCAAGCCTGAGAGCGGGAAACGAAACGAACGGCACCAGGTGCCAACGGCGAGATACCCGATCCGCTGCTCTGCGGGCCGGCGAGCAAGGCGTGCTTTTTATTGAGCGACGCCGGAATTCGAGCGTAATCCGCGCGCCGGCTACTTCGCCCGCGTGCGCCGACGCTGAATCAAAACGGCCACAATCACAACAATAAGCACAGCGCCTACAATCCGGACAATCAAGGTGCTATCCATTTCGAATCCTCCTTCCTCGAATGATTGACTTACTTAAAATTCTCCATGATGCTGATGACCGCAGGACCTAGAGCAACCAGGAAAAGCGAAGGGAAGATAAACAGTACCAGCGGAAAGAGCAGCTTGATTGTGGTCTTTGCCGCTGCTTCCTCCACAGCTTGCACACGCTGGGTTCTGAGGGTGTCGCCATGGACGCGCAAAGTCTTGGCGATACTGGTTCCAAACTGTTCTGCCTGAACCAGCATGGTCGTGAGATTGCGAACTGCGTCGACGTCGGTCCGTTCCGCCAGATGTTTCCACGCCTCTCCACGAGGCCGCCCGGCACGTTGCTCGAGCACGACGGTGTTCAACTCATCGCACAACTCCGGCTGGGCCAATTTCAACTCCACCGCGCTGCGTGCCGTCGCCTGGTCAAGGCTCAGTCCAGCTTCGATGCAGATGATCAGCAGATCAAGCACATCCGGCAGGCCGCGGCGAATCTTTTTTTGGCGGCTGGTTATCCGCTTTCCCAGCCAGAAATCCGGAGCCAGAAATCCCAGTGCCGCGGCAAGAACGTAGATGAAAAACGGGCTGTACGATCCAGCGCCCGTAACCAGGGCCAGCAGGCAGAGAAGGATAGGCAACAACACTTTGGAACCGTAGAAGATCTTTACGGCCGATTCGTCACGAAACCCGGCGGCCTGCAGGCGTTGCAGAATTACGGAAACCTCTGCCTGGCTCTTCGGCAGGACATTCTCGAAGTGCTCAACGACGCCGCCGATCGAGAGGCCCGTCTGCTGGATAGCGCTCAACAGGGACTTCGGTTTGGCGGCGCTCGGGTTGATCACATCGGAGATGCGCTGAAGCATCTCCTCGCGATGGAACAGCAGCAGTCCACCACTCACGATGAGCAGAAACACCACGCTAAAAGTAAGTACCGCAATTCCCATAGAATTCCCTTCAAACTTCCATGTTGACGATGTGATTAATGATCAAGCCGCCAACAGTAAGCATTCCAAAAGCGATCCAGAGCATCTTGACTCCAAGCGGGTTGGTCCACAAGACACTCTCCAGAGTGGGGTTGACGAAATAGAGTCCGATACCCAGCACGATAGGCAGACAGGTAAGAACCCATCCTGTCATCCGTCCCTGGGCTGTATGGACTCTGACCTGTCGTTTCAAGCGGAACCTCTCCCGAACGACGTGGGAGGTCTTGTCGAGAACCTCGGCGAGGTTTCCGCCGCTCTCCTTCTGGATCATGATCGCGGTTGAAACAATGCGCAGATCCTGGAGGGGAACGCGATTGATCATGTTGTCCATTGCGGTCTTCATTTCGAGCCCGTAGTTCTGCTCCTCGAAGCACGCCTTGAATTCGCAGCCGATCGGGTCGGCGCATTCGCGAGCCACAGACCCCATCGCGGCCACAAGGCTGTGTCCGGCGCGGAGGGCGCTCACCATCAATTCAAGCGCCTCGGGCAACCCTTGCTGAAACTTGTCAAGGCGCTTACTGCGCTTGAAGAGCACAAAGCCAAGAGGCGCGGCGCCGATCAGCAACCCAACCCCCAACGCCACCAGGAAGTTGTCGAAGCGCATGTAGACCAACAGAGCCGGGACCACAAAGCATACGCCGCAGATGGAAAGCAGGGTTCCCGCGGTCCACTTGAGATCGGCCTGATAGAGCAGGCTCTGTATACGCGGACCCAGTTCGACCTTCTTCAGCCTCTGATTGAGCCAGGGAATTGTGCTGAACTGCTCGGTCTTGCGAAGGTTGAGTATCTGACCACTCTCTTCAAGGCCTTCGGTGGCCAGAGCCGAATCGAGCGTAGCATGAACCTGTTTGGCCTGCTGAGAGGCACCGCTCCCGGCCGCGACCGCCACCAGTGTGACGACCCCGAAAACACCCAGGAAAACCAAGATCACAATCAATTCCATGCCCTTGCCCTCCTTTCTCTGCGGTCAGTTGACCTGCGTTTCGCGCTCAAACAGTGTCGGCGGCAGCACGATTCCCGAGACGCGCAGGCGTTCGAGGAACCTGGGACGGATATGGGTGGGCTGGAATACGCCGATCACCTTTCCATCAGGTCCGATCCCCTTCTTGCTGAAGTTGAAGATCTCCTGCATGCTGATCACGTTCTCCTCCATGCCCGTAATCTCCGAGACGCTGGTGATTTTGCGGGTGCCATCGCTCATTCGAGCGGCCTGCACGACAATCGTGATGGCGGACGCAATCTGCTGGCGAACGGATTTTTCGGGCATGTTCATATTGCCCATCGCGACCATCGATTCGAGCCTGGAGATGGCATCGCGCGGGGTGTTGGCGTGAATGGTGGTCATCGAGCCTTCGTGACCGGTATTCATGGCCTGCAGCATGTCGAAGGCCTCTTCTCCGCGGATCTCACCCATGATGATGCGGTCAGGGCGCATGCGGAGGCAATTGACAAGCAGTTGACGCTGCTTGATCGCGCCCTGCCCTTCGATATTGGGTGGACGCGTTTCCAGGCGCACGATGTTTTCTTGCGCCAGGCGCAACTCGGCCGCGTCCTCGATGGTGACGAGGCGCTCGCCGCGCGGGATGTACTGAGACAGAATATTCAGGAAGGTTGTCTTGCCGGAACCGGTGCCGCCTGCAATAAGAATGCTGATGCGAGCCTTCACCGCGGAGGAAAGCACCTCCATCATCTCTGGAGAGACGCTCTTCAACTGAACCAGTTGGTTGGCGGCCAATGGACCGGTTCCAAAACGGCGGATCGACAAGGAAGGTCCGTCGAGCGCCAGCGGCGGAATGATGGCGTTGACACGGGAGCCGTCGGGCAAACGCGCATCGACCATCGGCGAGGACTCATCCACTCTGCGGCCCACGCGCGACACGATGCGGTCGATGATCTGCAGAAGATGGCGATCGTCGCGAAAAGTCGTATCGACTCGTTGCAGAAGCCCGCCTTTTTCAATGAAGACGTGGTCCTTGTCATTGACCAGGATGTCGGAGATTTTTGAATCCCTAAGCAGCGGCTCCAGCGGACCAAGGCCAAAGACCTCGTCGAGCAGATCGGCCTGGATCTTTTCCTGTTCGTCGAAGTTCAAGGGGACCCGCTGTTCGGCGATGATCTCCTTCGCGATGCCGGCCACGGCCTGGCGCGCCTGGCTTGAATTGACGCGTGACAGTTTCTCCAGATCCAGCTTGGAGATCAGCGTCCGGTGAATTTCCGATTTGTACTTTTCCAGATTCAGCAGTTCCACATTTAACCTTCCATCGGAGATTATCCTCGTTCACCGTACTATCCTATGCCCTGCCCAAGCTTCCGGGAAGGGAGGCTGGATTGGTCATCCACCCAGGTTGAAGACCACGTTGACCGTTGTGTCGACTTCGACCGGCTCGCCATCGAGCAGGTAGGGCCGGAAGCGCCAGGACTTTACCGCATCCAGCGCGGCCTGCCGCAACATGGTCGGACCCGAGACAGCGTGAGAGTTCTCGATCGTTCCGTTCTTGGAAATGGTGGCTTGAATCACTACCGTGCCCTGAACGCGGGCACTCTTGGCGATGGGAGGATATATTGGCGCTGTCTTCTGAACCAGCAGACCAACGGCGATGCCGTTGGAGATGGTCACCTTCTTGGGCGCTTCGACCTTCACCTTGGGCCCGTTCCCTGTCGAGAAGACAGGACTGCTGCCGTTCATGTCCATGCCCGCCGGGCTGAAGCCGGCATTGGGCGCCGGTTGACTTCCGCCCAGCGCCTTCAAGTCATTGGAGATCTTCGAGGGCGCGTTCAACTGGCTTTTCATCATCTCTGCCTGTTTGCCGAGCCCTGGTTCCGGCGCGGGTGTCGCGACCGGAGCCGTCATGGTTTGTGTCGCCGCAGTTCCCGTCGCCGCAGGCGCCACGGGATTCAGCGGCGTCGAGGAGGGTATCGTCGTTGTCGTCGACTGTGACGCGACCGGCTGATTCGGCATAGCGGGCTTGGTGCTAACCATGCGATAGGCCACCACGCCACCGACCAGCAAAACTGCAACCGCGCCCACTGCGATGAACATCTTCTTCTGCTTGCCCTTGCTCTCGTCGGCCTCCTCGAAATCGGAACTGTCGAGGTGTTTGGACTGGGGCAGCTCGAACACCGGCTCGGGAGCCGTATAGTGCTTGACCGGCTTGCGCGGGGGAGCGCTCGGCGGCCGATCCGCCGCAGGCAGCACAGCGACTCGAGCCGTTGAGGATTTCGCAACCGGCTTTGGAGGAGCAACCGGTGCGGGCGCGCGATTGAACCCGCTGAACTCAGCGGGCTGCGCCTCCGGTGCGTCTCCGCTATCCCATTCGCCGAAATCCGCGGGTAGCGTTGTGGGTGCAATCTTGTCTATTCCTTCTGGAGGTACCATTGTCCATCGGCTCCCTTCACATAAGTAGCGCCTTTGTACACGCGCGTTTCAACTTTGCCCTGCTGAACGGGGGGTCTGCCTTGGGAAGCCCCCGCTTTTGTCTCTGCAACCTCGGTGTGGCTCATTTCCGCCTCCGCCGCCGCCGGCATGAGCGATGCAATGTTAGCCAGGCCCTCCACCACTAGCGAGACCGTAGCTTGCGCCGTGGTGTAGTCGGTGGCGTCGGCCGGGACGAAGGTTACAGAAAGCGTCGGTGTCCCTGCCGCAAGCACAGTGCCTGCCGCGGGAGTGTAGACAAACGTTCCCGGAACCAATGCCGTGGCATTGAGCTGAGCCGAGCCGAGCGGCGAGCCATACGAGATGGCAGCCGGTGTCGGCCAGGTGATGATGGGCGTTGCCTTGACGACCACGAGCGACACTGTGGCTTGCGCTGTCGCTTCGTCCGCGGTGTTGGCCGGAGTAAACGTCGTCGAGAGGGTATGAGTTCCCGCCGCGAGCACTTCGCCGGCGGGAGGATTATAAGCAAAGCTTCCCTGAACAGATGCCGTGGCCTTCAGTTGAGTGGCGCCGAGCGCGGTGCCGTAAGAGATGGCTGCGGGCGTCGGCCAATCGATCGTAGGCACGGCCTTGGTCACAGTGAGAGGCACGGTAGCCTGCGCGGCGGGGAAGTTGGTATCGGTCGGAGTGAAGGTGACCGATAGGTTGTGCGTTCCCGCACCGAGCACCTCGCCCGCGGCTGGGCTATAAACGAATCTTCCCGGAATCGATGCCGTGGCATTGAGCTGTGCGGCGCTGAGCCGGGTGCCGTGAGAGATCGCGGTCGGGTTCGGCCACGTAATGGTTGTTGGCTTGGCCTTGGCGACTGTCAGCGATACCGTGGCCTCGACTGCGGCATAGTCCGTGGTGTCGTACGGAGTGAGGCTTACCGAGAGCGTATGCTCCCCTGCCGAGAGCACTTCGCCTGCGGCTGGAGAGTAGACGAACTTGCCCGGAACCGATGCGGTGGCATTGAGCTGAGTGGCGCTCAACGCGCTGCCATAGGTAATCGAAGCAGGCGCCGGCCACACGATCGTCGGCGTCGCTTTGGTGACAGTCAGCGACACGGCGGCCTGCACCGGATTGTAGTTCGTTGTGTCGTCCGGAGTGAAAATGACCGAAGGGGTATGCGTTCCCGCCGCGAGCACAGCGCCTGCGCCTGGAATATAGGCGAATTTGCCCGGAACCGGCGCGGTGGCATTGAGCTGAGCGGCGCCCAGGGGCGTTCCGTAGGTAATCGGAGCGGGCTTCGACCACCGGATGGCTGGCGTTCCCTTGGTGATTGTCAGCTGCACAGAGGCCTCACCGGGGGTGTAGTCCGCGGCGTCGGTCGGAGTGAAGGTCACAGATAGCGTCTGCGTTCCTGCCGGAAGCACCTCTCCAGCGGCCGGGCTGTAGGCGAATGTCCCTGGAACCGATGCCAAGGCATTGAGCTGCGCGGCACTCAGCGGGGTGCCGTGGCTAATCGGCGCCGGCGCCGACCACGAAATGGCCGGAGAATCCTTGGTGACCGTGAGCGATACCGTGGCCTGCGCGGTGTTGTAACCGGCGGTGTCTGACGGGATGAATTCAACCGAGAGCGTCTGAACTCCAGCCGACGGCACCTCGCCCTCGGAAGGCGTATAAACGAACCTTCCCGGAATCGAGGCCGTCGCATTGAGCTGAGCAGAACTCAGCGCAGTGCCGTAGGAAATCGCAGCGGACTTTTGCCAGGAAATGGACGGCGTTCCCTTGACCACAACCAGCGTGACAGTGCAGTCCGCATTCGTATAGTGCAGAGAATCGGTCGGAGTGAAGTTGACCAGCAAGGTATGCGTCCCCACCGGAAGCGCTTCACCGACGCCAGGAGTGTAGACAAACCGCCCCGGAACCGCTGCCATCGCCCTCAGCTGCTTGTTGCTGAGCGGGGTGCCGAAGGTGATCGGCGCGGGCGTCGACCAAGCCATGGGCGGCGTCTCCGGGACGATTTCTTCCTGCTCCTCGACGGCCACCGGCTCTTCGCTGACGGCCTCCGGCTCCTCCATGATGGGCTCTGGTTCCGGCTCCGGTTCAGGCTCCGGCTCCCGGACACTGGCTTGGGGTTGCCGGCTCGGGGTATCGGTCTCTGGCTCCTGCAGATGCCATTCGCCATCGGCGCCCTTTACGTAGGTAGAGCCCTTGTAAACGCGCGTCTCGGGCCCGCGCTTGGCAGCCGCGCGACCGGCGTCGGCCGGCGCAGGCTGTGTCCGCGCAGCAGAGGCAGAGCTCTGTCTCGCCTGGGGCTTCGACGGGGCTTCAGCCGGCGAGTCATCCCGGTCGCCCGACAATCCAAGTTGCGTAAGTGCTGGAGCCTCGTCGCTCGAGGAGGCCTTGGACGAAAGACTGCTTCTGAAACCCTTCAGGCTGAAGCCTGCCTTCTTCTCAGGAGCGGGCGGCAGGCCGGCTGCGGCGCGGGCCATCTGCCGCACCAGCCGCGAGATGGGCGAATCCTCAAGCGCCAGCGGAACGGCGGTCGTCTGCATGCGCCGCACCGCGGCATAGTCGTTGGGAATCTTCCACTGAGCAGGCCGGGTGAGAGCCTTGGTGATCTGATCCTCTGAAACCCCCATCGTGCGAGGCTCAAACCGGTTGAGCACGATCTCGAGCTTTGGCACCGCGGTGTTGAAGTACTGGGAGATCAGACGATTCGAGTTGCGCAGTCCGGCGATGCCGGCCTGGATCACCAGGTAAACCGTGGATCCATCCTTGAACAGGCCCGTCCCCATCAGGTCGAGCCGCGAGCCCATATCGACAACCACGTTGTCAAAGTCCTGCCGCGCAACGGTAATCAGCCTGTCGATAGCGTCATTTGACGCATCAAACTGGGGAAACTTGCCGGGAGCCGCAAGCACCGAGACACCCGTGCTGTGCTTGACCAGAAGCTTGGAGAGAAAGGCCGAATCCAGGCGGCTGGCATTCTGAAGAGCATTGATGGTCGAGTATTCAGCTTGAACTCCGAGGTTCAGAGCGGCATCGCCCAACGGCAGATCGAGGTCGATCAAGATGGTGCTCTGCGACGACTCCTGGGCCATCGATACCGCAAAATTGCAGGCCAGCGTGGTCACTCCATCGCCGCCCTTGGCGCCGAGAAAGACCAGCAGCCGGCCTCCGACTTTCTTTGCGGCGTGGGGAGCCGGACGGCGGGCCGAGGCCCGAACCAAAGCCTCTGCCATGGTGCTTTGCGCGAAAGGCAAGGTGAGAAACTCGCGAGCCCCCGCGCGCATGCAGCGGACCAGCAACTCCGAATCTGCTTTTACCGAGTAGACCATCACCGTTGCCGCGCCGTTGGCGCAGATGCTCTCTACCAGTTCCAGCGCGTATTCCGGGTGACTGTCCAGGTCGATGATGATGACATCGTAGTTGTTTTCCAGCAGCCTTGGCACATCGTCCAAGCTGGGCGGATAGGAGGAAAACTCACGGATCTCACCTCCCTGGCATCCGGCAAGCGCGCTGGCGGCCGCCCTGCGGCGATCCTCGTCCGGGCCGATCAGCGCAATCGACAGAACGTCGGCGCCGAGCGAGTCCGGATACTGGTCATCGAGATACGAAGAAGAGTCTGAATTCACGGGATTGCTTCCCCCTGCCGCATATTGCCTTTCCTGCGGTCTTGCCGAAAATCGAAAAGACGACTCCGAGTGCAACGTCATGCGTAACCCCAAATCCTCAACGAGCGAAGAATGAAAGCAGCGTCCCGATGGCGATGGCCGGAGCGTACGGCATCTTGCGCCTCAATGAATCGGCGAGAGCCTTCTCCGGCTCGCTGCGCATTCCGCGCTGCTTCGAGCTAAAGATCAGATCGCCCGTTTTCCTGATCAACTTGACAAGCCCGTGACCGGCAGCCCAGCCAATCACGATGACTCCCCCCGCCAAAGCGGTGAAAAACATGGCCCAAAACAGTTGCACCGGTCCAACCCAGGCTCCAATCGCGGCGCATAGCTTCACATCACCGCCGCCGGTCCAGCCCATCAGGAACGGAATTCCATTGATCAGCAGCCCCAGTGCCAGGCCGGCCAGGCTCTGGCCCAGGCCATGCCAGCCAAAACCGTGGCTGTTGCCGTACCAATCATGGCGCCAAGGCCAAGGAGAAACCAGAATCCCCGCAACGAGGAAAGGAAAGACCAGCCAGTTCGGAATGCGACGGGTGCGCAGGTCCGTGACGATTGCCACGGCGAGTACGATCAGTGTTGGCCACCACGCGAACCAGTGCATTTTCATTTCCTTCCCCTCCCAGTGCGCAGGGAGAACTTCGCAACAGCGATTGACTCACGTCTGTTGCAATTGTCGGGCCAAACCGGCAATGGCCTAAACTCCCCCAATCAGCGTAGATGGAGGATGCCGCACAGCTTGGTGTACACGGGTGTTTACGGAAAGACAATTTGGAGTGAAGCGGGGTGTATACACCAATCAGGTCCATCCTCGATGGATCGCAAGTGCTGCAAACTGTTGCAGATCCGCTATGAAATCAGTAACGATCTAGATTCCCCTGAAGGCCCCCGGAATCTTGGGTAACCGCTGAAATTGTTACCCCAATGCGGTGCAAACAATGTCATCGAGCGAAACAGTACTCCAAACCCACAAAGAGATCCCAAATTCGAACTCAGCTCGTCTCCCTCGTGATTGGAAAGCCGTTCCAGTGGGCAAATTATAGAAAAATATAGAGATTAACCTAAGTCCAATTCGCTCGGAAATCTGTGCGGTTGAGCTGTCTTCCCAAACCGCGTCCATCGCCAGTTCAAAGAGCAACCAGGTCATGATCTTAGGGGAGAATTACCATAGTAATCTCGACAGGTTCGTTGATTCGTCGCTAGTATCGTTGATCAGAGTCGATCATTGCCAATTGAGCCTCATGGGCTTTGTCGTCGACAGGGGATTGCAGCACGGTCGCATGAGCCTGGCGCCTAGGTGTCTTTTGGCAATTAAGTCGCAGTGTCAGGCAGTTGTTCGTCGCTTTTCCGCTTCCTACTGGAGGCGATCAAGCCGCGGAAGGGTAAGGGAGCGGATCCAGCAATGATCAAGATCGGGCTTTATTCGGAAGACCGGACGCTCCACACGCTTCTCTGCTCCGCGCTCGGCAAGGAATTCGAGATCCAGCTCGAGGCCGATGAGGATGGAATCAATCTGCTCCGCGCGGCCGGTGATTGCGATGTTGTGATTCTGGATCTGAACTCGAATCACGATTCGCTGCAAGAGCGGATTGGATGCACCCAGCGCCTTATTGCTACGCACGTTCCTCTGGTAATCATGGCCGACGACGGCCTGCGGTCGACCGCGTTTGAGCTTGTCCGGACCGGAGCCTTCGGCTACTGCCGCCGGCCGCCCTCGATTCGTGACCTCAAGACCATGCTCAGCAGGGCCTATGAGAACTCCTCGCTGAGGCAGCAGCTCCAGACTGTGCAGCAGCAGTTGGAGGAGCCCGGAAGCTGCGACCACCTGATCGGTGCGAGCCCGCAGATGCAGCGGGTGTATCAACTGGTCCATCGCGTGACCAACCTCAACGCCTCGGTGCTCGTCACCGGCGAGAGCGGTACCGGCAAAGAACTGATCGCCCGGGCGATTCACAATCTCGGTTCCCGCGCCAACCGTCCGTTTGTCGCTGTCTCCTGCGGCGCTATCCCTGAAACCTTGATCGAAGCCGAGTTGTTCGGGCACGAAAAGGGCGCCTTCACCGGTACGGTCGGTGCTCGCGAGGGTTACTTCGAGCAGGCAGCCGACGGCACCCTGTTCCTGGACGAGATCGGCGACCTGAGCCTCTTCACGCAGGTCAAGCTGTTGCGTGTGCTGCAGCAGATGGAGTTCAACCGCCTGGGCAGCAACCGGCTTATCCCGCTGCGGGCACGGCTGATCTTTGCCACGCACCAGGATTTGGGCAAGTTGGTGGCCGAGGGAAAATTCCGCCAGGATCTTTACTACCGCATCAACGTCATGCGGATCGATTCGCCGCCGCTCCAGGAGCATCCGGAAGACATTCCCCGCATCGCCCGGCATTTCCTCCGCCTGTATGGGCAGATGTTCCAAAAGCCGATGGACGACATTGAGCCCCGTGCGGTTGCGCTGCTCCAGAGCTACCGTTGGCCGGGCAATGTACGTGAGCTTGAAAATGTGATGCAGCGCGCCATCATCCTCTCCTCGGGAAAGATTGTCCGCGCGGAAGATTTCAGCCTGCACATCGAAGAGGCCGATTCCGATCTCGGCGATCTCGGCGACATCGGCGATATTGTCGATATCAGCGATTACAATCCCGCCGGCTCTTTTGAGCGGCAGTTGCGGGACTACAAGGTCAAGCTGGCCGTAACCGCGGTGCGGGAAAACAACGGCAACAAGACGCTGGCCGCCCGCAGCCTCTGCATCTCGCGTGCTTATCTGCATCGCCTGATCCGGCTTGCCGAACCCGATCCGATGTTTGAACAGAACCTGCGCGACGTTGAGACTGCCTGACGGCATTCCTGCTTGGCCTGCACTCTCAGAATGGGCTTTACTCTAAGTGTGCGAATTGTATTCGGGCGGGCCGGCAATTACCAAACCGCTGTTCTGCCGTCCGTGAATGTACCAGCAGCACCAGTTCGTTTCATGAACCTGATCGTCGGATGGCGAAATCAAATCGAAATAAACCACCCTTCCATAGAGATAGAGCTTTTCTTCCCAGGTTTCGATGCGCCTGAATCTCTCCTCGGAATCGCAAAGCGCCTTTACCTCATCCCGGCAGAATGACTTGATCGTCGTCGATTCACCGGGAACCAGAATGATCGGCACGAGCGGGGGGGCCGGTTCTTCTCTCGGATACTCAGGAGTTTGGGGAAGAAGCTTTTCTTCGAGGGCGATGATGGCATCCTCGATCGTTGCCGTGATCCTGGCGGGAGTGCGGCCCCGGTTCGTCGCCATGATGGTGAAGCTGTTCTCCATACTCCGCGATGGCTCAACCGTAATCAACAGCCAGGGCCTTTCCGAATGGGCAAAGGCTTGTGCGTTCAGCAAGGCGGCGTGAGCAGTGCTGGCGGCGGCTTCGGCCGCAGCTTCCCCGAATGCTGTTTGGCGTTCGATCTTTTTCAGCAGCGAGCGGGCCATCATGATGCCGATGTAACCGAAGATGGCCAGAAGAATATTGGCTCCCCATGTGGCCTCCTCCTGCCACGTCCATGGCTTCGGGGCCGGAGCCGGAGTGGCAACGGTAACCTGCGGCGTGGGATGGAGACTGCGGAGCCCGCTATCGCCTTCGACTGCTGGCGGCGAACTGGGATCGTCCAGCGGAGTGATCTTGGGAGAAGTCGAAGCTGCCGGGGTCTGCCGAGTTGCGAGCGGTCGCTTGGCGCCGCTCTGGCCGGTTGTCTGAGCCGGGACTGACACCGGCGCCAGCGCGATGGCCAACACCGCAAATCTCGCCAAAATTTTCAGGCCCATGGCGCAAATGTATCACACGGCACGCTGAGACTCCCACCGGCGGCGGACCGCAACAAGGCCCAGACAGCCAGCTTCGGCCATCCGGCTACTGCTCCACATCCACGCCTCGCCAGAAGGCCACGTATCCCTTGATCTTGCGCGCAGCCGGCTTGGGATCAGGATAGTACCAGGCTGCGTCAAGGTTGTCCTGCCCGTCGATCAGCAGGTTCATATAGCGTGCCTGTCCCTTGACCGGGTCAAGGGAGGTGGTGCTGCTGGGGCGAAAATACTCGCGCTTCAGGCCAGATTCGGGAAAGTAGACGTTCCCTTCCACCGTTTCCGTCGTCTCGCTTTCGGCGATGATTTTGCCGTTCCAGATTGCTCGTGCCATTGGTCGTATCCGTCAAATCCATCTCAACGGATACGACAATAGCAGAGAATCGCCGGCATGGCGAGTCCGGGTCAGAGGCCGAAGGTTCAGAGAGCTTACTTTGCTGCGCTGATCGAGTCGATGTGAACGCTCTTCTTGTCAGAATCGGCGGTGGCCTCGATGGTCACGTGGTCGCCGTAGAAGGCCTTCACCGCGTCCGGATTCTCGATGGACCAAACCGCCTTCTTGTCCTCGTCCACGAAGACCGGGGCAGAGCCCATTTCGCCAATGCACTTCTTCACGCAGGCCGCACCTGTCCCGGCGTGCTTGGCGCCGCACATCGAGTCGGAGATCCAACCGTTGATCTTTGTGGAATCGGCGGCGCCGGCCGCAATCGCGGACAGGCCAAAACAAGCTGCCAATAGAGCTACACGCTTCATGAAAAACCTCCTGGGGAATGGGGATCGTCTTTCGGCTTTTATCATCCTCCATCTTGCCTCAATTGGGCAAGTGGGGCGAGCGTCAGGGCTTCGCCGGGTAAGAATATTGGCCGTGCGCCTCTTGCCGGGCAGGAAGGCTGCCGCGCCGCGCTTCCACGTTCTTCAGCACCGCCTCATAGCGCTGGGCACCGGCTGAGAAACGATTCACCAACTCCGAAGTCTTGATCAGAAACCCCGGATTCTTCTCCCGGATCGCCTGCAAAATGGGAGCAAATTTGGCCAGCAGAAAGAAGCCCTCGGCGTTGCAATCCACAAACAACTCGGCCGAGACTGCCCCGTGCAAGACCATCGCCGCCGCCATCTCCCAGTAGGTGAGCACCTGGCGCAGCCAGGCGTTGTGCGGATCGGCCGGGTTCTCCGCCACGGCAAAGAACTCTTCGGCTGTAGCCGGCCAAAACTCACCGGTGATCCACGCGCGCGCCTGGCGCATCACCGTTTCGGTGCGCAATTGATAGAGCCCAATAATGATTTCGGCATCGGCAGGTGTTGCGAGCATTCGTTCCATCGGGGTTTCTCCGCTCACTCATACTAACGGATTCGGCCTGCAACACGCTGGAAGGCGATTCCCGCACTGTTCTTCACCTCATTCAGGCCGGCAGCAACTCTTTCTTCCCGCCTTTCTTCGCAGCCTTCTCCACCACCGGCCCATGCGTCTCAACCGTTGGCAATGGTGGCGCGTCACCGATCCGCTTGGAATAACTGCACACCACGGCGCCTTCCACCGGACCCGCTACTTTCGCAGCACCCTTGGCAGCCCGTTTCTTCGGTGCAACTTCCTCTTCGGCCGACTTCTTCTTATTCGGGCATTCTAGGAAGATCCCCGACCGCAGCGTCTTCTCCACGAGATACGGACTCCCGCACTCCGGGCACTTCTCCGCAACCGGTTTCAGATTTGAAGTAAAGTCGCATTTTGGATAATTGGTGCAGCCCCAGAAGATGTTTCCCCGCCGCGCCTTGCGCTCGGCCAGATCGCCCACGCCGCACTTGGGACACTTCAGGCCCTCAATCAGATTCTGTTTCACGTATTTGCACTTGGGATAGCCGGAGCACGAAACAAACTCGCCGTAACTGCCCTGACGCAGCACCAGCGGCTTGCCGCACTGTGGACAATCTTCTCCGGTGGGCTTGGGTACGGCCTGCTTCTGCTGCTGCTTGCTGCTCAGCTTGCGGAAGGTCTTGCACGGTGGATCCTCGTTGAATCCAGGGCAGGACATGAACATTCCGAAGGGCCCGCGCCTGAGCACCATCACCCGGCCGCAGTTATCGCAATACTCCTCGGCTTCGGTAGCCTCCTGCCCTTCCGGCGTATTCATATCCGGCTTGGCCGCCGTGTTTTCCTTGGTAAATGTGCAGCTCGACTTATCCTTCTTGTTATAAGCAGAACAGGCATAGAAGCTGCCGAACTTACCCCATTTGAGCAGCAACGGCGACCCGCAAAGGTCGCACTTCTCATCCGTCTTCTTTTCCATGCGCTTGATGTCGCGCATATTCTTGCTGGCGTCCTTTAGCTCATCCTCAAAGTAGCCATAGAAGCCGTTGAGCAGTGTGGTCCACTTTTCAGTGCCCTCTTCGATCTCATCCAGCTCCTCTTCGAGTTTGGCCGTGTAGGCCACGTCGAAGATATACGGAAAGCTCTCAACCAATAAGTCGCAGACGACCATTCCAATCTCAGTGGGATAGAACCGCCCGGCTATTTTGGTCGCATATTCGCGGTCCTGAATGGTATTGATAATCGATGCATAAGTCGATGGCCGCCCGATGCCCCGCTCCTCGAGGACTTTCACGAGCGAAGCTTCGTTGTAGCGCGGAGGCGGCTGGGTAAAGTGCTGCTCGTGCTCCAGCTTCTCGCGCTCCAGTCTCTTCACATGATCCAGGTTAGGCAGCTTGCTGGACGCTTCATCGTCGTCGTCCTTTTTATCTTCCAAAACCTCGTAGACCTTCAGGAATCCGTCGAAGCGGGTCACCGAGCCGCTGGCGCGAAAATCATAACTCTTGCCTGTCTGCGAGCTGACTGCGGCAATCTTTGCCGTGGTCACGTCAAAGACCGCGGGCATCATCTGCGAGGCGACAAACCGCTGCCAGATGAGCCGGTAGAGCTTCAGTTGTTCCTCCGTCAGATAGCGCGCGATCGACTCCGGAGTCCGCGCGGCATCGGTGGGACGGATGGCTTCGTGCGCGTCTTGAGCCGCCTTCTTGCCCTTGTAGACGTTCGCCGTAGCAGGCAGATACTGCGCTCCCAACTGCCTGCCGATCCACTCTCGTGCGCCGTCAATTGCTTCCGGCGCGATGCGCGGCGAGTCCGTTCTCATATACGTGATCAGGCCGGTCGTGCCTTCGGCGCCTACATCGATGCCCTCGTAGAGCCGCTGCGCGACGCCCATCGTACGGCGCACATTGAAGCCCAACTTGCTGGCTGCGTCGCGCTGCAACTGGCTGGTGATGAAGGGCGCCGACGGCCTTCTCTGCTTTTCTGTGGACTGCACCGAAACCAGCGACCACTGCGCTTTATCGATCGCCGCGACCACCGCCTTCATCGACGCCTCATCCGGCAGAGCGTTGGCTATAAACTGGTCTCTCCCGTCCTTATCCTGTCCGTTTGCGACGCGCGCAGGCTCGCCGTCGATGCCCACGAAGCGCGCCTTGAAGCTCTTGTCCGTCTGCTTCTCGGGATGCAACACGGCATCCAGAGTCCAATTCTCCACTGGTTGAAAGGCGCCGATCTCCCGCTCACGCTCGACGATCAGCCGCACGGCAACTGTCTGCACGCGGCCGGCCGAGAGCCCACGCCGCACCTTATCCCAAAGAAGCGGCGAGATCTGGTAGCCGACCAGACGATCGAGAATGCGCCGCGTCTGCTGCGAGTCGACGAGGTTCTGGTCGAGATCTCGCGCGTGCTTGAATGCCTCCTGCACGGCCTTCTTCGTAATCTCATTGAAGGTCACGCGGCGAATCTTTTTCCGTTCCTTGGCCGTCGTCCCCAATTGCAGCGCCAGGTGGTACGCAATCGCCTCGCCCTCGCGGTCCGGGTCAGGCGCAAGATAGATTTCGTCTGCCTTGGCCGCTGCGCGCTTCAATTGAGCGACGACTTTCTCCTTGCCGGGAGAGACGATCAGCGTCGGTTCGAAGGTGCGATTCTCCAACTCCACGCCGATATCGTTCTTCGGCAGGTCCATGATGTGACCCACCGATGCCAGAACCTCGAAACCCTTGCCCAGATACTTCTCGATCGTCTTGGCCTTGGCGGGCGACTCGACGATCACCAGTGATTTGTTCATTGCCATCCTAGATTCCAATCCCGATTCCAATCCCACTCTATCCTGTCCGGCCTGTTGGACTCGAAAGAGAGGGTTTCCGTTTTCTTCGCGGGCATTCGACTTGCGCCACGCACTCAGGCCGCCTTCCCCATCCGGGAAAAATCAACCGCAAAAGTTGGACGCTACCACGGAACACCCTCCCGTTTCCACTCCACGGTCGATTTTTCTTGGATGCCGGTCCCGTTTCTCGCATGATTCTCAAAGAAAATCAACGGCCTCAAGGTATTCATTCTGAAAGAAGTTCAGCGCAGGACGAAGCTCACCGGCGAGTTTTTTGCTTTCCGTCCACGAATGAATCAAAAACTCTTCTCGACTTTTCTTGAGAAGGGCAGATTCGCTCTGTTTCCGATCCGCGGAGTCTTCAAAAAAATCCCGGGCCTCGCAATCGAGACCCGGGATTCGGGCGGAAACAAGAATTCCAGCTAAAAAGCAAGCGACACTACTTCAAGTCGGTTACAGCCGAGTGCCGCATCAATCCGATCAGCGCCAACATGCCGATCGACAGCAGAACGATCGAGCCGGGCTCAGGGGTGGGCACAATCGGGGTGCCCGTCGGGACTACGGGATCCATGTAACCGACGGTGTGGTTATCAGATTCGAATCCGGCAGTTGTAGTTTCGGTAAACACGATCTTATTGAAGTAGCCCGTTTCGTCATAGAAGTTCAGGAACGCAAACTGCTCATTTGCGTCTTCGCCGTTGTTCGGATTGCCGCAGAATGCATTGCTTGCGTTCGGGCACGCTCCAACCAGGCTCGCAAACAGCGTCGGCGTGAAGGTATAGAGAAGGGTACTGTTTTCGTAGAACTGAAGTTCGTTTCCGCCGTCAAGCGCCGAGAACCACAACCCGAAGTAGTTGACACCGGGAAGGCCGCCGGAAGTTGTCAGCGTGAGCGTGTAGCTACTCTTGGTTACCGTCGGATAATAGCCAGTCCCTCCAGCGCCACCCCATTCGTAGTTATTGGAAATGGTGATTCCACCGGAGTAACTCCCCGCTATCTTTGCGCCGGCGGCGCCTGTGGACACCAGCATGGGAAAGTTCCCTGGGCCCGGAACAGACGCAGTGGAAAAGGTCTGCTCGCCGATCCAGCAAACAGGATCGGACCCGCACAATGTCGTCGTATTGGGTGTCTGCGTCTTGGCTGGGGCATAAGTTGCCAACATTGTGTCGCCATATAATGTTGATGCTGATCCTGCGCCAATCAAAGCCATCAGAACAAAATTCACGCTACTCTTCCCGAACAATCTCATGCGAGAGCCCTTCTTTCCCAGCCACTCGTTGGCAACAATTTGGGTGCTTGGATATGGTCTTAGGATAACTTACTGAGTCATCGAAGGGATTTAATTCGTTGATTCTCTTTGGTAACCGTCTTGGTAGGTTATACCAGGTTACGCTAGGTTTAACTTTGAGGTAACTAAGAAGTCCGCAAATCCCATAAAGACTTACATCGTCCGCACGTAATTCTTCCCCGGCAACTGCCGTATCCGTCCCGTGATCTCCAGTTCGAAGAGCGCCATGAAGACCTCGGAAGAAGTCAGTTGCGTCTCCAGCTTCTCGAGAACCTCGTCGATCTGCAAGGCCGCGTCCGCGCGCAGCACCTCCAGCACCATGGTTTCCTCGGGACGCAACACAGGCTCCGGCAAAAGACATGCAGTGGCCGCGGAATGGGATTCAACCGGCGCATCGGCCTCGAGTTCCAGCCGGATCTGCGAGGGCAGATCCTCCCAAACGTCCTCCCAAGTAGCCACCAGTTTGGCCCCCTGTTTAATCAGTGTGTTGGGAGTCCATGATCCTTTGCTCGTCACATTTCCCGGCACCGCGAAGAGGTCGCGGTTTTGCTCGGCCGCGCAGCGGGCGGTCACACGCGTCCCCGAGTTCTCAGCCGCCTCCACCACCAGCACGGCCACGCTCAACCCGCTCAAGATACGATTGCGGCGCGGGAAATTTTGCGGCGCCGGAAATGTCCCCATCGGCAACTCGCTCACAATCGCCCCGCCGGCAGACAGGATCTCCTCTGCCAGCTTCTTGTTTTCCTTGGGATAGACCACATCGATGCCCGTGCCCCAAACAGCCACCGTGGGCATGCGCGCCGCCAGCGCTCCGCGATGCGCGCAGGAGTCGACGCCCCGCGCCATGCCGGAGATAATCAGCAAACGCCTCACGGCAAGATCCCGCGCCAGGATCTCCGCCATCCCGGAGCCGTAAGGAGACGGGTGGCGCGTACCCACAATCGCAATTCCCGGCCTGCTCGCAGTTCTGCCGCGCCGCGCACCCACAGCACGGGCGGCGGATCATAAATCTCCTTCAGCCGCTCAGGGTACTCGGGGCAACCGTAACTGACCACCGCCGCCCCCTGGCCTGCAACGCGCTCCCACTCCGCCTCGGCCGACTGGCGCGCCTTGCCGTCGAAGATGAACTGCGCGGCCTGGGCAGGAAACCTCAGCCCTTCGAGTTCTGTCAGCGTAAGAGAAAAGATCTGGCTAGCCGCCTCCAGCGTCTTCACCGCATCCAGAATCCGCTTCGGACCCAATCCCGGCGCCAGCGTCAACGCAAGCCAGGCCAGCCGTTCCTCGTCCAGTTGTGAGGTAACCATTGATGTCGTTCCTCGGGTCAGTGTGGTCATTGATCGACTAGTATGTCAAAAGACTGCACAGTCCCATTTTCCCCACAGGAAACCAGAACTGGCGCTCGTTGGTAATTTTGCCAACGTTACCCTGAGCAGACTCTCCTGTCAAGGCGCAGGTATTGGCTCTACAGATGCTCCCCGCGGAATCCCTGCTCACTTGGAAGGAGGCCCAGTACTAATCTAAGAGAAGTAGTCTGAGAAAGCGTGAGTTCCCTGCCCCAAGCCCGTCTGCGTGTTGCTGCCATCGGTTTCCTCAATCCGGCGCCCCTGATGTGGGACTTCGAGCATCCGCCACTGAACGCCCCGCTCGCCTGCCGCTATCAGATCGACCGCATGTCACCCGCCGACTGCGCCGACCGCCTGGCCTCGGGCGCTGCCGAGATCGGACTCGTCCCCATCGCGGCCCTGGCCACCACTCCCAGCCTGCGCATCCTGCCCGGATGCACAATCGCCTCCAAGGGCCGTGTACGGTCTCTGCTGCTCGTCAGCAGAGCCAGCCAGCCGCTCCAGGCTCTGCGCTCGGTAGCCGCCGACATTGCAAGCCGCACCACGCTGGCCCACGCGCGCATTCTCTTCAAACACTGGGACAACCCGGAGGTGCCCTTTCTGCCACTCGCCGCCGATCTCGACGCCATGCTTCAGCGTGCGGACGCCGCCATCCTC
>Ga0181529_10001630_pt1 | contig 28391 bp, 21 predicted proteins | sample PEATcosm2014_Bin_36_FD_119763 | JGI IMG/M metagenome (GOLD analysis project Ga0181529, IMG submission 119763) | Peatland microbial communities from MTU Mesocosm Facility, Houghton, MI, USA - PEATcosm2014_Bin10_30_metaG | ecosystem: Environmental > Terrestrial > Soil > Wetlands > Peat | place... | reverse complement strand
GTGCGCGCATGGCGGCGATCTTCAGATCGCGACTGTAAACAGCTCGGGACAAATCCATTCCTCACTCCATTCAATGTATTTGTTCCCTTAACTCGCTGTCTCAGTTTTGGGGTTCACTCCACGATGATCGCGGCTCCCATCTTTATCCCCCTTCCACACGAGCCCGTGTCCGCCTAACTCATGTCCGGGCCGACCCGAGCGAACTCCGGCGCGAAGCGTATGCCGCCCTCGGCCGGCCCGCGCGCCAGCGAGAGCTGCGGCGTCATGGTGCCCACTTGTGCTGGCCTCGATTCCATTATCCTCCGTGGCGCACCGTGGAGCATGCCCCCGGCCTGCCTGCTCGACGTTCCGAACTGGCGCGAAGGGGTTTGTCTATAACAATAGCGCCGATCCCATGACGAGGCTTCCCCAAAAGCCGTCCTCCGAGGGTTTTGCCTGGGCCGGCGCTTCGGCGGGTCGGCGATTCGTCAAAAAGGGACTGTCCTATGTTCCAACCGGGGTGAGCGGAGGGTCACGGGGGTAGTCGGCCGGCGACCGCTGCAATATTCTACAGGGTGGAGCGGGGCGAAATTGCCCCGTTTTGGGATGGTTAAGCTATTGAAAACAAGACAAACTAGCGTCGAGAAACGGGGTGAATTCGCCCCGTTTTGTGGACTTTTCGACGGTTGAGACCACCGCGCAGTCCCGGTTGGCAGGTCGGGGATCTGCCCCACTTCGTTTGCCGAGTTTTCGTTCTTCGAAAACCGAGGGTCATTGCGTAAAGGTGCGTGCGCCACGGGACTTCCTACACTTACTGTGGCATGGAGGGAGGCGCGAGGAGGACCCACGGGGCACGGGGAAGTGAGTGTAAGTCTTGTGTGGCTGGCGGCTTGGAGGGTGCGGGAACAGTCGATTGGTGCTGTCACCCGGGTTTTGTGCGGTGGGCATGGAACTGTTCACAGGGTTGATTTGACCGATTTCCGGCAACGGCGTGTTACGGGAGCGATCGCGGCTTCGATCTTGGCCCGGGTTGCCGGCCACAAGCCGACAAGGGAGGACCTGACGCTGGAGCATCTGTCGGGGTTGATGCCGGCCAAAGTCCGATAAGGCGACAAGCCGGCAATTGACTTGCATTATTGATGCTCGCCACTGGGATGGAGGGTTGACCTACCATGTTTCAGAGTCATTGGCTCCGCCGGAGACCAAAGGCATATGGATCCATGCGTCGGGCCCGGATTGATCCGCAACGCCTTCTTGCGCCATGCCCTCGCGGTGTTGACTTGTGCGGCGCCGATTCTGTGCGCTGACAATGCTGACGAGCGGACGGTGACAATCCTAGGCAGGTTGTACTCATTCGACAAATCATAACCAGACGGGGGATTTGCCGCGTTAACTTTAACTAGCATGTAAACGAGGTTTGTTTTCTGTTAATTGTATATCTTTGAAAGTCGGTGGTTATCAAACTTCGGATAGGACATTCCTCCCTGAAGGACCCAAACACACAATGACAAGAGAAATTCACGATCGTTTCCCGCTTTCAGCGGCTGGTCTGGTGCTTGCGTTCGCCGTCTTCGGCGCGGTGGCCTATCCGCAGACCCAGCCTCAGGCCCAGCAACTGCCCAACTTGGGTCAACAAATTACGCCCCTGGCGCCTCCGGGTTCGCAATTCCAAGGGCTGAATCCCGGTCTGGCCCCGCCAGCCCAAGACTGGCTGGCCTCGAACGCGGTTACCAGCGTGGTGAGTCCGGATCGCAAGACCTTGGTGGTCTTGACCAGCGGGTACAACCGTTTCAGTATCAACAACAACCAGCCGGCAACGGGGACCGTGTCCTGGTACCCTCCGGACTCGAACGAGTACGCGTTCATCTATGACATTTCCCAACCCACGCCAATTCAGAAGCAGGCAGTGCAACTACCCGCGACCTACAGCGGCATTGTCTTCGACCCATCGGGCTCGGCCTTCTATGTGGGCGGCTGTGCCTATGACGTGCTCCTGGTGGTCGCTCAAAACGCAGCCGGAATCTGGGCGGTGCAACCTGCGGCGACGCTTCCCTTGGGCCACAAGCTGGGACTTGGCCTGAACATAGTTCCGAATGGCGCCACAACGGTAAATAGCCAGGTTGGCGTGTATCCTTGCGCCGCCGGCGTGGCTATTTCGAGCGACGGCCAGACGCTGGCGGCGGTGAACTACTACAACGACTCGATATCGGTGTTCACCGGCGGCTTCGGCTACTGGTCGATGGTGCCGGGCCCCGACCCGAATACACCGGGACTCGATCTGCGCCCCGGCAAAAGCGACCCCACGGAGGCGGGCACGCCGGGCGGCGAATACCCCTTTTGGGTGGTCGTAAAGGGTAGTGGAGCGAACGCGACCGCGTATGTCTCCAGCATTCGAGACCGCGAGATCGTCGTAGTGAGTCTAAAAGGGACGCCGGCGGTGACGGCCCGGATCGCAGTGAAGGGCCAACCCAACAAGATGACGCTGAACGCGGCCCAGTCGCTGCTCTACGTCGCCGACGACCAGGCGGACACGGTTGACGTAATCGACACCACCAGGAATGCGATCCTCGAAACGATCCCGGTAATCGCCAGCACGTCCGTAATTCCTTCGATGCTGGCGCAGTATAAGGGCGCCAACCCCAACAGCGTCGCGCTCTCACCGGATGAGAAGCAGCTTTACGTGACGGATGGCAATCTGAATTGTATTTCGGTAGTAGCGCTGAGCGGTAACAACCAAGGCGATCAGGTGGTTGGCCTCATTCCGACCGGCTGGTACCCGAACTCGGTGAGCTTCAGCGGCGATGGCAACACCGTGTACGCGATCAATGGGAAGTCGCCGACGGGCCCGAATTCCGACTGGTGCTATGGCGGCTACGGGCCTCCGGGAGAGCCGGCTTGTTATGCGTCGAATTCGTATAACCCCCAGTTGGTCAAGGCCGGCCTGCAGACCTTCCCGCGCCCCACTGCGGCGCAACTCGGGACGCTGACCCAGCAGGTGGCTACCAATGATCGGTTCTCCTACACGGAGAGCGACCAGGACAAGGCAGTGATGGCGGCCGTGCGTCAGGGCATTCAGCACGTGATCTTCATCCTCAAGGAAAACCGGACATACGACCAGGTTCTGGGCGACCTGCCAATCGGCAACGGCGATCCTAGTCTGGCGATGTTTGGACAGGCAGTTACGCCGAATCTGCATAACCTGGCGCTGCAATTCGTCACGCTCGACAACTTCATGGACACCGCCGAAGTCAGCTATGACGGCTGGCTGTGGAGCACTTCGGCGCAAGCCCCCGACGTGGTACAGAAAGAATGGCCGGTGACCTACGCGTACCGGGCTCTCGGCGTGGAATCCGAAGGCTTGAATCGCAATGTCAACGTTTCGATTCCGACCGTCGCCGGGCGCATCGCTGCCGATCCCTTCACGTCGCCCGATCCGGACGTGTTACCGGGCCCGGCCAGCATCGGCTCGCCGGATGGGCCGAACAATGAAGTAAATACCGGCTACTTATGGGACTCCGCGTTGCGGGCGCAGCTTAGTGTTCGCAACTATGGCTTTTTCATCGACGGAACCCTCTATTCCACCACCACCAACGCCATTCCCGTTCTGCGCAACCCGTTTTCAACCGGCACGATCGTGGCCCACCCCACGAACGTTGCCCTCACCCCCTTCACCGATCCGTACTTCCGCGGCTTCGATAACTCGCTTCCGGACTATTGGCGCTATACGGAGTGGGCGCGAGACTTCGATGCCAATGAGCGGCGTGCCCGGCCCACGGTAGGCGGACCTATGCTCCCAGAGGAACTGGCTTCGCTGACCCTGGTTCGTTTCATGCACGATCACACCGGAAACTTCGATGTCGCGATTGACGGTGTGAATACGCCGGAGTTGATGGTAGCCGACAACGACTATGCCGTCGGCCTGCTCATTGAGAAGATCGCCAATAGCAAGTACGCTAACAATACCTTGATCTTCGTGGTGGAAGACGACGCGCAGGATGGCGGCGACCACGTCGATTCGCACCGCAGCATCGCCTTCGTGGCGGGCGCCTACGTGAAGCAAGGCGCGCTGATCTCGACGCCATACAATACCATCGATTTTGTCCGGACCATGGAAGAGGTGCTCGGCGTCCCGCCGATGAACCTGAACGATGCACTGGCCCGTCCCATGGCCGACATCTTCAATACCACTCCGAGCCCGTGGAGCTTTACGGCCACGCCCTCACCGTTCCTCTATCGGACGCAGTTGCCAATCACGCCTCACAACCGCGCCGGCGAGTTTCTGCCAAAGTCGACGCACGACGCCAGGTACTGGGCGCGAGCCACCAAGGGAATGGACTTCGACGACGCAGATCTAGTGGGTCCGGTGGATTTCAACCGCCTCCTCTGGAAGGGAATGATGGGCAAGAAGCCATATCCCGAAGTGCCTAACAAATTGGACTTGCGCGAGAACCGCGAAGAGCTTCTCGCGCGCTATCAGCGGTCGCTGAGGAAGAAGGGAACCAACTGAATGCTACTGGGTGGCGCGCAGACCGGGTTCTCTTATCGAGGCACGATCACCAGGAAATGGCAGGAGAAAATCATGGCTTCAATCGAGAGATTTCCGTTCGCCCGAATTCTGATGCTGGCCGGGCTGGCGATGACCGCTGCCGGGCAGTCTTATCAATTTGACAACAGCGGCAACGCAACGTTGCAGGGACAGTATTTCGTTCGCGAGGTTGTGCTCCGCAACGTGAGCGCGCAAGGCGACATTGGAGAAGCGCTCAGCGTACTTGGAGTCGCCACTTTCGACGGAGGTGGAAACTACACCTTTAGCGGCCAGCTTGCCGATTCCACATCGAAAGCGGGCCCCGGCAGCACATCCTCCAGCGGCACTTATTCGGTCGCCGCGAATGGTTTTCTGAAGATAGCCAGTTTCGCTATCGCAGGCGCTTCCCCCTCAAGCGCTGCCACCTTCGCCTACGGTGGAGTAGGGGCTGTGGGACCGTCGGCGTTCACCGCCAGTGCGACGGAGAGCTCCAGCCAGGTATTCGACCTGATCGTGGCCATTCCCATCGGTTCCAGCGTTTCCAACGCGAGCGTGAAGGGCGCCTATCGTGCCGTCTACCTCAATTTCCCACAGGCGGCGGTGGGCCAAGCCCGGCAGGCATCTATGCCTCTGGTGGCCGATGGGGCTGGCGGGTTCGGGGCAGTGACGGCAACTGGCAGCGCGACCGACAACGCGAGCCTGACCACACAGGCCCTCCCGAGTGTGACGTATTCTCTCTCGAACACCACAGGAACCATCAATTTCGGCGCCACGGCGTCCAACCAACTCATCGGCGGGACCCAGTCGTTCTTTGTCTCGGCAGATGGCAATCTGCTGGTAGGCGGATCACCCAACGGGTACGATCTTCTGCTGGCCTCGCCGGCTGTTTCGTCCGCCTCCGGCGCTGCCTTCCAGGGCTTCTACTATCTGGGTGGACTGGAAGCTGACAATTCGGTGTGGACCAACCAGGCGGAGAGCCTGCCGGATGCCTTCTACGGCTCCATGAATTCGACTGGCCAGGGCGTCTATACCAGCCACCTGCGGCTCAACTCGAACGGATACTCCGTAGAAGATCTGACCTCCGGCTGGCATTCGACGCTGCAGTCTGACGGCAGCTTCACGCCGGGAGACGGCGACCAATACTGGCTAGGCGCCAACGGACAGGTAGTGTTGGCGTTCGGTCTAGGCAACTTCTACTCCATCGTGGCCGGCCTGCACGGGGTCAACTACAAGCCCGCTAATCCTCAGACGGATGTCTTCCTGAACCCGCTCGGCATTGTGAATGCGGCGAGTTTTGCGCCGCCCACGAATGCGGTGGCGCCGCAGGAGATGGTCGCGATATTCGGGTCGAACCTGTCTACCGGAACGGCCCAGGCAGCCACATTCCCGCTACCCATCACGCTGTTAAACACCCGGGTCCTGGTGAACGGCGTGGCCGCCCCTCTGCTGGCGGTAAGTCCTACGCAGATTACAATGCTGGTGCCCAGCGCGGTAAGCCCGGATCTCACGGCGTACGCCGCTTTCGAGGTCCAGAACAGCGGTGCGGCTTGTCCCACCGGATCCCAATGCCCCACGTCGAAACTCGTGACCATGTACACGAGCTACTCCGCCCCGGGGGTCTTCTCGCTGGCGGAGAATGGCTTTGGGCCGGCCGCGAGCGTAAACGCCTCAGGCCAGATCATCAGCGCGAGCAATCCGGCAAAATCGGGCGATCTTCCGCTCCTCTTCCTTACCGGTCTTGGCTGGGTTACGCCGTCGCTCGCCGACGGAGTGCCGTCGTCGCCCAACGGTCAGCCCCTGAACTGGAGCGATATCTATAACAGTAGTGGTCTGTCCGTGTATTTCGACGGCTACGCGTCACCGAATATCCAGTTTGCCGGTGTGGCGCCCGGGTACCCCGCGGGACTTTATCAGATCAACGCGCAGATCCCTTCCAGCGTCTCCACCGGGGATGATTATGTGGACATCCTCACGCCGGATGCGGAAGCCGAGCAAGTGACGTTGAATCTGAGCGGCGCGTCCAGTAACGCCATTGCGGCAGTACGCGGAAAAACCATGCAGCAACCAGCCGGCAGGGGAAAGCGAGCCGGCTGGCGGGGACCGGCGATTCCGCCGAAGGTGGCGCCGGTTCCACGGTAGGAAGGACGCCTGAGTCGGCTATCGGTTTAGTCGTCGCCGGCTCGATTGAAGGGACACACAGCATGCACGTCTTACCTTGCAAAATGAAGATTCATTTCGTCCGGCTCCTCACATTAGCTCTTTTGTGCGGACCTTTCCTCGCGGCGCAGTCCGTCGATGACACGCAACTCAAGCAGGTTATTATCTTCGGCCGTCATGGTGTGCGGACTCCGATCTTGCCTAATACCGTCGCCGGTCCCGGCCTGTCTCTCGACGCCTTCTCCACACTGCCGTTCCCGGCGTTCCCCGTTTCGGGTGTTGCCGTTCTGACCCCCAACGGTGGCACGAATGAGACAATCCTCGGCGGCTACTTCCGTCTCTGGCTCACCAAGGAGGGACTGCTGACCGGCAAGGACTCGGACGACGACGCCTTCGTATACCTCCGGGCCAATGGGACTCCGCTGATCATCGGCACCGCACAAGCCTTCGCGTCCGGCCTGCTCCCGGCGGCCACGGTAATCGTTAATTCCTACACCCCACCGGCCAGCGACCCACTGTTCGATCCGGTAGACGCGGGCGTCGCGCACCTCGATTACCGGATGGCGGTCGCCGCCGTGAACGGACGTCTGGGCGGCACTCCACAGTCGTTGGCCGTCGCCTATGCCCCTGAGTTGACCCTCACGCGCTCGGTCTTGTTCAATTATCCCGCCGGCCAGACTCCGGTCCCCGAGACCCCGACAGGGAAGGTCGATGTCACCTCCATTCCCATCGACGTTGCGACCGGAAATACGAGCTTGCCGGTCGATCTCGGAGGGTTGGCCGATGTTGCTGCTGCCATCGATCCTTTCGTCATGGAGTACGCAGATGGGCTGCCCGCGTCCGAGGTCGGCTGGGGACAGTTGAGCGCTGGCGGCATCAGCCAGATCTTCCGCTTGTATGACCGTCTCCTCGATCTGGAGTTCCGTACGCCCTATCTGGCTGGCGTGCAGAGTTCCAATGTAGCCTCCCACATGGTGCGCACCATGGTTCAGGCAGCCACCGGGAATGCCATGACCGGCGCACTGGGGAATCCGTCCACGAAAATAGTCGTATTGGTGGCTTCAAACACCAATATCGCCGGACTCGCCGCCCTGTTCCATCTCGACTGGCTGCTGCCGGGTTACCAGCCCGACGTCGCAGCTCCAGGCGGCGCTCTGGTGTTCGAACTGCGCCAATCCATGAGCACGGCGGAGTATATCGTCCGGGCGTCTTATGTCTCTCAGACCATGGACCAGTTGCGTAACCAAACCGGCCTGACGCTCGCTGCGCCGCCGGCCAGCGCCCCGGTGTTCATACCCGGTTGCAGTATCCGCAATGCTACCTTCGACTGCCCCCTCGCGGACTTCGTGCAGGTGGCGAAGCGCGCGATTGCCCCGCAGTCCGCCGACCTGTTGAACTAGCTAAACTAATGCTGCTGCATCATTCGCGCTTCGGGCATCCTTGGTTCTTTTGGCTCCTTGCCAGCCATAGCTGAGAGACGCTTGGCAAACTCGAATCGAATGCCGTCAGTGCATGGATGGTCCCGGCGTCCCATCGGACCAAGTTCTGGCCAAAACCATGAAGATGGTCACCCGTTCTTCCGGATCGTCCGCCGCTATCACCGGCGAGCCAGGCAGATTGGCTCCCCAGCTCTTCACGGCATCACCCAAAACGAAAAACATGAGATGGGGATGCCAGCTCATGTCGTCGTCGCTCAGGTACTGCTGCTTCGCCATCATATAGCACATCGCTCCCGGAGCCAGCGCGGGTAGTTCTCTCTTTTCTAATGCGGACGTAGTAGCCGCGAGGATCTGTGCTTTCGATCTTCCCGCCAGCACAAGTTTGGTTTTCTTCAGAAAGATGGGCAGAAACGTCCTTGAGGCTGCCGGATTGAAGCAATTCGGGGCGCGGACCTTAGGGTTCCAGAATTCCGGGTCATCGGTCGGCTTCGCCCAGGATCGCTCGACGATGCAGACGAAGCCATTCGAGCCTTTCACGGCAGTTGCGTAGCCATCCCGTCGCAGCACCATCAGTTCGGCTGCATCCGAAATCGATGCCGGAGCGGAACTCCGGGCCAGCGCTATCTCAGCCTTCTCCTCCGGAATCAAATACTGGTCGAGAGGAGCCATGACCGGATAGGGAGCCTTCGCAGCTTGAGCTCGTGCACAGGCCGGCCAAAGGAAAACGAATGCTAACGCTGTGATCTTGATATTGTTCTTCCGCATTTGATTCTCCGATGGAGAGTATTTTTGTCAGGTTTTGAGCCGCGAACCGTCAGGCGGCGCAATACATCATTGATGATGGTATCCGATTCGTCCTGACAAACGCGCCAGGGTCCGCGAAAAGCGCCGGACTGGGGCTTCCGCTCCCCAAGCCGATCTTACAGCCGCTGAACTCTGCGCAACGTGAACAGCTCGGGCCGCATATTGTCTTTCTCGAAGCGTTTCCAATCGTCGGTGGAGGCGATTAGCTTGCCGCTAATGTGATTGGAACGTTGCGAGGCGAGAAACGCGACCAGTGCGATTTGTTTTTCCGCTGGCGTGCCGCCATCGATGCGCACATGGCGCGCTTCGGCGATCTCATGGGCGCCGGCATTCTCCTCGCCGGCCCGCAGGATCTCATCCGTCATGTGCGTGTACGACTGGCCGGGCGCTACGCAGTTGATCTGCACATTATCGCCGCTCACTTCCTCGGCCACACATTCGGCGAAGCGGGCTACGGCTGCCTTGGTCGCGGCGTATATCGAGAAGTTGGGCCGCGGATGGCCGGCGCCGCCGCAGACGATGACAACGATCTTGCCGGAGCGCTTGGCGACCATCGAGGGCAGCACTGCGCGTACCGAATTCATGACTCCGAGAAGATTGATGTTGAGCGTTTCCGCCCACGCTTCGGGCCGGGTCGCGATCAGCGGGCCGACCGGGCCCAAGACGCCGGCCGCGGCCACCAGGCCGTCCACGCCGCCGAGGACCACCTTCATGCGGTCTACCGCGGCCATTAGTTGCTCCAGGTCGCGCACGTCGGCGCGCAGCCGCAACGCGTTGCCGCCGGCCTGCTCGATTTCGAGCTTGGCCAAGTCCAGCTCCGGTTGGCTACGCGCCAGAAGTCCGACGCGGGCTCCCGCCTGCGCCAGCCCCAGCGCGAGGCGCTTGCCGATGCCCCGCCCCGCTCCCGTCACCAGGATGCTCTTGTTACGAATGTCACTCAAGACGAGTTTCTCCATGCAGGCGTCCCCACGCAATTGTAATCCGCTTCAGCGTGGCGAGCGTGGCATGGCCGGCGGCCTGGTGGCGAGGCCCGATTCCAAAGGATGCTTACTTCTTCGGCTTCAGGTCCCGCTTGAGCCGGCTTACAATATCGGAGGCGGTGCGATTCATCTCTTTGCCGGCAAAATCCTTGGGCGGTGCGTATATCGACCAGATCACCTGGCGCGACTTGGCGTCCACCAGGAACAGCGTGCCGTGCGCACGGCTGAAGCCGGAACTGGTGGCGGGGTTGCTCAGCGTGTTTTCCGTCTTCCCCAGCAGGGCTGGCGCCGGCGGCTCATCGCCCGGCTTGCCTTTTGCTTTCGAATGGGCTGCCTTTGCCGGCGGCGCCGACTCGTCGTCCGCTTTGGCAGCGGGTTCCGCGGCGGCCGGTTTTTCCGGCGCCGCCGACTCGTCGTCCGCCTTGGCGGCGGACTCCGCACTGGCCGCTTTCTCGTGCTCAGGCGGTTTGGGAGTCGGCGAAAATTTCTCCAACTCCGACTGGAAACCTTCGCTGATGTGGTCGGTGAGGACGGCGTCGGCCAGCTTGGGGTCCGTCACCACCTGGAAAACATGCGCATTGGTGAGCTGGTTCGCCAAATATTGGTCCATCCCGCGCGCCATCGGCAACAGGTATACGGAATGCACGCCGGCCAGATCCGCCGCGCACGCCAACGCGCCGACAAGCGGCAACAGGCACAGACATCGCTTCATGGTTTTCATCATAGCAACCGGCTTCTATCAAACTAGGACGGCACGCGCGCGGAAAAAGTCTGCGCCGGCAGGCAGGCCGGCGGTTTAGATCATGCCCTCCCAACTGGGACAGGAGATCGAACGTTACCTGGCGGCGCTGGAGCGCACGGCGGTTTCGCCGCACACGGTGGACGCCTACCGCGGCGATTTGCGGCAACTGCTCGAATTCCTTTCCCCGCCCGAGGCCGAGCCGCCGGCGCCCGAAACAATCGACCTGCTCCTGCTTCGCGAGTGGATGCTCTGGCTTTACCGGCAGCCATTGCAGGCGGTCAGCATTCGCCGCAAGGTGGCGGCCGTGCGCGGCCTGTTTCAATTCCTGCAGCGCGAGGGGGTGGCTGCCATCAATGTGGCTCGCCTACTGCGCCTTCCCAAGGCCCCGCAAAAACTCCCGGTCGTAATGACCGCAGAACAGATGAATACCCTGCTGGACCAGGTGGCCGCCGGCAAGCTCGAACGGCCCCACCCGTCGCGCGACCGCGCCCTGCTCGAGATTCTCTACGGCTGCGGCGTGCGCGTGAGCGAATTGGCCGGTTTGAACCTGGACGATCTCGATCGCGGTTCCTTGGCCGTCGCCGGTACGCCGCAAGAGGCGTGGATGCGCGTGCGCGGCAAGGGCAAGAAGGAACGCCAGGTGCCGCTGCCCGGCCAAGCCGCGGCTGCGCTCGAGCGGTACCTCGCCGAGCGGCCGGTGGAACGCGACGAATCGGCGGTGTTTCTCAATCATCGCGGCGGCCGTCTGAGCGTACGCGGCATCCACGGCATCGTCAAACTATATGCCACGGCGCTGTGCGGCGATCCATCGGTGCACCCGCACGGCTTCCGCCACGCCTACGCCACCCACCTGCTTGCCGCCGGCGCCGATCTTCGCGCCATCCAGGAGTTGTTGGGCCACGCGCGGCTTTCCACCACCCAGAAGTACACTCAGGTTTCGCTCACCGATCTCATGAAGGTGTACGACAAGGCGCATCCCAAGGCGTAACGCGTGGCAACCAGCCGACTCCATTTGCGTGCCGAATTCGCGCCCATGTTGTGCATGGCCGCTCCGCTGGCGCTGGCCGAGCTGGGCTGGATGGCAATGGGCCTCGAAGACACCATCATGGCTGGCCGCCTGGGCCCGGCCGCGTTGGGGGCCGGCAGTCTCGGCGCCATGCTGTTCTACCCACTCGCCATCTGCGGCACCGGCTTTCTCCTGGGCATGGATACGCTGGTGGCGCAGGCGCACGGCGCGCGGGACGCCGCGGACTGCCGGCGGACGCTGGTCAACGGCGTCTGGCTGAGTCTGGCACTCGCGGGGCCGTTGGCACTGGCGATTCTGCTATTGATTCCTCTGCTCCACGCCACCGGAACCAATCCCAATGTGATGGCGCTGTTCGATCCGTTTCTGAAGGCGCTGGCGTGGGGTCTACCACCGCTGCTCTTCTACGCCGCTTTCCGGCGCTACCTGCAGGCCGTCGATGTGGTCAAGCCCGTGACCTTCGCTCTGGTCAGCGCCAATGTGGTCAACGTACTCGGCAACTGGGTGCTGATGTACGGCCACTGCGGCGCGCCGCGCATGGGTTTGGAAGGCTCCGGGTGGTCCACCACCATTGCGCGCTGCTACATGGCGGCGGTGTTGCTGGCTACCATCGTGTGGCACGAGCGGCTCACAGGCAAGATCCTGTTGTCGATCTCCTGGCGGCCATCGATCGACCGCATTCGCCGCCTGGCGGGCTTGGGAATGCCGGCGGCGCTACAGATTCTGTTTGAAGGCGCGGTGTTCGCGCTGGTCAGCGCGTTCGCGGCGCACCTGGATGAGGCCTCGCTGGCGGCGCACAGCATCGCCATCAACGTGGTGTCGACCACCTACATGGTGCCGCTGGGCATCAGCTCGGCGGCGGCGGTGCGCGTGGGGCAGGCTTATGGCGCCGGCGACGCGCGCGGTGCGGCAGCGCGCGGCTGGACGGCGATTCTAATCGGCGCGCTGTTCATGGCCGGCGCGGGCGTGGCGCTGGGAACTGTGCCGCGCTGGATTGTCCGCATCTACACTACCGATGCCGGGGTAATCGCCACGGGCGTCGTCCTCTTGCGCATCGCCGCTCTGTTCCAACTCTTCGATGGCTTGCAGACGGTCTCCACCGGCGCGCTGCGCGGACTCGGCGACACGCGCACACCCATGCTGGCGCACCTGGCCGGCTACTGGGCCGTGGGCCTGCCAGTAGCATACCTATTGTGTTTTCGCTTGGGATGGGGCGCAGCCGGGATCTGGGTCGGCTTGAGCGCGGCGCTGATTCCGATCGGATCCGCGCTGGTCGCGGCGTGGCGTTGGCGGGTGCTGAAGATCGGCGCATGACCGTTCCCCTCCGAGCGGTCATGCGCCACAAATTCGATAACGGCACTCCCCAGTGGTCTTCGCGACCCGTGCCGTTCGCCTGTGGCAGTTAGATGCAGCGGAGGTCCCAAAAGATCCGTCGAGTTGGACCCAATCGCCGCTCGCTGCCTCGGAGTCCCAATGTGCTACCTCAGCGGCATTTAGCGAAAGCGTTTGCGCGATGCGGCTGCTATCGCTACTTGCGCCCGTAAATCACGGTGACGCTGGTCTGGCCGCTGCTGGCGCCGGCGGTCACGTTCAGACTACGGCCGTTTTCCTCGGACGCGGCAATGGTGCCTCCGTCGGAAGTGTTCGCCACCAGGTTGGTTTTCAGGCCCATGCCGTTGATCTTGTCCTGGTAAAACTTCATGACGTCTTGCGGAGAATCGGACGTCTTGAAGGTGAAGGTGCCGCCCTCGCCTTGATCGCTCGACCCGGTAAAGGCCACCTCTGGCTTGGAGCCGGGATACGCCGGAATCCAGGACGGAATCTTGCTCGAGTCGCCGCCGATTTCCAGGGTGGACCCATTGTCACCGGTCATGTTCATGTGGAAGCGGCCGTGCTGGACATCGTTGAAGGACAACGTCGCTACATGGCCATCCCGCTTGTTGCGCAGCGTGATGGTGCCGTTGCCTTCGTCGACGCGGACAACCTCCACGTCCGGGTTGGTCGCGGCGATCATCTTGCTGGCGGCCAAGCCGGGATTGCGTCGCCACTCGTCCGGATCGAATCCGGCCTGGTGGATCTTATGTAGCCCATACATGATGGCGCCGCCAACGCCGATGGCGCCCACCACAAACAAGCCGAGGACGATGACCAGTATCCACACGATGGGACTGGTCTTGCGCTGTGTCGGCACGGCGGGCGGCGGAGGCGCCACCGGCGACGCCTGGTAGGTTGGCGGCTGAACGGACGGTGGCGGCTGAAACGACGGTGGTGCCTGAACGGGCGGAGGCGCCGGCGCGGGCGGTTGTTGCCCAGCCGCGCTTATCGGTGTGCCACATTGCGTACAGAATGCGCCGCTGACTTTGGCGCCGCAGGTAGTGCAGAATGCCATAAATCCTCCGATCGGTTTACTTTACGACAAAGCGGCGCGCGAGGCAATGGGGGCCTTGGCAAATTGTCCGAGAAGGCGGCGAAACGGGCCAGAGTGCGCTGGGATGAGCCGGCACGGTGAAGAGGATGAAAGAGCCCTGCAGGGTACTACTTCCAGTTTGCCATCGTAGCCAACTGTCGATTGTGGTTCCAACGGCCAGTTCCGGATACGCCGATCTCATTCTTCCCATCCCGAGTGAATCGGGCGGCCCCGGGTAGGGAAGCCTGCGGCCTTTTCGGGTAGGCAAGGGTGCGGACGATCCGTTCTGGATCCAGGTCGATGTAGAGGAAAGCATCGCCGACAGTCCGGTATTGTGATTTTCAGTACAATTAAAACCGACTAAGTAGCCCTAAACTCTCAAAATGTGTGGAAATAGGCGTCATGCCAAAGGATATAGCAGGACTTCCGAAAATACCAATTGCCGAAGGGAGTTTGTTAGCGCATAATGCTGTACCGAAGAGATCAAGAATTGGAGACTGCGGCCTGCTTCTTTGCTGCATCGTGCGAGGTCCGGCAGTATTCCAGATAATCGCGCGAGGCTGAGGAGTGGGCTTGGCCCGCCGGAGCTCAGATGACGCTGGGCAGTTCAGCGAACGAAGGAGAAGTTCATGGGTTCGAAGGCGATTGGATCGATCATGTCGGTTTTGCTTTGTTGCAGCCTGGTGAATCCAGGACTAACAGCAGCCCAGCAGGCCACACCGGAGCCCGCGCAGGCGAACGCTACGCAACAAAAGTATAAGCTCACAATCCTTGCGGGGGCCAGCACGGCCAAGCGTGTCAAGAAGGGGCGTGTCAGCTCTCAGGCAGTCGTCAAAGTGACTGACGAAAACGATGTTCCGGTCGCAGGCATCGCGGTCTTCTTTACGCTTCCACAACTTTCCGGCGGGGCCGCATTCGCGGGCGGCGGAATGACTTCACTGGTGACGACGAATGCCGTTGGGGTTGCGTCGAGTGGGGTCTTCTCCGCGACAGCGGGCAGTACTTTGAGTGTTAGCGTAGCGGCGTCGGTGCCGGGAGGGGTCGCTCTCACCGGCACGGTTCCCGTCAGCATGTCAGCCGCGGCCGCCGGGGCGGCAGGCGCTGCGGCCGGGGGTGGAACCGCGGCTGGTGCGGGTGGCGGCGCCTCTACGGGATTGATCGTAGGCATTGCCGCAGGCGCGGTGGCTGCCGGGGTCGGCGCCGCGGTCGCGCTCAAGGGCAAGGGTGGAAGCAGCTCCACCACCACCCCGCCCCCCCCGGCACTGTCGGTCGGCTCCGCTATCTCAATTACGTTCGGCGGATCGAAGTAATCCACTCAGAATGCGAGAGGTGTTTATGCGCGTCAACTTGTCACGCCACTATTTGGTCGCTTCCATCGGTTTCGCGCTGGCCGCCATTGCCGGATCCGCAGCCAAGGCGCAAATGTCGGCGCCCCTGGTCGGCTTGGTCGACGTTGGGAACCTGGGCCCCGGCGAAATCCGTCCGGTGCTCGGAGTTCTGGGTGCGTCGTACCTCCAGGCGCCCGTCGCCTTGTCCCGTGAGATCTCACGCATCTATCTCGCTCCCATCGGAGGTTGGGCCCTGGTACAACAGCGCGGGAGGGCGCCAGGCCTGATCGCTTTTGCGGGCAGCGTGCCGGGCGCCGTTCAGACGATCGCGGACGCAGCCCCCAACGCAGTCCTGGTGAGTTTCAGCCCCATGGGACGATCCGCCGGACTTCTTTTCACCGGTGGCAACATTCAAGTTCTAACCGGACTCGCAGCGACACCCCAAGTGGCGTTTCAGGTGAACTTCTACGATCCGTCGGGTGTGAAGAAGATGGCGGTGAGCGACGATGGAAAACTGCTGGCGGTCCTGACTGGGGCAGGCCAAGTCTACATGCTGTCCAATTCGACAGGCCCACAGGTCGCTTACTCCGGATCGGCCTTGTTGGGGATTGCCTTTCTGCCCAACCAGGCCACAGTCGTCATCGCGGATGGCAGCAACGGGACGATCGACCTCGCGAATATGGCCGGCGGCGAGCCGTTCGTGCAGACGGTGGCCGTTGGCGTGAGTTCATCGGGCGGAGAAACGCTGGTGGCGGCATCGCCGGACGGAGCCTCGGCTTATGTGGTTGAGCTGGGAGGCACGTCCGCCTGCCGGATCGAACTGGCGACCGGGTCGATGCAGACGATCGCGCTGCCCGCGGTTGCCACGCGGCTGGACCGGCTGCGGGATGGCGATTCATTCGTATTCTCGGCGGAGCCGGGACGCTCCGCATGGTTTCTGACCGGGAAAGACGCCGGCTTGCAGGCTGTGTTTGCAGCGGCAGCGTCCACCACGGAGGTAAGGCGCCCATGAACAAGATCTTGTTGCCCAGTTCCGACCTGCACGCGCCGCGGCATTCGGCGCTCTGGATTCGGCTCGTAGTATTGTGCGCGGCCCTGCTGTTGGCTCGCGTGTGTGCGGCCCAGACGCCGACGGTGGTAACCCTGACCTTCGAGGGGCTGCAGGACGACGAGCCGGTACTCAACTATTACGCCGGCGGCTATGGGGGCTTCGGAAGTGGCCCGGGGCCGAACTACGGGATCACGTTTGGGCCGGACAGCCTGGCGCTGGTCTCGACCGCCGACTATGGAACCGGATATTTCAGCGGAAACCCGAGCGGCGACACGATTGTCTTCTTTAATACGGGGGGCGGAGTTATAATGAACGTCGCGCAGGGGTTCTCAAACGGGTTTTCGTTTTACTATTCCGCCTCCCTCGAGGGAACCGTCGTGGTCTACGACGGTCTCAATGCAACCGGGAATGTTCTCGCGACGATTGTTCTGCCGGTGAACATTTTTCCCTCCGATAACTGCCCGATTGCGCCACAGACCGGTCTGTCGTCTTTCTGCGTCTGGCAGCAAAGCAACAACAGTTTCACAGGGACTGCACGGTCGGTAGACTTTGCTGGCTCCATAGACACCATCGGGTTCGACAATATTGCCGTAGGCGCCGACACCGCCACGCTTACGATCACTACTCCGTCTGTCAACAATCCATCAATACTGAACGGCACCGTGGGCGTTCCCTATAACTTCCAGCCGGTCGCCACCGGAGGCACGCTGCCGTATACCTGGACTGCGGGTTCTTCGGGATCGGAAACTGGATTGCCCCGCGGATTGACGGTGACCAATGGGGCCATATCCGGTACACCCACGGCCGCCGGAACGTATACTTTCTCTCTCACTGTCACCGACAGCACCGTTCCTACGCCGGAGAGCGCGACATTGCAGCCAGTTACGCTCGTCATCAATCAGCCATCGCTGACTGTCATTTGCAATCCGCAGAGCGAAACCGTCACCCCGGGTACTTCGTACACGGCCGTCTGCACGGCCTCCGGAGGAATTGCGCCCTATAACTGGGCTTTCTTGACCCTGCCCTCCTGGCTGAAATCCAGCGGAACCCCAGGCGCTGCCACCATTACCTTGAGCGGAACCGTTCCGAGCGCGCCTCCCAACTCCTATAGCGTGGGAGTTACGGTGACTGACAGCACCACTCCGGCCAATTTGACTGCTACTACTACGGTCACCATCAACCTATCCACACTAACGGTGGTCTGCAACCCGCAGAGCGGCACATACCCGCCAGGCGCAACATTCACGACCGTCTGCACGGCCTCCGGTGGGACTGCGCCCTACAACTGGTCTTTCCCGAATCTGCCCTCCTGGCTAAAGTCCAGCGTGACCACTGGCGCAGTCACAGTTACTCTGACTGGGACTGTGCCCAGCGCTCCGCCCAATTCCTATAGCGTGACCGTAACGATAACCGACAGTACCACTCCGACCAAGGTGACAGCGTCAACCACGGTTACCATCAACCTGACGGCCCTGACCGTCGTTTGCAATCCGCAGAGCGGCACATACGCCGCTGGCGCGCAGTACTCCACCGCCTGCACGGCCTCTGGCGGAACTGCACCCTACAACTGGACGTTCGCCACCTTACCCGCGTGGCTGAAGTCGAGCGCGACGTCAGGCGCGGCAATCACGCTCAGCGGAACCGTGCCCGCTCCACCTCCCACATCCTACAGCGTGACGGCTACCGTGACCGACAGCACGGCTCCGACCAAGCAGACGGCTTCCGTCACGGTTACCATAAACCTGGCATCCACGCCGCCGCAGCTCACTTGCAATCCCATCACTGGCCCGGTGATGGTGGGGAGCCCGTACACTAGCACCTGTACCGCCTCCAGCGGCACTCCAGGCTACACTTTTTCCATCAGCGCGGGCGCGCTCCCCTCAGGGATGAAGGCCGCGGCTGCGGCGACGACCTATACCATTAGCGGCAAGCCGGGGGTGCCTGGCGCGTATAACTACACGGTGCAGGTGAAAGACAGCGCCGGGCAACTGGCCACGCAGTCTTTTAGCGGGACGATCAGCCCCGCGCCGTCGGTCGGCAGTTTCACGCTTACCGCTGTGACCTCCGTGACGAATCAGTACACTGCGAACCTGACGCTCAGCAACGCACCGCCAGCGGCGCTCTCTGGAACGCTCTGTCTCGCGTTTTCGGCCGACCCCGCCGTGGCGAACGCGAGCGCCTATCAAAGTCAGGAAGTGGTGTTTGCCAACGGGACTACCAGTGCGGCGTGCAGTTCGGCGCTCAAGACGACCCTTGCCTTTACGATTCCCGCCGGCAGCACAGCCGCCGTCTGGTCCGGCAATAGCTCGCAATTCAGCCAAGGCACGGTTGCCGGTTCGGTTACCGTGACAGTGAACTCGCTCACCGACTCCAATGGCAATTCCGTGCTGCCAAGTCCGGCGCCATCGCAGACGATCACCGTTCCATACGGAGAGCCGACGCTCGTCGGATCACCCACCATGACCGTGTCCGCGAGTTCCGTCACCGTGGTCGTTGACGCGATCACTACGAAGCGTAGCGTTGTCGGGGCGAACTACGTCTTTAATCCTGGATCGAGCCAGCAGATAACGGTTTCGGTGTCGTTTACCTCGGGAGCGTACGCCGGAGACGACCAGAGTCAGTGGTTCGCCACACAGGCAAGTTTGGCAACCGGGGGTAGCTTCTCTCTGTCCGCCACCTTCCCCTGCACCGATTGCAGCAGCCTGTCGGGAGTGCAAGTGACGTTATCGAACTAATGTATACTACTGCCGTGATGCAGGTATCCGGGGCCTCGTCACTGGATGAGGAGCCGCGGGTGGCTTCGGGAAGGTGAGGGGACCGGCGTGAACCTGGCGGGAGGTGTCCAATGCGCGTTGGGGACGCGGTAAAAGTCTCAGGTTATATCACGAAGGAGAAGTTCATCGCAGGCCGAACGCTACCGGAAATCGAAGATATTCTGGGATACCGGCGAGGCCGCTTTGTCAAGGGGATTGTGGTGGTGCATCCCACCCGTCTTCCGCTCGCATCGGAATTCGATCTGGCGGCTTACTCGATGGTGGCGGAGCATCGTTACGCGCAGCCAGGCGGTCTGGACATCGCCAAGGTGAAGCAGAATGCGATGGCCAGTTGGGCGCTATCGGGGCTGGAGCGTTTGGTCAAGGTGTGGCCCAACACGCCTCATGACCGGGAATTGGAACCCGATATACAATATCCGCCCGGCCGCGGGGCGCCGCAGTGGAAGCTCACGGCAAAGCTCGATGGCGTGGTGGTAGATGTAGTGGAGCGATATTCGGAGGGCAGATACCGCCCGAAGGCATGACCGGAGGACCGAGCACGCTCGCCCGTTTGCGGAGTGTCACCGCCCTCGTGTGCCTCTTCGCCGGCATAGCGCTGGCTCAGGGCAGGCCACTCAGCCCGCGCGATCTCTACCTGGAAAAGGCATCAGAGGACCCGGCGGCGGTGCAGGTGCCGCATCATCTCGGTCTTCGATACACGGAGTTGCTGGTCGATCCATCTACCAAGCGCGTCCGGGAGGTCGATCCCGACACAGTGTTTCACGAGGGGGATTGCCTGGCGGTTGAGTTCACGCCGAATCGCAATGGCACACTATACGTTCTCAACCACGGTTCGAGCGGAGACTGGCAACTGTTACTCCCCAATCCGCAGATGCCGGATGCCTCGGCCGCGGCCAAGGCCGGAGTGACGCTGCGAGTTCCCACGGACTTCTGTTTCCGCCTTGACGCGAAGCCGGGGATTGAGACTCTGGTGCTGGCAATCACGGAGCGCGAAGAGGATGCGCGCAAGATGCGCGACTGGCTCGCAGGATCGGGCGTCGTCTCCCCAGCCAGCGCCAGCCCGAACGTGGGCGCCATCCGGGATGAGGTGGAAACATGGCAGCGGCTCGGCAGCCGCGATTTGAAACTGGAAACAGTTGCCAGTTCGGAATCGGCGGGAGAGCGCCCTAACACGGTATACGCTGTGATGCCCTCGACTGCCGCGGCGGGCCGGTTGGTGGTTGAGATCAGGATTCGTCATGAATAAACCATTCTTGCGTATACACCGCCTGGTGTTGGCGGCCGCGCTAGCCGGACCGCTCGCCCTGGCGCAACCACAGACCGGCCCGGTGCAAGGCAGGGACATGTCTCTGGTAAGGCTGGGCACTCCGGAAGAGCTGAAGACACCGCTGCGAGTGCCCCGCGGGTACGCCGTGGTGATCGGCATCTCGAAGCATAAGAATCTGGCGCCAACCAGCAATCTGTCGTTCGCGGAGACAGACGCCGAAAACCTATACTCGGCCCTGATCAGCAAGGAAGGTGGAAACATAGAGTTTGAAAACGTCAGGAAACTGATTGGACCCCAGGCGACCCTCGAGAACATTCGCGACGCGCTGGAGGTCTGGTTGCCATCACGCGTCCAGGAGACCGATCGCGTGGTGGTCTACTTTGTCGGTCACGGGTTCGCCGACCAGGACGGCCGCGGCTATCTCGTGCCTTATGACTTCGACCCGCAGAGGCTTGCCGGGACGGCCTATCCCATGCAGCGGCTGGGTGAGGTCTTCTCTAAGAACGTGAAGGCCCGATGGAAGATACTGCTCATCGATGCCTGCCACTCGGGGAAGATCGCAGTGGACACCACTCCTGGCCGGGTTAATGAGAGCGTGCGGGGGCTGCCACAGGCATTTCTCACGCTCACTTCCAGCCGCGCCTCCGAACAGAGCTTTGAGGATGCGGAACTGGGCGGTGGGAGCGGCGTGTTCACCTATTTCCTGGTCCGTGGCTGGATGGGAGAAGCGGATGTGGATCCACGCGACGGTGTGGTGACCGCGGATGAGTTGATCAGCTACGTGAAGCGGGAAGTTAAGAATTACGCCAAGGAGCGAGGCCGGCAGCAAACGCCCCTGGAGTTCGGCGATTTTCCCGACGACATGATTCTGGGATTCAGCCCCGAGGCGCGGGAAAAGCTGGCTGCGAATCTCCCGCAACTCAGCAATGGAAGTCTGGTCATAGAGGCAAACCTGGCCGATGTCGAGGTCTTCATTGAAGACAAGCCATACGGCACATCGAGTCCGGGCAAGCCTCTTCGTGTTCCCGGTCTGGCCAGCGGGATACACAAGATTCGAGGCGTGCGGATGGGATACGAACCTGTTTCCGTCGAAGTCAACGTGGTACCTGGGGGGGAACAGACCGTATCGCTGCGGCTGTTGCGTCAGCGGGCCGTAAAGCCATCGGCCAAGCTGCTCTACGATCAGGGGGTTGCCATCTGGGAGCGATCGCGGGCAACGCCGACCGACTTGCGCAAGGCAGCCGACGCACTTTCGCGCGCCCTCAAAGAAGACCCCAGTTACAGCCGGGCAGCCCTGGAACTGTGCCGGGTCCAACAAGCGCAAGACGACACCGCTGTGGCGCTGAAGTCGTGTCTCCTGGCCATCGAAATCAATCCAGACTACGTTGAGGCTCGTTCCATGGCCGGGGTTCTCCTGATGGAAAGCGGCGATTACCCGGAAGCCGTGCGTCAACTACAACAGGCCGCGACGGAAGACCATCAGAACCCGTTCGTAGCAAGCCTCCTGGCCGAAGCACTCTTCCTTGCGGATCGTCCCAAGGACGCGGAAGAAGCCGCCAATCGTGCCATCGCACTGGACGGCGCTGCCGGCCAGTCGTACCTGATCCGTGGAGAGGCGCGGCGCGTGCAAAAGAACTTCGATGAGGCCATTGAAGACTATCATCGCGCCATTGAGGTTCAGGAATTCCGTTCCAGCGTTCTTCGTACGGTGGCATTTTGGGCGGTTGGTACCGGAATGCGGAAGCACCGCAGCGGAACTCAGTTCTTGTATCGTTCGCAAAAGGCATCCGCGTACTATGGGCTCTGTGCCGCCGAAGTCGGCAGAGACAACTATCTGCGCGCAATCAAGTATTGCCAGGACTCGCTCAATACGGAGGGCGACGATCCGGAAACGCTGGTGCTCCTCGGCGAGTGTTACACGCGTCTCTTCAATAACGACAACCGGCGCGTCTATTTACTGTCGGCAAAAGGCGATTTCGAAGCTGCCTTGCGCATCAATCCCAACATGGAGCAAGCCGAGGTGTTCCGGCAGAAGCTGAAAGAAATCCACGAGCTGCTCAGTGAGGTACGGTGATCCATCCGTGCGGCGGGCCTCAATCGGATGTGGGCGACGGTCTGCCAGCGCATCGGTGCGACAATTGGGACTGCGGGTATGGGCGATTTTCCGGAATTCATGAAGCGTCCGGCTAACCGGATTGCGAGCACTCAGCAGGCGACGCCTGGAGTCGAGGGATACGTGTTCGACGGCGACGACGGCAGCCAGATGGCGTTTTGGACATGCCATCGAACGGCGGCGTCCGCGGCGCACGTTCACGACTACGACGAATATATGCTGGTGGTCGAGGGCTGTTACACGCTACTCATAGATGGGCAGCGCGTGCCGGTGAAGGCTGGAGAGGAATACCTGATTCCGCGTGGTGTCTCGCACGGCGGCGAAGTTGTGGCCGGGACCAGAACCATCCACGCTTTTGGCGGACACAGGGCGGACCGGATTGGCGAGTAAGTAAGCCGGGCCGCGACATGGCTGGCCACTACCACTCGCAGAGCGAATCGACGTACGCCGCCGAGCCGTCGCGCAGCCATCCGTCTAATTGCGCGGGCTCCTTCAACTGCTGGCCCCGGCGGCGAGAAACCACCGCGAAGCGGCAACCGATAGCGGCGAGGCCGGTCATATCTCCCCAGAGCTTTTCGAATTGCGCAACTGGGAAGACGTCTTCCTGCCCTTTACCCCAACGTTTCTTTACGTCTTTCAAAGTAATGTAGGCGGGCATGCGAGCGGCCACGGCACGCACGCGGGCGGCAACCTTGGCTGCATCCGGGAGATCCTGGCGCACCAGGCCAAACGCTTCCAGCAGCCGGTCCAGGTGAATCCACGCGGTTGCGCTGTTGTAATAAGACAGGCCCGCTTCCACTTCTTCGGAAGGCAGCGCCAAACCTTCCACCAGGCGGGGACGTCCGTCGACACGGGCGAGGCCGCCGCCGCGATCTTCAAATTGGCGGGCTATGACTTCAAAGCTGAGCGCCGGGCCCTGCTCGATGTGCCAACCCAGCAGACCGGGATCCACGTTCGCGCCCAGCGTGTCGATGTTGTGCATCATGAGATACTGCAATTGCGGGCGCGCCGCGAGCAAGCGCTGTAGGACGCCATTGCGCAGCAGGTTGGGGATTTCGTACCAGTGCCCGGTTGGATGCAGGCACTGTAGCGGCAGGTTGTCCGTGTAGTCGGAGCCTTCGCCGGAATGCTGCGCCCACGCAATGAGGGCCGCGTGCAGGCTCTCGAGCACTTTCTGCTTCTGCTCATCCAGGAGTTGCTGCGGCGTTTCCTCCCAGGCGAATTTCAGATCGCGCGCCGTGGGGACCAGCCGTAAGCCGACCGACCGCCCCGGCGAGAGAAACAAGTTCGAGCCCTGGCGTTGTTCATGAACGAACCATTCTGCGATAGCGCCATGCGTCAGATAGCTGCTCGTGATGACGTGGGGCAACGGTGTCCCGCACAAGGAACTGGTTCGGCGGCTTTTTGCCAGGTGCACCTCGATGAAATTGCGGTGACGGCCGGCAAACTTCGCGAACGGGCTGAGCGCCTTGACGACGCCGGCGCCGCGCGTCCAGCGCGTGCCGATACCGCCGGCCAGCGAAATCACGGCCACGCGGCCCTGGCGCAGAGCCTCCATTCCGATGTCCTGGTAGCGGCCGCCGGCGGCCTCTTCGGCGTGCCAGACATCGCCATCTTCGACGTCGCGGATATCGGCGCTGGCCGGTAGTCTGTTCTGCGCCAGACCGATGCGGCCATGGCGCAGATCCGCGCGAATCTGTTCGTGCTCGCGGCTGTCAAACCCCAATTCCGGCAGCAGTTCAGCCAGAGTGCGGCTCTGGTCACCGGCCGCGCCGGCGCTGCGCGGCAGCAAAGCGTCGAACACGTTCTCGACCACGGGACGCAGTTCGTCCGTCTGCCGGCACTGCGCAGCCAGGCGGGCGAGCTCGGCCTGGCGCGCGCCGGGCAGCAGGCGGGTATTCGTCTTGAGCAGAGCCGGAACCAGGAGCGCATAGTAAGCGGCCGGCATGAGCGCGGCGTTGTCCTCGAGCAACCGGGCCTCGGTGCCGCGTTCGTTGATGGCGAAATCGTACACCACCGGCTCCATGGCGAACGGTACGGCCCGTTCGAGGCGCTGCTTGGTCGAGCGCATCAACGCCCCCAGCCGTGCCTTCGCCAGAGGCCGGACGTTGGGATCGAACATGAATCCCATGCCGCCGCCGGCCATTCCGCCCAGCATCCAGAAGCCATAGAAACCAGCGCCGAACTCCTCGCGCACGGCGTGGATCAGGGTTTCGGTGTAGAGGTTGCTGGCCCACGGAATGATGGTTTGGATGGGGCCGAAGAAGTTGCGCTCGGTGGCCGCGCCGAGGGCGGCGATGTCGCCGGCTTTCAGGCAGGCCAGGATCTCGTCGAAAATGCCGATCGCCTGCTGGCGGCCCTGCCATTCGGCTTCCACGCGCAGCAGGTACTTCTCGGTGACCATCTCGAGGATGGGCCCCACGTCCTGCGCCATGCCGCCGTGCACGAGGACAAGGCTGTCTTCGAGCTTCTCACGGGATGCGCGCGGCACCTCTTCGCCGGTGAGGATGTGATGGCGCGGCAGCAGGCAACCGCGGCTGATGCCAAACTCCGGATCGCCTTCGGTGGCCGCTACGCCCTGGATCACCTTCATCCCCGGCCATACGCCGCCGGAATCTTGCCAGCCACCGCCCGACCCGCCGAGCCATTCGCCCAGGATCGCGCGTCCGGCCACCAGGCGGCGCTCGTTCTCCTCCAGCATTCCAGTGAGCGATCGCACTTGCCCGGTGGCGCGCATCGAGACCGCGATGATGGAAGCCAGCAGATTGGTGGATACCGCTAGGCGGGAACCTTTGGGAATACCGCGCACATGGCTGACGATCTCGAGGCCGTAGCCCGGCACTCCGGTCAGCGCGGCTAGAACGTCGGCAAGGGGCTGGCGCGCCCCTTCGAGTCCTGGGGGAACGATGCCGGCGGCGATGACTCCGGCTTTGAGCAGTCCCAGGTAATCGCGGGCAAAATCGAATACCTCGGCCAGCGAAGCGATGTCAGAGCTCGCATTCAGGTCGACACTGGTAAGGCGCAGCACCGGCTCGTCAATCGCCCTGAGGTACACGTCGATGGGCGGCTGGGGGCGTGACGAGCTGGAGTCGTGGATGGCCAGATCGACCGAGATATTCAGCACCCGCGCGCCTTCCGGGTAATCCATGCCGAGGAAGAAAATATCGCTCCAGCCGCTGTGGCTGAGGTCCATGCGGACCGGGGTCGATTCGCGAAGGATGGGAAAAGCGCCGCGCCCACCGGGACGCACGACCAGTTCTGGCCGCAGTGTCAGCGGGTAATCGGCCGGATGTCCGATGCGGGACATCCACTGGTTGCCGCGCACGGCCCGCACGCTGCGGCGAACCTGGGCAGCCAGCGTCTGGAAGGCGAGCCCTTGATAGGCGACCGCCAGTGCGCTCGACAGAGCGGCGGTCGGGCCCGCGGACGAACCGGCCAACAGGGTATCGATGGCTTCATGGAAACGGCGCTGGAGAATGTGCGCGAGCGCGGCAGGAGGCGCGGGCTGTCCGGCCGGCACGCCGGCCTTGTACGGCAGATGGAAGCGGTGAATCGAGTAGAGAAAAAACTGCGTCCGCACCCGCTCGTACAGGTTATCGCTTTCGCGGCGGAAGCTGTCCAGGGCCGCAGCTTCCGCCAACAGCTGCGTGGCGCTGGCGGTGCGGCAAAAGCCATCGAGCGGCTGGTTCCTGCGCTCGCTGGAAGCGGAGGTGATGATACCGATCAGATCGCTCATTGCGGATTCGAGCCCACTGGTTCCTCGATCGCTCGCGTCGCCAGCAGTTCCAGTAGGTTGGCCAGCACCTGCTCTCGGTCGCGGCCGGCCAGAGCCAGGGCCATCTGCGCTGTCAAAAGGCCGTAACGGACCCCGACATCATATCGGCGGTTGCTTTCTTCGAGTGCGAGATACTGCTCGCGGCGGGCCAGTTGATCCAGCACGCCGGAAAGCGTGACCCGGCTTCGCTCGGCCCGCAAGCCAGCTTCGAGAAGGTCCATCACGCCGGCCGTCAACACGTGCATACCGAAAAAACACAGGTAGTGCCCAGCCCGAAGTCCTGCGACGATCAAGTGCTCTTCGGCTTCGGTTGGAGTCGGCTTCTCCTTCACCACTTCGACGCGGTAGATGTCGGGGCGGCCGGTCACTGGTTGACCGCCCACGACGCCGTAATGGCCGATCTGGTTTTCGCGCGCCGGCTGGACGGAGGAAACGGCACAGTTTTCCCTTTCGGCGAGGGCCACTAGGCGGCACGCGGGACGCCCGCGCGAGTTACCCATATAGACGTGGTCGCCGACCAGGTGCAGAAACGGATCGTTGCCCGTAAATGGGCGGGCGCAGAAGATCGCGTGCGCGTAACCGGCCGGCGACGGCTGCTCGATGAACTGAACCCGCTGCGCCAGGTCGCCGGCCGCACGCGAGTATGCAGCTCGGTCGCCGGGGGCGACGACCAGACACGCTTCCTCAATCGGTGCGGCGAATACCTCCTCCAGCAGAATGCGGAGGATTGGTTTCTCGATCCCGTCGCGATCAATCAGCACTTGCAACGGCAGCGCGCGCTGGTGAACACCGGCGGCGGTGATAACGGCTTTAAGAACATTCATGAATTCAGGCGCGTGAGTGGCGCATTGCTTATTGTTTCACGCTTCGCCCCGGCGAGGAGAAGCGATATCGGAGGCAGCATAAGAGCATACGGCCCGGATACACCGAAGGGGCCGGTCCGTGGACTATAACGGAAGCCCGTTGCGATGAGAGTCCGAACTCCTGATCTCGCCTGACAAATCAGGTGTCTCCAAGAAAATGAGTTGACCCGTCCTGGGGCTGGTCCTGGTGGTTGCGCGGCGCGGCGGCAGAGGGGGAAACTGGGCCATGCCGCAGCTGCATTTGCCGATGTTTCCAGACGGTCTGACCTCGATCACCCAGGACCTGGCGTTCCAGCGAGAGGAGGGGAAGGTCGTGTATTTCCACGGGCTGTTGCCGGTGTTTCAGCACGACGAAGCAGATCTGAAGAGCTTCCGGATGTTCACCAGCCAGTTGATTGTCAATGGGACGGTGAGACAGCGCGATATCGTGCAGGCGTTCGGAGTGCCGCTGGCGACGGTAAAGCGATACATGAAGGTGCATCGCGAACAAGGAGCCGCGGGTTTTTTCCGGCCACGGCGGCGGCGTTCGGCCAGCGTGCTCACGGCGGAAGTGAAGCAGCGGGCGCAGGCATTATTGGATGTGGGCAAGAGCGTGCCCGAGGTGAGCCTGGCGGTCGTTGTGGCGGGCGACACGCTACGCAAGGCGATTCACGCCGGACGGCTGCACGCATTTAAAAAAAAGCGCTGACTCCGGACGACGACCACGCCAGTGACAAGAGCGAGCGCAGCGAGATCGACAGCGCGGCACCGATGGGCTACGGCGCCACCCGTTCGTTGGAGCGGGTGGCGGCGGCGATGGGAGAGTTGGAAGCGGCGCCGATTGTCTTCGAGGCGGCGCGCGACGTCCCGCAAGGCGGCGTGTTACTGGCGCTGCCGGCGCTGTTGGCGGTGGGTCTGTTGCGCCACAGCGAGGAATTGTACGCGTTGCCGCCGGGCTTCTATGGGCTGCGCAGCGTAATGGTGCTGCTGGCGCTGATGGCGTTGGCGCGCGTCGCCTCCATCGAGCAGTTGCGCTATCGGGCGGCGGGGGAGTGGGGAAACCCAATGCTGTCCAAATTAGCCGGAAGGGGCCTTGATCGCCATTGAGAACATTGGACGAGTATGGCCCGCAACGGCTAGTTTCCGGACCTGGTTCCCCCTTCCGGTTGCGCATTCCGACTCTT